>OFGP01000163.1_pt1 | contig 70681 bp, 71 predicted proteins | sample 1521781 | NCBI WGS metagenome assembly OFGP01 (sample SAMEA3504113, study PRJEB24116) | mouse gut metagenome | biome: mouse gut; feature: mouse-associated habitat; material: faeces | place: Denmark | collected 2011
ATATAAAAATATATCGGGAGATATATTGACAAATTTCAAATATTGAGATAGGAGGAAGTTACTATGTCAAAAATCTATCGCCGTTCCGGTGAAAATGCTGCGCCCTGCAGCGATCCGATTCCGCTCTTTGTTGATGGAGTCTATCACGTAATCCATTTAAGTCCCCCCTGGGATTCATTGGGATATATTACACCGGAGATCCGCAGCAAGGATACACAGCGGCATATCAGCAGTACGGATCTGGTAAACTGGACAGTACATGAGCCGGCTCTTTATCCGGGCAATCCGGGAGAAGTAGACGAGGATGGCTGTTGGACCGGAAGTCTGGTCCGCAAGCGCGATGATGGCGTGTTCTATCTGTTTTACTGTGCCTTTGACCATGATGCCGGGAATCCTCAGAAGATTTGCCTGGCGACAAGCGAGGATGGTTATCGTTATACAAAGCGCTCGGACTTTCCGATTCTTCGTCCGGCTTCTTATCTGGAACAGATTGATTATCGGGATTCTTATGTGTTTTGGAATGAGGATGAAGAAATTTACTGGATGGTGCTTGCAGCGAGATACGAAAGCGGCGGCCCTTTCCACAGAAAAGGAGTGATTACCTACCGGACCTCTGAGGATCTGTGGAACTGGAGCGAAGATCATATCTTGTATGCCCCCTGGTATATGATTTGTCCGGAATGCCCGGAGATGTTTAAGATGGGGGACTGGTGGTATCTGTGCTATTCTCACTTTGATCAAAATGCAAAAACTACATATAGGATTTCAAAAAGCTGTCATGGACCCTGGCGTACGCCAAGCCTGCCGGGCTTCGACGGAAGACGCTTCTATGCGGCAAAATCTCTGACAGACGGAAAGCGCCGCTTCCAATGGGGAAATATCTATGAGCGGGAAGGGCTCAATAATGAAGGAAAGTGGACATATGCCGGCGACATGGCAATACCTCATGAGCTGCTGCAGCGGGAAGACGGCTCCCTGGCGGTCTGTGTGCCTCATGAGATTGTAGATTCTTTCCATAAGCCTGTGGCAAAAGAATTCTCCCCGGTTATGGGAACATGGGAACAGGGAGAGGACTTTGTAAGGGTAGAATCTACGGCGACCTTTTCTTATGGATTTTTTAAAGAAGAGAGCAGAGATGCCCTGATGTTCCATGCAAAGCTGACATTAGAGGATGGTTATGGCGCATTTGGCCTGCTTCTTAAGAGTACGGAGGGACTTTCTCCTTCCTGGGAACTGATTTTTGAGCCCACCCGCTCCCGCGTAAGCATCACCCGTTATCCCTGTGCACTGGATCCCTTCTGGGAAACCCTGAACCCGAAGGTAAAGGATGCGCCTATGGAGGTGGACGGACCCAGAACCATTGAACGTCCCATTCATATTGAGAGAGGAAAAGAGATTGATGTGAAGGCCTTTGTGGATGGCTCCTTTGTGGAATGCTTTGTAAATGATGAGCTGGCCCTTTCCTTCCGGATCTATGATCCCTATGGACAGCCTTTCCACAAGTTTGGATTATTTGTAGAAGACGGAACCTTAGAGGTGACAAATATAAAATTAAATGAAGAAGACTAAGTTTCGGTCTTAAGTGAAATAATGTATAAAAAGGAGAAGTTTATGGCAATATTCAGAAGATTATCAAACGGCCTTTCATGCGGAGATTCCATTCCGTTTTATCATGATGGTGTGTATCACTTGTTTTTTCTGTCGGTTCCGGAAAATACAGTTCGTTATCCGGAGCGCGTCCGGAACACCTGGCAGCACGTGATTTCGAGAAATTTGACTGACTGGGAGGAGCTTCCGCCGGTACTGCTTCCCGGAGACGGGACAGAGCTGGATCAGGACGGATGCTGGACGGGGTCTGTGATTTATGCGGATGGGAAGTATCATATTTTTTATACGGGATATCACATTGATTCGGAATTTCCGCAGACTATCTGCCACGCGGTAAGCGACGACTGCATTACCTTTACCAAGGATCCCAAAAGTCCCCTGATTGTTCCGGATACAAAATATTATGAGAGCATCGACTGGCGGGATGCCTACATTTTTTATAATGATGAGGAAGAATGTTATTGGATGCTGATTGCGGCCAGAAAAAATGAAGGTCCTTCCAATCGAAGAGGTGTGGTAGTATTGTATACCTCTGCGGATTTGGAGCATTTTGAGCACAGGGGAGTTATTTACGAGCCCTGGCATACCAACTGTCCGGAATGTCCGGAAATGTATAAGATGGGAGACTACTGGTATCTGGTATATTCCAGATTCTCGGAACGGGCACAGACCATTTACCGCGTATCAAAATCACCGTATGGGCCGTGGAGAACTCCAAAATTTGATGGTATTGATAACCGCAGATTCTATGCGGCGAAATCTCTTCTGGATGATCGGGGAAGAAGAATTTACTTTGCCTGGACGCCGGAACGGGAAAAGAAGTCCGATAACGAGCTGTGGCAGACGGGCGGCGACTATGCTGTTCCTCACCAGGTGATTCCTATGGAGGACGGCAATCTGAAAATTGTAATGCCGGAGGAGATTTGTGCATATTTCCGGAAAAAGAAGCTGTCATACTCTTTTACAAAAAGGCTTGGAACGATCCGGGAATATGGGGATAAGGCACTGGAGGTTTCTTCAATCGGCACTTTGTCGTATGGATTCTTCGATGTGGAGCAGAAGAACCTGATGCTGGAGTGTAATATCAAGGCTTCGGACTGTGCGGATTATTTCGGACTGACGATCAATACGGATGAAGATATAGATAATGGATATTTGTTAGCTTTTAACCGTGCAACTCAGATGGTATCCTTAAATAAACTTCCTGCGCCGTTGGATCCGTTCTGGTCTACTCTGTCCGGAAAACCCATTATTCCGGCCGAAGTGGACGGACCGCGTGTCTGTGAAAAGACATTTCCATTTCAGGATGGTGATATCATTCCGGTTAAGTGTGTGCTGACAGATACCATGATCGAAATATTTGTAGGAGAGCAAGTGGCATTTTCTTACCGGACCTATCAGGAGATGCCGTACCGAATCGGTGTGTTTGCGCAGGACTGCAATGTGGAATATCATAATATTTCGTTTACATTTTGTGAATAGGATTACTTTATACCATACATGAAGGAGGCTCCTTCAGGATATGACTGAACGGAAATAAAACAGCAAATTGTACAGTATCCCAAAAAGGAAGAGGAATATCCTCTTTCTTTTTGACGTTCTAAACTATAAGGGAGAAGTGTAATTGCGGAAAGTGGGTAATTTTAAACAAAAAGTCATGTTTTTATAATTATTTCTACGAAAATTATAAATACAGAAGAAAAATTGATCTCTATAATAAACATAATGAGAAAAAAAGACAAAAGAAGGTGAAAAGATGGGGAAGATTCTTTTGGAAATGAAGCATATCAGCAAAAGCTTTGGAGCGGTCCAGGCCCTGAAGGACGTTTCCATAGATCTGCATGAGGGAGAAGTACTCGCCCTGATGGGCGAGAACGGAGCCGGGAAATCCACGTTGATGAACATCCTGAGCGGTTCCTTGCTTCCCCAGGAGGGCGAGATCTATGTGGAAGGCCAGAAAGTCAGCGTCACGGACCCGGTGACCGCCAAAAAGCACGGCATTGCTAAGATCCACCAGGAGCTGCAGGTAGTACCGGAGCTGAACGTGGCCGAGAACATCTTTCTGGGCCGCTGGTTCAAAAAGAAGCTGCCGGTTGTGGACTTTGAGAACATGATCACAGAGACACAGAAGTACCTGGATATGCTGGAGCTTGACGTAAAGCCCACCCAGAAGGTAAAGGATCTGCGTATCGGAGAGCAGCAGCTTGTGGAGATAGCCAAGGCCCTCTCCTTAGACGCCCGGATTCTTGTTATGGATGAGCCGACCTCCGCCATCAGCGAAAAGGAAGCGGAAAAGCTCTTTACCATCATCCGCCGGCTTCGAAGCGAGGGACGGGGCATTATCTACATTACCCACCGCATGGAGGAGATCTTCAAGATTGCCGACCGCCTCACCGTTATGAGGGACGGCGCATACATCGGCACGGTCAATGCGTCCGAGACAGATACCGACGAGATCATCCGCATGATGGTAGGCCGTGATGTGAGCGAGCAGTATCCCAAGGACCCCACGGAAAAGGGAGATGTGGCCTTTGAAGTAAAGGATCTCACCTACACGCCGGCGCCGGGAAGCTTCCGCCGCTCCCTTAAGAATATATCCCTGAAGGTGCATCACGGGGAAGTTCTGGGAATCGCAGGACTGGCAGGGGCCGGAAGAACCGAGTTCTTTGAGTGCGTGGCAGGGGTTCACGCAAGGGAAGTCACAGGAGAGATTTATATAGAAGGAAAGCCCGTAAGCATACGAAAGCCGGGAGACGCCATACGTGCGGGAATCTCCTTTGCCACAGAGGATCGCAAAGGCAGCGGACTGGTATTGCAGCGTTCCATCGGAGAAAATATTTCCCTTCCTCTTCTCCGTCAGTTCAGCAAATATTTTGTGATGGATCTAAAGAATGAGGGAAGGGCCTGGGAAGAGCAGATAGAGGCCCTCAAGGTAAAGGCTCCGGGAAGCAGGACCCTGGCAAGCGCCCTGTCGGGAGGAAATCAGCAGAAGGTGATTCTGGCCCGCTGGCTTTTGACCAAGCCGAAGCTGCTTCTCCTTGATGAACCCACCAGGGGCATTGACGTGGGCGCCAAGGCGGAGATTTACCAGCTTATCAATAACTTGGCCAAGGCGGGGATGGCGATTATCGTCGTGTCCTCGGAGCTGCCGGAGGTCATCGGGATTTCCGACAGGATTGTGACCTTCTGTGAGGGAGAGCTGACAGGCGAATTTCTGCAGGCGGAGGCTACCCAGGAGAAGCTGCTTCACAGCGCTACAAAATAAGTTGTGTAAACGGCGGCGCCTGTGCGGCATGGGCGCTGCGGAACTTGAATGATAGGGAGAGGCAGAGATGAAAACAGACCAGACAAAGGTATTAATAAAGAAAATGCAAAGTGTAATTGCGCTGATCCTCATATTTATTGTGGCAAGCGTAATCTGTGTGCAGGATGGAAAAAATGTGTTTCTGGATGCCAGAAACCTGATGAATGTGCTTCGTGCCGTGTCGGAAAACGGCATTATCGCTATCGGTATGACCATGATTCTGATTTTGGGCGATATTGATCTTTCCGTAGGCTCCGTGGTGGGTCTGGTATCCACCGGCTGCGCGGCTCTGATGGTGTGGAACGGCCTGGGCTTTATACCGGCAGTTCTGGCAAGCCTGCTTATCGGAGCAGCCTTCGGCTTCTTTAACGGCATCTGCATTACGAAGCTGAAGTTACAGGCGTTTATCGTCACCCTGGCCAGTATGAACATTGCAAGAGGACTTGCAAGATTCTGGGCAAACGGCGTCGGGATTCCCCTGACCTACGGCAAGGGAGAAGGACTTGCGCCGCCCCAGTTTGAGGTACTCCAGATGCGTATCAACGGGCTGATACCCGTACCGGCCATTATTTTCCTGATACTGCTTCTGATTTTCCATTTTATTATGACAAGGACGCGGTTCGGCCGTCAGCTCTACGCCATCGGCGGCAACCGTCAGGCATCCTATCTGGCAGGCATCAATGTAGATCGGATCAAGCTGTTTACCTTTATGCTGTGCTCCATGCTGGCGTCCGTGGCAGCCATGATTCACGCGGCGCAGATAAGCCAGGGCGGACCGAACGAAGGTTCCGGCTACGAGCTGAATGCAGTAGCGGCCTGCGCCATCGGCGGGACCAGTCTGGCAGGCGGCAAGGGAACCATGCTCGGAACCCTGCTCGGAGCGCTGATTCTGGGTATGTTAGACAACGTACTCGGATTGAAAGGCGTAAACTCCAATCTGCAGCTGATGGTAAAGGGCTTCCTTATCATCATCGCCGTATTTATGCAGGCGGAGCGGAAGGAGTAACAGTTATATCATTACAGTGCGCAATCTGCGGGGGTTGATCGATAGCAGCCCCTTGCAGATTAAAAAATAAAAAGCTATCGAAGAAAGAGGAAAGTATGAAAAAGAGAATTTTAAGTGTGGTACTGTGTACGGCAATGCTGGCAACCCTTTTAGCCGGCTGCGGCAGCAAGGCGGAAGAACCGGCGGCAGCAGAGCCTTCCGGCACCGAGGAGCAGGCGGAAGAGCCGGCGCCGGCAGAGACCGAGGAGCCGGCAGCGGACGCAGGAGCAGAGGCAGGCGCAAAGGACAAATATGTGATTGGTATGTCACAGTGTAACTTAGGCGAGCCCTGGCGTGTAGCTATGAATGATCAGATTGCGGCGGCGGCGGAAGCACATCCCGAGTTCGAGATTATCTACGCAGACGCAGCACAGGATAACTCCAAGCAGATCGCTGACATCGAGAACTTTGTACAGATGGGCGTGGATCTGATTATCACCTCCCCCAACGAGGCGACTCCTCTGACCAATGCGGTTACCGCAGCATATGAGGCAGGAATCCCGGTTATCCTTCTGGACAGAAAGATTGACGGAGACGGATATACACAGTTTATCGGCGCAGATAACGTGGCAATCGGAAAACAGGTAGGCGAGTATGTGGCAAACACACTTCTTCCCGACGGAGGAAAGGTTTGCGAGATCAAGGGTCTTGAGGGAACTTCCGGCGGTATCGACAGAGACAATGGCTTCCGCGAGGGAATCAAGGCAAATCCCAAGGTAGAGATCGTAGCGGCCAACAATGCGGACTGGCTGCGTGAGAAGGCTATCACCGTTGCGGAGGAAATGCTGCAGACCAATACCGAGATCGACCTGTTCTACTGCCTGAACGATCCGATGGCAGAGGGCGCTTACATTGCGGCCAAGAACGCAGGACGCGAGCAGGATATCATCTTCATCGGCGTTGACGGACTTCCCACACCCGACGGCGGCATCCGCAGCGTAATGGAAGGCAGATTAAGCCTGTCTATGGTATACCCCACCGGCGGCGCAGAGGCAATTGAGAGCGCATATCAGCTTCTGGTTGAGGGGAAGGAGCTTGAGAAGGAAATCACTCTGGAATCCGAGATTATCACTCCGGAGACAGCTCCCGATCTGTTAAAGAAATACGGCGGCGAATAAAAATATTGCTACGGCATAAAAACTGCCTGCAAGGGAAGCGGCCCATCTGTGTACAGCAGGTGGGCCGTTTTCGGACTGCGGCTTTGATGCTCCCTTTCCCTTTGTGCTTTTTAGTTCACATAATACTTGACGGGATGCCGTAAATTTTTTAGTATAACTACTATACTCTGACGTGAAGGCGGGTGTTTATGAAAAACCTACAGGAATTGTTATTCACAAAAAATTTAAGGCGCTCGTTTCTGGTCTTTACCTTTACGGCAGTTCTGTCCGTAACCCTTGTGCTTACTATGACGGGCAGCAGGATTTATATAGACTCCATTGAGGAGCATGCCTATGCCAGCACGGCGGAGATGCAGAATCAGGTGCAGAAGTCCGTGGATCTGAAGCTGGAGGACATTGAGAAAACGCTGAAGCTTTTAGGGGAAAGCCGGGCGGTTCAGGGATATCTTGTGGTGGATGAGGATCGGGAGCAGGGAAAGCGGGTGGAGCTTGAGACAGAGGTCCGCAATCTCTTGCTGGAATACTCCGCCGTTCACCGGGATTATCTGAACATCGTATTGGCAAGCAGCCTGGGGCATTATCTGTCCAACGATTCCTACCGGATTCAGAAGCAGGATTTAAGCGAAGAGAAATGGTATCAGGATGCGGTCCGGGCGGAGGGGCGTCCGGTGGTGATCAGCACCTCCATCGGGCGGAACCTTCAGGACTGGAGAAATTACAGCTCCGACAGTTATGTTTCCGTGGCCCAGGCTATCTATGGGACAAAGAGCCGGGAGCTTATAGGAGTGGCTCTGATTGATTTGGATAAGCGAAGCATCCAGAGCCTGGTGGGGGATATCACCCTGGGGCAGACGGGCTTTGTATTTATTATGGACAGCAAGGGAAACATTCTCTATACCCCGGAGAATAAGGTGGTCTACCGCATCAACCCGGCCTGGTTCTTAGAGGCTCAGAGCGGAAGCTTCAAGTGCAGGATTCAGGAGGACCAGTACCGGATCATCTACAACCAGTCGGAATATACCAGGCTGACCACCGTAGGACTTTACGATATGGGAAAAACCATAGAGGGCGTTTCCCGGGTTCAGCGGGTGTCCGTTCTGCTGGCCGTTCTCTGCTGCGGGGTGGCTCTTGTATGGTCGGCACTCTTTTCCAAAACCATTACCACGCCTATTTCCAACCTCTCCCGTCTCATGAAGCGGGCACAGACAGGAGATCTGACGGTGCGGTTCGACAACCATTATCAGGGGGAAATCGGCCAGCTTGGGGATGCCTTTAACGCTATGGTGGATAAGATCAATGAGCTGCTCCGCCTGGTCTATGCGGAACAGAAGCAGAAGCGGGAGGCGGAGATGAAGATTCTCCGGGAACAGATAAAGCCCCATTTCCTCTACAATACCCTGGACAGTATACAGTGGATGGCAAAGCGGTATCAGGCGAAGGACATTGTGGAGACGGTCCGCGCCCTCTCCAACTTTTTCCGCATCTGTCTGAGCAGCGGCAAGGAATACATAACTTTGCGGGAGGAAATGTCCCTGGTGCGCAGCTATCTGGACGTACAGAAGTTCCGGTATGAGGATTTGTTTGAATACGAGCCTTTCTGCCCGGAGGAGCTTTTGGGCTGCGAAGTACCCAGGCTGATCATTCAGCCTCTGGTGGAGAATGCCCTCTATCACGGAATCAAGGAATCGGATCAGGAGCGGGGAAATATCCGTATCCGGATAGAAAAAGAGGAGCCGGATATCCTGCTGATTCTTGTGATGGACGACGGGGCGGGAATGAGTGCAAAAGAGTGCGGAAGGCTTAACAAAATCCTGCGGATGGAGGAGCGTCCCGAGGAGATAAGAGCCTTTGGGGTGCGCAATGTTCACGACCGGATTCGCTTTTCCTATGGGGAGGCTTACGGTCTTTTCTACCGGCCGGGGACGGGAGGCGGAACTATCGCTGAGATACGGCTTCCGCTGAAGGGCCGGCGTGACAGAAATACGGAGGAAAAAGACGATGTGGAAAATCGTGATTGCGGATGACGAGCCGAAGATACGCCAGGGTCTCAGGGAGCTGGTGGAAAGCTTTGATCTTCCCCTAAAGGTCTGTGGAGAGGCGAAAAACGGGCTGGAGGCGCTCCGCATAGCGGGGGAGGAGCAGCCGGATATTGCGCTGGTGGATATCTGTATGCCGAAGCTGAACGGGCTGCAGCTTTTGGAGCAGATCCGCAGCGTGCGGCCGGAGTGCCGGACCATCATCGTATCCGGCTACAATGAATTTTCCTATGCCAAGGAGGCGATGGCTCTGGGGGTGCGCAGCTATATTCTGAAGCCCATTGAGGAGCAGGAGCTTTACGAAGCCATTCTGCGGCTTACGGAGGAGTTAAGCCGGGAGCGATCCAGGCAGCGCTTTATTGATTTGGCAAACTACCAGCTGGATCAGCACAGAGAGTACCTTCAGGGGGTGTTTTTCAATGATTGGCTTGAGGGGAGGCTTACGGATACGGAGCGAGAGGGGCAGAAGGAGCTGCTGTCCGTGCATATGGGGGAGGATGCGGCTCTGGTCCTCGTATCGACCCAGAATAACCGCTCCTTAAGCCTGCGCATGGGGGACAGCCATATCTCCGATGACGTGTATCAGTTTGCCCTTAAAAATATTCTGGGGGAGCTTTTGGGAAAATGTGATCCGGTCTATCTTTTTACGGACCGGTATCAGAATGTGGCCGGCATTTTTCATGAGAGGGAGGAAAAGCTTGGAGAGCTGCGGCGGCATCTGGAGGGAAGTCTGGAGCAGATCCTGGGCGGAACATGCACCATCGTGGTTCAAAGATGCGAAGAGGCGCTTTTCTCAAAGAATTATGGCGAGGCGCTAAGGGAGGTCCAAAAGTCCCTGGAATGTCGTCCGGCGGTGACGGAGGCGAAAAAGTATCTTTTTGAGCATTTTCGGGACCCGGATATGGATCTGAATCTGGTGGCCCGCTCCATCGGTATCAGCCCGGCCTATTTAAGCCGTCTGATGAAGCAGGAGCTTGGCATGTCCTTTAAGGATTTTCTTACCAGCCTTCGGATCAATGAAGCTATTGTACTGATGCGGGGCACCAGCCGGCCGATCAATGAGATTGCGGATATGGTGGGGTATAAGAGTCAGCATTATTTCTCTACGGCCTTTAAGAATATTATGGGGATATCGCCGTCGGAGCACCGAAAAAACATTGTCTGAAAGGAAAATGCGTTCAGACGAAGGGAGAAGCATTTATGAAAAAAAGGTTCCTGCCGCTGGCTTTGGGGCTGCTGCTCTGTCTTTTGACAGGCTGCCGTGAGAAGGAGATTATACAGGAAAATGAATATGAATACCTCATAGGGGTCAGTCTTTCGAATGTGATGGAGCCGTGGCTAAGCCAGACTATCGACAGCATGACCGAGGAACGGCAGTTGGACAGCCGGGTAAATATAATTTTTAAGGATGCGGCAGGAAGCAGCAGGAAGCAGCTTCAGGATATCGATCAGCTTATGGAATGCGGCGTGGATCTGCTGATTGTGGCCCCCAATGATTCCGAATCTCTGAAGGAAAAGCTGGAAGAGCTTTGCAGGGAGCTTCCGGTGGTTGTGATGGGAGTGGACCCGGGAACGGAGAGTTATACGACCTTTATTGAGTTTAATGATTATGAGATTGGAAGGATTGCCGGCGCTTATATCCTGGAGGAGCGGTATGAGCCGGGAAATGAGGTGATTGTGATTGAAGGCTCCGCCGGTTCTCCCATTTCCGCCCGAAGGCTGGAGGGATTTCAGGATGCGGTGGAAGGGGCGCTTCCGGAAGAAAATATTCACTATCTCAATGGAGAATGGCTTCGGGATAAGGCGGAAAACCGCATGAAGGATTATCTGGTGTCAAGGCAGACGGCAGATATTGTCTTTGCCTTTAACGATGAGATGGCCTACGGGGCCTATCTGGCTCAGAAGCAGTATCGGGTCAGCGGAATCTGCTTTCTGGGAGTGGACGGCTTTGCGGGGAATTTCGGAGGTCTTGATTTGGTAGAGCGGGGGATACTCAATGCAACCATCCGCTGTCCGGAGATAGGAAGCCTGGCCTGCGAAACGGCCATCCGCATCCTGGACGGGGAGCAGGTGGAGAAGCATCTGGTGATTGAGCCGGAGCTTATTACAGGGGAGGGCGAATAGCCCTCCCCTTAGACGGTAAACCAGGATTAAATAATTTCCGCCAGAAATTCCAGAAGCTGATCCGTATTGAGCGGCTTGGACAAATGGGCGTTCATGCCGCTTTTTCTGGACATTCGCCTGTCCTCCTCAAAGGCGTTGGCGGACAGGGCAATGATGGGGATGCTGTGCAGGAGGGGATCATTTAAGCTCCTGATCACCTGTGTGGTCTCATAGCCGTTCATAATGGGCATTTGGATATCCATCAGTATCAGGGCATAAGTTCCCGGGTCGGCCTGCAGCAGCAGATCCAGGGCAATGCGGCCATCCATAGCGGTATCCACCGAAAAGCCGAGATCCTCAAGCAGCTCGGACTCCAGTTCCAGATTCAGATCGTTGTCGTCCACCAGAAGAATTTTGCGGCCTTTTAACCGTCTCAGGAGCGCTTCCGCTGCATCCTCTTTTTCAAGGGCATTGGAGCTCTGAATCCGCAGAGTGAGGGAAAAGGCAAAGCGGCTTCCCTGCTCGGGAGTGCTTTCTACGGCAATGGTGCCGTCCATAAGCTCCACCAGGCGGCGGGCTATGGTAAGACCTAAGCCGGTTCCGTGAATTCCGCTGAAGGTAGTGCTTTTGACCCGCTCAAAGGGTTCGAAAATATGCTCCAGATATTCCGGGGCGATTCCGATTCCGTTATCCTCCACGGAGATTTCATAGGAGGCATAATTGTTCGAGGGTGCTTTGCGCTCGGATACGGAGATGTTAATGCGGCCGCCGTCCGGCGTATATTTTATGGCATTGCTTGTGAGGCAGGCAAGTATCTGCTTGAGCTTGCCGGGATCGCTGTATACGCGGGTGTGCTCCGCACCGGACAAATCCATGGTCAGGGACAGATGCTTTTTTTCTGTCTGAGACTCTAAGGACTTCAGAAAGTCCGAAATGAGGTCGGACAGGCAGCAGGGAACATCCTCTGTCTGCAGGGTGCCCGATTCGATTCTGGAAATCTCCAGAATATCATTGATAAGAGACAGGAGCTGGTCGCCCGAGTCCTGAATCTTCTGAAGATATTCGGCAAGCTTTTCCGGTTCCCCCATGTGGTTTTTGGCAAGAGCCGTGAAGCCGGTGATGGCGTTTAAAGGAGTGCGCATGTCATGGGACATATTGGCAAGAAAGGTATTCTTGGCAATGTTGGCCCGTTTGGCATGGTTCAGAGTATCCTCTAAGAGCTTTTTTTGTTCCATCTCATGCTGAATCTCGTCGTCTACCCTTCGGGAACCAATGACAACCTGGGAGCAGGACTCTTGATGCCCTGCATGGGCAATGCGGAGCTGAAAGCACTGGACAGCCTCCGGAGTTTGAATTCTGTAGTTTACATAATAAGTATCCTGGGAAGCTACATTTTTCCGAATCCAGTGGGGATCGAGAGCAAGGGTAATTAAAGCCTGATCCTCCGAATACACCCAGGTTTTTACATATTCTGTGCAGAATTCATGGAAGGAATAGCATTGGGGGCCGGAACCGAACTGAAATTCAATGCGGGAGCTTAAGCGGTAGGGAAGAAGCTTGTCCATATCCAGATCCACATAAAGAATGGCCTCATACTCGCTGCTGAGTCCCTCGATAACGGCAAGCCTGCGCAGCTCTTCCTCGGACTGCATTTCTCTTTTTTCCGTGGCATCGCCCACAAAGACGTAGAAGATGTCACCGGCAAACTGACTGCGGATGAAATGACCGTAATCCTCTACCCAGCGAATCTGACCGTCCTTTCGGATGATACGGTACTCCACATAATCCAAATCATACTGACTTTGGCTGATTTGATCGCGGATGCTGCATTCCACGGCCTCCAGATCATCCGGATGCACCAGGCCGGGGAAGGTGTTGCCCGTTAGTTCCTGAAATTCCTTAAGTGTATCACAGGCAAAAAGCCGAAGCATGGCTTTGTTGGCATAGATAATTTTCTCATCCCCATCCGCATGATAAATAAAGAAGCCCCCGGGGATCTCGTCTATAAACTTTTTGAGCTCCTGAGCGGTTTTGAGATCGGCAGTATCGCAAAATGAGGGGGAGTCTCTCTGATCGGAGCCATGCTCCAGGCCGTAAAGCACGGACAGGATGTATTCAATTGGACTCTGGTCGGTTATCACTTGTTTATTCATGCGGTTCTCCCCTCAATAATACATAAATCTCACGGCGTATATCCGCCGCTCTTTTCATACAGGTACATTATAACATCCTTTCACCTGTTTTGGAATAGAAAACTGCGCGTTGTTGACTTTATTCCGGGCTCTTTTTATAATGATAAGAAAGAAAACATGGAAACAGGAAGGTGAATGATGGCTGCAATAGAAGAACTTGCACTGGCAGTTGAAGAAGGAAATGTAAAGCTGGTGACGTCACTGATACAAGAAGCGCTGCGAAGCGGAGAAGCGCCCAATGAGATTCTGAACCGCGGCATGATTGATGCATTGGGAAATGTAGGGGAGAAGTACCGCCTGGGTGAAATCTTTGTGCCGGAGATGATTCTTGCGGCCCGGGCCATGAAAAAGGGTGTGGAGGTATTGAAGCCGTACCTTATATCGGATCACAACAGGCTCTTGGGAAAAGTATTGATTGGGACGGTGGCAGGAGATCTCCATGACATTGGAAAGAATCTGGTAGGCATGATGCTGGAAAATGCGGGCTTTGAGGTGGTGGATCTGGGGATTGACGTCTCTGCCCAAAAGCTGATTGATTCCGTTGCCCGGCATCCGGACGCGGTTCTGGTGGGGCTGTCGGCTCTGCTCACAACTACGCTGCCGGCCATGCGGGAGTCGGTACATGCTCTGAACGGACAGGCTTTTCGGGAACGGATTAAGATTATGGTGGGCGGGGCGCCGGTGACGGAGGAGTTTGCAAAGGAGATTGGAGCGGACGGCTACAGTCAGAATGCGGCGGAGGCCGTAGTACTGGCAAAAAGGCTGCTTGGAGAGGATGAGCATGAAATTCATTGATGATATGACGGATTTTATTTTTGTGGAGCATAAACCGGAGAAAGCAGATATTATTTTTATTCCCGGAGGGGATCAGGGAGCTTTGGCGGTGAAGGCGGCGAAGCTGTATCAGGAGGGGTATGCGCCGCGGGTGCTGCCTTCGGGGAGGTTCAGTAAGCCGGTAGGGCGGTGTATGATTCCGGGGTATGAGACGGAGTGGGAGTTCTTGCGGGACATTCTGATAGAGAACGGGGTTCCCGGGGAAGCGGTTCTTGAGGAGAGAGAGGCAACTTTTACTTATGAAAATGCGATTTTTTCCCGGAAAGTGACAGATGCTATGGGGCTTACCGTTGAGCGGGCGATTCTTTGTCCGCAGGCTTGCCATGCACGGAGGGCGCTTTTGTATTATGAGGTTTTGTATCCGGATACGGAGTTTTTTGTTTGTCCGGCGGTTACCAGGGGGATTAGCAGGGATAATTGGTTTTTGGAAGAGGATAAAATTGATGTTGTTCTGGGAGAATTGGAGAGATGCGGGAGTCAGTTTCATGAGATCCTAAGGCAGTATGGAGGGACAGGCAGGACAGCAGCAGAATAAGGAGACAGGCTTTTCCATATCCGTTGTTCGGACGGTTCGTGTACAGGCTGTCTGTTCCGAACGGACATTGGATATTGGAAAAGCCCGGAAGTAATATCAAGCTTTTTTAGTTTGGGAGGGCATGGGGATGTCTGGGGTTGCGGTTTGGGCTTCGCGGTAGGCGGCGCGGGCTTTCGCCCGTTTTACTTTTAAAGCCTCGGGGGTGGATTCGGCTTCCTGACGGGTCATTTCTCTGTGGGTCAGGGCGGCTTTGGCTTTTTCGGTTTCCACTTCTTTTTCCTTTGGAATGTCTTCCGAAGGGGCTTCGTTTTCTTCCTTTGGTTTGTCGGTCTTGGTGGGATCTTCGATGCCCAGTTCTGCCTTCTTTGCTTCCTCCAACTCTTTTTCGGCTTTTTGCTTTTCGGCCTCGGTGGGGAGCTTGGCATATTTGCCGCTCTCTATGAAGTCCTGGGTGGACTGTTGGAGAGCCATGTTTTTGCGGTGCTCGTTCCAGACCAGTTCAAGCTTTTTGCTCTCCGGGATGTTGGGGTTGTTTTTGATCTCGTTTACGTTGCTTAAGGAGGTGGCGGCGTGGGCCATGCGGACACGCTGGACCTCTTCCTTGGTTTTGCAGCGCTTCAGTTCCTGCTCGTAATTTTTCTGCTCCGATTCCATAGCTTTGACGCGCTGGTAGGCCTGCGGGTCATGATCTCTTAGGTAGGCCATTTCCTCGGCGGTCAGCTTTTGGCCGGAGTTGAGCTTCAGCTCAATCTGGGCGGACATTTTGGTGGTGCCGTCCTTGTTGGCCCTGCGGATCTCTTCCGCCTGCTGCTTTACGGAGTCAGCAATGGTCATGGCGCCGTCGGCCTTGAAGTCGCCGGTTGCTTTTTTCTTCTGCCATTTCATCTGCATTTCCATGTTTTTTGTGTAATTGTTTAAGGATTGGACCGTAAAAAAATTCATGTATGTTTCCCCCCTGTCTGTTACCGAATGAAATCTTTCTGTTTCAAAGGAGCATGGCTGCGGTACGCCTTTAAAGTGTTCCGATTATGAACGGCGACTCAGTGTTCTTATTAAAAATATCGGCGGATTTTGGAAAAAATTAACGGGCGATAAGCCTGCAAAGGGAGCGGGGACAGAATTATTTTGTTTACGGCAGGCCGTCTTCTATAGTATAATGGCCTTCGGAGTAAAAGACAAATGAAGGAAGAGATGGAGATGACAATTTTTACGGTATTTTTTCAAATGCTTGCGCTTTTGATTATGATTGGCGTGGGGTATTTTATTACCAGGCAGGGTATGCTGGACGAGCATACGAACTACCAGATGTCGGGGCTTCTTGTGAATTTGTTCAATCCGCTGCTGATTTTATCCGGTGCGGCCAATTCCGTGGGGCTTATTTCGCCGGGAGATATGAAGACAGTCGGATTGATTGCCGTTGGGATGTTTGCGGTTTTTATTCCGGTTGGCATGATTTTGTCGCCTGTTTTTGAACGGGAACCGGAGCAGCGTAAGATCTTTCAGTTGATGTTTGTTTTTTCGAATTTGGGATTCATCGGAATTCCTGTTGTGTCCGGTATTATCGGAGAGGAATACATCGTTTATGTGACGGAATTTATTCTTATCTATAATGTGATACTTTATTCCTACGGAACGGCCGTGTTAAGCCGCAGGCTTTCTGTTTCTTCCTTAAAGGAAATGCTGAATCCGGGGACTGTTTTCAGCATAGCCGCGATGATAATTATTATATTTGAAATTCAGCTTCCGGATTTTATAAAAACAGCGTCAACCTATCTTGGGAATGTTACGTCGCCTATGGCCCTGATTGTCATCGGATTTACCCTGGCTCAGTCGGATTTGAAAAGAATTTTCTGCCAGCCCCGTCTTTATGTGTTTTCCGTTGTGAAGCTATTGGTCATTCCGCTTCTTCTGCTTCCTCTTTTAAAGCTGGTGACAAAGGATATGCCTTTGATTTCCGTCAGCATGGTGATGCTGGGAATGCCGGTTGGCAATGTTGCCGTTATGATGGGCATGCGGAAGGGAATTGACGGAACCAACGGAAGCGCCGCCATTATTTTGACAACGGTTCTCTGTGTATTTACGATTCCGATTCTGATGTTTGCGGTCGGGTATTAGAGCGTGCAGGGGAGAGAGTATGTAGGGGCATATTAGACAAATAGAGAGACCTAAATTTGTGTGAATTGTATATTGCAAAACCATATATTGTAGGGTATACTGTTGAAAATAAATAAAATATATTTTGGCACGGGAGAATTGAGGTGCAGAAAGATGAGATAAGGAGTTATTTCGTCTTTCTGCATTTTTTATTCCCGTGGGCAGCGAGACAGACGGATACGGCCTGTTTTATCGGGTACTGCCGCGAGGGGGATTTGATTTGAATTCAGGGGGGATTGTATGAAGGAATGTTTGGATGCTTTTGAAAGGATGCCTATTATAGCCGCCGTAAAAAATGAAGAACAATTGGAAGAGGCGTTAAAGACGGAGTGCAGCATATTTTTCCTGCTTTTTGGCGATATCTGCAATATCCATGAGCTGGTTGACAGGGTTAAAGAAAAGGATCGCTATGCTTTTGTACATCTGGACTTGACAACGGGCCTTGCAGGAAAGGAGATTGCGGTGGATTTTGTAAAGAAATTTACAAGAGCCGACGGAATTATCAGTACCCGCCCACAGCTTGTAAAGCGTGCGAGGGTGAAAGGTCTTCTTACGGTTTTAAGGATTTTTGTGATTGATTCCCTGGCGCTGGATAATATCAGAAAGCAGGTTTTTACATGTGATCCGGATTTGGTAGAACTGATGCCGGGAGTGATTCCAAAAATCATTAAAAAAGTGTACAAAGACATACCGGTGCCCATTATAGCAGGAGGTTTAATCAGTGACAAAGAGGATATTATCAATGCACTTTCTGCTGGCGCTCAGTGTGTCTCAACCACATGTGAAAAGGTATGGTCCGAACTGTAGTGAGAGAACCATGCAAATCAGGGAAGGGGGGATCAAAAAGAGATATGCGGGACAGGGCGGCCAAGCTGCCGCATTTGAAAGATAGGATGAAATTTTAGGTTAAGAAAGAGAGGAACAGATGCAGATGGAAATGTAGAACGTCAAATTGTGGCTAATCCAAACATCAAATTAAATCTAAATTTTTTATCCTATTCCCGCAAATTATTCCTGTGTTTTCCGCCATCCCATCAGATTATTCCTAAAAATTGTCCATACAATTATACACGTGTTGCTGGCTGTCAAAGGGATTCATTCTCATGCCGTAAAAGGTGGTAAAAGGGATCATGGTCTGTCACCTCCGTATCTGCCGCTGTAAGGATTGTTGCGTTTGGCCTTTGAATTGGCGGTCTTGTTCGTGGGAGTTACAGGAAAGCGGCTGTCGTTTTGAAGGATAAAAGCGCTTCCGGGCTCCCCAGGCCGGGATTTAGAAATGCGCTGGCTCCCAGCTTGTAAAATCAGGAGGTTTATGGTAGTATGGAGATACGAAAACGGAAGGGAAAGCAAGTGGGAAGATTGACAGTAACGGATAAGCAACATCAGGAAGATTTGCAACGTTTGCGTTTGTTAAGGCCAATCGATGATGACTTTATGCGTTGTTTTTTCAAGGATAACATTCCATTGGCTGAATTTGTGTTACGCATTATCACTGATAAATCGGATTTAATTATTACTGATTGTGAAACACAGAAGGATATGAAAAGGCTGGCTGGGGCACGTTCTATCTGCTTGGACGCATATGGAACGGATTCAGTTGGGAAGAAATACGATCTGGAAGTCCAGAGGCAAGACAAAGGCGCAGACCCACACAGGGCAAGGTATCATTCAAGTGTAATGGATATAGAAAATCTCCATTCTGGTCAGGAATTTAGAGGTATCTAAAAGAGAACCCGAAAGGAGTGAGCGAGATGTGTAAAATTATGGAAGATATGAGGATTGAATCTTTAAAAGAGGGTGCACTTCGTATGCTGGCAGCTGGAAAATATGCTTTGGAAGAAATTGCAAGTATTTCTGGACGTTCTCTTGATGAAGTAAAGAAATTGAAAGCCGAAAGAACAGTGTAAACAGAACTGTAGGCCAGGAATCTAAAAAAGGGCCTTAGCTTATTCTTGCTGAAATTGAACTTGGACAAGAGGAATAAAATGTCAGTAAATTGTCTGGTTGTACGGATAATATAACTTGTGGCATGGTGTCAGTTTGACGAGCAGACAGGAAGAGAGAGGAGAGTTTCTAAAAATGAAAGAACCAATGACCATTGCGGAGAAAAGTCTGGCGCTTCATGAGGAGTGGAAAGGCAAGATTGAAATGAAATCCAGAGTACCGGTAAAGACAAAGGAGGATCTGGCGCTGGCTTATACGCCGGGGGTGGCTCAGCCTTGTCTGGAGATTCAAAAGGACGTCAGCAAGTCGTTTGTATATACCAATCGGTGGAACAGCTGCCTGGTTGTTACGGACGGAACGGCGGTTCTGGGGCTTGGAGATATCGGACCGGAAGCAGGCATGCCGGTAATGGAAGGCAAATGTGTTCTTTTTAAAGAATTTGGCAATGTAGACGCATTCCCGCTTTGCATAAAAAGCAAAGAGGTGGACGATATTGTAAATACGATTTATTTGATTTCCGGAAGCTTCGGCGGCGTCAACCTGGAGGATATTTCGGCGCCGCGCTGCTTTGAGATTGAGAAGAAATTAAAAGAAAAGTGCAATATTCCTATTTTCCATGACGATCAGCACGGGACGGCTGTCATTACGCTGGCAGGCTTAACAAATGCCCTTCGCCTGATTGGAAAGAAAAAAGAGGAAATCAAGCTGGTTATCAACGGAGCCGGTGCGGCGGCAATTTCCATCGCAAGATTACTGCTGCTTGCAGGCGTTTCAAATATCATTCTCTGTGATCGCACCGGAGCGATTTATGAAGGGCGGGAAAAGGGGATGAATCCTGTCAAAGAAGAGATGGCCAGGATTACGAATCCCGGTAAGGAAAAAGGAAGCCTGGCAGATTTGCTGCAGGGTGCCGATGTCTTTATCGGCGTGAGTGCGCCGGGCTGTCTGACGACAGATATGGTGAAGACGATGGCCAGGGACGCCGTTATTTTTGCCTGTGCCAATCCGACGCCGGAGATTTACCCCGAAGATGCAAAGGCAGGCGGGGCCAGAGTCATTGCGACGGGTCGGAGTGATTATCCCAATCAGATTAATAATGTTCTGGCATTTCCGGGTATTTTCCGCGGGGCTTTTGATGTGAGGGCCAGTGATATCAACGATCAGATGAAGCTGGCGGCTGCTGAGGCTCTGGCGGGGCTTATTTCAGAGGAAGAGCTTTCGGAGGATTATATTATTCCGGCGGCATTTGATCCTAGAGTTGGGAAGGCGGTAGCGGCGGCAGTAGCGAAGGCTGCTGTTGAGAGCGGAGCGGCCCGGATTGCGGAATCATAAACTGTTTTCCGATGTATCCGCGGCGTTTGGAATAAGGGGCCACCGGAAGTATTGCAAGCATGCTTCCGGTGTATTCTCCGACAGTCCGTATCGGAAATTTTGATACATATTTCCAATACGGGCTGCTGTTATTTTGCCAGATTTTAAATCTATTCCGGATAAACCAGCCGTTCTTCTCTGATTCCGTATAATACCTCATCCAGATATCTCTTTGCCAGCCAGTTCGCCATAGGCAGGTTCATATCCAGATAATTTCCGCAGTCCCTGGCGCAGGCTCCCGGCACTTCCCCGGAGAAATCCCGGATAAACTCCCACATTTCCACCATCAGAGGAATAATGTCTTTTGACTCATAATCTCCGGCCAGAAGCAGATAGAAGCCGGTCCGGCAGCCCATTGGTCCGAAGTAAATGGTCCTGGAAGCAAATTCTCTGTGATTCCGCAGGAAGGTGGCGCCCAGATGTTCAATGGTATGTACCTCCGCCGTATTCATCACCGGTTCCTCGTTGGGGCTGGTCATGCGCAGATCAAAGGTGGTAATTATGCTGTCTCCCACAGGGTCCTTGCGGGATACGTAGACGCCGGGCTGTAATTTGTTGTGATCAATGGTAAAGCTTGTGATTTTTTCCATAATCATTGTCCTTTCATAACAAGAATCTTTATTGTTTTCAATCCTGAGAAGAGTTTACCACATTTACGGGAAAACAGAAAGGCTGATGATGCACAGATTTTGAAAAAAATGAATGAATCGGAACCTACGGTTGACGATAACCATAAAAAAGTGCTATGATAAAGCATGCAGGTTTTTAAACCTAATTTATGCAGAAGAAGGATGTGAAGAGTCCGTGGACGGGCGAAGTCGAAGGTGTAGCTTAAGACAGAACAGAATATGGATGGATATGGGCTTTTCATGTTATTCTATACTTTCCGGGATATCAGCTGTCCTGGAGGCGATTCTTGCCTGGCGTTAGCGGTCCGGTGAGAGAATCATTTTTACGGAATAGGGAAGAGCAGACGGACATTCACGGGACCCGGCCGTATTTGTGCGGAAGGGTGTGTGAATGGTTTTGCCATGTCCATCGATGGGAATGGAGGAGATTGACATGGCAATGGGAAATTTTGACTGGGAGCTTTTAGCGGAGCTTTTGGAAAACCGGCAGTTCCGTAAGCTTCGGGAGACAATGGCCGAGATGAACGAGGTGGATATTGCGGAGTTCATTGAGGAGCAGGAGCTGGAAAAGAAGGTACTGGTGTACCGGATGCTGCCGAAAGAGCTGGCGGCGGATGTGTTTTCCTTCCTGGAGGTTGAGGACCAGGAGCATATTATCAACAGTATTACGGACTATGAGCTGGGAAAAATCATCGAGGACCTTTATGTGGACGACGCAGTGGATATGCTGGAGGAGCTACCGGCCATTGTGGTAAAGCGTGTGCTTAAGAATGCGGCGCCGGACACCCGGGCTTTGATTAATCAGTTTTTACAGTATCCGGAGAACAGCGCCGGAAGCATTATGACGGCGGAGTACATCGGACTTAAGCGGAATATGACCGTGGAGCAGGCATTTGCCTATATCCGGGAAAACGGCGTGGATAAGGAGACGATTTACACCTGCTTTGTGACGGACAGCAAGCGCCAGCTCCAGGGCGTTGTGACGGTGAAGGATCTGCTGATGAATCCGTATCACACCATTATCAAGGATATTATGGATGAGAATATCATCTATGCGGTTACTACGGAGGACCAGGAGGAGGTTGTGGAAACCTTCAACAAGTATGATCTGCTCTGTCTGCCGGTGGTGGACCATGAGGATCGCCTGGTGGGAATTGTCACCGTAGACGATGTGGTGGAGGTTATGGAGCAGGAGGCCACGGAGGACTTTGAGAAGATGGCGGCTATGCTGCCCTCGGAGAAGCCCTATCTGAAAACCAGTGTGCTGGAGCTGGCCAAGAACCGTATTCCCTGGCTTTTGCTTTTGATGTTTACCTCTCTTTTGACAGGGGCGATTCTTGTGACTTATGAAAATGCCCTTCAGGTGGTGCCGCTGCTGATCAGCTTTATTCCGATGCTGATGGATACCAGCGGAAACTGCGGCAATCAGAGCAGTACGATGGTGATCCGCGGTATGGCGGTGGGAGATATCGAGCTTCGGGATGTGGCGCGGGTAGCCTGGAAGGAGCTTCGGGTGGGATTTCTGTGCGGCCTTGTGCTGGCGGCGGCTAATTTTGTGCGGCTGCTTTTGCAGTATCCGGATCAGCCTTTGGTGAATCTGGTGGTGGTGCTGTCCCTGGTGCTTACGGTGATTCTGGCTAAGACGATTGGTTGTACGCTGCCGATGCTGGCGAAGCGGATGAATCTGGACCCGGCCATTATGGCGGCCCCGCTGATTACGACCATTGTGGATGCGTGCAGTCTGATGATTTATTTTCGGCTGGCATGTGTCTTATTAAAGATATAATAATTGTAGGAGGATACTTAACAATGCTGGGAGACAAAAAGGTCCTGTACAGCGGAATGCAGGCGACAGGCAATCTGACTTTGGGAAATTATCTGGGAGCCTTGAAGAATTGGCTTACCTTAAGTGATGAATATGAATGTTTTTACGGTGTGGTGGATCTTCACTCTATCACGATCCGCCAGGACCCGGCGGAGCTGCGCAGAAGGGCGCGTGCGCTTCTGACCCTGTATATTGCGGCGGGACTGGACCCGGAGAAGAACTGCATTTATTATCAGTCCCATGTATCGGGACACGCGGAGCTGGCATGGATTCTCAACTGCTTTACCTATATGGGAGAGCTGAACCGGATGACCCAGTTCAAGGATAAGGCGGCAAAGCATGCGGACAATATCAATGCGGGACTTTTTACCTATCCGGTATTGATGGCTGCGGATATTTTGCTGTACCAGGCGGATGTGGTGCCGGTGGGCGTGGATCAGATGCAGCATCTGGAGATAACCAGAGATATTGCGCAGCGGTTTAACGGCATTTACGGAGATGTGTTTACCGTTCCGGAGGCATACATCGGCAAGGTGGGGGCGAAGATTATGAGCCTTCAGGACCCGGCAAAGAAGATGTCAAAGTCGGATGAGAATCCCAATGCCAGCATTTATCTGATGGATGACCCGGATACCATTATGCGCAAGTTCAAGCGCGCGGTGACGGATTCGGAGAGCCGGATCCTTTATCGCGACGAGCAGCCGGGAATCAAAAATCTCATTGATATTTACTGCGCCTGCACCGGAAAGACTCCGGACGAAACGGTACGGGAGTTTGACGGCAGGGGCTACGGAGAGTTTAAGCCTGCGGTGGGCGAGGCTGTGGTGGCTGTGCTGAAACCTCTGCAGGAGCGGGTTGCGCAGCTTAATAAGGATAAGGCGTATATTGATTCTGTTATTAAAAATAATGGGGAGAAGGCTCAGTATTTTGCCAATAAGACGCTGCGGAAGGTGCAGAAGAAGGTGGGCTTTCCGGAAAGAGTGAGATAAGGAGTGTTAGAGAAGGGGCTGAAGCTTGTTTTGTGCAGGTTTTGGCTCTTTTTTGTGTGTGAACAGCCAGACAGAGGATATCGGAAAAAACTGCGGGCTTATTATGCGGCTGCCTGATTATGGAATGAGGGTAAAATAAAAAATTATAAAAATTTGGAAAAAACACTTGAAAATGTAAAAAATTTCCTGTATACTAAGCTTGTCTTTCATTCAATACGGCGTTTCGCCGCATCAATCCCCAAAAGACAGAAATATTATAAAAGAAAGGAAGAACAAAACATGAATTATCAAGAATTTGTAGGCTCTGTGACCGGTTTTTTGCGGGAGGCGCTTCCCTGCGGCACGGAGCTGAACCTGATTCCCCTGGAGAAGAACAACGGAGTGATTCTGGAAGGATTAACCGTGCGGAGGGAAGGAGAGAGGGCGGCGCCGGCCATTTATCTGGATTCTTATTATCAGGAATACTTAAGCGGCCGTTCCATGAGGCAGATTCAGGAGGCTATCCTGGAGTGCTGCGAGGACAATTGCTTTTCCGTGCATTTTGATGAGAACTTTTTTTCCGATTATCGGAAGGTAAGCCCCACGGTTGTCTACAAGCTTATCAATTATGAGAAAAATCAGGAGATGCTGAAACGGATTCCTCATATACCGTTTTTGAATCTGGCCGTCGTATTTTACTGCTATCTGCCGGATACCCCTGTGGGAAGCGCTACGGTGCTGATACACAACAGTCATATGGAGTACTGGAAAATCACCTGCAGCGAGCTGTACCGGGATGCGAAGTGCAATACGCCGCGGTTGCTGCCTGCGGAATTAAAATCCATGTCACAGGTACTTTCGGAGCTATCGGACGGTTCGGGCGCTTTGCAGGAGGAGGAAATTCCCATGTATGTGCTTACAAATTCCGGGAAATCTCTGGGAGCCGCCTGTATCCTGTACGAAGGAATACTGAAATATTGCGCAGGACGGATACATTCCTCCTACTATCTTCTCCCAAGCAGTATCCACGAGATGATTTTAATTCCGAAGGGTGCGGTGCCGGATAAGCGGGAGCTGGCGGAGATGGTAAGGGACATTAACCGGACACAGGTTCTGAATACGGAGGTACTTTCCGATCAAATCTATTTTTACTCGTCCGAATCAGGACAATTATCCGTTGTATAAAGAAAAAAAGAGGCTGATTTGCTACGATTTCACAAATTTGTCACATTTTACAGTTGCCTTTTTTTCATAAGTTTGCTACAATCTCTTTATTACGAAAATGTTACATTTGTTAAGCATGTGTGACTAAAAAAGAATTTTTTACAAAAATTAGAATTGAGGATGTGAAAAGATGATAGATAAGAATCAAATTGCAAATTGGATCGTGAAGTACAAAAGACAGACGGCGGTGGGTTTGATTTTGCTTTGCCTTGTGATTGTGGCAGCGATTACCATGACCGGGAAAAAGAAGGGGGAAGCTGCGGAGGCGGAGGCTGCCAATGCGGAAGCGGCCAATGCCGCGGCACAGGCGGGAGAGGAGGCTTCCGGAGCCGTTGTATCCGCAGCCGGCAGTGAGGAAGGCGTTACGGCCGTAGAGGCGAATATCCTGGAGAAGGATGCCCATGAGGATGTGAACACCATAGTCCGGCAGTATTATGACTATATGTCTGCCGGAGATATGGAGGGTATGGCATCCGTAGTGGATGAGATCAGCGATGATGAGCGGAACCGTATATTGGGTTCACAGGGATTGGTGGAAGGATACCAGAATATTTCCTGTTATACGAAGAAGGGAATGGAAGAAGGATCTTATGTTGTTTTTGTTTATTACGAGCTGAAGTTCCAGCAAATTGAGACTCCGGCGCCGGGACTTTCCCCCCTTTATGTATATACCAATGAAGAAGGAAATCTGTGTATCATGAAGAAGGAAGCCGGCGAAGAGCTGACAGCCTATGTTGGTCAGATAGCCGAAGGCGAGGATGTAAAGGCCCTTCGCGCCGAAGTGAAGGAGAAGTATGAAGCTGCCAAGGCGGCGGACGAGAATCTTGCCAAGCAGGAGGAGCGTTATGTGCGTCTTTCCTCCGAGGAGGAAGAGGAGCCTGCGGAGGTAGCCGATGCCGGAGAGGAAGCACAGGAAGAGGAAGTGCCGGAGGAGACGTCCGAACCGGAAGATACCCCGGAGGAGACGCCCGAGGAGCAGCCGGAGGAGCCTGCGGATACGGGTGAAGCGACTGCCCAGAACCGGGAGACTCGCTTTACGGAGAGCGTGCGTCTGCGTGCGGAGCCAAGTACCGAGGCCGAGTATCTGGGAACGGCTTACCAGGGTGAGCATGTAACACAGATTGAAAGCTATGGGGATGGCTGGAGCAAGATTAAGTACAACGATAAGGAATGTTACTGCAAGACGGAATTCCTGGAATAAATGAAAACGGAAAAAAGCGGCGGAGCCTGTTGAAAGGTTTCGCCGCTTTTTTCAAATGCATCAAGGAGATTTCCAAATAAAGTCTCTTAAAAGCAAATTATACAAGGGTATTGAGCATGGAGCCTACCGCGTAATAATTGGAAAGGTTGTATGCGCCGCCCAATGCAAATTTGGAAAAGATCTCAAAATCATCCAGATCGCTGATGGAATTCGCCTTGCTTTCCTTTTCCGCAACACCGGCGATCTTTTCCACCGATGCATGGTCCAGGATATAGCTGGCCTTGGAAGCTGCGCGCTCCGCAAGTCCGAACTGGCCGCCCATAATATCCTTTACGGAATTGTAATTCTCGTTCAGGGTCTTTTTCAGCTTTTCCTCATCAACCTCAAGGTTTCCGGACTTGTCAAAGCTTAAGCCGATTCTGGCCATTGCATCTTCTGTGGTCAGAGCATTCTTAAGAGAGTTCAGCTGTCTCGCAACGGTAGAGCTGCGATCGGAATTGCTCTCCAGGAACGAAACCGCACTGTTGTAGGCTTTGGCAAAATCCTTGACAGCGGAAATAATATCCTCCTGAGCCTTGTCAACGGCTGCCTGAGCAGCGGCCTTATCCTCGTCGGTGCTTGCCCGCTGAAGGTCCTTCATAGCCGTCTCGTATTTGGAAAATACATTGTTGCGGCTGCCGACGCGCAGCTTATCGGACGCTGACTCCAGAGAGGTCAGGTTGTGCTTATAGCTCAGCAGGAATGTGGAGGTACTGGAAGAACGGGAGGTACTTGTACCGGAGGTAGAAGTACTCGTCGTACTGCTCGTATCCTTTTTGTCTGACGTAGAGGAGGTGCCGGTGCTGCTAGAGGTCTTATTTGTCTCAGAGCTCTTGGATGTGTCGATTCCCAGATGATCCTCCAGCTTTTTCCTGTTTTCATTCGCCTGATCTACCCATGACTGATATTCATTGTTGCTGCCGAAACCGGATACTGCACTGATTGCCATATTCTCAACTCCTTTCTGGTATGAAATACCGAATGATATGCTTATCGGATAAGGAATCTCCGATAAAGCATGATTTTGAAAGAATCTTATTCTTTCTATTATATATATCGGCAGAAATGGAAAAAAGAAAATAAAAATGGAATAAAAGCCCTATATTTTATCCATAAAAGAGAATAAAAGCAGGAAATCTTCATATCCTATGGACAGGTTTTAGTAAAGGATACCTTTATGTCCCAAAAGCGCGGACAAATAAGGGAAAGGAGTTTATTATGCTTACAAGCGCAGATTTGGCGGTGCTCAATGAGGCTTACCGCAACAGCAAAATGGGAGTGGAGACAATCAATGCGGTTATCAGCAAGGTTTACGACGAGGATCTGGCACTGGATCTGAACCGGCAGGCCGTCCGTTTTCTTTCCTTTGAGGATAAGGTGACGGAAAAGATCCGTGAGGCAAATAAACAGCCGGAGCAGGAATCACCGGTGGGGAAGGCCATGCTTTGGACCTCTATTCAGGCCAATACGCTTTTAAATACCAGCACGGAGCATGTGGCGGACCTGATGATTCAGGGGAATACACGGGGAATTACCGATCTGATGAAGGCGGTGAAGGCTAATAAGGGGGCGAAAAAGGAATACTGTGAGCTGGCGGAGGAACTGATGGATTTTGAGGAGAAGAATATTGCGCAGCTGAAAAGTTATCTGAAATAGGTCTTTTGAAATGTGTTTCTGGAAATTATAGTAACTGGAAAAAATTTTCCCTTCATGTTATAATTAAAAATCATATCATACAAATGAGGGGGAAATGTATGCAGTATTATTGGGTATCTATCATATCTATGCTGTTTGGAGTCGGTTTTGGAGCCGTACTCGGCCTGATTCCGGCATCAATTGCCAGGAAAAAGGGGCACAGTTTTGCGCTGTGGTGGTTTTATGGGTGGATGCTGTTTCTTGTGTCCATGATTCACGTGATGTTTATTGCCGATTACAGTGCGGGAACGGAAAAGGAAATGAAGCGGAAGACTGCGGGGCAGGGTAGAATGTGCGCGGCCGCCGCCGGTATGTTTTTTCTGGTTGTGGCTTTTTACCGGTGCTATTGGATCCTTTGGATAAACTATTATACGTCTGTGATTATGCCGAAGGATGTGATATATGCGGCTGTTCTTTTTATCCTGTCTCTTTTCTTGTTTATTGGAAGGAAGAATACGGTGACCTTGGCTGTTTTTGCTCTCTACGGCATTTTTGTTATTTTTTCCGGGAAGCTTTCCGGTCCTTTGGAGCTTGTGGGGATTCTTCTTCTCCTTGGCATGGCAGCGGAGAGTATTCTGCCCTCTTTGCGGGACAAGACGGCCGGAATTATGAGGAAGCTCTGGTTCCTGCCGGGAATTCTGCATTTTTTAGGTTTTATTCTGAAATATGCATTTACGGGCGGATATTATTTTGTTTGGAATTGGCAGGTGGTTTTGATGCATTTGGTCCAGGCAGGCGGATATCTGATGATTGGACTCTGGTTTTTTGCGGAGCAGGGGGAGCGCGTTCCTGCACCCGTGCCGGTGAATATCTATACGGATGATTATCGTGAGAGCGGTTCAGACTTTCCGGCAGAGGACGGGACGAAGGAGGCTTCTTTGCGGTCATACAGGTCACTGGTGAACTCCGGACTTATGACAGAGGAGGAGTTTGAGGAGAAAAAGAGGCAGCTGTCGGAGAGATGATGTGTATGTATCTGCTAAAATATCTTCAAGAGAAATAGCCCCCGCCGTTATTGAAATATGTTATATTATTCGGGCATGAGAGAGTAAAGTGGGGGATTAGATACCATTGTACGGATTAGGAAAGTGATTCAATGAAATCAGCTTTTAGAAATATAATGTTTTTTGGAAAAAAACACTTGCATTTTTCGCGCGGACAAGTATATAATAATGACTGACAAAGGCGTCAAAAAGGGCGTATGAGTGATGTTGTGCGCTTCGTTATTTTTGTACGCTTTTTTTGTATTTACCAGAGAGATAGTGAAGGAGGAGAGAAAATATGTCATACGTTGATGAGATTATTGAAGCGGTGGTTGCGAAAAATCCGAGTGAGCCGGAGTTTCACCAGGCGGTGAAGGAGGTTTTGAATTCTTTGAGGCCGGTGGTGGATGCCAATGAGGAGAAGTTCCGCAGAGAAGCGCTTTTGGAGCGCCTGGTTGAGCCGGAGCGTCAGATTAAGTTCCGCGTGCCCTGGGTGGACGATAAGGGTCAGGTACAGGTGAATACGGGATACCGTGTACAGTTTAACAGCGCAATCGGACCCTACAAGGGAGGCCTGCGTCTGCATCCTTCCGTAAACTTGGGAATTATTAAGTTCCTGGGCTTTGAGCAGATTTTTAAGAATTCTCTGACCGGGCTTCCCATCGGCGGAGGCAAGGGCGGTTCTGACTTTGATCCGAAGGGCAAGTCTGACCGCGAGGTAATGGCCTTCTGCCAGAGCTTTATGACGGAGCTTTGTAAATATATCGGTGAGAATACGGATGTTCCGGCCGGTGATATCGGAACAGGGGCCAGAGAGATCGGCTATCTGTATGGACAGTATAAGAGGCTGACCGGACTTTATGAGGGCGTGCTGACCGGGAAGGGCCTGTCTTACGGCGGCTCTCTGGCCAGAACGGAAGCTACGGGCTACGGGCTTCTTTATCTTACACAGGAAATGCTGAAAATGAACGGAATTGACATTGCCGGTAAGACGGCAGCCGTATCCGGATCCGGAAATGTGGCGATCTATGCGATTCAGAAGGCACAGCAGCTTGGCGTGAAGGTGCTGACCTGCAGTGATTCCAACGGCTGGGTATACGATCCGGAGGGCATTGATGTGGCGGCCCTGAAAGAGATCAAGGAGGTTAAGCGGGCGAGACTGACCGAGTACAGGAATTACCGTCCGAATTCCGAGTACCATGAGGGCCGGGGCGTATGGAGCGTTAAGGTGGATCTGGCCCTTCCCTGTGCAACGCAGAATGAGCTTCATTTGGAGGATGCCAAGGCGTTAGTGGCAAACGGTGTTACCGCAGTAGCGGAGGGAGCCAATATGCCTACGACCTTGGAGGCTACCGAGTATCTGCAGGAGCAGGGGATTCTGTTTGCACCCGGCAAGGCGGCCAATGCAGGCGGTGTGGCGACCTCCGCACTGGAGATGTCCCAGAACAGCGAGCGCTTAAGCTGGACCTTTGATGAGGTGGACGCAAAGCTTCAGGGCATTATGGTTAATATCTGCCACAATATGGCGGACGCTGCGGAGCGTTACGGCTTTGCCAAGAACTATGTTGCAGGCGCAAATATTGCCGGATTTGAGAAGGTTGTGGATGCGATGCTGGCACAGGGCGTAGTATAAAAAGCGGAGTTTTATGGAAGAAGGAGTAAAGGACACCTGACGGAAAGGGAGTTTTTTACTCCTTCTTCTATATTTATACAGTCTGGAGAAGCAAAATTGGCTGTTTGCATGCAAAATACCGAATGAAAGAAACGGAAAACAAGTTTAGATTGGAAAAACTACAAAAAGTATTGACAAATTTCAAATACGGATATACAATCTATACAACCAAACATCCTACGTTCAACATTGGAGGAAGAGAAATGAAACTTGCAATCGTATATACGGGAACGACAAATGAGCTGGTAGAGATGGTAGAGGGAGAGGTGGAAAAGCGATTTCGGGGCGAAGAGGTTGAGATTCTGCGCTATGAAGCGCCGGATGTGATTGCGGATGTGAAGGAGAAGGGATATGTATCCGCCGGAATGAAGAAGCGGATGCAGATGCTCTATGAGACGGCCGGAGAGCAGGCAAAGCTTTTGTTTCATATCTGCTCTTCTCTTAGGGAGGCGGCGGAGGAGGCGAGGCCGCTTCTGAAGGAGAGAGGCGTCCGGCTGGTGCACTTTGACGAGCGGATGCTGCGGAGCATGACGGAGCGGTATGAAAAGCTTGGCCTTCTGGGAACACTGGATACGGCGCTGGGAGCATCCAAACGCTATATGGAGCAGTATGCGGAAAAAATAGGGAAGAGACCGGAGCTTACGGAATATCTGGTGGAGGGCTCTTTTGGGGCAGGACAAAAGGAATTGCAGGAAAAATGTCTGGAGGTTATTCAAAGGGAGGAGAAGCTTCCCCAGGCGATCGTTCTTGTTCAGGGCTCTCTGGCATGTGTGGAGGAGAAATTGAGCCGGAAGCTTGGAATTCCTGTGATGTCAGGGCTTCATCCGGGCGTGGAGGAGCTGTGGGAGGCGTATAAGAGTGATGAATATTAAGAAAAGTGTTTGCACCAATCTGGTATTTCCTGCATCCAGGCGGGAGCTTGGAGAGTTCCGGCGGATGGCTGCATTTTTAAAGGAGCAGGGAGCGGATTCCCTGGAATTTTACCATGACGGACAGGGGCGAAGCGGGATTGGGAAGATTTTGGAAGAAAATCAGCTGGAGGGAATTTTGATCGGCGTCATACCTTCCAAGGAACAGAGGCTTCATGCCTGTTCCCGGGAGAAGGAGAACAGAAGAAAGGCCGTAGCGCTTTTTCAGGCATGTATGGACGAAGCGGCGGCAAACGGTATCTCCGTCCTGATGATCAATTCAGGGGCCGCCGGCCCCGGCGTTTCGGAAGGACTGGCGGCTTTGAAGGAGAGCATCTGGGAGCTGTATGATTACATGGAAAAAAAGCGGTATTCCATGCGCCTCACACTGGAGCCCTGTGACAGCGGGAGGTTTGCAAAGCAGCTTCTGGGGCCGACAGAACGTACGGCAGCTTTTGTAAGGGCCTGCAGGGAGGAGGGAATGCCTCTGGAGCTGACCATGGACAGCGCGCATACCCTGGAGGAAGGGGAGGATTTTTTGGAGGCGCTGAAGCGGACAAAGGACTGGTGCCGCCATATACATTTTGCAAATTGCTGTATCCGGGACAGTGCATCCCCTTTTTACGGAGATCAGCATGTGGGATTTGAATATCCGGAGTCGGAATGGGGGTATGAGGAGATAACCCGGGCATGGCCTCAAATAGAAGGCTTGTACGGGAACGGGGAGCTGCGGATTGCCGTTGAGGTTCTTTGCCGCAGTGAGGATCCTTATTCCTATTTTGAAAGCATGTGGCGGAGAATGCCTTATGTATAAGGAAAAGCAGAGAAGGAAGAGAGGAGAAATAAGATGACAGACAATGAGCTTAAGCGTATGGCGAACCGCCTGCGTCTGGATGTGGTGGAGACGGTTCACGCGGCCGGGGACGGCCATCCCGGGCCCTGTATGTCCGTGGCGGATTTGGTTTCCGTACTGTATTTTGAGGAAATGCGTCTGAATCCGAAGGAGCCGGGATGGAGGGAACGGGATCGGTTTATTTTATCAAAGGGACATGCCTGCCCCATTCTCTATGCGGCCCTGGCGCGCAGAGGATTTTTCGGTCTTGAGGAGCTGCCGAAGCTGCGTTCCCTAGAGGGGATGCTTCAGGGGCATCCGGATATGCACAAGACGCCGGGCATTGACAGTGTATCCGGTTCCCTTGGCAACGGTGTGGCTATCGGACTTGGTATGGCGCTTGGTCTGCGGCAGCAGGACATTGACAGCTATGTGTATGTGGCCGTGGGCGACGGAGAGATGAATGAGGGCGTGATCTGGGAGGCGGCTATGGCTGCGGCCTGGCATAAGGCAGGCAATTTGATTGTATTCGGCGATTGCAACAACGAACAGTCCGGAGGCCGGTGCACGGAGATGACCTCACTTTACCCGGTTTATGAAAAATGGGAGGCCTTTCACTGGCATGTACAGCGCATAGACGGCCACAATATCAGCGAGATTCGCGGGGCCATTGACGTGGCAAGGAAGGTAAAGGACCGCCCCTCCTTTATTGAGATGAAGACCGTAAAAGGAAAAAACATCCCCTATATGGAAGATAACAATGCATGGCACAAGAGAACGCCTACCGGGGAGGAAGTAGAAACAGCAAGGAAGGCTTTGGAGGGATTACTATGAAAAGTACACGTGAAGCAGCGGTAAAAGCAGTTATGGAGGCGGCGGATCAGGATGAACGGATTGTTGTGATCTCACCGGATTCCATGCTGGCCGCAAGAGCGGTTCCTTTTAAGGAAAAATATCCGGATCGGTTTATTGAGGTCGGAATTGCGGAGCAGGATGCGGTGGATGTGGCGGCAGGGCTGGCAGCTACGGGGATGATTCCCGTTGTCATTACCTATGCAGGCTTTCTCACCATGCGCGCCTGTGAAATGATACGCACTTTTATTGCTTATCCGGGACTCAACGTAAAGCTGATTGGATTAAACGGCGGTATGCTCGGAGGAGAACGGGAGGGCGTGACCCATCAGTTCTATGAGGACGTGGGAATCCTGCGTTCCATGCCCGGCGTGAAGATTCTGACGCCGGCGGACGGGGGACAGGCGTACCGGGCCGCAAAGGAGATGCTGAAGCAGGAGGGACCCGTGTATCTGCGTCTGGCAAGCGGCAGAGAGCCGGAGGTGTTCGATGAAAGCCGGGAATTTGAATTCGGGAAAATTCAGGAGGCAGTCCGCTATGGAACGGATGCGGCTGTCTTTGCAAGCGGATATATTATGGATCGGGCTCTTGAGGCGGCGAAAAGGCTGAATCAGCAAGGCGTAGGTGTGGTAGTGGCGGATGTATCTACCATAAAGCCCATAGATGAGGAGGGAATCACGAGGCTTCTTTCGGAAACCGGATGCGGAGTTACGGTAGAGGATCACAACATTTATGGGGGGCTTGGCAGCGCCGTCTGTGAAGTGGCCTGCAAATATTGTCCTGCAAGGGTTATCCGGGTAGGTCTTCCGGACCGTTATGCCAGAAGCGGCGCTGCCAAGGAGCTTCTGGATGCCTATGGACTGGCCGTGGAGGATATTATGGAAGCGGTAAAAGAGGCGCTGGCATAGGGGCGTTCCGCATAAACGGAAAAATTGCGGAGCCGGAGCAAAGGAGGAAGCAATGGCGGATTATTTTAAACGGGTGGAGGCAAAGACAGCCACCAGATTTTGGATTAACAATGTTACAAAAGGACAGGCGCATCTGGCCATCGAAGCAGGCGCACGGAATTGTACCCAGAATCCTGCTTATCCCTGGAAAATGCTGAACAATGAAGAGGAGGGAGAGGAAGTAAAAGCCCTTTTGGATCGCATTTTAAGAGAAGAACCGGACAATGAAACGGCTTTGATGAAATTTCAGCTGGAGATGATAGCAGGGATAGCGGGAATCTTTGAGCCTGTTTACCGGGAATCCAACGGAAGGGACGGCTGGGTGACAATTCAGTCCAGCCCCCTTCATGAGACAAAGGAATTTATTGTGGAGTGGGGAAAACGATATCGGGAAAAAGCTCCCAACCTTATGGTGAAAATTCCGGCTACGGAAAGCGGAATTGCGGGAATTGAGGAGCTGCTTCACTCAGGGTGCGCGGTTCTGGCAACGGAGGTAATGTCAATCGCACAGCTTATTGATGTATGTGAGGTCTATGAGAAGGCATACCGCACCATGGAGCGCCCTCCGGCGGCAGCCCTGGCCCATATTGCGGGGATTTTTGACGAGGAGCTGGCGGCCCAGGCAAAAGAGGGGAAAATTCATGCGGATCCGGACAGCCTCTGGCAGGCGGGCATCGCGGTAGCGAAAAAAGGGCGCAGGATCATGGATCAGAGGAAGTATCATATGGGACTTGTGTCAGGAGGAGCCAGAGGGCTGCACCACTTTACGGAGATGGTGGGAGCCGACGCCGCCGTAACCATCAACTGGGAGGGCACGGCGGATAAGCTGCTGATGCGGGATGGAATTGTAATTGACCGGTTTCATGGGGAGCCGTCCCCGGATGTGCTTGAGGAGCTTCTGGAGCAGGTTCCCGATTTCAGAAGGGCTTATGAGAGAAAAGGGCTTAAGCCGGAGGAATATGAAAGCTTTGCACCCGTAGTTCGCTTCCGGAACAGCTTTGAGAGTGCCTGGAAAAAGACGCTTGAATATATGGAGCAAAGAAGAACGGAGCTGTAGACGGAAGATAAAGAAAAAAGCGGAGAGAGAATATGAAAGCAGTATATGCGGAGGAAAATTTCAAGATTGGGCTTCGGGATATTCCGGTTCCTGAGATTCGGCCGGATGAGGTATTGATCCGAATGACCTATACGGGAATCTGCGGTTCGGATCTGCATGCCTACCGGGGGATGCATGCCTTTCGGAAACCTCCTGTGATGCTGGGCCATGAGATCGCAGGAGAGGTTGTAAAAGCAGGAGCGGATGTTCGCCGGACGGAACCGGGAGAGCATGTGACCGTGATGCCTCAGATTGGCTGCGGATGCTGTGCCCATTGTAAGTCCGGCCGGGTGAACCTGTGCGGAAATAAGATTCTGCCGGGCACGGCGGGCTGGGGAGGAACCTTCGGGGAATACTTTGCCGCGCCGGAATCGGCAGTGTGCGGCCTTAAGGGAGTGCCGGATAAGCTGGGAGCCCTGACGGAGCCTCTGGCCGTGGCAAATCATGTGATGAAACGGGCAGCCCTTCATCCCTCAGGGGATCTGGTGATTCTGGGAAGCGGCACCCTGGGTCTGATGACGCTGGCCATTGCCACTTCTTACGGCTTTACCCGGGTGCTGGTTACGGATATTGCGGATTATAATCTGGAGCAGGCCAGGGCACTGGGGGCAGTCAGAACCGTAAATGTGGCCAGGGAGGATTTGGAGCAGCGGGTAAAGGAAACCTTTGGGGAGGAGGGCGTATCCAACGTGGTGATAGCAGCCGGAGGACCGCAGATTCTGGAGCAGGCGCTGTCCATAACAGGCAGAGGCGGCACGATCACCTATTTTGCCATGATAACATGCCCCATGACCTTGAATACCTACCCGATTGTATTCAAGGAGCTGCAGGTGCAGGGCTCCATGAACTACACCATGGAAGATTTTGAGGATGCTGTAAGGCTTTTGAAGGAAAAACCGGAGTGCTTTGAGAGGCTGATCACCCATGTGTTTCCTCTTGAGGAAGCCGGGAAAGCCTTTGAGATTCTGGATCAGAGGAAGGAGCCGGCTGTGAAAATACTTCTTCGCAGCGAATAATTACGCAATTTATATGATGCATATAAATTAAATTTTATCAAAGGAGGATAAGAAATGAAAAGAGTATTGGCGGTTTTGTTAAGCCTGTCCGTAACAATGGGGCTGACGGCATGCGGAGCAAAGGAGGCTCCGGCAGCGCCCCCGGCCGGGAATGAAAGCCAGGAGGAGCAGGCGCCCGAAGCGGAGGGAGAGGCGCCGTCAGAGGTGTACAAGATAACGGCGGCCCTGCATACAAATGCGGGCGCAATCGAGGATCAGACCTTCCAGGTATTTAAGGAGAAGGTGGAGGCTGCTACCAACGGCGGTATTACGGTAGACGTATTTGCAGGAGCATCCCTGGGAACGGAGCAGGAAAATCTGACTCAGATCAAAACAGGGGAAATTCAGATGGCCCTGTTCGGAGACGTATTTCTGGCACAGATGCTTGGAGAGTACAATGCAACCTCCATACCCTTTGTGTTCCCGGATATTGAGTCCGTAGAGGCATACTGGGCATCCATTGAGGAGGAAGTGAGTCAAAGCGTTCTGGATAACGGAAATATGCTGATTGTGGGACGCCAGAGACGGGCGCCCCGCATGCTGACCGCAGGCAAGGAGATTCTCCATCCCTCGGATCTCTCCGGCTTTAAGCTGCGCGTTCCCGAAACGGAATTCTATATGACGGTATGGGGCGCTCTGGGCGCAATCACAACGCCCGTTAATTTTTCGGAGCTCTATACGGCACTCCAGACCAATGTGGTGGACGGGCAGGAAAATCCCATCGAAACCAATTACAGCGCAGGGCTTCAGGAGGTACAGGAATATACCATGCTGACCGCTCACATCAACACGCATTACACCTGGGCCGTGAATGCCGATTTTTACAACAGCCTTCCGGCGGAATATCAGGAAGCCTTTGATAAAGCCTGCGAGGAAGCCCTGGCAGAGGTAAATGCAGGCCTTGAAGAGCGGCAGAATGTAATTGTGGAGGAGATGGAAGCCGCGGGTCATACCTTTGTGGAGGTGGATTATGCGGAGTGGCAGGCAGCGGCCATGGACGGGATTCGGAAGTGTATGGAGACGCTTTCTCCGGCCGCTCAGGATGCAGTAAAGCAGTATCTGTCGGAATAAAGAGCATAGGATCAAACAAAACCGGAGCTGCCGTAAGCGTATTTGCGGCAGCTCTCATCATACAAAAATTTTTAGGGAGGCTTGAACAGATGAGTTGGAGCAGTATGGAAAAGGTACTGTACGGCATTGTAAAGACCTGTGCGGTGCTTGTTACCCTGTGGGTAGTGATTCTGACCTTTATGCAGGTTATTTTCCGCTTTATCCTTCATATATCCGTACCCTGGACGGAGGAAGTGGCAAGGGCGTTTTATATCTGGATTGTATTTATCGGCGTGGTTCTGGTGGAACGGGATGATTCTCAGATTCGGACCACCCTGCTGCTGGAGGCATTGCCGGTTCGGATTCATTTGGGGTTGGAAATTGTGATTCGTGTTTTACAAATCGGCTTTAATTTGATATTATTTTATGGAAGTATTTTGGCGCTTAGTTCCGAGACCGGTTTCCTGAGCTCCCTTCCCCATATTTCACTGAAGCTTTTTTACATTCCCATGCTGATCGGAATTCCCTGTGAGATGATTTACCAGGCTGTTCATCTGAAGCATGCGAAGACAGTTATTTATCGGAAACGGGAGGTGGGACAGGTATGATGCTTGCGGTTTTCTTAGGATTGTTGATTTTACTTTTTGTAATGGGCTTCAGTGCGCCCTATGCCATTGGGCTGACCTCCTGTATTGTGCTGGTGATGGAGCGGGGGCTTACAGGCTTTCCTTTTGATATTGTGGCAACGAAGTTTGCGTTTTCCGCAAATAATTTTACCCTGCTGGCCATTCCCTTTTTTCTGCTGGCAGGAAAGCTTATGAACACGGGAAGCATTACAAAGAAGATTTTCGGGTTCTGCAATACGCTGGTTGGCTGGATTCCCGGCGGGCTGGGACATGCCAATATTCTGGCCAGTATTGTATTCGCAGGTATGAGCGGCTCCGCGGTGGCGGATGCCTCCGGTCTCGGGACAATTGAGATTAAGGCCATGGAGAACGCGGGCTTTGACACGGACTTTGCGGCGGGCGTTACGGCGGCATCCTCTACCATCGGCCCTATTATTCCCCCAAGCATCCCGCTGATTGTATTTGCGGTTTCGGCAGGGAATGTGTCCATTGCAAAGCTTCTGATCGGCGGAATTGTACCGGGGCTTCTGATGGGAATTACCCTGATGATGATGGTGGCTTACTTTGCCGTCAAGCGGAAGTATCCCCGTACGAAGTTTCCGAATTTAGGAAAAATCTGGAAGGATTTTCGGCAGGCGTTTTTCCCGCTGCTTACCCCGGTGATTTTGATTGGAGGTATCCTTACCGGCGTATTTACGCCTACGGAGGCTGCGGTTGTTGCCGCCGCCTACGCCTTTATTCTGACCGTGGTGGTGTATCGGGAGGCGGGGCTTAAGGATGTTTTGGCGATTATTGAGGAAACGGCCAAGGAGACGGCAAGTATTATGATCGTGGTGTGCGCCTCCGCTCTTTACGGCTATCTGCTGGTGAGAACCAAGCTTCCCACGGTATTTATGGATGCCATTTTCACGGTGACGGACAATAAGATTGTTATTTTGCTGCTTCTGAATGTGTTCTTCCTGATTATTGGCTGCTTTATGGAGACGAATTCGGCTCTGATTATTCTGACGCCGATTCTGATTCCCTTAACGTCGGCCCTTGGAATCGATCCCCTTCACCTGGGCGTTGTCATTGTGCTGAATCTGATGGTCGGCCTTCTGACGCCTCCTGTGGGTATGTGCCTGTATGCTACGGCGAAGGTGGCCAGGATTTCTCTGGATCGGATGATCAAAGCGGTAGCGCCTTTTTATATCCCGCTGTTCCTTACCCTGCTGCTGATTACCTTTATACCGCAGCTTGTTACCTGGCTGCCCAACTTACTGCTTTAGCAGATGCTCTGCTGCCAAAAAGGACCGCGGAAAAAGCTGTGGATGTGATATGAGCCGGACATGGGACAGGCGTCCGGGTCCGGCTTGCCTTTCAAAAGAGAAAATAGAAAAGAGATGGAAAGGATAGAATATGATATTCCGGAAAAATGCAGAAGAGATGCAGACATCATCCAAATCCGTGGTAGATCGGCTGGTAGACAATATCATTGAGGCGATTATTACAAAGGAATTCAGGCCGGGGGACAAGATCCCCACGGAGAGCGAGCTCAGCGAAATGATGGGCATGAGCCGGAACTCCGTGCGCGAGGCGGTGAAGATTCTGGTTGCCTACGGAATCCTGGAGGTACGCCGGGCAGAGGGAACTTTTGTGGTAAGCAATTACAATGACAAGATGTTAAATCCAATGGTCTATGGGATTATTCTGAGCGGCCGTGATCAGGCAGGGCTTATTGAAACCCGCAGAATCATTGATACGGGAGTGCTTTCCATAGTGATCGAAAAGGTTACGGATAAGGAAATGGGAGAGCTGGAGGATGCACTTGAAGCGCTGAAAAGAGAGCTGTTTCGGGAGAAGCCTTCGGCGGAGCGGATTTTTGATGCGGATGTGGCCTTTCACCAGAGCATTATGAGGCTTACTCAGAATGATATTCTGAACGGAATCGGAATCTTTGTGGATCGGATTACCAAGCTTTCCCGAATCAAAACAACGGAGAACATCATTGCAATGCACCGCCTGGAGGAGCTTTATGAGATGCACAGAGAAATTATTTCCGTGCTTCGCAGGAAGGAGCTCTCCAAGGTCAGCCCGGTCATTGCGGACCACTATAAATACTGGATTCGGACTGAAAGATAGACAGTAATATCGGTCCACTTTGAAAGCTGTTATGGTGCCGGAACAGAGGCAGGAGCCGTCTCATTGCCGGACACACTTTATAACAAGGAGAGGTATGAACATGAAAATAGTAATTCTGGACGGTTATACGGAGAATCCCGGTGATTTAAGCTGGGACGGATTTGAACGCCTGGGAGATGTGACGGTTTACGACAGAACTCCCGTAAGGGAGGAGCAGGAGATACAAAGGCGCATCGGGGACGCTGAAATTGTGATTACCAACAAGACGCCCCTGACACGGGAAACCATAGAAGCCTGCCCGGGAATACGCTACATCGGCCTCTTGTCAACAGGCTATAATGTGGCGGATATTCAGGCGGCTAAGGAGCATGGAATCCCGGTGTGCAACATTCCTTCCTACGGAACGGACGCGGTAGCGCAGTTTACCTTTGCCCTGCTGCTGGAGATTTGCCATCATACGGCTCATCACAGCCAGGCGGTATATGAGGGGCGCTGGAGCTCCTGTGCGGATTTCTGTTTCTGGGATACGCCTTTGATTGAACTGGCGGGAAAGACCATGGGAATTATCGGCTTCGGCCGTATCGGACAGGCCGTGGGAAGGCTGGCCAATGCCTTCGGCATGGATGTGCTGGCCTACGGACCTCATAAAAGACCGGAGCTTGAGACTGAGAAATGCCGTTATGCGGAGCTGGAGGAGCTTTTTGAGCGGTCCGATGTTATAACGCTTCATTGTCCTCTTTTTCCGGGGACGGAGGGGATGATTAACAGCAGAACCATTTCCCGGATGAAGGATGGGGTGATTCTTCTGAATACGGGAAGAGGGCCTTTGATCGCGGAGCAGGATCTGGCCGATGCCCTGAATTGCGGCAAGGTATCCGCGGCGGGGCTGGATGTGGTGTCCACAGAGCCTATCCGGGAAGATAATCCGCTGCTGAAGGCCAAAAACTGTCTGATCACGCCGCATATTGCCTGGGCCTCTAGGGAGAGCCGCCAGAGGCTGATGAATATGGCAGTGGAAAACCTGGAAGCCTTTCTTGCGGGGAAGCCGATTCACGTGGTGAATCTCTGACTGTTTGTTACTTCTGCGGCAATTACTCCGCTGTCTGGCAGGGAGACAATTTTTGTAATTTTTGTAAGTTTCCGGAAAGCTTTTCGATCTCTTCTTGACACATGGTATTGCTGTGTTGTATAATTATGCCAATGTGTTGCTTGTTTTACAAAAATTTATGTGCATTTTGCAAGATGAAGGGAGTGGAGTTATGATTACAAACGGTTTTACCTACATAGCGTTTTTGATGTTCCTGGCAGGTATTCTGCTTGCCGCGGAGAAGTATACCAAGTGGAAGGTGTTCAATTACGTTCCGCCGCTTGTATGGATCTATGTGCTGAATATGCTGTTCTGCACCATTGGAATGTTTGATTCGGAAGGGTGTTCCGCAGCCTTCGGCGTGCTGAAGAATAATCTTTTGTATGCGATGATTTTCGTTATGCTGCTGCGCTGCGATATCCGGAAGCTGGCCAAGCTGGGCGGACGGATGGTGGCGATCTTTATGGGAGGCGCCGTTTCCATTATGCTTGGATTCTTTATTGCGTTCCTGGTATTCAAGGGCGCGCTGGGCGGCGGCGAAACTATCTGGGGCGCTATGGCGGCTCTGTGTGCCTCCTGGATCGGCGGTTCGGCCAATATGGCGGCTATGGAGGCCGCATTTACCATTGATGCAGGCGCATACGGCTGTGCACTGGCAGTAGATACGGTTTACTATTCCGTATGGATTGCCCTGTTGCTGATTATGGTTCGCTACGCAGGCAAGTGGGACAAGTCCGTGAAGGCGGATACTTCCAAGCTTCAGGAGGTTGCGGATGCGGCCAATGCTGAGATTGAGAAGGAGAAGAAGAGAGCAGCGGCAAGCGACTGGATTTTCCTGATTGGTCTGTCTTTGATGGTTTCTGCCATTGCGCAGACGGTCGGTGCGGCCGGCAATACGGCTCTTAAGGAAGTGGGCCTTGCCATGTTTGACAAGGGAACTTTGACCACCGTATTTGTGACGATTCTTGGTTTGATTTGCGCTTTAAGTCCTCTCGGAAAGCTTCCGGCCGTGGAAGAGCTGTCCAATATTTATCTGTACGCAGTTGTTTCCCTGCTGGCGTCTACGGCGACGCTGGTGGATCTGGTGAGCGCGCCTCTGTGGATTGTGGCTGGTCTTGTGGTTATGATTATCCACATTGGAATTATGTATCTTCTGTCCAAGCTGTTCCACTGGGACTGCTGTATGGTTTCCACCGCATCCCTGGCGAATATCGGAGGAAGCGCTTCGGCGCCTATCGTGGCATCCGCTTACAATCCCTCCTATGCCGGCATTGGTGTATTGATGGGAGTTCTGGGAGCGGCCGTTGGCAATTTCTGCGGTCTGGCTATGGGGTATTTGATGCAGATGTTCATTTAGCTAAGGGGAAAGCGCAGCAGTTATCACAAAGCGGCGCGTTCCCGGCTGAAAATCAGACAGAATAGGATATCGTTGGTTCTTCGTCCTTGAGAAGGTGGGCGGAGAACCAATGTTTTATACGGATATTTCTGCCTTCTGCCGACCGGTAAAGTCGCAAAGGCGCACGAGAGGAACTTTTATGAGTGCCCTTTCGAATAAAAGTTTCTCTCATTACAGGTGTGCCGAAGTGACTTTACCCTTTAGTGCCATCGCGCAGCGATTCAGTTAGGAGGAAAATATGCATATGAATGAATGCTTTCGTTATCTCCATGTAGGACTGCCGGATGATATTCTGCAGCGGAAGCTTGCCGGAGATTTGGAAGGAGCCGTAAGGCTGATTGACAGGCGGCTTAAGACGGACACCGTACCGGAGGCGTTGCGCTGTTGCCTTACGGCGCAGCGGGAAATGATTCTGCGCAGAACGGAAGATTATCCCTTCACAAAGGGGGAGGCTCTGGCCGTGGTTCGGGAGCATATTTCCGATTTCTCGGAGGAGGAATTTGAGGAGCGTGTGGATGCCGGAAAGATCGGCTGGATTTATGTGAATGGGGAGAGGCGCTTTTTTAATCGATTTTTCCAAAGCATGTGCAAGTCAGAGCCGGCCTTCGGAGTTCGGGCCGGGGTACGGCTTCCGGGAGTGGAGAGTGCAGGAAAGGGATCGGCGGGAGAAGGCCGGCTGGATCGCAGCGCCCGTCTGATGCGGGAGAGAGGGAGCATGAGCAACCGTATCCGTATTCGGGCTTCCGTGCGTATGAAGGATGAGATTTTCAGGCCGGGGATGTTTGTGCGTGCCCATCTGCCTGTTCCGGCGGCCTGTGAACAGCAGAGTGAGATTGTGATTGAGAAGGTATTTCCGGAGGGCGGAAGGATTGCGCCGGAGGATGCGCTTCAGAGAACCATTTGCTGGGAGACGTATTTGGAGGAGAACCGGGAGTTCTGTGTGGAGTATTCCTATGTACATACGGCCCGTTATCACGATGTGGACGGGATGCAGGAGGAAGGGATTTCCCTTACCTGTGCGCAGCCGGAGTTTTTTACGGGTGAGGAGGCGCCTCATATTCTGTTTACGCCTTATATTAAGGAGCTGGCGGCGGAGCTTGCAAAGGGAGCCTGCGGACCTCTGGAAAAGGCGCGCCGGTTTTATGATTTTATAACCCTGCGGATGAAGTACACCTTTATGCCGGCTTATTTTGGACTGGAGCAGATTGCGGAATCCTGTGCGCGGAATTTTACGGGGGACTGCGGTGTGTTTGCCCTGCTCTTTTTAACACTCTGCCGGTGCGCGGGGATTCCGGCCTGCTGGCAGAGCGGTCTTACGGCGGAGCCGGATTTCTGCGGAGCACATGATTGGGTGCGGTTTTATGCGGCGCCTCACGGGTGGCTGTATGCGGACCCGTCCTATGGTATTGCGGCGGTGCGGGCGGAGAATGAGGAGCGCCGGAGGTTCTATTTCGGGAATCTGGATGCATACCGGATGGTGGCGAACAATGGATTTCAGGCGCCGTTTACCATAGAGAAAGAGCACTGGCGGACAGACCCTTATGACAATCAGCTCGGGGAGATGGAGACGGCCAAGCGGGGGCTTCGGTATGGAGAGTTTGAGCGCAGCAAAGAGGTTTTGGAGTGTACGGAGCTGGGACAGGAAAAATAATATAAAAAAGGAGTATAGCTATGAAGATTACAGAAGTGAGACTGGGAATTTTGTCGGTGCCTCTGCGGGTGCCATTTAAGACGGCTTTGCGTTCCGTGTCAAGTGTGGAGGATATTATTGTTGAGATTCACACGGATTCGGGACAGGTAGGTTATGGAGAGGCGCCGCCTACCGGAGCTATCACCGGAGATACTACGGGGGCTATTATCGGCGCTCTTAAGGATCACCTGATCAAAACCATTGTTGGCAGGGATGTGGATGATTTTGAAGAGCTGATTCAGGCAGTAAACGGCTGTATCGTAAAGAATACAAGCGCAAAGGCCGCAGTTGATATGGCGCTGTACGATCTGTACGGCCAGCTCTACAAGCTTCCTGTCTACAAGCTCTTCGGCGGAAGCCGTAAAAAAATTGTGACGGATATTACAATTAGTGTGAATGATCCGGAGGTTATGGCGGAGGATACGAAAAATGCGGTGGAGCGCGGTTATGATACGCTGAAGGTGAAGGTGGGTATGAATCCGGATCTGGATCTGGCCCGTCTGACAGCCGTGCGTGAGGCGGCCGGACCGGATCGGCAGATCCGCATAGATGCGAATCAGGCATGGAGCCCAAAGCAGGCGGTACGGCTTCTGAATCAGATGCAGGAAAAGGGTCTGGGGATTGAGCTGGTGGAGCAGCCGGTGCCGGCTCATGATTTTGAGGGCTTAAAGTTTGTAACCGAGCGTTCCTATGTGCCGGTTCTGGCGGACGAGAGCGTATTTTCTCCCGCGGATGCGGTGAAGATTATGCAGATGGGAGCGGCGGACCTTATTAATATTAAGCTGATGAAATGCGGAGGACTTTACAACGCGCTTAAAATTGCCACGGCAGCGGAGCTTTACGGTGTGGAGTGTATGATTGGCTGTATGCTGGAGGCTAAGATCAGCGTGAATGCGGCGGTTCACCTTGCCTGTGCCAAGAATATTATTACGAAGATTGACCTGGATGGGCCGGTGCTCTGCAGCGAAGACCCGATTTTGGGCGGATCTGTGTTTGAGGAAAAGAATATTACTGTGTCTCAGGAGCCGGGGCTTGGGATTCGTGGAATTGAGGGATTGAAGTATCTCGATTGATTCCGCAACAGCTTCTTTTTGATGTTATCTTGCAATTTAAAAAAGAGCGTGCTATAGTAAAGAAAACACTTTAATAAAGTCTAATTGGAGAATCTATGGAACGAACAAAGATAACAAATATGGAGGTTAAGCGAAAGAACCGAAATCACATTTACCGCTATATCCGCAGATGCGGAACCATCTCAAACCCGGATATCTCCTATGCCCTGAAGCTCAGTCTTCCCACCGTAACACAGAACACAAAGGAGCTAATAGAGCTTGGTCTTGTCAAAGAAACGGGGGAATTGCAATCCACCGGAGGCAGACGGGCAAAGGCGCTGTCAGCCGTTGTGGGATACCGTCTTGCAGCCGGGATTGATATTACCCAGAACCATATAGGAATGATCCTTACCAATCTGACCGGCGATATTCTGAAATATGAGAGGATACCCTATCCATACAGGCCAGGCAGGGAGTATTTTCAGGAGGTAAGTGAAAAGCTGCAGGCATTTATCGAGGCCAGCGGGGAAGAGAGGGAGCGTATTCTTGGAATAGGTATTTCATTTCCGGGAATTGTGGATCTGCAGAATAAGGAGATTGCCAATTCCCATGCCCTGGGCGTTACATCTCTTCCCTTTGCAGAAGTAGCAGACTGCTTTTCCTACCCCTGTTATTTTCTCAATGATGCAAACGCAGGCGCCTATGCGGAGGGGATTCACTCCGATGCCAAAGAGCCGTTTTTCTATTTGTCTCTCAGCAATACCGTAGGAGGGGCCTTGTACCATGACGGACGGCTGATGCAGGGAAAGGGATACCGCTGCGGAGAGGTGGGCCATATGACCATAGTGCCCGACGGTCTTCTCTGCTACTGCAAAAAAGCAGGCTGCCTGGATGCCTACTGTGCGGCAAAGCGTCTGTCAGATCTGACAGACAAAAAGCTGGAAAGCTTTTTTTCCGGGCTGAAGGAGAAAAAAGAGGATCTGGTGCAGGCCTGGGAGGAATATAAAAAATATCTTGCAATTGCAATCAATAATATTCACATGGTTCTGGACTGCGACATTGTTCTGGGAGGATACGTAGGAAGCTGCCTGGAGCCTTACATGGAAGAGATCCGAGAAACCGTATCAAAGCGAAATACCTTTTCCGAGGACGGAAGCTTTGTCAGAGTATGCAATCACAAGGTTGGAGCCGCAGCTCTTGGGGCGGCTTTGCAGGTGATAGAATTATTTGTAGAACAAGTGTAATGAGCGTCTTACAAACTTAGAGATTCCGAAAGGAGTCTCTTTTTTGTGCTTATTTACCAAAAACGGACAGGTGAATTTTGCTATTTTGCCGAAAAGAAAATTTCTATCGAAAACTCATTGACAAATGTAGCGGCAGGGAATATCATTTTATACATAATTAAACTATTTAATTAAGTATAAAATTAAGTGACGGAGAGAACAAAAACAGGAGGAAAAGAAAGGTATGGAAGGAAAAATGGTATAGAGCCGGTAGTGACGATCTGCCATTTTGATATTCCTCTGAATCTTGTGGATAAATATGGCTCCTGGCGGAACCGGAAGGTGATTGATTGTTATCTTAACTATTGCGATGCTGTTTTCCGATATTTTAAGGATAAGGTGCGGTACTGGATTACCTTCAATGAAATCAATATGCTGATGCATCTGCCCTTTATGGGCGCCGGCATCCGGTTTTCCAGAGGGGAGAATGAGACTGCGGTCAAGTACCAGGCGGCGCACAATGAGCTTGTGGCCTCTGCCTATGCCGTAAAGCTGGCCCATGAGATCAATCCGAAGTTCCGGGTTGGCTGCATGCTGGCGGCAGGAAGCGTGTACCCCTATAGCTGCCGGCCGGAGGATGTGTGGGAGAGTATGAAGCGGGATCGGGAAAATTATTTCTTCATTGATGTCCAGGCCAGGGGAGCGTATCCGGCCTATGCAAAGAAGTTTTTGGAGCAGGAGGGCATCTGTCTGGAGATGGGGCCCTGGGATACAAGGATATTAAGGGAATATACGGTGGATTTTATTTCCCTGTCCTACTACAACAGCCGTTGTGTCCGGGCTGACGGCCGGGGGGAGGCGTCGGGAGGAAATGTATTTGCCTCGGCTAAGAATCCTTATCTGGAATGCAGCCAGTGGGGATGGCCCATTGATCCGCTGGGGCTACGCATTACCTTGAATGCGCTCTATGACCGCTATCAGAAGCCCTTGTTTATTGTAGAAAACGGCCTGGGGGCCAGGGATGAGCCGGATGAAAACGGCAGAATTGAGGATGACTACCGGATTGATTATCTCAGGGCACATATCCGGGCTATGATGGACGCGGCGGATGAGGATGGGGTGGATTTGATAGGATATACGCCCTGGGGGTGTGTGGATTTGATCAGCGCCACGACAGGGGAGATGTCTAAGAGATATGGTTTTATTTATGTGGATAAGGATGACAGGGGGATTGGCAGCAGGAAGCGTGTGCGGAAGAAATCCTTTGCATGGTATCGGGGAGTGATTGAGGCGAATGGGGAGAATTTGAAATAAAAAAGAATCGGGAACAGGGCATCCGTGGGAGCATGGGTGCTCTTTTATTGGCAGGAAAGGTTTATGTGGATAATATGACGTATTTTGTATTTTGGAATAGTTTGTAAAGGGGTAGAGAGAGCTTCTATAATGAAAGTAGTGATAATGCAGATGATAAAAAGTGCGTTACATTACATGGAGATATCTGTTGGGAAAATCGATGTCTGACAATAGTTGTAAAACAAAGAAGATGTGCTATAATGATAGAAAGGACGGAGGAATGAGCGATACCAAAATACAATGGTATCCCGGTTTTGTGGCGGCAATGAATCTGGAACTGAAAGAAAACAAAAATGATCTTATTTATGAGAAGGAGTATAACCTAATCCGGCGGGGTGAAGAAGCAGGATATGAAGGTACTGCTGGAAAGGATAAACAGCCTTACACAAGCATTTGACAGGGAGCTTGCGGATTCCGTATTGGAGGTAAGCATCAAAGCAAATAAGCAGATAGTAGGAGAGCTGAGAGGAGATTCATGAATATATCCCCTGGCTGACCGTGGAAGAGATCCGGGGGCTGCAAATATAGGGTTACCGGAAACCGGATATTTGAAATGGGCGGTCAGGAGGAGACAGCCCATTTTTGAATGGGTGATTTTTTGCACAGTATTTCAAATAATGTTTTGTCAAGAAAAAACACTTGACACTCATCCTGTTTTCTTGTATGATAATTCAGGCAGGTGATAAGCATGGAAAAAATTCTGGAGCAGACACTGCTGTACGATTTTTACGGAGAGCTCCTGACCGAGCACCAAAAGCAGATTTACGAGGACGTAGTTCTCAATGATTACTCTTTCAGCGAGATAGCCGGGGAATGCGGCATCAGCCGTCAGGGCGTTCACGATCTGGTGAAGCGGTGCAACCGGATACTTAAGGAATATGAAGCCAAGCTCCATCTGGTAGAGCGGTTTCTGACTGTTAAGGGCCGAATCGAGGAGATAGAGCGCTCTCTAAGGGATACCGAAGAGCCGGATAGGGAACAGCTTATCCGACAGCTACAGGACATATTGGAGAATTTGTAGATGGCATTTGAAAGTTTATCCGATAAATTGCAAAATGTATTCAAGAGCCTGCGGGGTAAAGGCCGTCTCACCGAGGCAGATGTAAAGGCAGCTTTAAAGGAAGTAAAGATGGCCCTTTTGGAAGCTGATGTAAGCTTCAAGGTGGTAAAGCAGTTCATCAAGTCTGTGGAAGGACGGGCCGTGGGAGCCGATGTGATGAACAGTCTGACGCCAGGTCAGATGGTCATTAAGATCGTTCATGAGGAGATGATTAACCTCATGGGAAGCGAGACCACAGAACTTAAACTAAAAGGCGGCGGCGACGTAACCGTTCTTATGATGATGGGTCTCCAGGGCGCCGGTAAAACCACCACAGCAGCTAAGATTGCTGGGAAGCTCAAAAGCAAGGGCAAAAAACCTTTACTTGCGGCTTGTGATGTCTACCGTCCGGCTGCCATTAAGCAGCTTCAGGTAAATGGAGAAAAGCAGGGCGTAGAAGTTTTTACAATGGGTGAAAACCAAAAGCCGGTGAACATAGCCAAGGGCGCCTATGAGCACGCCAGGAAGAACGGCTTTAACGTACTGATTCTGGACACTGCCGGTCGTCTCCATGTAGATGAGGATATGATGGCAGAGCTCCAGGAGATAGCGGCTAATCTGGAGATAGACCAGGCGCTTTTGACCGTAGATGCCATGACCGGCCAAGATGCGGTTAATGTAGCAAGCACCTTTGACGAAAAGATTGGAATAGACGGGGTTATCCTCACCAAATTAGACGGTGATACCAGAGGCGGAGCCGCGCTGTCCATTAAGGCCGTAACCGGAAAGCCGATCCTCTATGTAGGTATGGGAGAAAAGTTAAGCGATTTGGAGCAGTTTTATCCTGACCGTATGGCCTCGCGTATCTTAGGCATGGGCGATGTACTGACCCTGATTGAAAAGGCCCAGGAATCCGTGGACGAGGAAAAGGCCAAGGCCATGACCCAGAAGCTGAAAAAAGCCCAGTTTGGCTTTGACGATTATCTGGAAAGTATGAACCAGATGCGCAAGATGGGAGGCCTGACGAGCATTCTCTCCATGATGCCCGGCATGGGAAGCCAGTTAAAGGGCTTAGAGGATGCTATTGATGAGAAGAAGATGGCGCAGATTGAGGCCATTATCCTCTCCATGACGCCAAAAGAGCGCACCAACCCGGAGATTTTGAATCCCTCCCGGAAGCATCGTATTGCCAGAGGTGCAGGAGTAGACATTGCGGAGGTCAACCGTCTAGTAAAGCAGTTTGACCAGATGCGCAAGATGATGAAGCAGATGCCCGGCATGATGGGCGGCAAAGGTTTTGGTAAAAGGGGACGTTTTCGAATGCCCTTTTAACATATAAGAAAACAAAAGAAGAATTATATTTTGGAGGTGAAAAGAAATGGCAGTAAAAATCAGATTGAGAAGAATGGGTCAGAAGAAAGCTCCTTTCTATAGAATTATCGTAGCAGATTCCAGATCCCCGAGAGACGGCAGATTCATCGAGGAGATCGGAACCTACGATCCGAGCACGGACCCCAGCACATTCAACGTAGACGTTGAGGCAGCTAAGAAGTGGCTGAACAACGGCGCGCAGCCCACAGAGGTAGTAGGCAAGATCTTAAAGGCCGCAGGTGTTGAGAAATAAACCGCAGAGCTTTGGAAAGGCAACAGCGTAGCTGCTGTTCTGAAAAGAGCGGCAGCATCGCATTCGGAGGAAAAACATGAAAGAATTAGTAGAGGTGATTGCAAAATCACTGGTAGAGCATCCGGAAGAAGTTGCTGTGACAGAGACGGAGAATGAGAAAACCATTCTCGTTGAGCTTCGCGTGGCACCGTCCGATATGGGAAAGGTGATCGGCAAACAAGGCCGTATCGCAAAAGCGATCCGCTGTGTGGTTAAAGCAGCAGCATCAAAGGAAGAAAAGAAAGTTGTAGTGGAGATTCTCCAGTAGAATTTATCACGGAACACAGACAGGCGGGTGGAAACACCCGCTGTTTTTCACAAATAGAGGGACAAGACAGAATGAGCAGAACAGGCGGAAAGGAGAAAAGCATGGAGTCATATTTAAGAGTAGGCGTCATTGCTTCCACGCATGGCTTAAAAGGCGAAGTTAAGGTATTTCCCACCACAGACGATCCAGAACGCTTCCGTGAGCTGAAAGAAGTACTTCTGGATACCGGACAAGAATACAAGCCTCTGGAAGTGACCGGTGTGAAGTTTTTCAAAAACCAGGTCATTTTAAAATTCCGGGAGTTTCAGAATATTAATGAAGTAGAGCAGTACAGGGGAAAGGATCTGCTGGTGACACGGGATCAGGCAGTTCCTCTTAAGGAGAATGAGAACTTTATCACGGATCTCATTGATATGGAGGTTTATACGGACGAGGGCGGACGTTTGGGAACACTGACCGACGTTCTGCGGACAGGGGCCAACGATGTCTATGTGGTTGAGACAGAAGCGGGAAAGGAAGTGCTTCTTCCGGCCATTGGGTCCTGTATTCTCGACGTGGACGTAGAGGAGGGCCGGATGACCGTGCATATATTGGAAGGACTGTTGGAGTAATGAATTATCATGTATTGACCTTATTTCCGGAGATGATTGAGCAGGGGCTTCACACAAGCATCCTGGGCCGTGCGATGGAAAAGGGAATCATCAGTCTGAAGGCTGTGGATATCCGTGATTATACGGAAGATAAGCATAGAAAGGCAGACGATTATCCTTACGGCGGCGGCGCCGGTATGGTGATGCAGGCGGAGCCGGTTTTTCGGGCCTGCCAGGCAGTACAGGGCAGCATAAAAGGAAAGAAGGCACGGGTTATTTACACAACGCCTCAGGGGAGAGTTTTCGATCAGATGCTGGCGGAGGAATTGTCAAGGGAAGAGGATTTGATTTTTCTCTGCGGCCATTATGAGGGAATCGACGAGCGCGTACTGGAGGAAGTAGTGACAGACTATGTGTCCATTGGCGATTATGTGCTCACAGGGGGAGAGCTTCCGGCTATGGTGATGATAGATGCCATTTCCCGCCTGGTTCCCAAAGTTTTGAGCAATGAGGCATCGGCGGAATTTGAGACCTTCCACGACAATCTCCTGGAGTATCCCCAGTACAGCCGTCCGGAGGTTTGGAACGGAAAGCCGGTTCCTAAGGTGCTGATTAGCGGAAATCACGATCGAATCGAAGATTGGCGGAGAGAACAGTCGATACTGCGTACCAAACTGCACCGCCCGGATCTCTATGAAGAGTATCAAAAAAATCAGGAAAAAGCAAAAAAAATAAAAAAGCCGGCTAAAAATCGATTAAAAACGATTATAATAGATAAAGCATTAGCGCCGGAGGGTGATTTTCAATCCCCTTGGTGGAATGAATTTCAGGAATTTATTCAGGAGCGGGGCTTGCCCTTGATTTTTGCGGCAGAAACAGGGATAGAGCGTTATCGCCGGATCATACGGGAAGAAAAGCTGAAAAGACAAGAGGTACTTGTTTTTACGGGCACTGTGGAGGGAGCGCTTGCCGCACGGGAAGACAAGCTTCGGACCATTTACTTTCCCACAGATGAGGAAGAACAGGAGCCAAAAGGATTGATATATTATAGGAAGATTTCCGATCTTTTGGAAGGAATTTCCGTCCTCCGCAGCCTCACCTGAACGATTTGCCTATTACACGCTATTATGCCGTTGCGCCAAAAAAATCTCTTGCATTTCCTGTCCCTATGTGGTAAAATAACATACGTTGTGATAAAAAGAGATGGTCCGCTGCCATAGAAAGCAGAAGGAAAGCCAACAGGCAGAAAGCAGATACGCGCCGGCCTCCGGTGCGGCTTTGAAACCTTATGATTATGGTAAGAACATCCGGAACAAAAAGGAGGAAGCAACGAAATGAACGAGATTATTAAGAGCATCGAAGCCGCTCAGCTTAAGGCAGAGCCGCCCCAGTTCCGTGTGGGAGATACCGTAAAGGTGTATGGTAAGATCAAAGAGGGAAACCGCGAGAGAATCCAGGTATTTGAAGGAATCGTCCTGAAAAAGCAGGGAGGCGGAGCCAGAGAGACCTTTACCGTAAGAAAGAATTCCAACGGCGTAGGCGTTGAGAAGACCTGGCCCTTACATTCCCCCAACGTGGAGAAGGTGGAAGTAGTGCGCCGCGGTAAGGTAAGACGTGCGAAGCTGACTTACTTAAGAGGTCGTGTGGGCAAGCGTGCTAAGGTAAAAGAATTGGTAAAATAATCGTAACAAGCAGGGGGGCTGCCGCAAAATAAGACATTTTGATTTTGCGCCGGTCCCCCTTTTATTCTATAAAGGAGAACACCATGGCAGGTTTGACCTTTCGGAAGCGGAAGAAGCGGATCAATATGAAGATTGTCCAGGAGATTTTGGTATGGACAGGCGAGGTTTTACTGGCCTTTGGCTTTGCCTGTATTCTGGTGTATTTTTTCGGTGCAGCCCTGAGCAATGTGGGCCAGTCCATGGAGCCTGCCATCTACAGCGGAGATCGGGTTCTGGTAAATCGCTTTATCTACGGTATAAAAGCTCCGACTTATGGGGATTTAATCGTATTTAAGCCAAACGGCAATGAGAATGCCCACTATCACATCAAGAGAGTGGTGGGATTGCCCGGAGACACGGTGACCATCGAGAGCGGACGGGTCTTTATTGACGGGGAGCTTTTGAATGAAGAGATCCTTACGGAGGGGATGAACGATGCCGGTGTGGCGGAGGCGCCCATTTTGCTTGGGGAGGATGAATACTTTGTTCTGGGAGACAACCGGAACAACAGCGAGGACAGCAGAAGCGCGGATATCGGCAATGTCAGGAGAAAGGACATTATGGGAATGGCCTGGTTTAACATTACGCCGGGGGAACGCTTCGGGTGGCTTCCATAGAGGAGAAAAATTATGAATATTCAGTGGTATCCGGGCCATATGACCAAGGCGAAGCGGATGATGCAGGAGAATATCAAGCTGGTGGAGCTGATCCTGGAGCTGGTAGACGCCAGAGTGCCTTGGGGCAGCCGCAATCCTGATATTGATGAGATGGGCAGACAGAAGGCCCGCATTATTCTGTTAAATAAATGTGATTTGGCAGATGAAAAAAAGACAGCGCTTTGGAGAGCCTGCTTTAAGGAACAGGGCTTTCAGGTGGTTATGGTCAATTCCAGAAGCGGGGCGGGGCTGAAAGCAATACAGGGAGCCGTTCAGGAGGCATGCAGAGAAAAAATTGAGCGGGATCGAAAGCGGGGAATTTTAAACAGACCGATTCGGGCCATGGTGGCCGGAATTCCCAATGTAGGCAAATCTACCTTTATCAACAGCTTTGCAGGAAAGGCATGTACCAAGACGGGCAACCGTCCGGGAGTTACAAGAGGCGCTCAGTGGGTGCGGCTGAATAAGCAGGTAGAGCTTTTGGACACACCGGGTATTTTATGGCCCAAATTTGAGGACCCGGAAGCCGGGCTTCATCTGGCAATGATTGGTTCCGTTAAGGACGAGGTGCTGAATACGGAGGAGCTGGCACTGGAGCTGCTGCATTTTCTGAGAGAGGAATACCCGGGGGTGCTGGCACAGCGGTATGGGATACTGGAGACGGAGGAAGCTTTCCCCATGCTCTTGGAGATAGCAAAAAACAGAGGATGTCTTTTGAAGGGACAGGAGCTTGATTTGGGGAAGGCGGTGGGAATCCTTCTCGAGGAGTTCCGGAGCGGAAAGCTGGGAAGATTTACCCTGGAGGTCCCGGGAGAAATGAAACGGTAATACCTTTCAAATTACACAAATCAATTGATAGGCATATGCACCTGGGGCTGTAATTCAATTTCGCATCAGCGTATTTAAAGAGATATTACGAAACTGGAATCAGCAATGAAAATGAATTGTGAGGAATAGAGATGGGGAGAAAAGGCAAGGAAATAGAAGATGATTTTATAGGAGAAGGAGATGAGGAACGGGAGAAAAGCCCGTTTCAGGAGCTGCTGGGGATGGTTCTCTACATAGGGGTGGTTCTGGTCATTACGTTTCTGATTATCACCTTTGTGGGGCAGCGGACCCACGTAAGCGGCGACTCTATGAAGAATACTTTGAATCACGGGGATCAGCTGATTGTGGATAAGCTCACATACCGCTTTCAGGATCCGGTGCGCTATGATATTATTGTATTTCCTTATCAATATGAAGAGAATACCTTCTATATTAAACGCATTATCGGTCTGCCGGGAGAGACCGTGCAGATTGCGGACGGGGAGATTTTTATCAACGGAGAGGTTTTAATGGAATCCTACGGGCGTGAGGTGATTCAGGATCCGGGAACGGCGGCGGAGCCGATTCGGCTGGGAGAGGACGAATATTTTGTTCTGGGAGATAATCGGAACGCCAGCTCCGACAGCCGGGAGCCAAGTGTAGGCGTTATTCATAAAAAAGACATTGTGGGGCGGGCCTGGATTCGGATCTGGCCCTTGCATAAAGCAGGAATTCTTAAGCATCAATAGTTACACTCAATCAGTTTTTGAAAAAGGGTATGGGAGTACAGCATATGACAAAAGCGGAGCTTTTGCGGGAACAGAAACGGCAGGAAAAATTAAAGGCGGAGCGTGAGCGTCTGGAGACAATGAAGGAATATGAGTACCTCTATCAGGATCGCGGTAATCTCTGCGGTATTGACGAGGTTGGGCGAGGCCCTCTGGCCGGTCCTGTTGTTGCGGGGGCCGTCATTTTGCCAAAGGACTGTGAGATTCTCTATCTCAATGATTCGAAAAAGCTTTCCGAGAAAAAGCGGGAGCTTCTCTACGATGAGATTATGGAAAAAGCGGTGGCTGTCGGAATCGGCGCCGTAGGCCCGGAGCGTATTGATGAAATCAATATTCTTCAGGCAACCTATGAGGCTATGCGGCTTGCCGTTTCCAATCTGAAGGTGCGTCCGGATCTGCTCCTGAACGATGCGGTGACAATTCCGGGGGTGGAGTTACCCCAAGTGCCGATTATTAAGGGAGATGCAAAAAGCATTTCCATTGCGGCGGCAAGCATCATTGCCAAGGTGACGCGTGATCGGATGATGGCGGAATACGAAAGTCTTTATCCGGGATATGGCTTTGCCTCCAACAAGGGCTATGGGGCGGCGAAGCACATTGCGGCGCTGAAGGAGCTGGGACCCTGTGTGATTCACCGCAGAACCTTTATTAAAAATTTTGTATCCGTGAGCTGAGACAGCGGAAAGGAAGCAGGATGGACAATCGCCGGAAAATCGGAACGGCATATGAGGAACGGGCGGCAGAGCATCTGCGCGATCTGGGTTACCGGATACTGGAACGGAATTTCCGCTGCCGGCTGGGAGAGATTGATTTAATTGCGGAGGAAGCGGGGGTTCTGGTTTTTTTGGAGGTAAAATACAGAAAAAGCAGTCAATTCGGCAATCCGGCGGAGGCGGTGACACCTGCGAAGCAGAAAACCATTTGCCGCGTGGCGGATTTTTACAGAATGTCAAGGGGGATATCCGAGAGCCGCAGCTGCCGTTTTGACGTGGCGGCGATTATGGGAGAGAAGGTTCAGGTCTATAAGGATGCATTCCCTTACAGGTAGGAGCAGTTTGGGAGATCAGGGCGGAAAGGAAGAAGCGATGGAATTTATCAGAAAAAAAGGGATGGAAGCGATGGAGGTAGTGGAGCGCGGGGGCGTTCCTTTTCTTGTGTTTCCGAAGCTCAGCGCGGCAGAGGGTGTGGTCCACGGATTTTCCACGCGGCAGGGCGGCGTGAGCCGGGGAATATTTTCTTCCATGAATCTGAGCTTTACCAGAGGGGATGAGGAAGAGTGCGTGCGGGAGAATTATGCCCGTCTGGGCAAAGCCGTGGGTTTTGACTGCGGGAGGCTGGTGCTTTCGGATCAGACTCATACTGCCAATATCCGCGTGGTAACGGAGGAGGATGCGGGGAAGGGCTTTGTACGTCCCAAGGATTATGTGGATGTGGACGGATTGGTGACAAACGTTCCCGGGCTTACCCTGGCAACTTTTTATGCGGACTGCGTGCCGTTGTTTCTTGTGGATCCTGTGCATAAAGCTGTCGGCCTTTCTCACTCGGGATGGAAGGGGACTGTCAAAAGAATTGGAAAGCGCACCGTGGAGGTGATGCAAGAGCGGTACGGCTCCAGGCCGGAGGATTTACTTGCGGCTATCGGCCCGTCAATCTGCCAGGACTGCTATGAGGTAAGCAAAGATGTGATCCAACAGTTTCAGGAGACATTTATGCCGCCGCAGTGGGAGGAAATCTTTTATCAAAAGCCAAACGGGAAATATCAGCTGAACCTCTGGAAAGCCAATGAACTGATTTTTCGGGAGGCGGGTCTTAAGAATTCGCAGATTGTGACTACGGATCTTTGTACCTGCTGCAATCCAAAGCTCCTGTTCAGTCACAGGGCATCCAAGGGAAAAAGGGGAAATCTGGGGGCATTTTTGATGCTTAAAGGAGAGATGGATGATGGTGCTGATGGGATGAAAAATGCTTTTTAAGAGATAGGATGTAAGCAAGATTCATGTAAAATTATGCTGGAAATCTGATATAATAACGTCTTGTGGACGAAAAGAACCGTTTTGTCCGAAGGCGTTATTTTTGTGTGATAGGGGATTTGCCGCTGCCAATAGGGGAAATTTGCAGTAATCCTGGCATACATGGGAGGTGATGGTGTAGAGGTAGTTGGCTGCCGGACAGTCTGCTGTGTTTGAAAAGCGCTTTCTATATACTATAACTGCATGGAAGGGGAAAAAGATAGCCGGTAATAAAAAAATCAAGGAATTGTTATTTGATAAATGACTGATATTAAGATAATATAAAAAATAATGAAATGATGTCACAGAGACGAAAATGGGATGTCTAATTAAATAGTAGTATTTTGTACTTGCAGGATATTATGGAACTTTTAAACAGTGATATTTTTTATAATGCACAAATCGATTTGCAGGTATATGGTTCTGTGAGTGGAAATTGATTTTGTACAGGTGTATTGTAAGGGATATTACGGAACGGGAATAGGAGGAAAAGCAGTTGGAGAAAAAAACAAATGAAGAACTACAGGCACTGGCGGATAAGGCAACATCCGGGGACAGAGAGGCTCTTGAATCCCTTGTTGTGGGCGTACAGGACATGGTGTTTAATTTATCCCTGCGGATGCTTGGAACCTTTGCGGATGCAGAGGATGCGGCACAGGACATTCTGCTGAAAATGATTACACATTTATCTTCTTTTCGGGGGGAAAGCGCGTTTACCACATGGGTTTTCCGCATTGCCGTGAATCATTTGAAGGATTATAAAAAGTATATGTTTGCCCACGCGCCCTTAAGCTTCGAATTTTACGGCGAGGATATTAAAAATGGGAAAATACATGACATCCCTGATCTAACGCAGAATGTGGAAAGAGACATTTTAGCGGAGGAATTGAAGCTGTCCTGTACCAATGTAATGCTGCAGTGTCTGGACACGGAGAGCAGATGTATTTTCATATTGGGAACCATGTTTAAGTTGGACAGCCGCATTGCCGGAGAGATCTTAGAAATGACGCCGGAAGCATATCGCCAGCGGTTATCCAGAATACGCAGGAAAATGGCGGATTTTCTGCAGCAGTATTGCGGAGTATACGGCGGCGGAAGCTGCCGGTGCAAAGACAGGGTGAATTATGCAATCCAAAGCCACAGGCTGCATCCGCAGCAGTTAGATTATGTGGAGGCTAATGAGATTTCTGTTAAAACCATGCTTGATGTGAAGCAGGCAATGGAGGAAATGGACGATTTGTCCCAGGATTTTTCCTTCTGCAAGGTTTATCAGTCGCCGGAGCAAATGAAGCGTCTTGTACAGGAGCTTTTAGCTTCCGCACAGTTTTCGGTTATCAAAAATGCATAAAGGAGATAGAAGATTATGAATATGTCATTGATTGTAAATTATTTGTCAGAGCTGAGTATGAATAACGAACGGGAGTGGTATCATGCTCACAAGGAGGAATACAAAAAGGCAAATGCCGAGTTTGAAGCGTTATTGCAGGCTTTGATGCTTGAGATTGGGAACTTTGACAGCAGCATTTTGAACTATGCGCCGAAGGAACTTACGTTTAAGCTTGTAAGGGATACCCGGTTTAGTCATGATAAATCTCCGTATAACCCTGCGTTTCGCGCTCATATTTCTTCCAAGGGGAAGCTGCCGGTGCCTGTGGGGTATTATCTTATGATAAAGCCTGGTGATCAGTCTTTTTTGGGAGGCGGTTTGTTTGCCGATATGTTTAAGGATGCGACAAGGATGGTGCGGGATTATATTGCCCAAAATGGCGAGGAATGGGAAAGGGTGATTCATGAGCCGGAGTTTGAGAAGTATTTTACGGTGCGGGGGTCGGCGCTGAAAAATGTTCCTTCCGGGTATGAGAAAGAGCATCCGCAGGCGGAATATCTGAAATTTAAGAGTTGGTATTTGGAATATCCGCTGAAGGATGAAGAGCTGGGGGATGCGGATGCGTTTCTTGCAAAGGCTGTGGAATGTTTTCGGATTATGAAACCTTTTAATGATTATCTTAATAAGGCGCTGGAGGGATTTCAGATGCCGACGAGGTAGGGGGGGGGGTAACCGTTCAGACGGGCTGTGACGAAAGCCGCTCTCTGACTTTTCCATATCCTGTGTTCGGACGGTTCGCGTACACTTTGTCTGCTCCGGACGGACATTGCTTTTTTTGATTTTTTACCCGGTGCGGGGTGAGGCAATGTCCGTCCATATCAAACAAATTGTACGCGAACAGCCGGACACCGGATATAGGAAAAGCCAGAGAGCGGCTTTCGCCACAGCCCGTCTGAACGGTTACTTGGGGGCGGGAGGTGTTGCTGCTGGAATTTTAGCTTTTTTATCCTGGTATTCTAAGCTGGTATTCTAACTACGATTTCACCTTGCGGGTCAGCGGCCTTTCTGCTAGAATGATTTCAGAACTTTTCAATTATCGGGAATGTCATAGTATGAAATTTGAAATATTACCAACTGAGCAGGCTGTCGCTTTGCGTAAAGCTTTTATCCGGCGGTTTGTTGACACAACAAGTGAGCATTATCAAAAGCATATTGCAACTTTAAGCCAGGATATAGACGGTTTCTGCTATGATGGATACTTATGGGATTGCTTACATGACAATAAAATGTGGGAAAAGGAATGTCGCATGGAAGATGCGGCTGCATTTTTGAGAGATAAGAAAAACGTATTTTTTATGTGGGATTTATTCTCTAAAGAAAGACTGTCGGGCAAACGGTTTTCTTCAGAGTATCCAAAAGCTGCCGTCATAAGTATAGAAGGCAGTCTGCTCAGCCAAATAATTGTAGAGGAATGGAACAATGAGCACGATGCATGGACATCGGGTTTTCAATGTCAGGGTTTGTGGCTGCCGGAGGATATATATTGCTTTGACGAAAGCGTGAGTTGGTATGCAATTTTTACACATGAAGGTTGGGATGGCTGGACAAATCCGGAATTGGACGAAGATGTTTACATCAGGGTTTGTTTTTTGAATATCCAAACCCGGCTCTTTGGGACAAAGTGCCCGTTATCTTTGATAGGGTAACTATTTTTCAGCGGATTTAATGATGCAGCTCATGATAAATGTTTTTAGCACAGTCCATAAACATATCCGGTGAGTTATTGTCACTAAATTGCTTGTTAAATACTTCTGCGATTATCCGTGCGATTTCCTGCATAGTTAAGGACTTATTATTGCTGTTTATTCCCTCACCTTTTGGACTTTGGCCATACTGCGCAAAAAAACAACCCTATTTTCAAGGGCGACTTTCAGCGTAATGTGATAGTTTCAAACTGCTTTCTTGTATTTTTAGAGGAATAATACGGTAAGCCATTAAGGGAGTAAGTGTATATGAATAATAGAATTAAATATGAAATCATTAAAGATGCCGTAGAATATGGATATAAAGAGTATATGAATGAGGAAAATCTGAATATATGCCAAGCGACCGCTAAAATATTAGAAGAAGATTGGAGAGAAGTGAATCATAGTATATTTACTAAAGCAAGCTATTTTCTTAATATAGCTATAATATGTATTGAAATGGGTGAAATTGCTGATTTTATTTTTGAGAAGCTAGACAGTATTATAATTGAAAGATTTCAAAATATAGATAGAGTTGATAAATTGTTATATGAAAATGATTTAAAGAAATATAATATGCTAAGAGATACTAAAAAATATGCTGTTATTGAAACTTCATTTTCCGCCAAATCAAGAGTGGATTATTTATTGAATTTAAAAGACACTTAAATAATATTCACAATATTAAAAGGAGATTACTGAAATGTGGAAAATAAAGCTGGAAGAATTGATTTAACAAAAAAGATTATTTGGAGAAAACGTGAATATTGGAGCAACAGAGCAAAAAATACATTTATTTATTAAGACTGTAAAAGATGAACTGAATATAGATTTGCCAAATGAATATATAGAAGTTTTGAGAATTATAAATGGTATGGAATTTAACGGATTTATTTTATACGGAATAGATCAGAGGCTGTTAGATGAACAACAGAATGAAAAAATTTATGGATTGATTGAATATAATAAGCTATGGTATGAAAACGAGTGGAACAAACAATACATTTTTTTGGGTGAAAGCAATATTAGTTGGTATGTTTATGATCTGACAGCACATAAATTTTGTGAATTAGATAATCCGTCCGGCACAGAAATGGAAAAATTTAACAACCTAGACCATATGGTTGAAAAGCTATTAATTGATGCATTGGAATAGGTATAAAGTTTGTAAAGTGCATAGCAAGTCAGTTAAAAAACGGCCGAGTTGTTTCCCGGAGAATTGTCCGTGACAAAGCACTAATGAAGTTGTTCATCCTTGCAATGCACAAATCAGCTAATAGGCATATGCACTTGTGACAGAAAATTAACTTTGTAAAGATACATTTAAAAGGAAAAATTATAAAAAGGAAAATTTACAGAAATGAATATCGGGAGATCAGGTTATGAGTGAAGTAGAAATCAGAACAGCGAGCCTCAGGGACGCAAAAGCTCTTTTACATATCTACGAATATTATGTAAAAAATACCGCCATTTCCTTTGAATATGAAGTGCCAACCATAAAGGAATTTAAAAGTCAGATGACCAATACCTTAAAAAAATACCCATATCTTACCGCAGTCAAAGACAATGAGATCCTAGGCTACGCATACGCCGGCCCCTTTGTGGGACGAGCAGCTTATGACTGGTCGGCAGAGCTAACCATCTATCTGTCCCCAAAGAAAAGAAAACAAGGAATCGGAAAAAAGCTATATAAGGCACTGGAGGAAGCCCTGGCTGAAAGCGGCATCCAAAATCTCTATGCCTGCATCGGCTATCCGGAAGTCCCCGACGAATACCTGACAAAAAACAGCGCAGAGTTTCATGAACATTTAGGCTATACAAAGGCAGGACAATTCCACAAATGCGGTTACAAATTCGGCCGCTGGTACGACATGATCTGGATGGAAAAACTCATCGGAGATCACAAAGCCGCCCCACAGCTCCAGCATCCTCAACCGGCATTTTCAAAAGACACATAAAAGCTTACAATACAGACAACTGAGCGGCGGAGGGGAGGAGGGCCGCCCCGATCAGGGGTGGAGGTTCCTGCCCGCAGCCTACACAGATTTCCGAATAAGCCGTCATGTAACAAAACGCCCCCGCCAAGAAAGAAAAACAAACCTAAAAAAGCCAAACAATACCCAACAATCAATATACCCAACTGCATCACAGACAAAATCAAAAGGAGAACAAACTATGTGGACATGCCCGAAATGCGGCCGCAGCTTCAAAAATCAAAATCAAGATCACTACTGCGGAAAAGCCCCGGAAACCATTGATGAATACATCACATCACAGCCCGAGGAAGCACAACCATATCTAAACCAGGTAAGAGAAGCCATACGTGCAGCGCTGCCCGAAGCCCAGGAGCGCATTTCCTGGAGTATGCCCACCTACTGGAAAGGCCGCAACATCATCCACTTTGCAGGCTTTAAAAAGCACATCGGCCTGTACCCGGGACCGGAGGCTGTCATAGAATTTGCAGAACAGCTAAAAGAATATAAAACCAGTAAGGGTACTATCCAATTGCCATTAAACAAACCCCTGCCCCTTAAGCTAATTGCAGAGATAGCCCACTGGTGCGATACAACAGGCAACCACCCATAAAATAAAAGAAAGACTACTTTTGCCGGGGAGATGGAAGATGAAAAAAAGAATACATGCGGCAGTAATATTTCTCACTACGCTGACAGCAATCAGCGTGACATTGGCAGCTTTCATTTACAATGGCTATTTCCATATAAACGGAAGAGCAGCAAAAAAATATTCCATAAGAGGAGTAGACGTATCCCACTACCAAGGCGATATTGACTGGCAGATTCTTTCCGGCGAAGATATTCATTTTGCCTATATAAAAGCTACTGAAGGGAGCTCCCATACGGACGAAAAATTTGCATACAATTATGCGGAATCCCAAAAGACAGAGCTTAAGATAGGAGCCTACCATTTTTTCAGCTTTGACAGCCCGGGAATCTCACAGGCAGAGCACTTTATCCGAACCGTGGAGCCATTTAAAGGAATGCTGCCCCCCGCAGTGGACGTAGAGTTTTATGGAGATAAAAAGAAAAATCCCCCAAAAGCTGAGAACGTGGAAACAGAACTTCGTGCGTATCTGAATCAGGTAGAACAAGCCTTTGGCACGAAACCTGTAATTTACGCCACAATGGAGGCATGGGAGCTGTACATCAAGGGAAGGTTTGACGAATACCCCCTGTGGATTCGGAACATCTTAAGAGAGCCGGCCTTACAACCCGCAGCAGAGGGCGGACAGGAACAGAGCTGGACCTTTTGGCAGTACACAGACAGAGGAAGGCTTAATGGATATTCGGGGGAGGAAACATTTATTGATTTGAATGTGTTTTGCGGAAGTGAAGAAGAGTGGCAGCAGCGGATTTTCCCTATTATATCAGAATAATTCAAATACACAGCCGGAACAATACTCTCAGGAAAGACCATAAGCCATGAAAAAAGCATCGGACGTCCGTTCGGTAAAAAACAAAGAAGATGAGGTATCAGATATGATAGATTTAAAAGATAAGACTTTTTGTCCAACACTGGAGGAAATTGCGGAGGTAATTCGGAATCCTCTGTTTGAAAAATTTTGCTCCGAAATAAAAGAGTCCTATGGTGTAAGCGAAAAAATTGAATACAGCTGCTGTAGCATGGAACCCGGGTGGAATGTGAAATTTAAAAAATCAGGAAGGGCGCTGTGCACCGTTTACCCGCGGGAAGCCTATTTCACCGTAATGGTTGTAGTGGGGCGCAGGGAAAAGGAGGCTGTGGAAGCTAAGCTCCCAGACAGCAGCGTCAAAATACGGGAGATTTACCATCAAACGCAGGAAGGAAACGGGCAGAGATGGCTTATGATAGACCTAGAGGACCCGGATGACAGCTACAAGGATGTGCTCCGCCTTATTAAAATCAGGAGCGGGAAAGTAAGCTGAGGCAGTTTTATGGAAAAAGAAAGAGAAAAGAGGAGAGGTCAAAATGATAAGGAGACTGCTAAATGAGGACGTAGACGAGGTGGCGGAGATCTGGCTGGATACCAATCTGAAAGCCCATCATTTTATCGCCCCTCAATACTGGAAAGAGAATTTTAAAGCAGTAAAAGAACAGCTTTCCCAGGCTGAAGTATATGTCTGGGAAGATGAGCATACGAAGGAGATCAAAGGTTTTGTGGGGCTGAGTGATGATTACATTGCCGGAATTTTTGTCCGAAGCGGCGCCCGGTCCTGCGGAATCGGCAAAATGCTGACGGACTATGCAAAGAGCACCCGGGAGCAGCTCATGTTAAGTGTATATCAAAAGAATCCGAAAGCCGTGAAATTCTATCAAAGGGAAGGCTTTCATAAACAAAGAGAATGTATGGACGAAAATACGGGTGAAAAAGAATATGTGATGCTTTGGAGCAGAAGCAACTAGTTTCCATGCTTTCTGCGTTTGGTCCGTAGCCCGCAAGAAAAAAGAAAGAGAAGAAATGTTAATGAAAAAATTAATTTGCCTGGCGGTCTTATCTCTCTGTATACTGACCGGCTGTTCCGAAAGAGGTTCAAAAGGGAAAGAGAATATGGAAAACGAAGCGCCGTTTCAAGAACCAGCAGAAGAACCATTAGAGACCTTGGCCGGGAACCTGCCGGAGAATTCCGGAAAACAGCCGGTTTCGGAGCCAAACATCGTACTGGCAGACTGGTCGGAGTATTTTGACGGTATAAACGGGGCGGCGGTTCTTTACGACCCGTCTGACAAAGAGTATCGGATCTACAATCAGGAGCTGGCGCAGACCCGAAGATCCCCATGCTCCACCTTTAAGATTGTTTCTTCTTTGATTGCTCTGGAAAACGGAATTCTGGATCCAGAAGCCTCCACCCGCGAATGGAGCGGCTCCCGCCATCTAGGGAAAAACCGGGATGGGCAAGGCGGAGGGAACGGTTGTGGATGCCTGGTATACGGGATTTGCGGAAAATGGTGGCGGAGCCGTGTATTTTAGTGTGTATCTCGGACGAACAGACGGCAAAAACGTATCAAGCACGGAAGCAAAAGAAAATGCGGTTCGGCTGGTGTCGGATTTTTATGAGGATTGACGGGCCTTATTGCGGCTTGTAATATAAAAAGAAATTCGTTATACTGGAAAAATGATGAGAGACATTTAATAGTTTACATAAAAAGGAGCGCGGACTATGAAGCTTCGCTTGGAAAAAGCGTCGGAATCCTACCTGGTTGGGGTTCTTCTGGCCATTGCCGGCGGATATCTGGATGTTTATACCTATATCTGCCGGGGCGGTGTGTTTGCCAATGCCCAGACGGGAAATATTGTCCTGCTGGGTATCAGCATGGCGGATCAGAACTGGGATAAGATTTTATTTTATATGTATCCCATTCTGGCATTTATGGCAGGAATCCTGATTACCGAGTATGTGCGGAGAAAATTCCGCTACAATCCGGGACTTCACTGGAGACAGATTGTTATTGTTATGGAATTTCTGGTGTTGTGGGTAATTGCATTTACCCCCTCCGGCGTATGCGATGATCTCATTAACTCGGCGGTATCCTTTGTATGCTCCATGCAGGTAGAGAGCTTCCGGCGTTTCAACGGGAGCGCCTATGCCACCACCATGTGCACGGGGAATCTGCGCAGCGCCACAGAGCAGCTTTTTTATTATAATATCAACAAAGACAGGGAGGCCCGGAAAAAGAGCCTGCAATATTACGGCATTATCCTGTTTTTTATTCTGGGGGCAGTTTTGGGAACAGCCATTACCCGGGCTTTTCTGGAGAGGTCGGTGCTGATTGTCTGCCTTCTTCTTCTAATGGTGTTTGTCATTATGTTTATTCCTCCGGCGGAGCAGGAAGAGTCGGAAAAATAGGGAAAGAATCCGTGTGCAGGCTGACAGCCGGATCATGCAGAAATATTATGGCGATGCAAAACGGAAGGAAAATTTAATTTGAGCTGGGAGTAAACGGAAGTGGATTATTCGGATTTAATTATATTTATTATGGAAATCGTAGGAACAATCGCATTTGCCTCCTCCGGGGCTATGCTGGCGATCCGCAAGGGAATGGATTTATTCGGTGTCTGCGTGCTTGGGGTGATTACCTCCGTGGGCGGCGGAGTGATACGGGATTTGATTCTGGGTTATACGCCGCCCAACATGTTCCGTAATCCAATCTATACCATGGTAGCCTTAGGGGTATCAATCTTTTTGTTTGTGGTTCTTTACGTTCTGCGGGGCGGAGTACATCCGGCCCAGGGAGACATATATGGCGGTGCATCAGGCGGGAAGGCCCCGCAGGAGGAAGGAAAAGGGCAGGTAAGGCACAATCTGATTCAGGGGAAGATTGCGGCGGTTTACGACAGGACGATGACTCTTTTTGATGCACTGGGTCTTGGGATTTTTACGGTGGTAGGCATCAATACGGCCAGAAGCCTCGGCTACGATCAGACGTTTCTGCTGATTTTTGTGGGTGTTATTACAGGCGTGGGCGGCGGTCTTCTGCGTGATGTGATAGCCCAGGAAAAGCCCTATATCCTTACAAAGCATATTTACGCCTGCGCGTCCATTGCAGGCGCTTTTGTCTGTGTATTTTCAGGGGAAAGGATTGGTAATCTTGCCTCCATGACTTTAGGAGCGATGGCAGTTATTGTTGTGCGGCTTCTGGCAATGCATTACCGATGGAATCTGCCGCGGATTCATTAAAGAGGCAATTGTGTGAAGAACAAGCTTTTTCATTACGATTTGTGCCTGAGCGAAACGGAAGGAGTGGGTGATTGACTTGGAAAATGCATTTGTACTGGAGCTGTCAGAATCAAAATTTCGGGATCTTTATGTCTGCTTCTGCGGCTATGCGAAGTGCGAGCCTCTTCACAGCTACGGTCCTGCTATGCGCTCCAACTATCTCATCCACTACATTGTAGAGGGAAAGGGTATCTACCAAACAGGAGATTGGAAATACGAACTGGAGGCAGGTGAGGGATTTCTGATTGAACCAAATTCACTTGTTTATTATCAGGCAGATGCCAAAGAGCCCTGGAGTTATCTGTGGATAGGATTTTCCGGAAAGAGGGCAGGGGAATATTTGGAGGATCTGGGGCTTAACAGCCGTCAGCTTATCTTTCGCTCTCAAAAGGGAAAGGAATTGAAGCGTCTGGTTTTGGAGATGATGAGCTGTTCCGACGGTTCCGTTACCAGTCAGTACCGCCAGCAGAGCCTTTTGTACGGCTTTTTTTCGATTCTGTCGGAAAATGCCGTGGATCGGGGGAAGAGTGAGCCCTCAAAGGAAAATTTTTATATGGAACGGGCCGTTACCTTTATCCGCAACCGCTATTCTTCAAATATCAAGGTGGCAGACATTGCGGGCTACCTCTGCATGGACCGCAGCTATCTCTACAAGCTTTTTAAAAATACCTTAAATATGTCTCCGCAGGAATTCCTTACGGAGGTACGTTTATCCAGAGCAAAGGAACTTCTCGCCACAACAAAGCTGTCAGTGGAGCATGTGGCCTTGTCCTGCGGCTACCGTGATACCCTTGTCTTCTCAAAGGCATTTAAAAGAAGCACCGGAGCCGCCCCCAAGGAATACCGCCGGGAAAACTGGAAGCCGGGTAAAACAGATTTGGTAGAAAATGATGAAATTTTGCGGGAAATTCTGGGAAATGAGGATTTAAAAAAATTGCAGAAAAAATAAAAGCGAATGGCTTTTATTAGGAAACATTTTGACTGTTTTGTGAAACAAAAATATCTAACAGCTTTCCAAAAGTATTGTTAAAATAGAGCAATGAAAAGTACGGGATAGCTTTACAGGGAAGCCCGTGTAAGAGCACCGTGATAAAAGGAAAAATAATGCCGGACAGCGCCGGCGGAAAGCAGGAGAATCAAATGGGAATCGTATACCACGAAAGCAGCGGAACCTTTCATCTCTATAATGACGCCATAAGCTACATCATGATAATTTTAAAAAACGGTCATCTGGGTCAGCTTTACTATGGAAAGCGGATTCGGGACAGGGAGGATTTCTCCTATCTTCTGGAGACAAGCCAGCGGCCTATGACGGCCCGTGTCTTTGAGGACGACGACTCCTTTTCCCTGGAGCATATCCGCCAGGAATATCCCGTATTCGGCACCACGGATTTCCGTCAGCCGGCGGTGGAGGTGTGCCAGGAGAACGGAAGCAGGCTTTCGGATTTTCAGTATCAGAGCTATCGGACGGAGGCGGGAAAGCCGAAGCTTCCCGGACTTCCGGCTACCTATACGGAAGAGGATGATGAGGCCGAAACCCTGACAATTACTCTGAAAGATCCCTTGACGGGGATAAGGGTGGAGCTTCTCTACACGATTTTTTCCAAGGGAGGCGTTCTCACAAGGAGCGCAGGCTTTGTAAATGAAGGCAGGGAGACCGTGCGCCTTACCCGGGCCATGAGTCTTTGTCTGGACCTGCCGGACCGGGATTATGTATGGCAGCAGCTTTCCGGCTGCTGGGCCAGAGAGTGCCATGTGCACAGCCGGAAGCTGGAGCCGGGAATCCAGGCAATCGGAAGCATGAGAGGCAATTCCTCCCATGAGCACAATCCTTTCCTGGTGCTTCGCCGTCCCCATGCGGATGAGCGTCAGGGAGAGGTTATCGGGCTTTCTCTGATCTACAGCGGCAATTTCCGCATCCAGGCGGAGGTGGATGCCCATGACACGCTGCGGGTGACGGCAGGAATCGATCCGGAGACCTTTACCTGGAAGCTGGAGGCGGGAGAGCGCTTTCACACGCCGGAGGCAGTTCTGGTCTATTCGGATAAGGGGCTGAACCATATGAGCCAGACCTTCCATAAGCTTTACCAGAGACGGCTTGCAAGAGGGTACTGGCGTGATAAAGCGCGGCCTATTCTGAATAACAACTGGGAGGCTACCTACTTTGACTTTACGGAGGAGCGGCTTCTGGAGCTTGCGGCCCGGGCAAAGGAGTGCGGCGTGGAGCTGTTTGTCCTGGACGACGGCTGGTTTGGAAAGCGCAGCAGCGACCATGCGGGGCTGGGAGACTGGCAGGTGAATCTTGAGCGCCTTCCAAATGGAATCACCGGCCTTGCAAAGCAGATGGAAGAGCTGGGGCTTAAGTTCGGACTCTGGTTTGAGCCGGAGATGGTTAATAAGGATTCGGACTTTTACCGGCAGCATCCGGATTGGATCATAGGAACGCCGGGGCGCAGCAATTCTCAGGGACGTCATCAGTATGTGCTGGATTTTTCCCGGCAGGAGGTGGTGGACGCCATTTATGAGCAGATGGAGAAGCTTCTTCGGGAGGCAAAGCTTTCCTATATAAAATGGGATATGAACCGGAGCATTACGGAATGCTTTTCCCGGGGATGGCCGGCGGACCGCCAGGGGGAGGTTTACCATCGCTATATTCTGGGTGTGTATGACCTTTATGAACGGCTGACGTCAGAGTTTCCTCATGTGCTTTTTGAATCCTGCGCAAGCGGCGGAGGGCGTTTTGACCCGGGGATGCTTTATTATGCGCCCCAGGGCTGGCTGAGTGATGACAGTGACGCCGTTGAACGGCTGAAGATTCAATACGGGGCGTCTATGTGCTACCCCATCAGCAGTATGGGAGCGCATGTGTCGGTTGCGCCTAATCATCAGATATACCGGAACACGCCCCTGCATACCAGGGCAAATGTTGCCTGCTTTGGAACCTTTGGCTATGAGCTGGATCTGAATAAGCTTACGGAGGAAGAGACGCAGGAGGTAAAGGAACAGATTGCATTTATGAAAAAATACCGTCATATTCTGCAGTTTGGGACATTCTACCGTCTGAATAGCCCCTTTGAGGGAAATGAAGCTGCTTGGATGGCGGTGAGTGAGGATAAAAAGACGGCTGTTGTTGGATGGTATCGTATTTTGAACGATGTGAACGGGCGGTATACGAGGCTGCGCCTGGAGGGGCTGCATCCGGAGTATGCTTATCGCAATGAAAGGAGCGGGCTTGTTCACTATGGGGATGAGCTGATGTATGCGGGCTTGATTACGACGGATGACACGGCAGGACAGACGGCTGCGGAGGCGGTCCATTCTGCGGATTTTGAGTCGCGGATTTATGTGTTGGAGGCGGTTGAGGCATGAAGGGGGGAACGGGTCGGCGGCAAAATAAGCCCGTAGACTTTTCCATATCCCCGGCAATAAGGAATCCTCCCGCCTTGCGGGTCCCTCCTTATCACAACGGTTTGGACGGTTCACGCACACGCAGTCTGCTCTGGGCGGACATTGACCTCTCGGATCTTTTGGGTTCGGGAGGTTTTTTTGGTCAATGTTCGCCCATTTCAGACTGCGTGTGCGTGAAC
>OFGP01000185.1_pt1 | contig 67585 bp, 59 predicted proteins | sample 1521781 | NCBI WGS metagenome assembly OFGP01 (sample SAMEA3504113, study PRJEB24116) | mouse gut metagenome | biome: mouse gut; feature: mouse-associated habitat; material: faeces | place: Denmark | collected 2011
TAAAAATGGGAAAGCTGTCACTTGATGAAATTGCGCTGTGCGTCCCCTCATTATCATCAGACGAGTTAAGAGAACTTGAAGCCGAGGTTATGCAGTTAGCATAATCAACAAAATTTTCATGATTTGCGGAAGAAATTAATAAGTTTGTTAAGAATCTTCCAGGCGAAAAAGAGAGAGTTTATGGCCGCATTAGAGTATTTTCTAATAATGCGGCTATTAAAATTGACAAAATTATTTATTGACTATTTTATAAAAACCGTGTATTTTAAATGTAAGCACTTACATTTTTGTAAATATCAGGAAAGAACGCGCAGGAGAAAAGAGGAAATCATGCAGAATTTTTTTAAAATTCATCCCGGAGACAAGGTTGCGGTTGCCTTAAAGCCGCTGACGGCCGGAAGCATTATGAACACGGACGGGGAAGAAATAACGCTTCTCGAGGACATTCCGCAGGGGCATAAATTTGCCCTGACTGCCATTGCGGAGGGGGAAGCCGTGATTAAATACGGCGCGCCTATAGGTATTGCAAGAGAAGATATTGCAAAAGGGGCGTGGGTGCACACCCACAATATGAAGACCGGGCTGGGAGACGTGCTGACATATTCTTATGAACCTCAGCCGGCGGTTTTGTTTCCTGAAGGGAAGAAAAGGTATTTTCAGGGATACCGCAGGCTGGACGGCCGTGCGGCGGTGCGCAATGAGATATGGATTATCCCCACCGTGGGGTGCGTCAACAACGTGGCAACAGCTATCGAGAAGAAGGTGCAGATTTTCCGAAAGGGAAGTATCGACGCCATTGCGGCGTTTCCTCATCCTTACGGATGCTCCCAGATGGGAGACGACCAGGAGAATACCAGAAGGATTCTTGCGGATTTGATTAATCACCCCAATGCAGGCGGCGTGCTGGTGCTGGGGCTTGGCTGTGAGAACAGCAATATTGATGTTTTAAAGTCTTACATAGGCGAAACAGATGAACGTCGGGTAAAATTTCTGGTGTGCCAGGAATCGGAGGATGAAATTGCGGATGGTATCAGACTGGTGGAGGAGCTGGCGGAATATGCCGGCGGCTTTAGCAGGGAACCGATTCCATGCGGCGAACTGATTATCGGAATGAAATGCGGTGGCTCCGACGGGCTCTCGGGAATCACCGCAAATCCCACGGTCGGTAAGTTCTCGGATTTGCTGATTGCGCAGGGAGGAACTACGATTCTCACCGAAGTGCCGGAAATGTTCGGGGCGGAGACGCTTCTGATGAACCGCTGTGCGGATAAAGAGCTGTTTGATAAAACGGTTTCGCTGATTAACGACTTCAAGAATTATTTTACGAGCCACGGGCAGACCATTTATGAAAATCCCTCTCCCGGCAATAAGAAGGGAGGCATTTCGTCACTGGAGGACAAGTCCCTGGGCTGTACGCAAAAGTCCGGCTCCGCGCCTGTAAGGGGTGTGCTCGCCTACGGAGAAAGAGTTTCCGTACCGGGGCTGAACCTTTTAAGCGCACCGGGAAACGACCTTGTGGCCTCCACGGCATTGGCGGCTTCGGGCGCGCATATTGTACTGTTTACCACGGGAAGGGGAACGCCTTTCGCCTCCCCGGTTCCCACCGTAAAAATCTCCAGCAATACGCCGCTGGCCGAGCATAAAAATAACTGGATTGACTTCAACTGCGGAACGCTGGTGGAAGGAACGGCATTGGAGGAGCTGGGAGAAGCGCTTTTTGACTATGTAACAGAGGTGGCTTCCGGCAGGGAAGTAAAGGCGGAGGAAGCCGGTTTTCACGATATGGCAATTTTTAAGCAGGGTGTTACTTTGTAGTAATACGGCCTGCAGCAGACGGTGGTGGGTTTCGGTAAGGAGAGTTTATCCGGCTGTTGCCCGCAGGGAATCAAAAAAGTCCGGGAGCTGCGGGATGAGAGAAGCCGTCTGTCCGCGCGCTGACCGACAGGCGGTTCAAAGAAAAGGAAACAGCGCAGAAATGGAGAAGGTATGAAAAAACTTTGTTACAAAACACTGGAAGAGATGAACTTTGACGGATATCTCTTAAAGGATGCCCCTGAACGCATTCTGCAGTTCGGAGAGGGGAATTTCCTTCGAGCGTTCGTGGACTACTTTGTGGACATGATGAATGAGAGATGCGGTTTCAATTCCAAAATTGTTCTTGTTCAGCCCATTGAAGGGGGAGAGCGCATTAAGGAATTTATCAACGAGCAGGAAGGGCTCTACACCTTATTCCTCCGGGGGAATGAAAACGGACAGAAGGTAAACGACAAGCGTGTGATTTCCAGCGTGAGCCGCTGCCTGAATCCCTATACCGAGTATGAAAGCTATATGGAGTGCGCAAAAAATCCCGAGCTGCGCTTTATTGCCTGCAACACCACCGAGGCGGGTATTGCCTATGACGCCTCCTGTCAGTTCGGCGATAAACCGGCCTCCAGCTATCCGGGAAAGCTGACGCAGTTTCTCTATGCCAGATATCAGGCGTTCGGGAAGGAGAAAGGGAAGGGCTTTGTGATTTTGTCCTGCGAGCTGATTGACGATAACGGAAAAGAGCTGGAAAAATGCGTTTTACAGTACGCAAATGCCTGGGAGCTGGGAGAAGAATTTATAGAGTGGATAAAAGAGGAAAATATTTTCTGTTCCACTCTGGTTGACAGGATTGTCACCGGATACCCAAGGAGCGAGGCCGCGGCTATCTGCGAGGAGCTTGGATATGAGGATAATGTGATTGACACAGGAGAGGTCTTTGGTTTCTGGGTGATTGAGGGGCCGGAGAGCCTGAAAGAGGAGCTGCCCTTTGAAAAAGCCGGTCTCCCGGTGCTGATTACGGACAATCACAAGCCCTATAAGCAGAGAAAAGTGCGCATCTTAAACGGCGCCCATACCTCTATGGTGCTGGGGGCTTATCTGGCGGGACAGGACATTGTGCGGGACTGCATGAAGGACGACGTTATCAGAGGCTTTATGAATCAGGCCATTTATAAGGAAATTATTCCCACGTTAACCCTTCCCGAGGAGGAGCTTCTTGACTTTGCAAAGTCAGTGACGGACCGGTTTGACAATCCCTTTATTGACCATGCGCTTTTGTCGATTTCCTTAAATTCCACCTCCAAGTGGAAGGCAAGAGTGATGCCCTCCTTAAAAGGATATGTGGAAAAGTTTCAGGCGCTGCCTGAGTGCCTGACCGCTTCTCTGGCATTTTATATTGCTTTTTACCGGGGCGTGCGCCTTGACGAAAAGGGCTTTGTGGGGCTTCGCGGGGAGCAGGAATACCCCATCAGCGATGATAAGAGCATTCTGGAATTCTATGATGCACATAAAAAAGACGATGCACAGACACTGGCGAAGGCGGTTCTTTCCAATACGGCATTCTGGGGAGAAGATTTAACGGAAATCCCCGGCCTTGAGAAAGCCGTTGCAGAAGACTTAAAAACAATAGAAGAAAAAGGCGCTTATGAGCTTATGAAAGGAGTACTCAAATGAATCTGAATTTAAAACCTGTAAACGAATGTAGGTATGACGCGGTATCTCTGGGCGAGGTTATGCTTCGCCTTGACCCCGGCGAGGGCAGAATCCGCACCGCAAGAAGCTTCCGCGCATGGGAAGGCGGCGGGGAGTACAACGTGGTCCGCGGGCTTCGCAGATGCTTCGGCTTAAATACGGCCGTAATCACGGCTTTTGCGGATAATGAAGTGGGTCTTTTGATGGAGGATTTCATTCTTCAGGGAGGAGTGGATACTTCCCTGATTAAGTGGATGAAAACAGACGGAATCGGAAGAATCTGCAGAAACGGCCTGAACTTCACGGAGCGGGGCTTTGGCATCAGAGGCGCCGTGGGCTGCTCTGACAGGGCGAATACGGCGATTTCCAAGGCAACGCCGGCGGATTTTGATTTTGAATATATTTTCGGAGAGCTTGGCGTCCGCTGGCTGCACACCGGCGGCATTTACGCGGCCTTATCCGAGCAGTCCTGCGGAACGGTTCTGGCTGCTATCAAAACGGCAAAGAAATACGGAACAGTGGTTTCCTACGACCTGAACTATCGTCCCTCCATGTGGAGCGCCATCGGTGGCCTTGAAAAAGCCCAGGAGGTCAACAAAGAGGTGGCGAAGTATGTGGATGTCATGATTGGAAACGAGGAAGACTTCACGGCATGTCTGGGATTTGAGATTGAAGGAAACGACGAGAACTTAAAGGAGCTGAATCTGGACGGCTACAAGAAGATGATTAACGAGGCGGCAAAGGCGTATCCCAATTTCAAGGCGGTGGCAACAACCCTCCGTACCGTAAAGACGGCAACAGTCAACGACTGGAGCGCAATCTGCTGGGCGGACGGAGAGATTTACAAGGCAAAGGATTATAAGGGACTGGAAATCATGGACCGCGTAGGCGGCGGAGATTCCTTTGCATCCGGCCTGATTTACGGACTTATGACCACAGGGGACGCGGAACTGGCCGTTAATTACGGCGCGGCTCACGGAGCGCTGGCTATGACCACGCCGGGGGACACTACCATGGCAAGCAAAAAGGAAGTGGAAGCCATCATGGGCGGAGCCGGAGCCAGAGTGCAGAGATAAGCGACTAGAAATCCGTTGTCTGGCGTTTCACAAGATGGCATTTTACCATTTGCCTGCGGGGAATCTTCTGTCCGCCAAGAAGGGACATAAGGGAATCGATGGCGGTTTTGCACAAAACCTCCACCCGGTTGTCCACGGAGCTTAATTCCGGGGTGCAGCTGATGGAAAGCTCGGAATTATTATAACCTATGATATTGATTGCCTCCGGCACGCGGATACCTGTGGCGGAGGCATATTTCAATGCGCCGACGGCAAGCCAGTCTTCGGTGGCGATAACGCTGTCAAAGACAAGGTTCCGTTTGCATAGCAGTTTGTCCCGCATGGCGTAAATAGAATTTTCGCAGTAGAGCATCAGCTCCCCGTCAGCCTCTATGCCGTGTGCGGCAAGCGCGTCAATATACCCCTGACATTTTCTTTTTGCGCTGTAGGAGTTGGAATTATATAAAAACAGAATCCGCTTTTTCCCTGCAAACAGCAATTCCTCCGTGATATCGTAGACAGACTGGAAATCGTCCGCCAGCACGCAGTAGATGTTGTTATGGGACAGATAGCCGTTAATCAGAAAAACAGGAATCTGAGAGGCGGCTTCCTGCACGTAATCCGGCGCCTGTCCGTTGATGTCGGAATAATTGGAGCCTACCAGAATCAGGGCGTCAATCTGTTTTTTGAAAATCAGCTCCACGGCCTGGCGTTTGTCCTCCTCGTCGTAGCTGCTGCAGTATAAAATGCAGTCATACCCATACCCCCTTAAATTCTTTTCAAGGTAGGAGACCGCCTTTGCCATATAGGTGTCAGCCACATCCGGGCAGACAATGCCTACGGATTTCATGGAGCCAAGGCCAAGACCCCTGGCAAACACATTCGGCGTGTAGTTGTTTTCCTCCATCACCTTCAGGACGGCGGCCTTGGTCCGTTCGCTGACCTTGGGACTGTCGTTTACCACCCGGGACACCGTGGCAATGGAAACTCCGGCGAGCTTTGCAATATCATAAATATTCATAATCTTTTCCTGTAATCGTAAATGTAGTAAAATCATTATAACGTTGAATGAAAAAAAATACAACTGAAAGGGCGGGAGAGTTCGCTGTGGCAACCGATTTAACCAAAGGCAACATAACTAAACATCTCATTTCATTTACCATTCCCCTGATTCTGGGAAATATTTTCCAGCTGACCTATAACGCGGTGGATTCCATTGTCATCGGGCGTTTTGCCGGAAACGAGGCGCTGGCGGCGGTGGGAACGGCGGAGCCGGTGATGAATTTTCTGATTATGGGAATTACCGGGCTTTGCGTGGGTACTTCGGTGCTGATGAGCAATTTCTATGGGGCGGGAAAGTACGGGGATTTGAAAAAAGAGATGGGAACCTGCCTTAGAATAGGAGGCATCTTTTCCCTTCTGCTCTTTACAGGCGGACTTCTGGCGTCGGGAATCATACTGAAATTGATGCAGGTGCCGGAGGATATTCTCGACCTGTCCGTCAGTTATCTCAGGGTAATATTTATCGGTATGCCTTTTACCTGCCTTTACAATATTTACGCAGCGGCCCTGCGCAGCGTGGGAGACTCCAAAACGCCGATTCGGTTTCTGGCCTTTTCTTCCATATTAAACGGAATACTGGACGTAATTTTTGTGGCGGGCTTTGGGCTCGGGGTGTTTGGCGCCGGTCTTGCCACGGATATTGCGGAATCCGTCTCCGCCGTTGCCTGTATGATTTATGTATTTAAAAAGGTTCCGGTTCTGCACATCAGCCGCCGTGATTTTGTGCCGGATAAGGAGTTCACAAAGAAAACCCTCCATTACGGGAGCACCACGGCGTTGCAGCAATGCGCCCAGCCTATCGGAAAGCTGGCGATACAGGGAATGGTCAATACCCTTGGCGTGAGTACCATTGCGGCTTTTAACGCTGTGGGGAAAATCGAGGATTTTGCGCTGGTGCCGGAGAGGAGCGTTTCCACCTCCATGATGACTTTTATCGCCCAGAATGACGGTGCGGAGGAAAAGGAGCGCGTCCGCAAGGGCTTCTTTAGCGGAATGACCATTGAAACCTGTTATTTTGTCTTTATCTGTATTGTGCTTTTGCTGTTCCACAGGCCGATGCTGTATCTGTTCAGCACAGATGAGACGATTTTAAGCGAGGGGCAGAAATATTTCTCCGTGATGGCGTTTTTTTACTTTTTCTCCGCTATGACTAACGGGATGCAGGGATTTTTCAGGGGGAAAAAGTTTATGAAGGTATCGCTGGCGGGTTCCTTAACCCAGATTTCCGTCCGGGTGCTGTTTACCTTTCTGCTGATTGGGAGGTTTGGAATTACGGGGATTGCCTTTGCCTGTGCGGCGGGATGGATTGCCATGCTGATTCTGGTGATTGGGTACGGGGTGAGGAAGAAGGTGTGGACGAAGTAACGGGGAGGAGGTTATGAAATTTTAATATCTGTATCTATTGAATAATGACAGAAAAAACATATAATAATAAGTAACATAGTAAATTACAGAAAGGAGATGTCGGAAATGAAAACGTATGCAAAACCAAACATGGCGAATCTGCATGGCAGAATCGGAGAACAGATATTGAGAACGCTCCGTCAGCAAACCGTAAAGTCAGATGACAATATACGGAAAGCGGCAGATGAATGCAAGGCAAGAATTCTGGCCGACAGGTCAAATGGGAAATAAATTAATAGATAATGAAATTTTTTATTGCGAACCACTCCTTGCAGATGAAGAAAATCTTCGGCTGATTCAGAAGTTTCATGTTTCGGCGGAAACAGGGCTGGGGCTTGAGATGTATTTAAAAAGACAGGCTGTATCTGATGAAATGGCGCATGAAGCAAGAACCTATCTGGTAAAAGATAATGTTTCAAATGAAATTGTCGGATATTTTTCATTAAAGACAGGTCTGGTTGCTTCAAGGAAAAAATGGACTGTTTTTCAAGTTGAAATCGACTCGCTTCCGGCCGTCGAACTGGCAAATTTTGCAGTAAACAGTACATATAAAGCGGCACATAAGGAGCAGAAAGGGATTGGAAGTATTATTTTTCTTGATTTTGTACTGCCAACTATAAAAATGGCGGCTGAAAGAGTTGGAATATGTATTATTTATATTTTTGCATTGCCATATAGTAATTTGATAAAATATTATGAAACCTTAAATTTCAGGCGTCTTGGCAAGGCTGAGGAAGCCTTTATTCACAGAAATTATAAGCCACGCTATGATGAGGGATGCATTTTTATGAGCAGACCCTTATACACACAAGACTAACGAATCCTTTCTCTGATTTGTTCCCTGTACTGCATAGGGGAAATCCCTTCTAACTGATGAAATACCCGGCAGAAATAGTTGCTGTTGGGATAGCCGACAAATGAGGCAATATCCGCCACGGTCAGATTATGAAAGCGCAGCATATTCTTTGCAAGGGAAATCCGGGACCTTTTGATATACTGTATGGTAGTGTATCCTGTCTCTTTTTTCAAAATCCGGTTTACGTAGGTTGCGGAAAAATGAACGGCGTCTGCAATCCGGTAAAGAGAAAGCTCATCCCTGATATGCAGATAAATATAGTCGGTAATCTGCGAGACGGCTTCGCTGTAATGCATGTTATTATATTCACCGGCATAGAAGCAGTATGCTTCGATAATCCTGTGCAGAATCTGTTCTTCCTGTAAATATTCTATCGGCGCTTCCTTTATCAGAATACCCATATGGGTTGCTATAATATGGAGATAAATCACAGGTATCTGAGAGGAGAGAAGGGCGACCCGGAGCATGGAATTTAAGTTAAGTCCGATGGCGCGCAGCTGCTCGTCCGGTTTGGAAGGCAGCCTTCTTAGCATATCTTCACATTCTGTGGAACTGTCAAACAGTTGTTCCATCACCTGAACGGCCTGCCGGTAATTGCCGGCCATAACATGGGCAATCAGTTCTTTTTCCAGAGAATAACGTGATAAAACAGCCTCTGTGCTGACAATAGCTTCCCGTTTGATAATAGCTTCCTGATTCTCAAGCAGAAAGCTTCTTTCGTCATATTTCATATCCTGCCGCACCTTAGTTTCTGAAATGTGTTAAAATGTGCTACTCCCGGTTCCTTTTGTGACTGATAATTTCGGCGGAATTTTGCTATAATTTGCGCAAAGATTCAAATACGGATTTTTCGGGTATTTGCTACATCTAGCATACCACAAATTGTAATGAGATAAAAGAGAATAGGAGAGATATAAAATCACGGCCATGATATTTATATAGAAAAAGGAGAAAGGTATTATGCCCTGTAGCGGCAAAACAAAGGAGAAGAAATGAGTTCAAACCAAAAAAATCAAAGTGTGCCTCCGTTTGGTATAAAAGATAAAATCGGATATATGATGGGAGATTTCGGGAATGATTTTACGTTTCTCTTTGCACAGATGTATCTGATGGTTTTCTGTACGGATGTACTTGGAATCGGAGCCGGAATTGTAGGTATTATACTGATGTCTGCGCGTATTGTGGATGCGTTTACGGATGCGGGGATGGGGCGAATCTGCGATATCGCAAAGCCTACCAAAGACGGACGTTTCCGCGTATGGATTAAGCGGATGGCGGTTCCTATGGGATTAAGCAGTATGCTGATTTATATGTATTGGGTAAAGGATTTTCCTGACACAATGAAAATTGTATGGGTATTTGTCACCTATATTTTGTGGGGGAGTTTTTTCTATACTGCCTGCAACATCCCTTACGGAAGCATGTCGTCAGTGATTACCAATGATGCAAAAGAGAGAGCCTCTCTGTCTGTATTCCGAACGGTGGGGGCGGTGATGGCCGGGATGATTATCGGAATGGTGACGCCACAGCTTGTATACCGCGCGAATGAGGCGGGGCAGCAGGTGATTATCCCTGAGAGAGTGACGCTTGTGGCTGTGATTTACGGTATACTGGCAATTATATTTTATCTGGGATGCTTTAAGCTTACCACGGAAAGAGTACAGATTCAGGTAGATAAGGATGCGAAGAAAGGACCGGGAATCGGAGAGACCTTAAAGCAGCTTGTAAGCTGTGGGCCTTTGCTGGTAGTAATTGGAGTTGCGCTTTTATTATTAATCGGGAGCCTGCTTACAAGTACAATGAATACCTACCTGTACAAGGATTACTTTAACAATACGTCAGTGATGGCTCTTGCAAGCCTCACCTCCACCCTTGCCATGCTGCTCATGGCGCCCTTTGCCACAAAGCTGGCCGGAAAATTCGGTAAAAAGGAAGTGTGCTCCGCGGGAATGCTGCTTGCCACAGTTATGTTTTTACTCCTGTGGGTATTAAAGGTGAAATCGCCGATGGCTTTTATAGCAATGCTTTTTGTAAGCAATGTGGGAATGGGAATCCAGAGTATGCTTACCTGGGCTTTTATCGGTGACGTAATCGACTATCAGGAGATTAAAACGGGGACGCGCTGCGACGGAACGGTGTATGCAATTTACTCCTTTTCAAGAAAGCTGGCACAGGCGGCGGCAGGCGGTCTGGGAGGATTTGTGCTTGTGGCGATTGGTTATGTCAGCTCCACGGAAGGGATTGCGCAGACAGACAGCGTGAAGGCCGGAATCTATAATTGTTCTACCCTTCTTCCGGGAGTCTGTTATCTGGTAGTATTTCTTTTACTGGCTTTCGTTTATCCTCTGGGGAAAAAGAAGGTGGATGAAAATACCAGAATACTGGCGGAGAGACGGCAGGCGCAGAAATAACGCGGAAAAAAAGAGGAAAACGAAAATGATATATGAAAAACTTACATTAAAGGAGCAGGGCTGGGCTGCCGAAACGGAAAAAAAGATTGACGAAAAGTTAAAGGCAGTAAGAGAGCGCTCTGAAAAGAAAATTCCGTCGGAGGCAAAAGACGGCGTGCATGATGATAAGAAAGCCATGGAAGGCCCTTCGGGCATGACGCGGACTTTCTGGACCAACGGCTTCTGGGCGGGAATGCTCTGGCAGATGTACCATGCAACAAAAGATGAGCGTTATGCAGAGATTGCAAGGTACACGGAAAGCGTTTTAAACCCGTGCCTTCTGGAAATTGAAAGCCATGATATCGGATATCTGTGGCTCCCGACCTCCGTTCTGAATTACAAGATTACCGGAAACGAACAGGCAAAAGCGGACGGACTTACGGCGGCAAAGTGGCTTGCGGGGCGTTTTAATCCGGCCTGCGGCTTTATCCGGGCATGGGGCAGCGGAAACGAAGCGCTTCCTCTTGTGAAAGATGCGCCGCCGATTCATATTGCAGGCGCAACAATTATCGACTGTATGCTGAATCTTCCGCTGCTTTACTGGGCGTCCGAGACCTCGGGAGATGCACGCTTTCGTCTGATTGCCGAGGAACATGCGTTTACTACCATGAAATATTTCGTGCGCGGGGACGGAAGTGTGATTCATATCGGGGAATTTGACCCCGTAAGCGGAGAATTTGTCACAGACCACGGCGGGCAGGGATATGGAAAAGGTTCCGCCTGGACAAGAGGGCAGGCATGGGGGCTTTATGGCTTTACCGCCAGCTATAAACATACCAGAAGACCGGAATTCCTTGAGACGGCGCAAAAAATTGCCGGATATTTCATAGCCCATATTCCGGAGGACGGGCTTATTCCGTCAGATTTCTGTCAGCCCAAAGAGCCTCATGTGCAGGATGATATCGGCGCATGTGCTGCGGCCTGCGGCCTGCTTGAGCTGTCAGAACTTGTGCCGGAGGAAGAGGGCGCTGTGTACCTGAATGCGGCGGTAAAAATGCTGCAGGCAATTAACGAAAGCAGCGCGGACTGGAATCCTGATACGGACGGAATCACACAAAACGGAACGGCGGGATATCATCTGCCCGGCAGAAATCAAAACTATATTTATGCAGACTATTTCTTTGTTGAGGCAATATTGAAGCTGTTGGGAAAAGATGTGTTTGTGTGGTGATAAAGGTAAAATTTAGCAGTTTGCCTGAAATTAAAATTAATTAACTTGACATATATATGACGCCTTGTTATTCTTTAAGGGTAACAAAGTGTCATATATTGTTTTGCAGGTATATTTCACCACTTAAAGCGATGGCAGCAGTACAGAAAGGAGGGAATTAGCATGACCAGACAAATATCAGATGCCGAATTTGAAATCATGAAGGTCGTCTGGGAAAACAAAGAGGGACCGACATTTTTCGCCGGTCTGACAGAGGAACTGGCAAAAAGGGGTAAACCCTGGCAGAAAAATACCCTGATTACCCTTTTAAACCGGCTTGTCAGCAAAGGTTTTTTGAAAGCCAGGAAAATCGGGCGATGTAACGAGTATACGCCGCTGGTATCAGAAACGGAATATCAGCAGGCGCAGACCAGAAAGCTTCTGGATAAAATTTACGGAGGAGACGTAAAGGGGCTTGTGACCAATCTGGTTTCAGGCGATATGCTGTCCGATGACGAATATGCCGAACTAAAAAAAATACTGGAAGGGCAGGAATAAGAATGGATACGGTTTTAAAAACGGTTCTGTCCATGTCGCTTTCCGGCTCTCTGCTTATTCTTGCTTTTTTGGCGGCAAAACCATTTTTGAAGGATAAAATCAGCAGGCAATGGCAGTACTACATCTGGCTTATTGTGATACTGCGGCTGCTGGTTCCTTTTGAGCCGGAAATCAGTTTGATGGGGAGAGTCCGGCAGTCAGTTGACTCTTTTTATCTTTGGGAGAGTGAGGGGGAAGCCGGCAAAGATGCCCCTTTGTCTGGGCTGAAAGGTCTTTCTGATGCTTCCGACAGCAATATCATTGACAATGCCGACAGCAATACCATTGACAGTGCCAATAGCATTACCAATGGCATGAATCTTGTTGAGAACAGAGCAGGACAAGGCGGGGAAACGGCGGACAGACCGGGAATATTGAAAGACGGAGGAAAGCGGCTTTGGGAGCAGATGATATTATTGTCAGGCTATCTTTGGGCGGTCTGGCTGACGGCCGGAGCAGGGCTTTTGATTCGAAAGGCGACGATGTACCAGAGCTTTATAAGATACGTGAAGGCAGGGGCGGTTCCTGTTTCCGACATTGAAATTCTGGAGAGACTCTCCGTCCTTACAGAGCAGGAACACATTGGCAGGCCGGTGGAGCTTTGGCTCAATCCGCTGATTTCCTCGCCAATGCTGACGGGATTGTTCCGCCCCTGTATCATACTGCTGGATATGGATGTTCCTGAGAAAAATTTCCGGTACATTGTACTCCATGAACTGACCCACTATAAACGGCGGGATATTGTTTACAAATGGCTGGTACAGCTTGTGGTTTGTCTGCACTGGTTCAATCCCCTTGTGCATCTCATGAGCCGGGAAATTGAAAAGGCATGTGAATTTTCCTGTGACGAAGCGGTTCTTGCAAAAACAGGTTCCGGCAATGCAAAGGGCTATGGGGAAACCCTTCTTGACGCAATGGCGTCAGCGGGAAAACGCGCAGGAAATTCCGGCGCGGTTACCTTAAGTGAAAACAGGGAATTATTGAAAGCGAGGTTAAAAGCAATTATGAATTACAGGAAAAAATCAAAAATAACGGCGGTCCTGACGGGCGCGCTTACGTTGGGGATAATTTCAGGTACATTTTTGATTGGCGTTTATCCTGTTGAGGCGGCGCCGGCTTTTGCAGAAGAAAATGTGTTCGCCACGTCCGGCAAAAACAAAGAGACGGCTTTTGCTCAGGTACAGAAGTATTACGAAGCCGGAAGCATTCCTTTATTTGACATTGCCTTTTCCCGGATGGAGGAGGAGCAGCAGGAAGAATGGCTTGACAAAATCTATGAGGATGGAAACGTCAGCTTCTTTTCTGTGATAAGGTATTTGCAGGTTGACAGCGCTGTAGTACAGCGTTTTGCCGAAAAGGCTTACGCGGATTCTTCAGCGTCGTTTTTTTCCATCGCTACCGGTTGCATGAGTGAGGATGCGCTTGAAGCGTGGCTGGAACGGGCCCTTGAGGACGAGAATATCAAATTCCAGTCTATTCTGTATGAAAAGCTGGACAGGGAGGAGGAGCTGGATGCTCTGGAAGCGGAGCTGACGGCGCGGCAGCAAAAGGAATATGAGTCTTTTGGTATCATAATGGACGGGAAAATCTGCTATTATGAGAATCAACGAGTTCATGTTTTTCTGGATATCAGAGCGAACAGGTCATTTTACACGCTGAATATCGACCCGCAGGGGACCGTCAGTATCAGGGTCAGCCGGAATCAGAAGGATGAAATTGAGGGCGTTGCCTATATGACTGACGAGGAAGTGGAGGAGCTTTTGACGGACAAAGCGGAGGAGTAAAATACCAGACAGAAAGGAGATATTTTACTCTTGCCGCGAAAGCCGGTATTTACTATTTTAATTTTTACTGTTTTTGTAAAAGCCTGTAAGGTATTCCAGCCTTGCCGTCATATTCTGCATACAGGCGTCCAGAACTGCAAGGGCTGTCATGGACTCCACCACAACCACCGCGCGCGGAACGATAACCGGGTCATGGCGGCCTTTGATTTGTATATTGATATTTTCCATATCCCTGTTTACCGTTTCCTGTGTCTGGAAGATGGAAGGGGTGGGCTTTATGTGGGCTCTTATGACGACGGGCGCGCCGTCGCTGATGCCGCCGAGAATCCCTCCGGCATGGTTGGATTTTTTGGAGAGGACGTTGTTTTCGCAGACAAAGGGGTCGTTGTTTTCGGAGCCGGCGGCTTTGGAAACCTGTACGCCGTCGCCGATTTCTACCGCTTTTACTGCGCCGATGGACATAAGGGCTTTTGCAAGATTCGCATCCAGCTTTTCAAAAACAGGGTCGCCCACACCGGCGGGAAGCCCTTCCACGATACATTCCACAACGCCGCCCGCAGAATCCTTATTCATCATGCATTCCTTTAAGTAAGCTGCCGCCCTTTCGTCCGCCGTTTTATCGGGCATACAGGTAGCGGTGGTATAAATGGAATTTCTGTCAAATTCAGACATATTAATTTCAACCGGCCCGATTGATTTTGTATAGGCGGTAACGGTGATTCCCATTTCCTTTAAAATTTTAGCGGCTACGGCGCCTGCCGCCACACGTCCGGCGGTTTCGCGCCCGGAGGAACGGCCGCCTCCTCTGTAATCCCGGAAGCCGTATTTTGCGTCAAAGGTGTAGTCCGCATGGCCGGGTCTGTAATAAGAGGCAATTTCACTGTAATCCGAGGATTTCTGGGAGGTGTTGCGGATTATCAGGGAAATTGGCGTACCGGTGGTTTTTCCCTCGAAAACGCCGGAGAGGATTTCCACCTGGTCCGCTTCTTTCCGCGGGGTGGAGATAGAAGTCTGACCGGGCTTTCTCCGGTCAAGGTAAGGCTGAATATCCTCCTCGCAAAGGGAGAGACCTGCCGGGCAGCCGTCGATGACAGCGCCCAGAGCCTTTCCGTGGGATTCCCCCCAGGTAGTGATTTTAAACAGATTTCCAAATGTTGAACCGGACATAAAAGCTCCTTTCCGCCGCGTGGCCGGAGATTATTTTTATAAATCAGATGAATTTATTCTATTGAATTTATTCTAATGAATTTATTCTATTACAATTATAGCCGATAGGGAGGGCTTTGACAATTATATTTAAATTGCTATTGTAGAATGTCACGGCATTGTGTAAAATACAGAGCGTAACTGTTTCCCTTAATTTACAGAAATGAGGATATCTATGTTTCGCATATTAAAAAAAGAAGGCAACGCCAAACGCGGTGAGTTTACCACGGTTCACGGAATTATCAACACGCCGGTATTCATGAATGTAGGGACGGTTGCCGCCATTAAAGGGGCGGTTTCCACAGAGGATTTGGAGCAAATCCGCACTCAGGTAGAGCTTTCCAATACTTATCATTTACATGTAAGGCCCGGAGAGCAGATTATCAAACAGCTTGGAGGACTGCACAAATTTATGTCATGGGACAGGCCGATTCTCACCGATTCCGGCGGTTTTCAGGTGTTTTCCCTTGCAAAGCTGCGCAGGATTAAGGAGGAAGGGGTTTATTTTAATTCTCATATAGACGGCCGCAAGATTTTCATGGGGCCGGAGCAGAGCATGCAGATTCAGTCCGCCCTTGCGTCTACCATAGCCATGGCCTTTGACGAATGCCCCTCAAGCCTTGCGGAAAGGAGCTATGTGCAGGCCTCCGTGGAGCGCACCACCAGATGGCTGGAGCGCTGCAAAGCGGAGATGACGCGTTTAAACGGGCTGGAGGATACCATCAACAAGAACCAGCTTTTGTTCGGGATTAATCAGGGGGCTGTTTTTGCAGATATCAGAATCGAACATGCAAAGCAGATTGCGCAGCTTTCCCTTGACGGCTATGCCATCGGAGGTCTGGCGGTGGGAGAGAGCCATGAGGAAATGTATTATATTATAGAAGAAACGGTTCCCCATCTGCCGGAGGATAAGCCGGTTTACCTGATGGGAGTGGGAACGCCCGCCAATATTCTGGAAGGGGTGGAGAGAGGAATCGATTTCTTTGACTGCGTTTACCCCAGCAGGAACGGACGGCACGGGCATCTGTACACGAATCACGGGAAGATTAATCTTTTCAATGCAAAATACGAGCTGGACGAGCGGCCAATTGAGGAGGGCTGTAACTGTCCCGCCTGCCGCAGATATTCAAGGGCTTACATCAGACATCTTCTGAAAGCAAAGGAAATGCTGGGGATGCGCCTTTGCGTGCTCCATAACCTGTATTTTTACAATACCATGATGGAGGAAATCCGCGACGCCCTTGATAAGGGCGAGTTTGCGGCATACAAAAAGAGGAAGCTGGAGGGGATGATGCAGGGGACGGAATGAAATATCAAAAAAAGCTTGTTTTTAAGGGGTGAATTGTGTATTATATTCTGTAAGCTTATTTAGTTAGGCAAAACTGAAATTTGGAGGAAATATAATGGGTATCTTATTGACAGCGGAGGCTGGCGCTGCCGCAGGCGGCGGAATTGTAATGGTAGTGTATCTGGTTCTTATTTTCGGATTTCTTTATTTTTTCATGATTCGCCCACAGAAGAAAGAACAAAAGAAAATGGCCGCTATGTTATCATCTCTTGAGGTAGGCGACTGTGTGCTTACCAGCAGCGGTTTTTACGGAATCGTTATAGACATTACGGACGACACATTGATTGTAGAGTTTGGCAATAACAAAAACTGCCGTATTCCCATGCAGAAAACTGCGATAGCGCAGGTTGAAAAAGCAGACGCAGAATAAATTGAAAGCAGACACGCTGTGCCTGTGTATTGTATGAGAGATAAGGCGCAGAGAATGCGCCTTTTTTCTCATACTCTGATAAAGGAGGGACACAAATGATTTTAAATATTGTATGCATTCCCGGCGACGGAATCGGGCCGGAAATCGTGGCGGAAGCCAAAAAGGTTCTGGATAAGGTGGCCGGCGTTTACGGGCATGAGATGAATTTTCAGGATGTGCTGATGGGCGGCGCGTCCATAGACGCGTACGGCGTGCCTCTTACGGAGGAGACGATTGCCGCGGCGAAGGCGGCGGACGCGGTGCTGATGGGTTCTATCGGCGGGAACACGGTAACGTCTCCCTGGTATAAGCTGCCTCCCAATCTCCGTCCTGAGGCGGGGCTTTTGGGAATCCGTAAGGCGTTGAACCTGTTTGCCAATTTGAGACCGGCGGTTCTGTACGAGGAGCTGGCGGACGCCTGCCCCTTAAAAAAGGAAATCAGCAGCGCCGGATTTGATATGATGATTATGCGGGAGCTCACCGGCGGGCTTTATTTCGGAGAGCGCCATACCACAGAGGAAAACGGAGTCCGCAAGGCGGTTGACACTCTTACCTATGATGAAAACGAAATCCGACGGATTGCAATTAAGGGCTTTGACATTGCCATGAAACGCCGCAAAAAGGTTACCAGCGTGGACAAAGCCAACGTTCTGGATTCCTCCCGCCTCTGGAGAAAGGTGGTGGAGGAGGTGGCCGCGGATTATCCCGAGGTTACGTTAGAGCATATGCTGGTGGACAACTGCGCCATGCAGCTTGTAAAAGACCCGGCGCAGTTTGATGTGATTCTGACGGAAAACATGTTTGGAGATATTCTTTCCGACGAGGCGAGTATGGTAACCGGCTCTATTGGAATGCTGGCTTCCGCTTCCTTAAACGACAGTAAGTTCGGTCTGTATGAGCCGAGCCACGGTTCGGCGCCCGACATTGCGGGAAAGGGAATTGCCAATCCAATCGCAACGATTCTTTCCGCGGCTATGATGCTGCGCTATTCCTTTGACCTTGACAGGGAGGCGGACGCTGTGGAAGCCGCGGTAAAGGAGATTTTGAAAAAAGGCTACCGCACCGTTGACATTATGTCGGAAGGCTGCACGCAGGTAAGCTGTACAGAGATGGGTGATTTGTTGGCAGATGAAATCAAATGAGAAATCCAAAGCAGTAACGATTGCATGGTATGTTTTATTCGCGGCGATGGCGGTTTATTACGGATGGCGTCTGTTTGCTTTCACGCCATGGTATGACGAGCTGTATACCTACTATTATTTTATCAGCAGAGGGCCGGTTTATGCGGCAATTCACTGGCCTCTGCCCAACAATCATGTGGGTTATTCGGTTCTTTCCGCTTTTCTTGATTTTTTCGGAAATTCCTATATCGGCCTTCGGGGCGTATCCTATCTTAGCGCGCTGGCAAACATGATTCTGGTTTACAGATTAGGCGGAAGATATCTGAAGGGCTGGTCGCCTTTAGGTACGGTAATTCTGTATGTATCCGTGGGGCTGGTAAACCAGATGGCCGTTCAGGGGAGAGGCTATACCCTGGGAATTACCTGCTGCCTTCTGGCATGGCAGAGCATGGCGGTTATCTGCGAGGAGGAAAAGCCGAAAAAAAGGCATTACCTTATTTATATTCTGTCTCTGGTGCTTGGCCTTTATACCGTTTCCAGCGATGTGTACTGGGTGATTCCCCTGTGCCTTGCGGGGGGAGGCTTTCTTCTTTTAAGGTCGCTTCGGGAGACGGCATATTTTTCCGAAAAGAAGAGATATCTTTTCTTAAAAAATCTTTTTTTGAAAACCGAAAGCGGAAGGAAATTAATCAGGCTGATAGCGGCCTCCCTATGCGCCGCTTTTTTGACAGTGATACTTTATGCTACTATCTGGGTGTCCATCGGCGCCAATCTTCTGGTAAAGGATGAGGGGAGCCCATGGTACGGCATGGGACATATCAAAATGATTTTAAGCGCGCCCTTTGCGGCAATGGGCCGGGGCATGGAGTATATGCTGGCTACCCCTTATATCCAGAGCGAGGAGCGGGCGGGATTTTTCGGGCGGCTGCTTTCATGGCTTGGAACGCTGGCGGATTATTATTACCACTCCCTTTCCCTGCCGGTTATTCTGGTTTTTGCGGCGGGAAGTATCTACCTGATTTTTAAGGCGGTAAGAAATCTCAAAAGGGGCAGCGACCGGAATCTTCTGCTGTACTTATTTCTGATTTTCGGGATTTTGCTGGTGCCGGTTGTTCTGCTGATACAGTGCAAGCGTCCTTATTACCGGGTATTTACCTACGGGGGCGTTTTGCTGGCTTTTATGCTGGGCGTGATTCTCTCCGATATCACTGACTTTTTTTCGAAAAAGCTTTCAGGGGGCAGGAAGCAGGAGCTGGTTTCTGGGGCTGTGTGTATTGCCGTGCTGGCCTTTGGGGTAAAATGCCTTGCCTTTTCAGGATATAATGAGCAGTACGGCATGAGAGAGCATGAGATAGAGCTGGCCTTTGCGGAGGCGGAGATGGAAAATTATGAAAATTTCTGCGTGACCGACTGCAATCAGGAGTACCTGCTTTACTTTCTCTACGGCATACGGTGCGAAAACAGGGAAATAGAGGGGGCGGATGTGGTACTTCTGGATAAAAGAATGTGCCAGCCGGATTTTGATGAGATGGTATGGGAATTTTATCATTATTATGATACAATTCCATGGGATTATATTGAGCGGAACCTGACAATGGTTTATGGTAATAAAGATTATGTTCTTTATGTGAAATGACAGGAGGAAATGAGGAAAGAGATGAAAAGTGACAATGTAAAAACAGGGATGCAGCAGGCGCCCCACAGAAGTCTTTTTAACGCGCTGGGGTTCACCGAGGAGGAGATGAAAAAGCCCATGGTGGGTATTGTCAGCTCCTACAATGAGATTGTGCCGGGGCATATGAATCTGGATAAGATTGTAAACGCGGTAAAGCTGGGCGTTGCCGAGGCCGGCGGCGTGCCGGTGGTATTTCCGGCGATTGCGGTCTGCGACGGGATTGCCATGGGACATATCGGTATGAAATATTCCCTTGTGACAAGAGATTTGATTGCGGATTCCACGGAGAGCATGGCTCTTGCCCATCAGTTTGACGCTCTTGTGATGGTTCCCAACTGTGATAAAAACGTGCCGGGACTTCTGATGGCGGCGGCAAGAATCAATGTTCCCACCGTGTTTGTGTCCGGCGGCCCCATGCTTGCGGGAAGGGTGAAAGGGCATAAAACCAGCCTTTCCTCCATGTTTGAGGCGGTGGGCTCCCATGCGGCAGGCACGATGACGGAGGAGGATGTCAGGGAATTTGAGGAAAAGGCATGTCCTACCTGCGGCTCCTGCTCGGGCATGTATACCGCCAATTCCATGAACTGCCTGACGGAGGCGTTGGGAATGGGGCTTAGAGGAAACGGCACGATTCCGGCGGTTTATTCCGAGAGAATCAAGCTGGCGAAGCATGCCGGAATGGCGGTGATGGAGATGTACCGGAAGGATATCCGTCCCCGGGATATCATGACAAAGGAGGCCATTTTAAATGCCCTTACGGTGGATATGGCTCTTGGATGCTCCACCAACTCCATGCTTCATCTGCCGGCAATTGCCCATGAGGTTGGATTTGACTTTGACATAGCCTTTGCCAATGAAATCAGCGAAAAAACGCCCAATCTGTGCCACCTTGCACCGGCGGGCCCTACCTATATGGAAGACTTAAACGAAGCCGGCGGCGTCTACGCTGTGATGAGAGAGCTGAAAGAGGCGGGGCTTCTGAATACAGGCTGCATGACTGTCTCCGGCAAAACCATCGGAGAGGCGGTGGAAGGGGCGGTAAATAAGGATACGGAGGTCATAAGGCCCCTTGACAATCCCTATTCCGCAACCGGCGGCCTTGCGGTGCTGAAAGGGAACCTTGCTCCCGACGGCAGCGTGGTAAAGCGTTCCGCCGTAGTGCCTGAAATGATGGTGCATGAAGGCCCGGCCAGGGTTTTTGACTGCGAGGAGGACGCAATTTCCGCCATCAAGGGCGGAAGGATATCGGCGGGGGACGTGGTGGTTATCCGTTATGAAGGCCCCAAGGGCGGTCCCGGTATGCGCGAGATGTTAAATCCCACCTCCGCCATTGCCGGTATGGGGCTTGGCTCCAGCGTGGCGCTGATTACGGACGGCCGTTTTTCCGGCGCTTCCCGTGGCGCTTCTATCGGCCATGTTTCACCGGAGGCGGCAGTAGGCGGGCCCATTGCCCTTGTTGAGGAAGGCGATATCATCAGCATCAATATCCCGGAAATGAAGCTCGAGGTAAAAATTTCCGATGAGGAAATGGCGGAAAGAAAATCAAAATGGCAGCCGAGAGAGCCCGAGATTACGACGGGTTATCTTGCAAGATACAGGGAAATGGTTACCAGCGGTAACAGAGGAGCAATCCTTGAAATCCCGAAAAGCGGAAAGTAAGGAGGGCGGATAAATGCAGCTTACAGGTGCGGAAATTGTAGTCGAGTGCTTGAAGGAACAGGGGGTTGACACTGTTTTCGGATATCCCGGCGGTACAATCTTAAACGTTTACGACGCTTTATACAAACACAGCAGCGAGATTCATCATATTTTAACCTCCCATGAACAGGGGGCTTCCCATGCGGCGGACGGCTATGCCAGGGCGACCGGAAGGGTGGGCGTGTGTCTGGCCACCAGCGGTCCCGGAGCCACCAATCTGGTGACAGGGATTGCCACGGCTTATATGGATTCCATTCCGGTGGTTGCGATTACCTGTAATGTGAATCTGCCGCTGCTTGGAAAGGATTCCTTTCAGGAGGTGGATATCGCCGGCGTTACCATGCCGATTACCAAGCACAATTATATTGTGAAGGATGTGACCCGGCTTGCGGACACCATCAGAAAGGCTTTCGCCATTGCCATGGAAGGGCGTCCGGGGCCGGTGCTGGTGGATATCACAAAGGACGTGACGGCGGCTGTCTGCGAATATACAAAGGAAGCGCCCCTTTCCCTGAAATCCTCCTGTAAATATACCCCGGAGGATATCCAGAAGGTGGTATCCCTTATGAAGGAATCGAAACGTCCTTTCATTTATGTGGGCGGCGGCGCGGTAATCTCAGGCGCATTCAGGGAAGTGAGGGAGCTGTCCCGGCTGATGGACGCGCCGGTCTGCGATACGCTGATGGCGAAGGGCGTTATGGACGGCCGCGACGAGCGGTATACGGGAATGATTGGCATGCACGGAACCAAGGCGTCCAACCTGGGAGTAAGCGAGTGCGACCTTCTGGTGGCTCTGGGCGCCAGATTTTCCGACCGTGTCGTGGGCAATGCGGCAATGTTTGCCTCCCGGGCAAGGGTAATCCATATCGACGTGGACGCGGCGGAGATTAACAAGAATATCAGGACGACGGCGTCGGCGGTGGGGGACTTAAAGGAAATTCTCACCCTGATTAACAAAGAGCTTCCTCAGATGGAACATAAAGAATGGTGCGCGCATATAAAAGAGTTAAAGGAAAAATATCCGCTGAACTATGACGACTCGTCCCTGTCCTGCCCTTATATCATGGAGGAAATCGACAGGGTGACGGAAGGCGGCGCAATCATCACCACCGACGTGGGGCAGCATCAGATGTGGGCGGCCCAGTATTATAAGTACTCCGAGCCCAGAACCTTTTTATCCTCCGGGGGCCTTGGAACCATGGGATATGGTCTGGGGGCATGTATCGGCGCCAAAATGGGGAAACCGGATAAGGTGTGTATCAATATTGCGGGGGACGGGTGCTTTCGAATGAACATGAACGAGCTTGCCACCGCTTCCAGATATCAGATTCCCATTATCGAGGTGGTAATCAACAATCACGTTCTGGGAATGGTGCGCCAGTGGCAGACCCTGTTTTACGAGAAACGGTATTCCCAGACGGTGCTGGACGACGGCGTTGATTTCTGTATGGTGGCGAAGGGACTCGGATGCGAGGCGATTCGGGTTACCCGGAAGGGAGAAGTGGCGGACGCCCTTCGGCGGGCCATTGAAATGAAAAAGCCGGTTCTGATTGAATGCGTGATACCGGAGGATGACAAGGTATTCCCCATGGTGCCTGCGGGCGCGCCTATCAGCGAGGTTTTTGACGCAACGGATTTGGAAGAGAGCAAATGAGAAAATGAAGAAAACTGTTTTAAAAGGATTGGGTATTGGCTTTTTTATCATATTATTGTCTTTGCTTGCCATGTATTTAGGGCTTGCCCGTTATTATTCCGACGGGTTTTCCTATGCCACATGGATTAACGGAATTTACTGTACCGGCAAAGGCGTTGACGAGGTCAATGACGAGCTTTTAAAGCAATGCGACTATGCCGGACTTACCATCATCGACAGTGATGGTAAGTCTTATGTTATTCCCGCAGAGGACGTGAACCTGAGCTTTGACTTTAAGGGGGCCTTAACCCTGTTTCTTAAGCAGCAGAATCCCTATCTGTGGATTGATAATCTGATGGGAGGGAAAAAGGACAGAAAGCTCTGGCCTGACGTCTGGTATGATAAGGATGTTTATGAGAGAATTGTAAGCGGTTTCCCCTTTCTTTCGGCAGATGCCTCCGGTCAGGGAAGGCTTGAAATTTTAAAAGGAGACGAGGGATATTATCTGCTGAACGAGCGGATGCATATCCTGAATGAAGAAAGAACCAGAGAGCTGATTCAGAATGCTTTTGAAGGTCTTGAGCCTGTTGTTGACCTGGAGGCTTCGGGATGTTATGAAGACCTTCCGATGACGTCTGAAATGCTGGAGACCATTTTACTGTGGGAAAAGCTGAGGGAGTATCAGGACTGCGGTATTGTCTATCAGTTCGGCGAGGAGAGCTATCCTGTTGACGCCGGGGTTGTGTGCGATTTTCTGCTTGTGGACGACGCGGGAAATTTTGTTTTTGATAACGACGGCAATCTCTGTACGGACAATAACAAGGTTTATGAGTTTATCGACCGCCTTGCGGACGAATATGATACCGTAGGGGGGAGCCGCCAGTTCCATGCCACCAGAGGCGACGTCGTCACCGTGGAGGGCGGCATTTACGGCAACAAAATTGACAGGGAGGCGGAGAAGGCCTATCTGCTGCCGGCGTTTCTCGAAAAGAGAAAGGAAATTCACGAGCCGGTCTACACACAGACTGCGCTCCGTCAGGGAAAGGACGATATCGGCGACACTTATATAGAAGTGGATATGACCAACCAGATGATGTACTATTATGAAGCCGGGGAGCTGAAAATAGAGACTCCGGTGGTGACGGGGAATACCACCTTGCGCCGGGGAACCCCGTCCGGCACCAATTACGTCTACAACAAACAGAGAAACAGGGTGCTGCGGGGAGCGGATTACGCGTCGCCGGTAAAATACTGGATTCCCGTAAAAGGGGCAATCGGAATTCACGACGCCTCCTGGCGGAGCACCTACGGCGGTCAAATCTATATAAGAAACGGTTCCCACGGCTGTATTAACACCCCCCTGGAGCAGGTTTCCCAGCTTTACGACATGGTGGAAATCGGGACGCCCTGCGTAATGTTTTACTAAAGCAGTTGACTAAAGCGTAAAATGTGTTTAAAATACTTTGCAGCGAACAAAATTGTCAGCGAAGGCTCGTACAGTGCACGGAACGATTTGCAGATGCATAGGCAGCCGGAAATTGTTCCAGACAAAGGTGTACTGGGAGAGCTTAAACAGGAGGAGAGAGAAGTGTCCAGAGTATATAATTTTTCGGCAGGCCCGGCCGTTCTGCCTGAGGAAGTTTTAAAAGAAGCGGCGGATGAAATGCTTGATTATAAGGGCAGCGGCATGTCTGTGATGGAGATGAGCCACCGTTCAAAGGTTTATGATACCATTATCAAAGAAGCGGAAGCGGATTTAAGGGAGCTTATGAATATCCCTGATAACTATAAGGTTCTGTTTTTGCAGGGGGGAGCCAGCCAGCAGTTTGCCATGATTCCCATGAACCTTATGAAAAACCGCAAGGCGGCATATATTGTAACCGGCCAGTGGGCGAAGAAGGCTTATCAGGAGGCTAAGATTTACGGGGAAGCCGTTGAGGTTGCTTCTTCTGCGGATAAGACCTTTTCTTATATCCCGGATTGTGGGGACCTTCCTATCCCGGAGGACGCCGATTATGTATATATCTGTGAAAACAACACCATCTACGGCACGAAATTCAAAACTCTGCCCGATACCAAGGGCCATACGCTGGTGGCGGACGTTTCCTCCTGCTTTTTGTCGGAGCCGGTGGATGTGACAAAGTACGGCGTAATTTACGGCGGCGTCCAGAAAAATATCGGCCCTGCCGGTGTGGTAATCGTGATTATCAGGGAGGATTTGATTTCTGAGGACACCTTGCCCGGAACGCCCACCATGCTGAAATACAAAACCCATGCCGACGCGGATTCCCTTTACAATACGCCTCCGGCCTACGGCATTTATATCTGCGGCAAGGTCTTTAAATGGTTAAAGAAGCAGGGCGGCCTTTCGGCTATGAAGAAGTACAATGAGAAAAAGGCAAAAATCCTGTATGATTTTCTGGATGAGAGTGCTCTGTTTAAAGGCACGGTTCGGAAAGAGGACCGTTCCCTTATGAATGTTCCCTTTGTCACCGGTAGCGATGAGCTGGATGCAAAATTTGTGAAAGAAGCAAAGGAAGCCGGATTTGAGAATTTAAAGGGCCATCGGTCCGTAGGCGGCATGCGGGCAAGCATTTATAACGCAATGCCCATTGAAGGCGTTGAGAAACTGGTTGAATTTATGCGGGAATTTGAGAAAAATAATTAACGGCAGCAGGCGGAACCGGAATAGGAGATTAAGATGTTTCAATATTATTGTTTAAATCCAATCGCTCAGGTAGGGCTTGAGCGGTTTACGGAAGAATTTGCACAGACGGAAAATGTGAACGAGGCGGAGGGAATTCTGGTTAGAAGCGCCGCCATGCATGAGATGGAATTGTCGGATAACCTTCTGGCGGTGGCCAGAGCGGGAGCCGGCGTCAACAATATTCCTCTTGACAAATGCGCGGAAAAGGGAGTTGTGGTATTTAACACCCCCGGCGCCAATGCAAACGGCGTAAAGGAGCTTGTGATTGCCGGAATGCTCCTTGCGTCGAGAGATATTATCGGCGGGATTAACTGGGTGGAGGAGTCCAAAGACAATGCGGATATTGCCAAAGCCGCCGAGAAGGAAAAGAAGCGCTTTGCCGGGACGGAGGTTCAGGACAAGAAGCTGGGAATTATCGGACTTGGGGCAATCGGCGTGAAGGTTGCCAATGTGGCGAAGCATATGGGGATGGAGGTCTACGGCTATGACCCCTATGTTTCTGTGGACGCCGCCTGGAACTTAAGCCGGGACGTAAAGCATGTGCTTCATGTGGAGGATATTTACGCTAACTGCGATATTATCACCATCCACGTGCCCTTGCTGGACTCCACCAGAGGCATGATTGACAAAGAAGCAATCGAACAGATGAAAGACGGGGTGATTCTTCTCAACTTTGCAAGAGACGTTCTTGTGAAGGAGGAGGATGTTTTGGAGGGCATTAAGACCGGAAAAATCCGCAGATATGTGTCCGATTTCCCCAATCCCGTGACGGCGGGGCAGAAGAACTGTATAGTGATTCCCCACCTTGGGGCGTCCACCGAGGAGTCGGAGGAAAACTGCGCCAGAATGGCGGTCAAGGAAATGATGGAGTACCTGAAAAACGGAAATATCAACAACAGCGTAAATTACCCTTCCTGCAATATGGGCGTGTGCACCCAGGCGGGGCGTGTGGCGATTTTCCACAAGAATATTGCAAATATGATTACCAAATTTACCGCATGCTTCGGCGACGCCGGAATCAATATTTCAGATATGACCAATAAGTCCAGGGGAGAGGTGGCTTATACCATGCTGGATATCGAGGAGCCTGCCAGCGAGGAAATCATTGAAAAGCTGAAATCGGTAAAAGGCGTTTTCCGCGTAAGAGTGGTAAAATAAGAGTGTAAAGTCAGAATGGGAAGCGGAAAGGGTTGCCGCGCCAGAATATACATCTCCGGCGAGGCAGCCCTTTTAACCGCAAAAATATTCAGATTTCCGTAAAATTCATTACATTGTCGTTTAAATCTTCTTTTAAAAGCGCGTCCTGTCTGGCGGAAACCACGCTTGCCAAATCCATATACCTGATAAAAATATCTTCCAGGGAAACTCCCTTTTCATCGGCAATTTCCTGCATCACCGGCTTTAATTTATCAAGCTGGAAGGAAATCCGGGTTTTCTGGGGGTCGATATCGCCCAGAACCTGCTCGGCATAGGTATTGATGCGTTCCAGCATCGCTCTGTCATCTTCGTTTGAAATGGCCTCATAACCGACGTTTTTTGTTTTAGACATATTCTTCCTCTTTTCTGCATATAGTGAAATCTTAAGGGAATGCTCCTGCGGACTTCCGGCTGACTGCATAATTTAGCGACTGTTTGCACAGGACCTTGTACTGGCTGTTACGATTATAGCACTTGGTGCTTGTGTTGTACAGGCATCTTTGTTACAATAAAATATATACTTTTTGCATGCCGCTGGCCACAAAGTGGACAGTAATACAGCAAGCGCCGAAAGCCGCGCGGAAACGGGGGAAAAATGAACAACAGATTGTACAAGCTTATGAACTGGCCCAGGATTGAAGGGATTATTTATTCGGAGGAGGACAGCCCTCATGAGATTTTAGGGCCTCATGCGGCAGGAAAAAGCGTACTGTTCCAGACCTTTCAGCCGGGGGCGGAAAGCGTTTCTGTCATTACGGAGGACGGAAAAAAGCATAAAATGGAAATGGTGGATGAGTCCGGTTATTTCGCATCTCTCCTGGCCGGCAAAATCCCGGATAATTACGAATACGAGGTCACACGCGGGGATGAAAGCATCCGCGTAAGGGACGCTTATCAGTTTAAAACAGGTCTCACCCAAAACGACGTTGAAAAGTTTAATGCGGGCATTCACTATACCATATACGAAAAGCTGGGCGCCCATGTGATGACTTCAGGGAAGGTTTCGGGGACATATTTTGCCGTCTGGGCCCCGAACGCAGTCCGCGTCAGTGTGGTGGGGGATTTCAACCGCTGGGACGGAAGAACGCATCAGATGAGCCGAAATGCGGAAAGCGGCGTTTTTGAAATTTTTGTGCCGGACGTAAAGCCCGGGGAATGCTATAAATATGAAATCAAGGCCAAGGGCGGATTGACCTTCCTGAAAGCCGACCCCTATGCTTTCGGCCAGCAGCTTCGGCCGGATTCCGCATCGGTTGTACGCGAGCTTGACTATGCCTGGAAAGACCGCAAATGGATGAAGGAGCGGGAGAAGAAGCAGCAGGAAAACTCCCCTGTCAGCGTTTACGAGCTTTATCTCGGTTCCTTCAAGAAAAGCGATACCGGGGAATATTTAAACTACAGGGAGCTGGCGCCTGAAATTGTCAGATACGTGAAGGAGACAGGCTATACCCATGTGGAGCTGATGCCTGTGATGGAGCATCCCTTAGACGCCTCCTGGGGCTATCAGGTGATTGGCTATTACGCGCCTACCGCAAGATACGGAAGCGCGGAGGATTTCATGTTTTTTGTGGACACCCTGCATCAGGCGGGAATCGGCGTGATTTTAGACTGGGTTCCGGCCCATTTTCCCAGAGATACCTACGGCCTTGCGCAGTTTGACGGCACCTGCCTTTACGAGCATGCGGACCCGAGGCAGGGGGCGCACCCGCACTGGGGAACGCTGATTTACAATTATGGCCGGCCCCAGGTTTCCAATTACCTGATTGCCAATGCGCTGTACTGGGTGGAGAAGTACCATGCGGACGGGATTCGTATGGACGCGGTGGCTTCCATGCTTTACCTTGACTACGGCAAAAACGACGGGGAATGGGTTGCCAATATTTACGGCGGACATGAGAATCTCGAGGCGATGGAGCTGTTAAAGCACTTAAATTCCGTTATGAAAAAGAGAAATCCCGGCGTATATATGATTGCGGAGGAATCCACAGCATGGCCGAAAATCACGGGAAAGGTGGAGGAGGACGGCCTCGGGTTTGACCTTAAGTGGAATATGGGATTTATGAACGATTTCCTGACCTATATCGGCTACGACCCTTATTTCAGGGCCCATCATCACAATGAGCTGACCTTCAGCATGATTTATGCCTACAGTGAAAACTTCATGCTGGTATTTTCCCACGACGAGGTGGTTCACGGCAAATCTACCATGATTGGAAAGATGCCCGGGGTTCTGGAGGACAAGTTCGCAAATCTGCGGCTTACCTACGCTTACATGATGACCCATCCCGGAAAGAAGCTTCTGTTTATGGGACAGGATATCGCTGAATTTAAAGAGTTTGACGAGATGCGCGAGACGGAGTGGGGGCTGCTTTCCTGCGACGGGCATAAGGGCGTCCATGAGCTGGTTAAGGATTTGAATAAACTCTATAAGGAGAAGCCGGCCCTGTACGCGTTGGACAACCACCCGGAGGGATTTGAATGGATTAACTGCATTTCTCCCGAAAAGTGCATGGTTTCTTTCCTTCGGAAGACGCAAAAGAAAAACGATACGCTGGTGGTAGTGGCGAACTTTGCGAACATGGAGCAGGAGTTTGTCATCGGCGTACCTTATGAAGGCAAATATACGGAAATTTTAAATACTGACGACGAACGCTACGGCGGACTTGGCCGCGTGAACGGGGAAGCAAGGTTTGTGGAGGAAGAGGAGGTTGACGGCAAGCCTTATTCCTTTAAGATGACGAGCGCGCCTTTATCGGCAAGTATTTTCATCTATACGCCTTACAACGAAGAAGAAAAGAAGCAGATTGCCAGAAAGAAGCGGATTCTTGCGGCGGAAAAGAAGGCGGAAGAAGCAAAGGCGGAGGCTCTTTTGGCTGTTGAGAACGCGAAGCTTCTGAGAAAAGAGGCGGAAGAAGCAAAGGAGGAGGCAAGGGAAGCGGAGAAAAAGGCGGAGGCAGCGGAAAAGAAAGCGGCGGAAGCGCAGAAGAAAGCCGATGAAGAACAGAAGAAGGCGGAGGCGATGCGCAGCGAGCAGGAAGCCTGACGGCCCGGAGGCGGTGAGCACCGTAGAAGAAACAGTCGGCGTTTATGTGGCGTGACAGCGCAAAACAGTTAACAAACGCGTCACGCTATGCAACGTTGCAAAAGTAAGAGGAGAGTAAGGCAAGATGCTGGAAAATGAAGTGGACAGAGGATTTATCGAGGAATTTTTATCACAGCTCCCCGAGAAGGCCTTTCATTTGGGGCTTCGGGTAGTGCTGGCGGGACTGGCATTTCTCGTCGGCGTGCAGCTGATTCGCATTTTGAGACATGTCATCAAAAAGGCGTTGGGCAGAAGCCGGATTGAGGAAAGCGCAATGCGTTTTATTGACTCTTTCATAAAATTCGGACTGTATTTTGTTCTTATTTTGATGATTGCCTCGTCCCTTGGCGTGGACGCCGCCAGCATTCTTGCCATTTTAGGCTCTGCCAGCGTGGCAATCGGCCTTGCCGTTCAGGGGAGCCTGAGCAATTTCGCCGGAGGGGTGCTGCTTTTGATATTGAAGCCCTTTACTGCCGGGGACTATATCAAAGACGGCCTGGGAAATGAAGGAACGGTGGACGCGGTGGATATTTTCTATACACAGCTTATCACGCCGGACAACCGGGTGGTGGTTCTGCCTAACGGAACGCTGGCAAACGGAACCATAACCAATTTTACAAGGTGCAGGGAAAGAAGAATCGATATTCCTGTGGGAATCGCTTATGAGGAGGATATCAGAAAAGCCAGAGAGGTTATCGAGGCGGTTTTACGCGCCGACGCCGCGGTTATCGCCGACAGGGACATCATGGTATTCGTGGACTCGCTGGGGGAGAGCAGCGTCAATCTGAACGCGAGGTGCTGGGCCGTGCAGGAGGATTTCTGGCCGGCAAAGTGGAGGCTTACGGAAGCGGTGAAATACGCGCTGGACGAAGCGGGAATAAGGATTCCTTATCCCCAGATGGATATTCATCTGGATAAATAGCGGCAAAAGGACGCCGGGGAAAATAAAAATTATTCGGAATTAAGGAGTAAAATTTACCAAAAATTATGCTTGCAAAACCGGCCGGATGCCGGTATAATATTTTTTGATGCTACTGTGGCTCAGTTGGTAGAGCAGCTGATTCGTAATCAGCAGGTCAGGGGTTCGAGTCCCCTCAGTAGCTTATAGAAAAAGGCAGCGCAGGCTGCCTTTTTTAATATAAGGATGAAAATTTTGTATTAATTTGCTATTTACAGGATGACATATTAAGAAAAAGTTAAGATAATTAATACTGTTTAAATTATCTTTAACAGGATATTGACAAAAAAATAATTCGTGATAGAATTCTCCTTGGTGTAAGACACCATTCATGAAAACCTGTCAAAGCATTTGGCAGGAAGAAAAGAGGAGGAAGTAGTAGTTATGAAATTGAGAGCAGTAAAAGTAATTGCATGTGCCGCAGTTATGGCACTGGCGTTATCTGCTACCGCATGCGGTTCCAAAGAGGCAGATAAGACAGAAGACAACGCAGCTGTTGAAAACACAGAGGATGCAGCAGCTCCCGAAGATGCTGCGGACACAGAAGCAGAGCCTGAGGCTCCGGCTGATACGGAAGCAGAGCCTGAAGCACCCGCAGATAACACAGAGTCAGACGCTTCGGCCGACAATGCAGCGGCAAGCGGAGACGCCGTTTATTCAACTCTGGAAGAGTATTACAATGACCCCACTGTAAAATCCATTTTGGATTCCGCTTTTGAGGGGATGACGCAGGAAGGAATGTCTCTTTCAATTGATGTAAAGGGAAATGTATTCTCCATGACCTGCAAGTTTGAGGACAGCAGCATGGTAGCAGACGGTATGGCCGAAGCCCTTGAGCAGGGACTGGATGCCAGCGCATCTCAGTTTGAGGCTCAGGCAGCTCAGTTTGACGAGGCGGTTGGACAGAGCGGCGCCTGCACGGTTGCGGTACGCTACACAGGCCCTGACGACGAGGTACTGGCGGAGAGAGAATTCAAAGCTCAGTAAGAAAAGGCGCCTGATACATAACAAAAGATAAGACATTGGAACCTCCGGACAGACAAGGAAATCTCTGCCGGAGGTTTTCTGTATTTTATTAATATTTTGTTAAAGTTTCTCTAAAGAGAAATAATATAATTGCCGATATAATATAAAATATAACTCAATGTCAAAATAGTTTACCTTGCAAATGGGCGGCTACGGCCAAAATTTTGCGGGGGGGGTGCATGGATGCTTACCATTAAAAGTAATATGCCGGCATGGAACGCTGGCAGACATTTGAACCTGAATCAGAAACGAAATGCGAAGATAGCGGAAAAGCTGTCTTCCGGGTACCGGATAAACCGTTCAGCGGACGACGCTGCCGGATTATCGATTTCCGAAAAGATGCGCAGACAGATTCGGGGGCTGACGCAGGCGTCGGCCAATGCGCAGGACGGAATTTCCATGGTTCAGTCCGCAGAGGGCGCCATGAATGAAATTCATGATATGCTGCAGAGAGCCAATGAGCTGGCTGTAAAGGCGGCAAACGGAACTCTGTCCGATAACGACAGGGAGATGGTTGATGCGGAAATCCAGCAGATTAAGGCGGAGATTGACAAGATAGCCGACCACACCGTCTTTAATGAAAAGAATCTGTTTCCCACAAACGGATATTCGCCGCGCTCGGCTTCGGTGCTGGCAACCTATCAGTACGATATGGAGCTGAATCTGAAAGACGGAACCGTCACGATAAACGGTTCCCCCAACAACGCCGCGGTAAACGCACGCGCCGGTGTTCAGGTAAACAGCGGAAGCGCCCTTGCGGATAAAATTGCGAATACGCTGGTGCCGGACGCAATCGGACATATTTTTGCAGCGTTTCCGGCGCTGAAGACAGCTCAGGGCGGCGACACCATTAAGATGTCCCTTAACGTGTCCTTTATCGACGGACCGGGCAATACTTTGGCCTACGCCTCTTATACTTATAAGCGTGCGGGCGGGAAACCGACGACTATGGGCATCAAGGTTGACGCGGCTGATTTCAATAATGCGGACGCCGACAGCACGGGCAAGAATGCCGAGGTGCTGGAATCCACCATTGCCCATGAGCTGATGCACACAGTAATGCAGTACAATTTAACGGACGGCATGAGCGGCAGAAAGGGCGAGAAATATCCCACATGGTTTGTGGAAGGGACGGCTCAGCTTGCGGGAGGCGGTTTTACCACCGGGTGGAATAATAATCTGCTCTTTTATGCCGATAAACTTACCAATGAAAATGATAATAGCCAGGATGCAAACATCAGCAAATACCTGCAGTCCTACACAATGGCAGGGCGGCCTTACGGTCACGGTTATCTGGGAGCGGCCTATATCGGATGGCTGGCAAACGGAAAGGGCGACGTAAAAGCCTCTAATATTGCCGCCGGAATGGATAAAGTGTTTGAGGACCTTGCAAAGGGTGTAAAGCTGGGCGATGCCATTAAGAAGCATACCGGTCTGACGGAATCAGATATCAACGCACGTTTCCGCAGCGGAAATGCGGAGCTGACGGAATTTGTCAGAAAGCTTGCTTACAAGTCGAAGGACGGCGCCGGTTCCGTAATATCAGGCGATTTAGCTGCTGGTGGAGCCGGAAAGGCAATTTTAAGTGCAGGGCACAGCAGCGGGGCGTTTGGAATTGACCCCGGTCAGATTAATGTGGACTTCAGCGGAGGAGCAAAGGTCGGTATCCAGGTGGGAGCCGAGGCAGGACAGCACATAGAATTCGAGCTTTATCAGATGAATGCGGAAGCCCTCGGGCTTACGGATATGAACGTAAGGACGGTGGACAGCGCCAGCGACACCATTAATTCGGTGAAAAACGCGCTTGTCTATGTGAGCAACGTGAGAAGCTATTACGGCGCCATCCAGAACCGTCTGGAACATACCATTGCCAATCTGGACAACGTGGTTGAAAATACAACCGCCGCCGAGTCCCGTATCAGGGATACCGATATTGCCAAGGAAATGGTGGATTATGCCAACGACCAGATTTTGCTTCAGGCCGGACAATCCATGCTGGCTCAGGCAAATCACAATTCGGATTATATACTCAGTCTGCTGGGATAATCTGACTCCGGAAAGGAGCAAGAGTGAAAGATTTTTCAAATCTTTCCTCTGCAGGTTTGTGTCTGCAGCGCAGACACAAACTCGATATACGCAAAAAGCAGCGCAGAAATGAGGAGAAATATGGGTGTAATTATAGATGTATCCTGCGCGTCCTGCGGCAAGACATGGCATTGCAGAACAGGCAGCGGAATCATGCACGGAGAGCTGGGAGCGGTTAAAAGCCTTTTTCCGATGGAGATAAGGCAGAAGCTTGACAGCTATGAAGCGGAGACGGAATTACCGTTATTTGATTTTGGTTATCGGCTGGCTGTCTGTGAACATTGCAAGTCGGTGGAAAGCGTGCCTGTGATTAAGCTTCTGGACAAAGAGGAGGAGTATGCCGGGCTTTGCGAGAAATGCGGTAAAGGGACGGAACTAATTGAAAATATCGGGGAAACCCGGTGCCCGGTGTGTCGCGAGGCTTCTCTTTCGGAGGAGGAAACGGGGCTCTGGGACTAAAGAGCGCAGTTATAATTAAAGATACAGTTGATATATGAAGCAAAACGGGAGACTCTTTGAAGCGGAGCCTCCCGCTTTTTCCTTTACAGAAAATTCCCGTTTTATATAAGGGCAGTTTGCAAGGCATACTGCCTGTTGACTTTGACGATTAAAAGTGTTAAAGTATTAAAGGTATTTTTGACAGGAAAGGAGTCTGCTTATGTCAGCTTTAGATGAAATTCGCAGCCGTTTTCAAAACGACCGTTTTGCCACGGAGGTTACAGGCATTGTCATTGACCTTGCAGAGCCTGGAAAGGCAGTATGTTCCCTGGCGCTGACGGAGCGGCACATGAATGAAAATCATGTTCCCATGGGCGGGGCTGTTTTTACGCTGGCTGATTTTGCCTGCGCCGTTGCGGCTAACGGCTATTCCGGGAGGGAGACCGTTACCGTCAGCCAGAACGTTTCCATCACCTATCTTGCGCCCGCAAAGGGAACGCGGCTGATTGCAGAGGCATGGTGCCTGCGGTCAGGAAAAACTACTGCCCTTTATGCAGTGGACGTAAGGGACGAGCTGGATACCTACGTGGCGCACGCTACGGTAAACGGTTACGTTATTTCCCGTGGTTAAAGCCCTGCGGCAGCCGCCGGGCTCGCCGCCCGCGGGAATGAATCATAACAGAGGATACAAAAAGGAGGAACCATAACATGGTAATCACGGAATTTCTGGAACGGAATGCCCGTCTTTACGGTTCGGATACGGCGCTTGTGGAGCTGAATCCTTCCCAGGAGCGGGACAGCGCCGTTACCTGGCGTGAGGCGAGCCTGATTGAGAGCGCGGGAAAGGGCGCTCCCTACCGCCGGGAATTAAGCTGGGCGGATTTTGACAGGCGCGCCAACCGTTTCGCAAATCTTCTCTTAAGCCGCGGGCTTAAGCGGGAGACGAAGGTGGGCATTTTGATGATGAACTGTCTGGAATGGCTGCCTATTTATTTTGGCATTTTAAAAGCGGGAGCCGTGGCGGTACCGCTGAACTTCCGCTATTCTGCGGAAGAAATCAAATACTGTCTGGAGCTTGCGGATGTGGAGGTATTAATCTTCGGGCCGGAGTTTATCAGCCGTATGGATACCATAGCGCAGGAACTTCCGGGAGTTAAGATGATGTTCTTCCCGGGCCAGGACGGGCCGTCGTATACGGAGGACTTCCTAAAGCTCATGGGATTTTGTTCCTCCAGCGCGCCGCCGGTTGCCTTACAGGAAACGGACTACGCGGCGATTTACTTTTCCTCCGGCACCACCGGATTCCCAAAAGCGATTCTCCACAATCACAGAGCCCTTCGTTCTTCCTGCGAGACGGAGCAGAACCATCACGGACAGACCCGTGAGGACGTGTTTTTGTGTATTCCGCCGCTCTACCATACCGGGGCAAAGATGCACTGGTTCGGTTCCCTGATTTCCGCCGGCAAGGCGGTGATTCTCCGGGGCGTAAAGCCGGAGTGGATTCTCCGGGCGGTTACGGAAGAAAAGTGTACCATTGTGTGGCTCCTTGTTCCCTGGGCGCAGGACCTTCTGGACGCGATTGACTCCGGCAAGGTGGAGATGGGGCACTATCTGCTGGAACAGTGGCGGCTCATGCACATCGGGGCGCAGCCGGTTCCGCCCAGCCTGATTCAGCGCTGGAAAAAGCATTTTCCCCATCACCAGTACGACACCAATTACGGTCTCAGCGAATCCATAGGGCCCGGCTGTGTCCATCTGGGAGTGGAAAACATACATAAAGTAGGGGCTATCGGAAAGCCCGGCTTCCACTGGGAGGCGAAGATTGTTGACGAGCAGGGGCGGGAAAGAGCCAGAGGCGAGGTGGGCGAGCTCATTGTCCACGGCCCGGGCGTCATGCTCTGCTATTACAAAAATCCCGAGGCGACAGCGGAGGTCTTAAAGGACGGATGGCTCTATACGGGCGATATGGCGCGTATGGACGAGGACGGCTTTATCTATCTGGTTGACAGGAAAAAGGACGTCATCATCTCCGGGGGCGAGAATCTTTATCCGGTTCAGATTGAGGACTTTTTGCGCCGGAACGACAAAATCAAGGACGTGGCCGTTATCGGTATGCCGGACGCAAGGCTGGGCGAGATTGCGGCGGCGGTTATCGAGCTGAAGGAGGGCGTATCCTGCAGCGAGGAGGAAATTATGGATTTCTGCAGGGAGCTTCCCAGATATAAACGGCCAAGGAAAGTTATTTTTGAAAAGGTTCCGAGAAATCCCACGGGAAAGATTGAGAAACCGTTGCTTCGGGAGCGCTACTGCCACGGAAGTCTTGTGGAAGCGCAGACGAGAAACTAGAGGGGGAAAATTAAAATGGATATCTTTATTAAACTGTTAATGCTTCTTGTTTTCTTTGGCGTGATGATTGGCATTGGCCTTTACTGCCGCCGTCATGCCACAGACGTAAACGGGTTCGTGCTGGGCGGAAGAAGCGTAGGTCCCTGGCTTACCGCTTTTGCCTATGGAACCAGCTACTTTTCGGCAGTGGTTTTCGTGGGATATGCGGGACAGTTCGGATGGAAATACGGAATAGCCGCTACCTGGGCGGGAATCGGAAACGCTTTTTTAGGCTCTCTGCTGGCATGGGCGGTGCTGGGACGCCGTACCCGGATTATGACCCAGCATTTGGACAGCGCCACCATGCCGGAATTTTTCGGGCAGCGTTTCGGGAGCAAACCCCTGCGGCTTGCGGCTTCGGTGATTATCTTCATTTTTCTGATTCCCTATACAGCCAGTCTCTACAACGGACTGAGCCGTCTGTTCGGCATGGCTTTTGATATCGATTACAGTGTATGCGTAATCGTTATGGCGGTACTGACCGGTATTTATGTCATAGCCGGAGGCTATATGGCGACCGCCATCAACGATTTTATTCAGGGAATTATCATGATTTTCGGCATTGTCGCCGTGATTGCCGCGGTGCTGAACAGTCAGGGAGGCTTTCTTGCAGCGCTGAATGCGCTTTCCGCGGTAAGCGACGAGACGGTGTCCTCCGCACCGGGGGTATTTAACTCCTTTTTCGGGCCGGACCCCGCAAACCTTCTGGGCGTGGTGATACTCACCAGCCTTGGAACCTGGGGGCTCCCCCAGATGGTGCAGAAGTTTTACGCCATCAAGAGCGAGAGCGCAATCAACAAGGGAATGATTATTTCCACCGTTTTCGCGCTTATCGTTGCGGGCGGCTGTTATTTTCTGGGCGGCTTCGGACGGCTTTTCAGCGACAGAATCGATATTGCGGCGGGCGGTTACGATTCGGTGATACCCGCCATGCTTTCCGGTCTGCCTGCCATCCTGATTGCGGTTGTGGTGATTTTGGTGCTTTCCGCTTCCATGTCCACCTTATCCTCGCTGGTTCTGGCGTCCAGCTCCACTCTGACGCTGGACTTTATCAAGGACAACCTGATTAAGGATATGAGTGAAAAGCAGAAGGTGAAATGGATGCGCGGTCTGCTGGTGGTGTTTATTGCAATTTCCGTGGTGCTTGCGCTGATTCAATACCGTTCCAACGTTACGTTTATCGCGCAGCTCATGGGCGTAAGCTGGGGCGCGCTGGCGGGTGCGTTTCTGGCGCCCTTTCTCTACGGATTATACTGGAAGCGGACCACAAAGGCGGCCTGCTGGGTGAGCTTTATCTTCTCCACGGTTGTGATGCTGGCAAACATTTTCTTCCGTTCCGCTTTCCCGGCTTTTCTGCAGTCCCCGATTAATGCCGGCGCATTCTGTATGCTGGCGGGGCTTGTGATTGTGCCTTTGGTGAGCGTGGTGACAAAAGCGCCCGGACAGGAAGAACTGGAGAAGATTTTCTCATGCTACGAGAAAAAGGTGACCGTTTCGGTGACGGATTCCATCGGCGATTAAGGAGGAAAAGAACATATGAAAACATTGATGCTTGGCAACGAGGCGGTTGCCAGGGGACTTTATGAGGCGGGGTGCTGCTTTGTCTCCAGTTACCCGGGAACTCCCAGTACGGAGATTACAGAGTACGCCGCAAAATACGAGGAATTATACGCAGAGTGGGCGCCCAACGAAAAGGTGGCCCTTGAAGCGGCGTTAGGCGCCGCGCTTGCCGGCAGGAGAAGCTTTTGCGGCATGAAGCATGTGGGGCTTAACGTGGCGGCAGACCCGTTGTTTACCGCTTCCTACACCGGCGTAAACGCCGGGCTGCTAATCGGCGTGGCGGACGACGCCGGTATGCACAGCTCTCAGAATGAACAGGATTCCCGCCATTATGCGCAGGCGGCAAAGCTTCCCATGTTAGAGCCCTCGGACTCTGCGGAGGCCATTGCCTTTGCAAAGCTTGGCTATGAGCTTTCCGAAAAGTTTGACACGCCGGTTCTGATTAAGATGTGTACCCGTGTAAGCCACTCCCAGAGCGTGGTGGAGCCGGGAGAAAGGGTGGTGCCGGAGCGCAGGAAGTATGAGAAGAATCCGGCAAAATATATTATGATGCCTGCCAACGCCAAGCGGCGCCATCCCATGGTGGAAGCGCGTACCGAAGCTTTGACGGAGTGGGCGGAGACGGCGGAGATTAACAGGCTTGAGCCGGGAGAGGATGCTTCTGTCGGTATCATTACTTCCTCCACATGCTATCAGTATGTGAAGGAGGCTTTCGGCGATACTTATCCCGTTTTGAAGCTTGGTATGATATGGCCCATGCCGGTACGGAAGATAAAGGATTTTGCAGGCACGGTAAAGAAGCTTATCGTGGTGGAGGAGCTGGACGGCTTTATAGAGACTCATTGCAGGAACCTGGGGCTTACGGTATCGGGAAAAGAGCTGTTTTCCAATATCGGAGAGCTTGGACAGAATCTGGTAAAGGAAAAGCTGGGGGGAGAGGCGCAGCGGGGCGTTTTGCTGGATGAAACGATTCCGGCCCGGCCTCCGGTTATGTGCGCGGGCTGTCCCCACCGCAGTATCTTTTATGTCTTAAAGAAATTAAAGCTTACGGTGATGGGCGATATCGGATGCTATACGTTAGGAGCGGTAGCGCCTCTTGGCGCCATTGACACTACCGTGTGTATGGGCGCTTCCGTCTCGGGGCTTCACGGCTTCGTAAAGGCCGGGGAGGAAGGAACGGCGGGAAGGACTGTGGCGGTCATCGGCGATTCCACATTTATCCATTCCGGCGTCACCGGTCTGATTAACATTGCTTACAATGAATCGAATGCCACGGTAATCATACTTGACAACTCTATTACGGGCATGACGGGACATCAGCAGAATCCAACCACAGGCTATAACCTGAAAGGGGACCCCTGTACGAAGATTGATTTGGAAAGCCTGTGCCATGCCGTGGGAATCAGGAGGGTGCGGGTGGTGGACCCTTATGATATGGAGACCTGTAAGGCGGCGATTACGGAGGAGCTTTCAGCCGACGAACCTTCCGTTATCATTTCCCGGCGTCCCTGCGCGCTGCTGAAATATGTGAAGCACCCGGGACCAATCTGTTCCGATTCGGAAAAGTGCAAGGGCTGTAAGGCGTGTATGAACATAGGCTGTCCGGCTATCAGCATGGAAAACGGAAAGGCGAAGATTGACGATACGCTCTGTGTGGGCTGCGGAGTCTGTAAGCAGCTCTGTAAGTTTGACGCATTGCGGTGAGAGGTAAGAAAGTTGCGCAAAAGGCGGCGCAGAAAACAGCGCAGAAATGAGGATGAGTATGGAAACGAAGAATATCATGATTGTAGGCGTGGGGGGGCAGGGCACCCTGCTCGCAAGCAAGCTTTTAGGGCGTCTGCTTCTTGGAAAGGGATATGATGTGAAGGTCAGCGAGGTTCACGGAATGAGCCAGCGGGGAGGAAGCGTGGTTACTTATGTAAGATGGGGTGAGAAAGTCTTTTCCCCCATTATCGACAGAGGACAGGCGGACTGCATTCTTTCCTTTGAGCTTTTAGAGGCGGCACGCTACACGGAATATTTAAAGCCGGAAGGCAGGATTATTGTGAACAGCCAGCAGATTAATCCCATGCCGGTGATTGCGGGGATGGCGGATTATCCTGAAAATCTGGAGCAGAAGATGAAGGATGCGGGAATCAATGTGGACGCCCTTGACGCTCTTTCCCTTGCCCAGGAAGCGGGGAGCAGCAAGGCAGTGAATCTGGTGCTCATGGGAAGGTTATCCAGACACTTTGATTTTACGCAGGAGGAATGGATGGAGGCGATAGAGCAAAGCGTACCACCTAAATTCCTGGAGATGAATAAAAAGGCGTTTGAACTGGGGCGAAGCGCCTGAAAAAATGAGGAGGAGAAAAGTTTATGGAACGGTATTATCAGAAAGAAATTGAAACCGCGGACCGGGAGCAGATTTTGGCATGGCAGAACGAGCGGCTGGTAAAGCAGGTGCGCCATGTGTGGGACAATGTTCCCTACTACCGCAAAAAGATGGAGGAAAAGGGGGTCACGCCCGAGGATATTCAGGGTCTTAAGGATTTACATAAGCTGCCTTTCCTGACGAAGGACGACCTCAGGGAGGCTTACCCTTACGGACTGCTTGCAAAGCCCCTTAAGGACTGCGTGAGAATCCAGTCCACATCGGGAACCACCGGACGCAGAGTAGTGGCGTTCTACACCCAGCATGACATTGATTTGTGGGAGGACTGCTGCGCCCGCGCGATTATGGCGGCAGGCGGCACCAGCGAGGATGTCTGTCATGTCAGCTATGGCTACGGCCTTTTCACCGGCGGCCCCGGACTCAACGGCGGGAGCCATAAGGTGGGATGCCTTACCCTTCCCATGTCGTCGGGCAATACGGACCGCCAGCTCCAGTTTATGGTGGATTTGGAATCAACGATTCTGTGCTGTACGCCCTCTTACGCCGCTTTTCTGGCGGAGAGCATCCACGAGCGGGGGCTTCGGGATAAGATTAAGCTGAAAGCCGGAATCTTCGGCGCCGAGGCGTGGAGCGAGGAGATGCGGCAGGATATTCAGGAGAAGCTGGGAATCAAAGCCTATGATATTTACGGGCTTACGGAAACCAGCGGGCCGGGAGTTGCCTTTGAGTGCAGCGAACAGACCGGAATGCATATCAATGAAGACCACTTTATCGCCGAGATTATCGACCCGGATACGGGAGAGGTTCTCCCGGAGGGCAGCAAAGGCGAGCTGGTGTTCACCGCGATTACCAAGGAGGCGTTTCCCCTTCTGCGCTACCGCACAAGAGATATCTGCGTGCTTACCAGAGAGAAGTGCTCCTGCGGCCGTACCCATGTGAAGATGAGCAAGCCTATGGGCAGAAGTGACGATATGCTGATTGTCAAAGGCGTCAACGTATTCCCGTCGCAGATTGAGACGGTGCTTATGGAACAGGGATATCCGGCAAACTATCAGATTATTGTGGACCGTATCAATAATTCCGACACCCTCGAGGTAATGGTGGAAATGGCGCCTTCGAACTTCTCGGATAATCTGGGTAAGATTACGGAGATGGAAAAGGGGCTGGTATCTGCGCTTAAGGCCATGCTGGGAATCTACGCCAAGGTGCGTCTGGTGGCACCCAAGTCGATTGCAAGAAGCGAAGGCAAGGCAGTACGTGTTATTGACAAACGGAAAATTTAAAAGGGAGGGAAAAAATATGACGATACCTCAGATTTCTGTATTTCTTGAAAATAAAGCGGGACAGCTTGCGGATATCACCGGGATTCTTTCGGAAAATCAGGTGAATATGCGGGCAATCAGTATTGCGGAGACGGCGGATTACGGCGTTCTGCGGCTCATTGTGGACAACGCCTCAAAGGCTTCCGCCATTCTTTTAGAGCACGGGTTTATTCTGACCATGACGCCGGTGGTGGGCGTGGCGGTTTCAGACACTCCCGGGGGCCTTAGCAAGGTGCTCGGCGTGATTTCACGGGAGGAGATTGACGTGGAATATATGTATTCTGTTTTCGGACAGAAGGACGGGATGGCCTGCATGATTTTCCGCGTGGCGGATTCGGACGGGCTGATAGCGCTTCTTGAGGATAACGGAATCAGCACCATCACGGGGGAAGAGCTGGGGCTTCACTGAAGGAGCGGCGCATTTTGATGGAAACGGATTTTCCGGGGACAGGTTTTGCCGGAAAATAGCTCCGGGATAGAAGAAGTAAGATGTAATAAATTTAAATAACGTATGACGCAGATTGGGAGACTCTTTGAAGCAGGAGTCTCCCGTTTGTCAGTTTTTCTTTTTGTAGAGATGCTCCAGCCACTGGATGCACTGGTACAGAACCATGGCAATCACACACAATATGATGATGGAGGTGATTACCATATTTAGCTGGAAGACCTGCGACCCATATATAATCAGATATCCCAGCCCCCGCCTCGCCGCCAGAAATTCTCCGATAATCACGCCCACCAGCGCAAGACCGATATTTACCTTCATGTTGCTCAAAAGCACCGGCACACAGGAGGGCAGAACCACCTTGTGAAAGGCGTCGAAGCGGTTTCCGCCAAGTGTGTATATGAGCTTTAACTTTTCGGCGTCAACATGCTTAAATCCGGCGTACAGGCTGATGACCGAGCCGAAAATCGCCACGGAAATACCGGCCACAATGATGGTATTGATGCCGGTGCCCAGCCACACGATAAAGAGCGGCGCAAGGGCGGATTTCGGAAGGCTGTTTAAGACCACCAGGTAAGGCTCCGAAATCTCCGAAAGGGTTTTGGAGTACCACAGGGCCGTGGCGGCAAGGATGGAAATGACTGTGATGAGTAAAAAGCTCAGCAGCGTTTCTAACAGCGTGATTCCGGTATGGGTAAAAAAGGAGCCGTCAAGCACCATTTTCAGGAAAAAGGAGGCTACCATACTTGGGCTGCTGAAAAAGAAGGTGTCAATCATTCCTGCCCGCCCGGCGGTTTCCCATATAGTCAGAAACAGAACTAAAATCAGAACCCGCAGTACGGTAATGATATGATGGTGTCTGTGATGATTTTTTATATACAGTTCCTGGGCGGTAGGGCCGTCACGGAGGGCGGTACCGCTCATGGAAGCTTTATCCGTCTTCCTTTGCGTATTCATCAGAAATCTCCTTCCATAATAAATTGAACAAATCTCCGAATTCCGGTGCGCTTCTTGCGGCAAGAGGCGTATTTTCCGGAATGGTAAGGTGCACCGGAATGTTGTTTTTAATTGTGGCGGGCCGCCGGGAAAGCACCAGGATTCTGTCGGCCAAAGAGAGGGCTTCCGACAAATCGTGGGTAATTAAAATGGCGGAGATACCGGAGGCTCTTATGATATTGCCGATATCCGCGGAGACCATCAGCCGTGTCTGGTAGTCAAGAGCGCTGAAAGGCTCATCCAAAAGGAGCAGGCCGGGCTCCATCACCATGGTTCTGATAAGGGCCGCCCGCTGTTTCATGCCGCCGGATAATTCCGCCGGCTTTTTGTCCTTGAATTTCAGCAGCCCGTAGTCGGATAAGAGCTTTAAGGCCAGCTCCTTTTTTTCTTCCGATAAGGAGTGAGTGATTTCCGGCCCCAGAAGGATATTCTTCCAGATGGTACGCCATTCCAGCAGATGGTCCTGCTGGAGCATGTAGCCAATCCGCACTTTCTCCTTTTCATTCAGGATAATTTCACCGGATTCCGGTTCAAGCAGGCCGGCGATAATCGACAGCAGGGTGGACTTTCCGCAGCCGCTGGGCCCCACGATGGCTAAAAATTCTCCCTTATTGACACAGAAGGATATATCCGTTAACGCTCTGGTTTCACCATTTAAATTGTGATAAGAAAAGCAGATATTTTTACATTCCAAAACAGGCTGATTCATAGCTTCCCTCATTTCCGCACTGTTTTTCTTTATAAATATAATTTATGTAAATTCGACATTTATGTGAATAAAGTCATTGAAAAGCCCATGGAAATATGCTAATATCAAATTTATATTTAACAAACGGAGGAAATGCTATGGCGCAGCTTTGGGGCGGACGATTTACAAAGGAAACGGATGAGCTGGTGTACCGTTTTAACGCATCCATTACCTTTGATAAAAAGCTCTTTGAACAGGATATAGAGGGAAGCATTGCCCATGTGGTGATGCTGGAGAAGCAGGGAATCCTTACCTGTGAGGAAAAGGACGCGATTGTAAAGGGGCTTACCGGCATCCGAAAGGATGTGGAGGAGGGAAGTCTTGTCATTACCGATGAATATGAGGATATTCACAGTTTTGTGGAGGCAGTTCTTACAAAGAGAATCGGGGAGGCAGGCAAAAAGCTCCACACAGGGAGAAGCCGGAACGACCAGGTGGCTCTTGACATGAAGCTTTATGTGCGGGAAAAGGTTCTTAAGACGGCCTCTCATATAGAAGCGCTGCTTGAAACGATTCTTTCTGTTATGGAGAATAATCTCACTACTTATATGCCGGGCTTTACCCATCTGCAAAAGGCGCAGCCCACCACGTTAGCCCACCACTTCGGGGCTTATTTTGAAATGTTTAAGCGGGATGTCCTGCGGCTCCAGGATATCTACAGGCGGATGAATTACTGTCCTCTGGGCGCGGGGGCTTTCGCGGGAACCACCTATCCGCTTGAGAGAGCCTACACCGCATCCCTTTTGGGCTTTGAAGGGCCTACGCTAAACAGCATGGATTCCGTGGCGGACAGAGATTATATTATCGAGTTTTTATCGGCGTTATCCATAATCATGATGCATCTTAGCCGGTTTTCGGAGGAGATTATCATCTGGAATTCCAACGAGTACCGTTTTGTGGAGATTGACGACGGCTTTTCCACGGGGAGCAGCATTATGCCCCAGAAGAAAAATCCCGATATTGCGGAGTTGGTACGGGGCAAGACGGGGCGGGTTTACGGAGCGCTGACAGCCATACTGACCACAATGAAGGGGCTTCCCCTTGCGTATAATAAGGATATGCAGGAGGATAAGGAGGTTACCTTTGACGCCATAGAAACAGTGGAAAACTGTCTGGTCTTATTTGACGGGATGCTTTCCACCATGAAATTCCGGCACAATATAATGGAAGAAAGTGCCAAAAAAGGCTTTACCAATGCGACGGACGCCGCCGATTATCTGGTGGGCAGAGGCGTTCCCTTCCGGGACGCCCACGGAATTATCGGACAGCTTGTCCTTTACTGCATTGAAAAGAACTGCAGTATTGATGAGCTTGGCCTTGAGGAGCTAAAGCGCTTTTCGGAGGCTTTTGAGGGAGATGTCTACGAGGCCATCAGCCTGAAAGCCTGTGTGGAACGGCGGCTGACGACGGGGGCGCCGGGAAGCAGGGCGATGGAAGAGGTTATAAAAATCAATAAAGATTTTCTTGCCCGTATCTGGACGAAAGAACAGCCGGAATTTAACCGGAGCTGTTTGAAGGGGCAGGAATTTGACAGGCGATAAATGTGCCGGGAATGGAGGAGAACAGAAATGAGTGAGAAATTAAAAGTTGGAATTTTAGGCGGAACAGGTATGGTGGGACAGCGGTTTATTTCCCTTCTGGAAAACCATCCCTGGTTCGAGGTGACGACCATTGCGGCGAGCGAGCGGTCGGCCGGCAAAACCTATGAGGAGGCGGTGGGAGGACGCTGGAAAATGGCTTCGCCCATGCCGGAGGCCGTAAAAGGTCTTGTGGTAATGAATGTAAACGAAGTGGAAAAGGTGGCTTCCCGGGTTGATTTTGTGTTCAGCGCCGTTGATATGAGCAAGGAGGAAATTAAAAAGATAGAGGAGGCCTACGCCAAAACGGAGACGCCGGTGGTATCCAACAATTCCGCCCACAGGTGGACTCCCGACGTGCCTATGATGGTTCCCGAAATCAATCCTGAGCACATGAAGGTAATCGAGTACCAGAAAAAGAGGCTTGGCACCTCCAGGGGATTTGTTGCGGTGAAGCCCAACTGCTCCATTCAGAGCTATGCCCCTGTGCTTACGGCATGGAAGGAATTTGAACCCTACGAGGTGGTGGCAACCACCTATCAGGCGATTTCCGGCGCAGGGAAGACCTTTAAGGACTGGCCGGAGATGGTGGAGAATGTGATTCCCTATATCGGCGGCGAGGAGGAAAAGAGCGAAAAGGAGCCCCTTCGAATCTGGGGCGAGGTGAAGGACGGCGTGATTGTACCGGCCAAAACTCCGGTAATTACCTGTCAGTGTATCAGAGTCCCCGTACTTGACGGACACACGGCGGCTGTGTTTGTAAAATTCAGAAAGCAGCCCACAAAAGAACAGCTCATTGAAAAGCTGGTTTCCTATAAAGGACTGCCGCAGGAGTTAGAGCTTCCCAGCGCGCCGAAGCAGTTTATCCAGTATCTGGAGGAGGACAACCGGCCGCAGGTGAAGCTGGATGTGAATTTTGAGAACGGAATGGGAATCAGCGTGGGGCGGATTCGGCAGGACAGCGTCTATGACTGGAAGTTTGTGGGGCTTTCTCACAATACGGTACGCGGCGCGGCAGGCGGCGCAGTACTTTGCGCAGAGCTTTTAAAGGCAGAAGGATATATCACGAAACGCGCATAATGCGTTAAGCCCTGACAGGCAGCGGTTATACGGGATTTGTGGATAGAGACAGGAGTTTAAATGTTTTCAGGGCGTAATTATGAGCTACAGTATTTAAATAATTATTATGAACGTGACGGCAGTCAGATTATGGTACTTTACGGGGAGAAGAACGTGGGAAAAACCACGCTGCTTTCCCGTTTTATGGCGAACAGGCCCGGTTATTATTACCGGGCTCGTTCCGCCTCTGAAAGAGAGCAGCGCTTTTTGTGGGGAAGAGAGCTGAAAGCGGGAACGGATGAGGAATGGTATCCGACCTTTACGGAGATTTTCAACCTGATTCCCGATGCAGGCGTCATTGCCCAAAACGCCGCTGACGGGGACGGCGCTGCCGTTCTCGGCGGAGATATCCGCGAAGCTGACGCAAATGGTACTGATATGCATACCGCTGACGTTCGTGTAAGGAAAATGGTAATTGTAATCGACGAATTTCAGAATATCGTCAAGGCAGGCGGCGGATTCATGGGAGAGCTGTGCGCTTTTGTGCGCGGCCGGAAGGATGCGCCGGTGCTTGTAATTCTGGCAAGCTCCTCTATCGGGTGGGTGGAAAACAGCATGATTACCCGGATTGGGGAGGCGGCCTATGCGCTTTCGGGCTTTTTCAAAATCAGGGAATTAAGCTTCGGCACGCTGATGGACTTTTTCCCGAAATTCTCGATGAAGCAATGTGTGGAAACCTATGCCGTTCTGGGAGGCGTACCGGGATTCTGGCGGCATTTTGACGATAAACTTGACATAAAGGAAAATATTTGCAGATATATTCTTAATAAGGATGTATTTCTGCATGAAGAAGGGCTTCGGATAGTGGAGAGAGAGCTGCGGGAAACCGGAGTGTACAATACGATTCTTGCCGCTATAGCAGCCGGAAAGCATAAATTAAATGATTTGTACCATCACACAGAGTTTTCCAGGGCAAAGATAAGCGTTTACCTGAAAAACCTGATGGAGCTCGAGCTGGTGGAAAAGGTCTTTTCCTATGATACGGAAGGAAAGGCAAACACGCAAAAGGGGATTTACCGCATCAGCAACCACTTTGTGCATTTTTATTTTACCTATATTTATCCCCATTTAAGCAGTATGGAAACGCTTGGGGAAAAAGCCTATTATGACAGGTATATTGCGCCTTATTTTGGCCGCTATGTGGCGTACTATTTTAAGCAGGTCTGCAGGGAATACATTGAGGAATGGAACAGGAACGGCGAGCTGCCCGTAAAAGTGGACAGAATCGGGGAATGGGTAGGCAAAACGGGAACCATTGATTTTGTGGCCCGGAGTGAAAACGGAGAGACGATTCTGGGTATCTGCAACTGGGAAAAGCTCTCCATGGACTATGAGGATTATGAGAGGCTTCTTTCCTGTGCGGAAAAGGCAAAGCTGGGCACGGAGCATATTTATCTGTTTTCCCGTTATCGTTTCGACGAAAGACTGCGGAAGGAAGCAGGGCGCAATAAAGGAATCAAACTGTTCGGGATGGATGCAATGTAATGGGGAAAAGTCTGTATATAGCTGAAAAACCAAGCGTGGCAAGGGAGTTTGCCAAAGCGCTTCAAATAAACGCGGGTAACCGCGACGGATATATGGAATCCGAAAACGCCGTCATTACCTGGTGCGTGGGCCATCTGGTGACCATGAGTTATCCCGAGGTTTATGATGAAAAGTATAAAAGATGGTCGTTGGATACGATTCCTTTCATTCCCGCAGAATTTAAATATGAAATCATTGCCTCCGCCAGAAAACAGTTTCAGATTGTAAGCGGGCTTTTGAACCGCAAGGATGTGGATACAATTTATGTATGCACCGACTCCGGGCGGGAGGGAGAATATATTTACCGCCTTGTGGAGCAGCAGGCCCATGTCACCGGAAAGACCAGAAAAAGGGTATGGATTGATTCCCAGACGGAGGAGGAGATTCTGCGGGGAATCAGAGAAGCCAGGGATTTGTCGGAATATGACAATCTAAGCGAGGCGGCTTATCTGCGGGCAAAGGAAGATTACCTGATGGGAATTAATTTTTCCAGAGTGCTTACCTTAAAGTACGGAAATTGCGTCAAATCCTACCTGAAAGCGGACAGGGCGGTTATCAGCGTGGGCCGGGTCATGACCTGCGTCCTTGGAATGGTGGTAAACAGAGAGCGGGAAATCCGGGAATTTGTAAAAACGCCTTTTTACCGTGTGATTGCGGAAATTTCGGTAAAGGACAATGTACTGGAATGTGAATGGAAGGCGGTGGAGAATACAAAATACTTTGGTTCTCCCCGTTTATATAAGGAAAACGGATTCCGGGAAAGGAAGGACGCCCAGGAGCTGATTTCCATGCTCATGGAGCCGCCTCCGGCCATGGCAACAGTGGAATCCGTGGAAAAAAAGAAGGAGAATAAAAATCCGCCCCTTTTATACAACCTTGCGGAGCTGCAGAACGACTGTGCGAAATACTTCAAAATCAGCCCGGACGAGACCCTTCGGATAGCCCAGGAGCTGTATGAAAAAAAGATGACCACCTATCCGCGAACTGACGCAAGGGTTCTGTCCACGGCGGTTTCCAAAGAGATACATAAGAACCTGAGGGGGCTGACGAACTTTGGGATGGTAAGGCAGCTTGCCGCCGATATTTTAAATAACGGTAGTTATAAAAACATTGCAAAGACAAGATATGTAAACGACAAACAGATTACAGACCACTATGCGATTATTCCAACCGGCCAGGGATTGAATAACCTGAACCATTTGAACCCTACGGCCATTAAGGTTTATGAAATCATCGTCCGCAGGTTTTTGAGCATTTTTCTGCCGCCGGCGGTATACAGAAGGATTTCCCTTTGCTTTTCCGTAAAGGGGGAGCGGTTCTTTGCGGGGACTAAGATTTTGGAGGAGGAAGGCTATCTGAAAGCGGCGGCCTTTTCCTTTGCCGGAGCCGGGAACGCAAAGCCGGAAGCGCAGAAGAAAAGCACGGCGGAACAGGAAGCGCAGAAAGAGGCTTTGACAGGCGGGGGGCAGGAAGCGCAGAAAGAACCCGCGCCGGAAAAAGAGCGGCAGGCAGGCGGGGAGGAAGCGGACGCTTTGGATGAAAATGCGCCCGGCCGGGCGTTTCTGGAGGCTCTTACTCATCTGAAAAAGGGAATGACGCTTCCGGTTAAGGAGATGCAGATAAAAGAGGGGGAGACCACGCCGCCCAAACGCTATAATTCCGGCACCATGATTCTGACCATGGAAAACGCGGGGCAGTTTATCGAGGACGAGGAGCTCCGAAGCCAGATAAAGGGCAGCGGCATCGGAACCTCCGCAACCCGTGCGGAAATCCTGAAAAAACTGATTAACATTGAATATCTGGCGCTCAATAAAAAGACTCAGGCTCTTACGCCCACTCTGATGGGAGAGATGGTTTACGATGTGGTAAACAGCGCCATCCGCCCCCTTTTAGACCCCGCCCTTACCGCAAGCTGGGAGAAAGGGCTTACCATGGTGGCGGAGGGGACGATTACCGGGGATGAGTATATGAAAAAGCTGGACGATTTTGTGTCCAGAAGAACCAATATTGTAAAGGGGCTGAACAATCAGTTTGCTTTGAACCGGCAGTTTAATATGGCTGCCGAAAATTATAAAAAATAGAAAAGAGGGAAATTATGGAACAGTTTACAGTAAAAAATCTTTACACGCTGGAGGAGACCATTGCGGCCGGTCTGCTTTCGGAGGTGACTTACCCCTGGGAGGCGCTCCCGAAAATCAGCGGATTTATCGTGGCTCTGGGGAAAACCCTTCCCGCAGACAGGTACGAGGAAGTGAAGGAAAACGTATGGATTGCCAAATCCGCTGCCGTGGCGGAGACGGCTAACATTAACGGCCCCGCCATCATTGACGAGGATGCGGAAATACGCCATTGCGCTTTTATCCGCGGCAACGCCATTGTGGGCAAGGGTGCGGTGGTTGGAAATTCCACAGAGCTGAAAAACGTGATTTTGTTTAACAAGGTGCAGGTGCCTCACTACAATTATGTGGGGGACAGCATTCTCGGCTTCAAATCCCATATGGGCGCAGGCTCCATCACCTCCAACGTAAAGAGCGACAAGACTCTTGTGGTGGTGAAAAACGGTGAGGAGAAGATAGAAACCGGTCTTAAGAAATTCGGCGCAATGCTGGGCGACAATGTGGAGGTGGGATGCAACAGCGTGTTAAATCCGGGAACCGTTATCGGAAAAAATTCAAACGTTTATCCCACCAGTATGGTGCGCGGCTGTATCCCGGCGGGAAGCATCTATAAAAAACAGGGTGAAATTGCCGAAAAGTATTAAAAATTATCAAAAGGACTGGATTTTTCGCGTAAGATATGCGAAAATAGAAACCAAGGTGTGATAAAATATTCACAAGTAAAATGAATGCTTTATCAGCAAGGAATCTACATATTGAAAGGAGTTTTCACATGATTTATTCAAAGGAAGTTGAAGAAATGTGTACAGTTGCACAGGGTGTTCATCATGGCTGTGCTCCTATCCCAGAAGAAGCAAAATGGGTTCAGGCCAAAAAAGTAGAAGACATTTCAGGTTTAACACACGGTGTGGGCTGGTGTGCACCTCAGCAGGGCGCATGTAAGCTGACACTGAATGTCAAGGAAGGAATTATTCAGGAAGCGCTGGTTGAGACAATCGGATGCTCGGGCATGACGCATTCGGCTGCCATGGCATCGGAAATCCTTCCCGGCTTAACTGTAATGGAAGCTTTAAATACAGACCTTGTATGTGACGCAATCAACACGGCTATGAGAGAGCTGTTTTTGCAGATTGTTTACGGACGTTCCCAGAGCGCGTTTTCCGAGGACGGACTTCCGGTGGGCGCCGGTCTTGAGGACCTTGGAAAGGGGCTTCGCAGCCAGGTAGGAACCATGTACGGAACCTTAAAGAAAGGCCCCCGTTATCTTGAGATGGCTGAAGGCTATGTAACAGGTATTGCCCTTGACGCAGACAATGAAATCATCGGTTATAAGTTCGTAAACTTCGGCAAGATGACAGATTTCATGAAAAAAGGCGATGACCCTAACACTGCATACGAGAAATCATGCGGACAGTACGGACGTGTAGATGATGCTGTTAAGATTATTGACCCCAGAAAAGAATAATTAAATAGGAGGAATGTAAAAATGGCATTATTTGAATCATATGAAAGAAGAATTGATACCATCAATTCCGTTTTAAATTCTTACGGCATTTCTTCTATCGAAGAAGCTGAAAAAATCACAAAGGATGCCGGTCTGGACGTTTACGAGCAGGTAAAGAAAATCCAGCCCATCTGTTTTGAAAACGCATGCTGGGCTTACACGGTAGGCGCTGCAATTGCAATCAAGAAAGGCTGCAGAAAGGCTTCCGAAGCTGCCGCAGCAATCGGAGAGGGTCTTCAGGCATTCTGTATCCCCGGTTCCGTTGCCGATACCCGTAAGGTTGGCCTTGGACACGGAAACCTTGGCAAGATGCTTCTGGAAGAAGAGACAGAGTGCTTTGCTTTCCTTGCAGGCCATGAGTCCTTTGCTGCTGCGGAAGGCGCAATCGGTATCGCGGAAAAGGCAAACAAGGTTCGTCAGAAACCCTTACGCGTTATCTTAAACGGTCTTGGCAAGGACGCTGCCAAAATCATTTCCAGAATCAACGGTTTCACTTTCGTTGAGACAGAGTACGACCCTTACACCAACACCGTAAAGGAAATCGAGCGCAAATCCTATTCAGAAGGACTCCGCGCAAAGGTTAACTGCTATGGCGCAAACTCCGTTCCCGAAGGCGTTGCCATCATGTGGAAAGAGAACGTTGACGTTTCCATCACAGGTAACTCAACCAATCCTACGAGATTCCAGCACCCGGTAGCAGGTACATATAAGAAGGAAAGAACAGAAGCCGGAAAGAAATATTTCTCGGTTGCATCAGGCGGCGGTACAGGACGTACCCTTCACCCTGACAACATGGCAGCCGGTCCTGCTTCCTACGGCTTTACAGATACTCTTGGCCGTATGCACTCCGACGCTCAGTTCGCCGGTTCTTCTTCCGTACCGGCTCACGTTGAAATGATGGGTCTTATCGGAATGGGCAATAATCCGATGGTCGGCGCAACTGTTGCCGTTGCTGTTTCCGTAGAGGAAGCGGCGAAGGAAGGGAAGTTCTAAGATAAGTTAGTATTTAAGGGCTAATCAATCCATGATAAGGTTTGGTTAGCCCTTATTTTTATGCGGGATGGCGGATATTCTTTCTGTACGTCAGATACAATTAAATTTTGTCGATTTGCTTATATATTATTATTGCGTTTTGATATCATTATGATATAATAATAATATAAACAGATATCTTTCAAATATTTCCCGGCAAAAGGAGGGGCGTATTATGACGACAGAAATTTTATTATTGTCTTTCATTTCATTCGCATTGCTGTTTCTGCTTATTGAATGTGCAACAGAGGGAGCCGACGCGCTCAGGTTTTTCTTCTACAAGGGCAACTCTACTGCCAGCGTTGTTGGAAAAGAACCGTTTTCCGTTTCGCGCTCTAAAAGACTGGTGGAGCAGAATGAAAACCGGAGAGGGTATTTCCCGGTTCGCACAACGCAGGATAAGAATTCAAATTATCCCTATATTTTTTCACCCGGTTACTGGCTGTACAGGAACAAAGAGGCCTTTCCGACCCTGGAGTGGGGAACGGAAGGCAGTACCTGGAGGGCTCATTATCCCTACGCCAGAAAATGGGCGGACGGCTCACAGGTCACTGTGCGCTATGATGCTTCCCGCCCCTGGAAATACGCTGTCAGGGACAGTTTCCTGGGCATTAGTATCCTGTTAAAATGCGCTTTCTGTCTTCTGTTCATCCTTATATGCAGTTTTCTGCTGATGACCCGGATTGGCGGATAGAAAATCTGAAATCAGCGAGGGTATCGAAAAATCATTCAAAAGGTGATGAGCGATACCCTCGCTCTGTTTTTGCAAAAAATCCGGCAAATTAAAAAAGAATGGAAATATAAGAGGAAAGATGATACAATGAAATTCATTGACAAGCTGTTTCATAACGGCTGATATCTGAACAGGAGGAAATTATATTGGCATCATTTAAAATCATCACCAATACCACAGCCGATTTGCCCATGGATTATATTGAGGAAAACGGGCTTGGTTTAATTTATTTTAACTATATTATGGACGGGGTTTCATATGGGAAGGACCGCGAGCTTGACTGGAAGGAATTTTACCGTCTCATGCGCGAGGAGGGCAAGATGCCCACGACCTCTCAGGTAAATCCTCAGCAGTACAAGGAATATTTTTCGGAGTTTTTGAAAGAAAACAAGAACTTGCTCTATATTTCCTTTTCCTCCGGTCTGAGCGGTTCCTGCGGCAATGCTGTCCTTGCGGCAAATGAGTTGATGGAGGAAGATGGCGAGTGCAGGATTATAGTGGTAGACTCAAAGTGCGCGTCCATGGGGGAAGGACTTTTTGTACACAAGGCGCTTAAGATGCAGGCGGAAGGAAAGAGTATGGAGGAGACAGCCGGATATCTGAACGAGCTGGTGCCGCATCTGACCCATGTTTTTACGGTGGACGATTTAAATCATCTTTACCGGGGCGGACGCGTCAGCAAGGCCGCCGCGATTGTGGGGACGATTGCCGCTATCAAGCCGATTCTCCACGTGGACGACGAGGGGCATCTGATTCCCATAAGCAAGGTGCGGGGGAGAAAGAAATCGCTGAACGCGCTGGTCGATTATATGGAAGAAAAGACAAAAGGATATCCCGGTGAAAACGATATTGTTTTTATCAGCCACGGCGACGCGCTGGAGGATGCGGAGTATGTAAAGGCTGAAATTGAAAAGCGGTTCGGAATTAAAGACTTCAAAATCAACCATATCGGCCCGACTATCGGCGCCCACTCAGGCCCGGGAACCATTGCGCTGTTTTTTGAGGGCAGTTCGAGATAGAATTCTGCAATCAGGGCAATTTCTATTAAGACGTCAGGGAACAGCCATGCTATACTTATCCCTGGAAAGGGGTACAGGTCATGAACGATAACAGGATTGTTGAAAAGATAACGTCATATATAGAAGCGCATCTGGACGAGGATTTGTCCCTTGACAAAATCTCCGGCGAGCTGCACTATTCCAAGTTTTATATTTCAAGGCTCTTTGCGGAAAAAGCCGGCTGTACGATTTACAAGTATATTCAGGGGCGAAGGCTGACTTTAGCGGCCGGGAAGCTGACGGAAACGCAAAAGCCCATAGTGGAAATTGCTTACGAGGCCGGCTATGCCTCACAGCAGGCATTTACGCTGGCTTTCCGTCAGGTATATTTCTGTACGCCTCTGGAATATCGAAAGAGAGGCGTATTTTATCCGAAGCAGGAAAAGCTCGGTATGAGAGCGGGAGGAAAATATTTCTGCGGAGGTAAGATGGCGGCATGAGTACGATTCCTTACGTAATCGAGCAGACAAGCAGGGGCGAGAGGAACTATGATATTTTTTCGCGGCTTTTATCCGACAGGATTATTTTCCTCGGGGAGGAGGTAAGCGACGCCTCCGCAAGCCTGATAATTGCGCAGATGCTCTTTTTAGAGGCGACGGAACCGGATAAGGATATCCAGTTATATATCAACAGCCCGGGAGGCTCTATCAGCGCCGGACTGGCAATTTATGACACCATGCAGTATATTAAATGCGACGTGTCAACGATTTGCATGGGGCTTGCCGCCAGCTTCGGGGCTTTTTTGCTTGCCGGAGGAGCGAAGGGAAAGCGGATTGCCCTTCCCAATGCGGAGATTATGATACATCAGCCTGCTATCGGCGGAAAGGGAGTCAGCGGGCAGGCAACGGATATTCAGATTGTGTCCGACCATATTCAGAAAAGCAAAGAAAGGCTTAACCGTATTCTGGCGGAAAATACCGGAAAAACCGTGGAGGAAATACGGCTGGATACGGAACGGGACAATTATATGTCGGCGGAGGAAGCGCTGAAATACGGATTGATTGATAAAATTATCGCCATAAGAGAATAAGGATTGCTATTTTATTTCTTTTAAAGTAAGATAGTGAAAGATGATTTACTTTTAGCTACAGCAGATTACAAAGGAGAAAGAAAATGAGTAAGTATACCGGAACACAGACGGAAAAAAATCTTGAGGCGGCTTTTGCAGGGGAATCTCAGGCGAGGAATAAATACACCTATTTTGCCTCCGTAGCCAAAAAAGAAGGCTATGAGCAGATTTCCTCCCTCTTTTTAAAAACTGCGGACAATGAGAAAGAACACGCAAAAATGTGGTTTAAGGAATTGCAGGGAATCGGCAATACTTCCGAAAATCTGGCCGCGGCGGCGGACGGAGAAAATTTTGAGTGGACCGATATGTACGAGGGGTTTGCCAAAACGGCGCAGGAGGAAGGTTTTCCTGAACTGGCGGCAAAATTCCGTATGGTTGGCGCAATTGAAAAGCATCATGAGGAGAGATACCGCACACTTCTTAAGAATATTGAAACTGCGGCGGTTTTCGAAAAGAGCGAAGTGAAGGTATGGGAATGCAGAAACTGCGGCCATATTGTAGTGGGAACCAAAGCGCCCGAGGTTTGCCCTGTCTGCAATCACCCTCAGAGTTATTTTGAAGTTCATGCGGAAAATTATTAAAAAGGGGAGCGGAACTTCAAATGAGAAGCCCGCGCATCCGGAAAGCATGTTTATAAGAAGCTTACAGGCACCTCTGTCATACAAGGCAGAGGTGTTTTTGGCGTACGGCGCAGGGGCGCGTCCGCCTTGCAATATGGCAGTTCGCCTCATGCTCGAGCCTGTCGGAAAGGCGCTGCAGCGCGATATCCTTTCCGTACTTCCTTTTTAATGCCCTTGCCAGCAGAAAATCGCATACTTCCGGGTTTTTGGGCAAGAGAGGGCCGTGCAGGTAGGTCCCCAGCACGTTTTTGTAAAGAATACCCTCCCCTTTGGAGGTTTCGTTATTTCCATATCCGCGGACGACTTTGCCGAAGGGGGAATAATTTCCGATAAACGTGCGTCCTCCGTGGTTTTCAAAGCCCACAACGGGATTTTTAAAAAGCGGTGTTTTCAGAACGATATTGCCGGTCAGACGTTCCGGCGCCCACTCCGTAGAGATATCCAGAATCCCAAGCCCTTCAATCAAAGTCCGGTCTGTCCTGTAATAATTCCCCAGCAGCTGATAGCCTCCGCAGATTGCCAGCAGAACGCCGCCTCTTTCAACATAATCCTTAAGGCTTTGCGCCTCCTTTTTCAGGTATTTGCAGACGATGCGCTGCTCCCTGTCCGAGCCGCCGCCAAGCAGAACGATATCCAAACCCTCAAAATCAATTTTATCCCCGGAGAGAAAGGCTCTTACCTCCGTCTCAATCCCGCGCCATTCCAGCCTTTTCTGAAGGCATCTGATGTTTCCGCCGTCTCCGTAGAGATTGAGCATGTCGGGATATAAATGTGCGATTGTCAGTTTCATATGCAGCGTTTCTCCTTTGTACTATTTCTTTTTGAACTGTCCCTTCCTCGCATTCCCTTTCTTTTGCAATTTATGGAGCATGCGGTTTGCGACATACAGACCGGAATAATTCACGATAACGTAAATGTTCCCCGTTCCGTTCATGGAAAGATGCATAAGAAGTTTTCTTAAGTTCCTGACGGGACGGCTGGAAATGTCCTCATATTTCATGCGAAGGGCTATGTCAAAGCGCCGGGTTCCGGTTGTGAAAACCGCCGCCGCACCGGATTTTTTCAGATATCCGAAATTCACATCCCAGAGCCATGAGACGTCCCGGCCATCCTGCGCCCTGTCATTGATTTGAAAGACAATATCCTTTGGAGCGTTGTCGCCAGCCATGAGCGATATCTTTTGCTGCAGTCCGACCGGATTTTTGGCAAGGCACAGACGCACCCTGGCGCCGTTTATCCTGAAAATCTCCTCCCGGCGGTTGCCGTATTCAAAGGCTTCGACGGCCTTCTGAAAATCATGTACAGGCGCTCCGATGCTCTTTAGCGCGGCATATGCGGCCAGGGTATTATAGATATTGTAGGGCTCGTCCGCCCGGGAAATAACGGATATGCCGTCCACTTTAAAAAGATATCTGCCGTCTTTAAGGCGGACGTCCGACGCGGTATCATCCGGTTCGGGACGCCGGAAACCGCAACTGGGACAAGAATAAACGCCCAGCTGCCCATAGTGGGAGAGCGTAAATTCCAGCTTTTCGCCGCAGAAATAACAAAAAGTGCTTTCCGTTGCCTCGGGGGAGGAAAACAGGTCAAATACCTTCTCGTTTATTCCGTAAGTCGCTGTCATGCCGCCCCATTGCCGGGCTAATGTAAAAGAGAGAAAATCGTCACAGTTAATCGTCAGCCTTGTCTTAGGAACCATGGAAAGGGCAAGGCGGATTTTGCCGCAGACACTGTCCATCTCCCCGTAGCGGTCCATCTGGTCCCTGAAAATGTTGGTGAGCAGCACGCAGTCCGGGCGCAGCAGAGGAAAAATCTGCGCGGCTGCGAACTCGTCCACTTCGATGCAGGCGTAATCCGTACTCAGCGCTCCGGTGTTATCGGCGGCAAGTACGAATGCGGAGATAACGCCGTTTAGCATATTGGCGCCGTTTCCGTTTATGACGGCTGTTTTTCCTTCGAACTTTAATATATGGTAAATCAGACTGTTTACCGTTGTTTTGCCGTTGGTGCCTGTCACCGCAATAATCCCGCCGCGGACCATTCCTGCCATGTGAGGTAAAATATCCGGGAAAATCAGCCTTGCAATATATCCGGGGAACACGCTGCCGTTTCGGCGAAAGAGCTTTCGGATAATCAGGTTTACGGTTTTTGCACATATGACTGCCAGTTTTATTTGAAATCCCGCCATGCAAATCACTGTCCTTTCACCGTAATCGTACCAGTGAATTCTCTAAATTTTCTCTAAAGATATCTTATTTGAAAATCTGGTTTCCCGGCCTGAAGACTTTGCCGGAAAACGGGACGAGGGGAAAGCTGACCGTAACAAGGGCTCCTTTTTCCGGGGCGTTTTCCAGAAGAAGGGTTCCGCCAAGCTCGGTGACAATCTGTTTTACGATGGACAGCCCCAGGCCAAAATGCTCTTTGCTGCCGCGGCTCTGGTCGGCGCGGTAAAATTCAGTGGCGGCGAGAGAGAGGGCTTCCCCGGAAAAGCCCTTTCCTTCATCACGGATACGAAGCAGGAGATGTTCCTCTGAAAGCTCTGCGTACAGAAAAACGGTGCCGCCTTCGGGAGAGTACTGTACGGCATTGTCTGTTAAATTGTCGAGGATTCTCTGAAATTCCGCCCCGGGAACCGGCAGAGAGTCCGGCAGGTTCCGGGAAAGCAGGCGGCAGGAGAGATGTTTCTTTTTTCCAAGGCTTTCGATATTTTCAGCTATTATATCCAAAAGCTCACGAAGCTCGCGGACATCGCCGGACGGATTTACAGGTCTTGAAATTTCCATCATCCCCGTCACATAACGCTGAATCTGACCGGAATGCTCTAAAATAAACGCGGCGTATTCATGCTGTTCTTCTGTCAGCTCGGTTTCCAGTAAAAGCTCCGCGTTTCCCCTCACGATGGTCAGAGGGGTTTTGATATCGTGGGCAAGAGCGGTGAGCTGTTGCTTTTTCTGCTGCTCCATTGCCCATTGCTCTTTAAGTGAGGACTGTAAATCCGTTTTTAAGTGTTCCAGAGAATCCATAATCCGGTTGAATTCCAAAAGTCCTGTCCTTTGCACATCAAAATCAAGCGTCTGCTCCCCGACTTTCTGGGCGGCCTCAGCCAGCTTCTGCAGCTCCCTGTTTAATCTGCGGGCATATTTCAGGGAAATAAAAACGATATCTGCAATAATCAGGAAAAGAAGCAGTATGAGAAGGGAAAGCTCGGCGTTCGGAAAAATACGCTGCAAGACGGGAGAAGCAAACCGGGCAATGAGCCGGTAGGATACGACGATGCACTGGGTATCGGTGTCTATGCGTAGAAAAATATCGGTACCCATCCGTCTGATGTAATTCCTTTCACTGGAAGACGCAAGCCCTCCGGCAGTTTTTAAGCCGTCTTCATCTAAGGTGGACTGTAAAATCATGCCGTCCTTATCAAAGAAAGCATAATCCGCCCCGGACGGAATCTCCTCCGGCCTTATGGCACTGTGACCGTCCAGTGTGGCGCACCAGGCGGAAACGGAACGCTCCACAGTATTTGCCGGAATGATAAAATGAAAAAGAGAGGCGGCATACAAAATCCCTGCCCAAAGGATTCCCGTGCAGACCAGCGAAAAGGCGGCATGAGCTAAAAATATCATAAAATAACGAGTCAGGCTGATTTCTTTTTTCATTTTCCGCCTCCGTTCCATCGGTATCCAATTCCCCAGACTGTTTCAATTGGAGATACGCCTGCGGCGGCAAGCTTTTTCCGAATATTTTTAATGTGTTCAGTGATGGCGGAAATGTCGCTTTCCCTGTCATATCCGAAAACATTTTCAAAAATCTGTTCCCTGGAGTATATCTGACCGTGATTTTTTGCCAGCAGAAGGCTGATTTCATATTCGCTTCTGGTAAAGGGAAGCCTTGCATCCCCGGCAAAGGCCTCCTTTTTGGTCAGGAAAAAACGGACGCACCCGACAGAAAAACAGCTGGTTTTTTCCCGCTGCTCCCGCCTTAAATGGGCGTTGACACGGGCGCGCAGCTCCAGAATGGAAAAGGGCTTTTTGATATAATCATCCGCGCCCATGGAAAAACCGAAGTCCACATCCTCCTCAAGCCCCTTTGCGGTGAGAAAAAGAATCGGGCAGTCCGTGAGACTGCGGATTTCCCGGCAGAAGGTGTAGCCGTCCACATCCGGCATCATGACGTCCAGCAGGATAAGGTCGTAGGAGGAAAGACGGTTTATCAGCGAGTCCGCAATACGGGAAATGCAGGTCACCTCGTGTCCGTCTTTTTTTAGGGCGTTTTTTATAAGGGCAAGCATGGCCTTGTCGTCGTCGATTGCCAGAATATGCGCCATTAAAATGACTCCTTTCTTTTTTCATGAAAATCTTTTTGCGGTTCCAAAGAGAGCCGTACCCGGCTGGGCTCAGCCAAATTCAGAAAAAATCTGGCTGATGTTTTGTCAAGCCGGATAAGCCCTTAGGAAACAAAGCGGTACAGCGCGCAGGAGAGGGCGTACAATACATAAACATGAACCGGATAAAACCAGTAAAAGAGCCGTTTGGAGCCCTGTCCCCGGGTTCCATTGTAACACAGTATCGGAATCACCGCAAAAACCTCCATCCATTCATAGGCCACTGTGAAGAAGTCCGCAACGCCAAGATTTGGAGCCATGAAAAGGAGCCGCACAATATCCCAGAGCACACAGGTTACCACAAAGGCAAAAGCCTGCACCTTCCTGTTTTTCCGGCACAGGTAAAGAATGACTCCGAAAATCAGGGTGGCGGTTCCGCCGTCCATGATAAAAGAGTGGCAGGGCAGTACGGTAAAGGCCAGAAGGTTCAAGGAAAAATTCAGCGCCGGATTGGGAGACGCCATCATCATTGCGGATATGGCAAAGGGGAGCAGTACCGGAATCAGTATGGAGGCAAGACCGCGCCCCCACTTTTTACCTGAACACCATTCGAACCCCTGGAGCATGACGATGAGGATGGCAAAGGATGCAAGCATCTGATTTTGCGGGAAAAAACCGTCGGGGCGCACGAGAGCATTTCCTATATTGTAGAAAGAAAACTGTATTGCCCCCATCAATACTGACAGCAGATAGATGCGAAGAAAATATTTTTTCCGGTCATGGGTGTGAGTGAAGCCTTCGATAACGCAGAACAGGAAAAGGGGCGCCGCCAGCCTCCCGAGCATGGAAAAGAATACGGGGATTTTTCCCGTGTAAGCGAAAAAGTATTGGATGTGGTCTAAAACCATCAGCGCCATTGCCAGGTATTTGAGCGAGAAGCCCGATAAGCCTTTTTGTGTAATTGTTTGATTCATATGTGATATCCTCCTTATAGAAAGAGGATATCAGGGATATCTAAGGAAAGTATAAGGAAATCGGATATTTGAAAATTTTCCGGTAAATCCGAAAAGGCAGGAGCGGGGAAGACGAGGCGAAAGGGCAGAAACTGCAAACCGGGCAGGGAAAAATTCCCCGCCCGATTCGGATTTTTCTAACATTTACATTTGTCGAACTCAGGATTGAAAGCGTAGAAGTTCTTGGAATCCAGTTTATCCTGAACAATGCGGAGGGCTTCACCGAAACGGGAGGATTGAAGTAAAAACAGCTCAAATGTTCCAGGTGATTTCCATGCCGCCATCTGCAATTTTTATGACCTTAATCAGGGTATCGACTACCTCCTTCCTGCCCGGGGGAGAGAGCGCATCCCAAGCCTTTACATGATTGGTTATCTGCTTTAAGCCTCCTTTTGTGTCTGCGGCGCCGGCTGCGGCGATTTCTTCCTGCAGGGCTTTTCGTTCTGCGTCCAGTACCGATACTTTTTCGTCTAGGTACTTCATCAGAACGCTTCCTGCCCCGGACACTTTGGAGAGAAGCTCCTCGATTTCCTCCTCAATCTGTGTAAGACGGATTTTTCTCGTCATGTTCATTTGGGGGAATGTATGCATTCCCTTTTCTCCGCTGTCAGCTATGCAGGAAATCAAGCTTTCAGAGAAAGCCCCCTCTTTGAGGGCTGAAAACTCCGACAACCTATCCCTGATTGCGCCAAGCATATATTCTTCCAAAACGTCCGCATAAACCGTGCAGCCCGCCCCTTTGCAGCCTCCTGTGCGGCTCCCCGCCCGGCTGCAGACAAAGTACCGTCCCCATTTTGTTTTTGCCTTGCGGATTGTCAGCGCATAACCGCAGTTGCCGCATTTAACTTTGCCGGCAAGCCATGAGTTTTTCGGTTTGCAGGTCTTTGTGGACTGCCGGTTGTTCAGACACCGTATGCGGCAGGCTAACCACGTCCTGGAGGGGATAAACCCCTTATGCGGCGCAAGCACAATTTCCCTGTCGGAAAGGCCGCTTTGCTTGCTTGAGGCGGAAGCCGTACCTCTGTAGAGATAGCAGGCATTGTAACCTGTGAAATCACTTGCCGGATTATGGATATTTGCGCCCTGACTCTGGAAAAAACGGTACACGTCAATGTCGGCTTCCACATACACGGGGTTGCGGAGCATTTCGCTGATACGGGCGGTATTCCAGCTTGCACCGCGCAGATTTTTAATCTGGTGTTCGTTTAAGTACCGCACAATATCCCCAAGAGAATAATCCGTGTCCGCGTACATGGAGTAAATCAGCTTTAGCTGATGGCTTTCCTCCGGGACTTCCTTGTACATGGAAGTGCGGATATTGTCAATGACAGTGTCCGTAAGGCGGTAGCCGTAAGGAATTCGCCCGCCCATGTAAAATCCTCGCCGGCACCTTGCATAATAAGCGTCTGTTACCCGCTTTTGTATGGTTTCCCGCTCCAGCTGGGCGAACACAATACAGATATTCAGCATCGCTCTGCCGATTGGCGTGGAGGTGTCAAATTTTTCCGTGGAAGATACAAACTCCACATGATATTTCTGAAATATCTCCATCATATTTGCAAAGTCCAGAATGGAACGGCTGATACGGTCAAGCTTGTAGACAATGACGCGTCTGATTTTCCCTGCGCGAATATCATTCATCATACGTTCAAAGCCGGGACGGTTTGTGTCCTTGCCCGAAAATCCTCTGTCCGTATATTCAATAAAGGCTTCCCCGCGGGTTTCGTATCTGCAATACTCAAGCTGGCTCTCTACGGATATGCTGTCCTTTTTTTCGATTGACTGCCTTGCGTATAATGCGTCATACATTCTATCTACCTCTTAAAATGCATGATACATAACCGTAAAGATTCCATGCGGGATGGTTTTTCAGGCAGCTTACGCATATTTCCTGAAAATCTGATAGAGTTTTGCTGCAATTTCCAGCCGGGCTTCCGGCTCTGATTGTTTCTGAAAGGCGGGGTAGATGTTGGTAACTTTCAGCCTCATTTTATCTATGGAAAGACTTTCCATGCGTATTTGGTTATCAGGTGTGGGAGAGTTATCTGCTTTCAGCATAAACGTTCTCCTTTGGCGTATTCCCTAAATTTTATGAGAAGCGGCAAGTACATTATAACAGGAATACAAGCGCTTTTCCTGTCCCGGCATCACAATGCGGTTCCTTTCTTTGGAATAAAAAATGTACGCATATCTGCTTTTTCCAGAGTCAGCAGCTTCACTTTCTTCTCTATTCCGCCGGCATATCCCGTCAGGCTTCCGCTTGTTCCGACTACTCTGTGGCAGGGGATAATAACAGATATTTTATTGTGTCCTACTGCGCCGCCTACCGCCTGCGCTGATATTCGGGAAAGCCCTTTCTGCTTTGCGATTTCCCCGTAAGTGACGGTTTTTCCGTAAGGTATTTTCTGCAGGATTTTCCAGACGGAAAGCTGAAAAGGTGTGCCAAGCATGTGGACAGGCGGTGAAAAAAACGGCTCTCTGCCCGAAAAATAGACTGTCAGCCATTCTTTCGTCTGTGCAAGGACTGGCGTGTCTTTTTCTTCATGCTCAGGGTCAAGGCAGTCTGCATAGTATTTTTGCCCGTCAAACCATAGCCCGGTGAGCCCTGTTTCGTCGGCGGCAAGGAGAATACCGCCGACAGGCGATTGGTAATGAGTGATATACTGCATAATTTTTCTTTCCTTTCGGTACATAATCTTTCACATGCATAGCTGCGCCGCCCGCCGCTCACAGACACAGGCTGGCAACCCTGCAATATGTTTTTTATCGTTGCGGTATTTTTCAACTATTATTTTATCACATAAAACAGATAATTTTTACTTCAATCAGTATGTTTCGGTTCACCGAATCTCTGGAAGTGAACCACTTCCCTTGCACGAAGGAATTTAATCGGCTCGCAGACATCCGGCTCGTCTCTGACAAGACGCAGAATATTGTCGTAGGTTGTGCGGGCTTTTTGCTCTGCTGCAATCATATAAGAACAACTTTTGGTTAATACATTGATTTTAATCAGCGCTTCCCTTAGAAATTCCAGTGAATTTCAATCGGAACGTCCTTTGTTCCCGGTATACGTTTTCCCACGGACACATAATCAATCAGAGCCTCCACCATTTCACGGGTAAGGTGTTCCAGGTTGGTGTATTGTGAGATAAGCTTGCGGCGGTTATCGCCAGCCGAAATTTTTTCTTTGATTTCAGATAACTTTTTTTTACTGTCCTCGACTATGCGCTCCAAACGGTCGCGCGCTGTGGTAAAGTCCTTTGACATTTCCAGATAATCGCTTTCGGACAGCAAGCCCTTTACCTTATCCATGTAAAGCTCCCGAATCCCTTTTGAATATTCCGCGATCTTTTTTTCATAGACTGCCATATCGGAAAGCAGACGGGCTTTTTGTTCCTGTAAGTTATCACAAAATTCTATGTTTTGTTCCAACATGTCCTTGTCAAGATATTCCGCCGCCAAATGGTTAAGTTCGTCGATTACAAGCTGTTCTAATTTATCAACGGAGATAAAGGAACCGATACAGGCGTCTTTTGCCACATGGCGGTTTGAACATTGCAGATAATGTCTGCCGTGATTTTTGGACGAGCGCATTGTGTAACCGCAGTTAACGCATCGGGCTTTTCTTGCGAACAAACCTATTGTACCAGTTGTAAAGGGCTTTGTCCTCTGTGAGACCAGCGACTGTACTCTGTCCCATAACTCACGGTCAATAATTGGCTCATGGGTACCCTCTACAATATACCACTCGCTTTTGGGGCGGGGCTTGTTCTGCTTTGTCTTATAGGATACGCTGCCGTATTTACCCTGTACCATGTTTCCGATATAGATTTCGTTTGTAAGCATATTGGAGATGGCAAAGTATTTCCAGAGAGTGCTGTTTTTGGTCCCCGGCTGCTGGTAGCGCAGGCCATGCAGACGCTTATATTCGGTCGGATTAGGTATGCCCCTGTCATTGAGCATATGGGCGATTGCAGTTTTCCCATGACCTTGTGAAAACAGGGTAAATACTTCACGGACAACGGCAGCGGCTTCTTCGTCGATTATCAAGTGTCCCTTTTGATTGGGGTCTTTCTTGTAACCATAGAGAGCAAATGCGCCAATGTGAAAACCGTTTACCCGTCTGTTTGTCAAAACGCTGCGGATATTTTCGGACATATCCTCTAAGTACCATTCATTGACAAGCCCGTTTATCTGGCGGGATTTTTTGTTTCCCCTGTTTGCGGTGTCGGCGTTATCAACAATGCTGATAAAGCGAATGCCCCAGATTGGAAAAAGTCCATGTATGTACTTTTCTACAAGCTCAAGCTCACGGGTAAATCGTGACTGTGTTTTGCAGAGGATAATATCAAATTTGTGCTGCTTGGCATCGTTTAGGAGACGGTTAAATTCCGGGCGGCGTCTGTCTGCGCCTGCATAGTCGTCGTCGCTGTAAATGTTATAAAGTTCCCACCCCTGTCCCATGGCATATTGCAGTAACATTGATTTCTGGTTTTGGATGCTGCCGGAGTCATCGGTTTCCGATTGCTTGTTTTTGTCTTCCTCGGATAAGCGGCAGTAAATTGCTACTTTCATACTTATTTGTTTTATCCCTCCTTAAGAGATAATTATCGTTTTTCTTTAACTGATTTATTATTTTTTTCAAGCTGATTGATAAGGCGAATCCATGCTTTGGTAAAGTTATCTTTAGAAGTTGTGCTTTCACCATTTTTAAATATATTTTTGCAGATATTTTTTGGATATGTATTGGACAAGATATCACCTTCCTTTGAGCTATATGACAACGTATGTAGAATTACTTGTACGTTATGCTGATCTTATGAAATGAAAGTTGCTGAAAGATTTTTCAAATTTTTGAAATTGTTCCTGAAAAAATCTTTTATTGCTGATTGGTTTAATAGTTGGTATTATAAAAGATAGTAATAAATCTCTTGCTGAGTTAGATAATTTGCCGACATCGGATGAATTGGCAGCAGATATCATTGAAAATTTGCAAAGCGCGTTGGAATGTTTTCGGGAATTGCAAGTATGCTTAAAGAAGCAGGGAAAAGAATTATAAGAAAATGGTTTTATTTTTAGGAGGCAGCGAAAATGACAACACAATTAATGCGTCAATTGCTTTCAAAAGATGAAAAGATTACGATAGAATTTAAAGAATGCCAGAATGGAATTCACGATGATGTATATGAAACAGTGTGCTCATTTTCCAACCGCTATGGCGGATACATCATTATGGGGTAATGGATAACGGAACTCCAATAGGTCTTAACCGGAACATGATTAAAGACATGAAGAAAAATTTCGTAAATCAGTTAAATAATCCCGATAAGATGTCGCCGACTTTATATTTATCAATAGAAGATTTTGAATATGATGGAATGACGTTGTTATGGGTGTACGTGCCGCCGACATCTACCGTTGAAAAATGTGCTAACAGAATATATGACCGGAATGAAGATGGCGATATGGATATCACAGATTCGCCCATTCAGCTTCAAAATATGTACAATAGAAAAAGCAACACCTATATGGAGCATAGAATTTTTCCATATGTTACGCTTGACGATTTGCGTATGGATTTGATGAATAAGGTACGGAATCTTGTCAAAAGCCGCAAACCGGATCATGA
>OFGP01000189.1_pt1 | contig 66991 bp, 84 predicted proteins | sample 1521781 | NCBI WGS metagenome assembly OFGP01 (sample SAMEA3504113, study PRJEB24116) | mouse gut metagenome | biome: mouse gut; feature: mouse-associated habitat; material: faeces | place: Denmark | collected 2011
GGTGTCCTGTTTGGCGCTCTGCTTGGTGATGGCATGGGTGCCGTCCTCGTAGATGCAGTTGCAGGGCACCAGGAGCTTCCCGGCAAGGTCGGCCCAGGCGGGGTATTCGGAGAGGTCTGTCTTGTCCCCGCTGTCCGTCCAGGCCTCTGTATCGCTGTCCCAGGTCCATATGGTGTCGGTGGTGCCCACAATAGCCCACCAGCCGTTTTGACCGGCGGGATACGCTGCTTGGAGAGATTCCGAGTCTGCATACCAGCCCTTTGCTCCAACGGCCATTTGCGCGGCCTGTTCTGCGCTTTCTGCTGCGGCCGCAGCGCTGGCTGCCGCCTGGAGAGCCGCCGCCTGGGCGCTCTCGCTGTTTTCCGCCGCAGTGGTGGCGGCGGAGGATGCTGTCTCTGCGCTCTCTGCTGCGGCGGACTGGCTGACCTCGGCCTCCCTGGCGCTTTCCTCTGCGGACTTCGCTGCCGCAAGCGCCTGTGCAGAGAGCTCCTGAAGCGTTTTATATTCATCGGTGCTTTCAATCTCCCCAGGCGGAATCATGGAGGGAGCACAAACAACCATAAACGTTGCTGTTTTAAGCACATTTTCCGCCTGTACCACTTCCATTTCTGCCATCATCTCCCCTGGATGTGTCAGCATTTGCTGGGTGAGGATGGCAAAAACCGTATTGCCAGTACCGAACAGCGCAGGGTTGTAAACGTGGTGGCCGTCCAATTTCTCCATGCGAATATTCACGGAATACCCTGCCGGCAGAATATAGGGGACGCCGTTATTGTACAGGTCCACCGCCACTACCCGCATATTGTTGTCATACTGTTTGGCGTATACTCTGGGCGGCACGCCGGAATAAGCAAAATCAATTTTGATGCGCTGCTCAATTTGGTAGTTTTCCATCGGTGTCCTCCTTTAATTTGCCGCTATCGCCAGGACTGTCCACCTCTCCCCATTTCTGTCCGTTATGGTTTCGGGAGAAAAATCGAGACCGTCTACTCGAAGTGTTTCGGTGTTTATAGTCGAAGTTTCAATGGAATTTGCTTCAAACTCTCCATTCACACGAAACCACTCACGCACCTGCAAGTTATTTACCATCACAAAGTCAGACTTTAGATAATCTAAATTGAGATTATCCGTTCTTACATCTGACGTGATTTTTCCTCCTTGTCCCGAATTAAGATTGATACTTACCTTCGTTGTGCCTCCTTCTTTTAATTCAAGACCAGATTCGGATAATATCAAAACGCCATTTCCTACTTTTTGTTTGATGTATATTTTGCCATCGTCCAAGTCCATTTCTGTTATTCCATTTACGCTGACTATTCTTCCACTTTTTATCCGTTCTGCATTTAAACTTCCGGTGTTAATACTGGAAGCGTCAATATTGATGATTTTTGCAAGTGCCGCATCTAAAACACCTGTTTTTATCAGGCTGGCATTCAAACTTCCAGTGTTAATATTGGAAGCGTCAAGGTTAATCACTTTCGCCAACGCCGCATTCAATGTTCCCGCCGTGATAAAATCCGCCACAATGGACCCATCTTGGGTCATCGCCAGGCCATAGGGCCCGTTGTACCCATGGGAGGAGTACCCCAGTCCCGCCTTGTTCCATCTCCACACCTTGACGGCGGTCTTGATATCCGGGGTATCCATGATGAGGATTTCATCCGGCTCCTTGCTGCCGGTGGAGGAATGAAGGACCACGTATCCGCCCTTGTTGCCGGTAATCTGTCCGGTGGCAGAATCCACCGCCTGCTGTACAAAGGTTTTGTCCGGAGCCTGTTCAATTTTCTGCTGCTGGGCGGCGATGGTGTCCGCAATATTGGTTCTGGCGTCCCCCAGCTCCACCGATTTGTAGCGGTCCAGCAAGGCATCGTAGACTGTCCGGACACATTTAGCGGTTGCAGATACTCCCAGGGACGGAAACTCCACATTCACAGTATCGCAAAGCTCCACCCGCTCCAGCAGCCCGATATCCTTATACTCCTCGGTCTGCTCCAGGGGGACAAAACTTACCGTCAAGCTCACCTTTGGCACCCCAATATGGTTGGCTTTTATGTAGGCCTCCGCCCGGACCCGGAGCTGGTCCTCGGTAGGTGGTTCCTGAAATTCGGATGAGAGGTCCAGGGTCATAATCCGGGTAAAGTCGTAGTTTCCGGGGGCCAGCAGTATTTTTTCCGGGAGCTGCACCAGCGCCCCCTCCATGCTGCTCCAGTAGGGGTATACCCCCGTGTACACCCCGGCGATGTTCTCGTCCTGGGTGAGGTCGGTGAGGTTCTTTCCGTACCGGATGGACGCTCCCCGGTTCTGTCCCCTTTGGTTGTACAGGCGGACGGTGTAACGGTCGAATTTGTACTCTCCGCCGTAAACGTCTAAAACGCTGCCTTCTCGCCCTCCCAGAAGGGACCGGAGGGCCACCGGGGCAGTAATCCCCATAGTGCCTGCGGTGTCCTTATCGGTCCAAAAGGAAAATGGGGTGGGGATGGCGGAAGAGCTTTTTAGCTTTTCCATGGCGTCCGGAGCCGATTCCGCAGCAAAGGGCGATGCCGGCACCCCCGCCAGGTCATAGCTGATGTGCTCGCCGTAGATCGTCACCAAACCGCCCATCGGCTTGGTGGTGCGGTACACCCGGAATGGCTGCGGGTCATCCACCGGGTTAGGCTTTGCCAGGATGATGCACCGGGGGGCGATTTCCTTATAGTGGATGCCGGAAACAGGATAGGTCATCTCCAGCTCAAAGGCCCCGTTTCGCTCCTCTATGATCACGCAGGAGGCGGCATCGGTGAGGACGCCCAGGCCGTTGGAGCCAAAGGCGGTCTCCTGGGAGGGGTATAAAACAGGCTTCATTTTTGCGCTCCTTTCACAGTGTCCACCAGTGGGGGGTAATCTCCACCGATTCCACCCCGCCGCTCCACGCAATTTCGTTCTCCCCTGGAGCTAAACGGGGAAACTCCGCCGCCTGGATGGCGGTATTTTTATTTTCTGTCCCCCGATATGCGTTTTGTGTCCGGCTGTCCAGCATGATGTGGCCGTCCAGTTCCAATATCTTCACTGGGTAGGCGCCAATCTGCACCGTTCCGGGGCCGCTGCCGGTTATTTTAACGAGAGGCTCGGATGCAAACATATAAGGGTTGCGGAGCCTGCCAGGGGCCCTGTAGAGAACGGGCCATTCGCCAAGCCTGGAAAAGCGCTGGGGCTTGCAGTCGAAGGTCAGCTCAAAGGGGGCCAAAACCCGCATCCGAATCTCTGTTTTGGGACCGGTGCTTATCCGAGCCAGGCGGTAGAAGTCCGGTTCATCGGATACAGACAGCCGGTGGTATCCGGGGGCGGCCAGGCACCACCCCACAATGGTGGAAAGCGCCAGGTCGACCCGCTCCTGGGCAAGGGCGAAGCAGCGGGCAGAACCGGAGATATTGGCGTAGGAACCATCGAAGAAATGGATGTCCCCATTGCGCCCCGGAACCGACAGGGTATCCACCTTTGCATGGGGGGCGGAGAAGCTCACCGGCCCCTGGAGCCGGAGCCCCACATCCTCGCAGCAGATATCATCCAGCCAAAAAAGATCATGCTGGCGCAAACGCATTCCCCCTTTGTGTCATAAACTGAAGCTCCTGGGCTATCGCCCTGGCGAGGCTTTGCTCGCTGCTGTATTGTGCCCCGTTTATGGCAATATGGATGTCGCCATAGGTCGTACCGGAACGCAGAGAGGCAAATTCGCCACCGATTTGGCCGTTTGCTGTAATGCTTGCAGAAAATGGCGCAGACATATCCATCTGCATCTGGCTGGTGAGGCTGCCCAGGGCGTCCTCCACCCGCCAGGTGTTGGAGCGGATGCCGCTTGCCAGGCCCTTCATAAAGTCCGGCATCCAGGTCTCGTAATCCCGCAGAGGTCCCTCGTCCGGGCGGGAGAAGTGGAGGTTCGAGCGTATCCCCTTGCCCACGTTTTTTACGGCGTCCACCATGGAGCTTGCTTTTGACTTAATTCCATCCACAAAACCGGAGATCATATCTTTGCCCCAGTTTAATGCTTGACTGGGCAAACTTTTAATCCAATCAACAGCAACACTAATACCATTTATAATTGTGGTTTTAATGTTTCCAACCGTGGTAGTAATAGACCTCCACATATTCTCAAAGGCGGTAATTAGACCGCGGATTCCATTTGGGACTGTCATTGTAAAGAATCCGACAATAGCGTTTACCACTCCGGAAATAGTTGTTTTTACCGTATTCCAAACTTCATTTACTTTGTTTCGGAAATCCTCGTTTGTAGTGTACAGTGTAACAAAAGCACCAATCAAAAGGCCAATAAGGGTTATCACAATTCCAATAGGATTTGCGCTTAAAACTGCGTTTAGCGCAGCCTGCGCCTTTGTCATCGCTCCTTGTGCTAATGCCGCTAAACTCATTTTTCCAGTAAGAAGTGCAACGACTGTTTCCCCAATCGTCATGGTTCCATTGAGTGCAGCTTGTACAAGATTTGCATTTCCAATTTCTAAGGAAAGCAAAGATATAGCGACCTTGGCATTTTGTAATCCCTGTACTGCTCCTTGAATAGCCATTCCGGCCTTAAATGCAATAAACGCATTGGTAGCTGTGGCAATAACTGGAGAAAGGTCTTTGAACCACTGAATTGCTTTCTCTACACCGCCAGACTGTATAAAATCATTCGCAGCAGTTACAAGCCCAGTAGCGAATTGCGTTGCATCTCTAAGAGAGGGTGAAAGTTTGTCGGATATAGATATTTGCAACCCTTCTAACGCAGACCTAAAAATGGTAAGGTCTCCGGAAAGGTTGTTTGTCATCATCCCTGCCATATCGGCAGCAGCTCCGTCTGCGTTTTCTATGGCGGATGTCAGTTTTTCAACATCTCCAGGGGCGGCATTCATCATTGCCAGCCAGCCAGACATAGCTTCCTGACCGGCTATGGTAGTAGCGTAGTTGACCTGTTGTTCTTCCGAGAGGCCCTGCCAAGCTCCTCTTGCGTCCATCAGTACATCGACAAATTCCCTGGTGCTGCCGTCCGCGTTGTAAAACTCTACCCCCAATTCTTGTGTGAGGGTCCCCAACGCGCCCAGGCTTTTGGAACTTGCTCCGGCATCGGTAGAAAGGCGGGTAAAGATAGAGCGTAAAGCAGTACCGGCCTGAGAGGCTTTTACGCCTGCATTAGCCATTAAGCCAATAGCCAGGGCCGTGTCATCGGCAGAATATCCTAACGCACCCGCTAGAGGGGCTACATATTTAAAGGTCTCGCCCATCATGCCGACGTTGGTATTGGCGTTGCTAGAAGCTACCGCTAGAATATCAGCAAAATGTCCACTGTCGGATGCAGATAGTCCAAAAGCCGTCAAAGCATCTGTCACAATGTCCGAAGTTGTAGCTAAGTCCTCACCGGAAGCAGCCGCCAAGTGCATAATGCCTTCTATACCGCCCAGCATATCTTCCGTTTTCCATCCCGCCATAGCCATGTAGTTCATGGCGTCTGCGGCTTCAGTAGCGCTGAATTTGGTGGAAGAACCCATTTCTAGGGCCTTGTCTCGGAGGCGTTCCAGGTCACCAGAAGCAGCCCCGCTGATTGCCCCCACTTTGGACATTCCAGCATCAAAAGACATTCCGGCATCAATGGAAGATTTGGCAAAAAGCCCTACAGCCGTTGTGGCTGCGCCTAGAGCGACCGCCCCCGCCTTTGCAGCAGTGGCAAGACCTGCCTTTAGTTTGCCCCCAAAGCTGTGGGTTTTTCCGCTGGCTTCTTCTAGTCCACGATCGTACTCACTGGTGTCCAGCGAAATTTTTGCAAACAGGGAGAAAACATCCACGTGACTACCTCCTTATGTGAAAATGGCCACGATGGGCCCTCCCGCTTCGCCGCTTAGAGGCGGGAACACTATTATTTTTCACCCCGCAGCAGGGAAAGCATATGCTCTGTTACTTCCTCCGGGGTGCGGGTGTCCTCCAGAGGTTCTGGTTTGTTCAGGTCCGCCCAACGGCGGGACATGACCATGCCACACTTCCCACCCGAAACAAATTCGGCGGAGGCTGCTGTGTTCTCCGTAATGGCCTTGAAAGCGTCGGTAATGTATATCTGGAAAGACTGCTGCTCGATGTTTCTGCGGAGGGCGGCAGGGAGCGCCGCAAGGATGGCCCCTACTCGGAGGCGGGGGAGGGCGCAGAGGGCGCAGAGGGTATGCTCTGGTCCTGCTGCGCGGACGATTTGAAAAAAGTGAGAAGGTCCTCGTCTCGAAACAGTTCGGAAACTTGGCGCATGGTCTCCATTAGCGGTTGAGCGGCAATCTCCTTTGTGGTTTTGCCGTTGACCACAGACAAGATGCCATACACATCGGGCCGGTGGGTTTTCAGCAGCAGCGGGACCGCCTCTGTCATGCGGTCGGCAACCAGCAGGGTCTTGCCTATGACGTTGAGGGGTTGGCTGTTGTCAACCAGCTTTCCCACAGCATTGACAACCGCCTCATCCGCCACGATGTTGGAAATGTAAGGGGTCATCTCACACAGGGCGTCCAGGGCCTGATCGGTGTTCAGTTCAGATAATTTCATCGGTCACATCTCCTTCCTCTTTTCCATCCGTATCGGGCGCTGCCGGGGCGGAACTGTAAAACTCCATGGGCACTTGGTCCTGTGTAGCCACCGTTACATGGCCAGTCAAGTTCACCGAGGTATTGCCCTTGCCGTTTTTGCTGGTCTTCAGGCTGAATCCGCCGGTAGAAAGCGCATTTCGCACCACGGCGGCAACCCAGCCACCATCGGCCCGGTCTCCCACCCACCAGATGTCCTGGGCATCGGCCACTTTCAGTACCTTTCTGGGAACAATGTGGGTGGGGTCGTTCGTGTCGATATCGGCAGCGCCCAGGGCCAGACGAATGGACTGAGGCGAGGTGCCCAGGCTGGTGAATTCCAGGCCGCAGTCCCAACTGTCAATTTTTTTCAGCTCCAGCAAGTTAGCCGGGCAGTTGTCCACATCTTCCCCCATATCAGACGTTGTGGGTACACATCGGATGGTAACGCCGCCGGTGGTGGGACAGATGATGTCCTCGTCCTTTACAGCCTCTGGAGTGGCAGGGTCAAAATTGTAAAGCAGGACACCAGCATCGGTTTGGATTTGCTCAAAGGTGTCCGCTGGAATGCGGGTGTATGCGCCCATATTGCACTTCCTTTCTTAGTTTGCTGTTAGATATTCTGCGATTACGTTGATATATCGCCGCTTTATATTGGGCGATGTTTCGTCGGTAAGGCTCTGGCACCACGGAGAACCACGCTTCAGCCAAATATACCCTCCATCGCAAGGGAGAAATTTTCCGCCTCTGCCGATAGCCTCGGACAGCTCCCGTGCTTTTGTATTGGGAAGGCTCTCCTGGGTGGTGAAATACCACAGATTGACGGTCAGACCTACCGGCCCTTCCTCAAATGCGGAGATAATGACCTCGTAGGTCAGGTAGGGGAAAACCACGTCGTTTGGGACGGCGGTGGAGGGGTAGGCCGCGATGCCAAAGCCGCTGAAAAACTGCTTGAGGGCCGCTTCTTTGGTCACAGTGCCCCCGCCTCCTCCCACGCTTTCCAGATTTTCGGGCCTTGGATAGCGAACCAGTCAATCATTTCCTCGTTCTGCGCCCACGGGCTGTTTTCAGCAATGCCACTCTCAAATGCAAAGGCATGGATAATCTCATGGCGTAAGATTTTCTTGCGTATGATGTCCAATACCGCCTTTACGCCAGGTTTCCCGTCATCGCCCTCGTAGGTTTCCACAACGATTTCCTTTGTGGTTTCGTCGCAGAAACCGTCCGAGCCATCCATGCGCGGGTCGCTGGGGCGATGGCTGTGCGTAATGGTGTAATCAGCGCCCAAAATATTGATTTTCATGTGGGCAGCCTCGTCTCAATGACATCCGCTTTCATGACCTGGATTCCGGCAGGACCAGGCGCAGAAACAGGCTTCGACTGGACCAGATAGACCGCCGTCTCATCGTCCACCCGCCGCAGATAGGTTCCCAACTTCACCGGCGTGCCAACAGGAAAGAGGGCATTCTGAATGACCTCTATTTTCTGGGCTTGGGCAATCATTTTTTGGGTCTGTGTTGGATCGTCCAAAGCCATTTCGATGGTTGCTCCCGGCGTCCAGCCAGTTACCCAGCCGCCTTCCGGGTCGTCCACGGTGGATTGGTTCATGATTGTGTATTTCTTGTAAAACGCATCCAAAAGGCTCATCAAATCTCCCTCAACTTTCTCCATGGGTTCAGCTGCACCCGAAACGCCGCCTGCCAGCCGCCGGAGCCGGTAGAATCCCCCGCGCCGCTGGCCTTTGAGTAGGCGTAGCCGCCGAAGCTTTCGCTGGTGTAAGGGCTTTCTACGGTGTCCTTGTACTTTTCCTGCCAGGCGGTAATCTCCCCGGCCAGGTCTATCACCTGCTGGGGAATGGCCAACGCCCAGACAGTGCCCGTGAAAGTCTCGTCCTCCATCATCGGCATATCCGGGCCGTATCTATGCAGCCCGTCATTAAACACACTGCCGCAGATACGGAAATACTGTCCAGGTCGGAGGAAAGGCAGCGCAATGCACCCATCCTGGATGGTGTAGGTTCCAGGGAGAATCTCCCGCTGGAACCAGTTGTGCAGATGGGATAATACCTGTTCAAGCATCACGCTGCCTCCTTTATTTACTTGCCGGCGGATTTCTGCCTTTCGGATGTTTCGGACTGCCCGGAAGATTCGCCGCCGCTTCGGCTGCTGGTCTGCTCCTTCACGGTGGCAATCCACAAGCTGGAGGGATTATACAGGACAGGCATAAACAGGCCACTGGCTTTAGTCCATAGCACCTTGGGGTCATATTCGGCCCACTGGTCGATGTACACATACGGACGCTCCGGGCTGTTGCCGCCGGTGGACTGATTGCCCGCGGTAGCCTCCGGGGGGTCTCCCCACAGGCCTACACCCATACGGCCTGCCGGGTTAGTGGAGAAGAAGGAAACAGCGTTTGTGGGGAAATATCGTTTGGTAATAACGGAGGGACGCCCGTCCGTTCCAATCTTATGTTCCGCACCGTAGGTCAGGTCGTTGATGATAATGCGCCCAATCCCAAACTCGTCCTCCAGGTAGGCATCCAGCGCAGCTCGACGGATAAGCGCCCCGGCCCCGATGCTGCCGTTGATGGTTTTCTGGAGAGAGGCGTTGTTCCGCATCTTGGTAAGATTCTGTTTGCTGGTCAGAAGCCCGGTGAGGGTGACGCCCTTCTCTACGGCCTTGTTGATAATGGCCTGGATTTGGGCGGGGATGTCCACGTCCGGGGAAAGGTCTAACTCGAAGCCGGTCTGGTCCTCCGGCACGCCGTAGTCCACGGTGAGGTCCAGATTGTTTTCCTTGATGGTCACCTTGCCGGTTGCCATCAGTTCGTTCTTGGCGACTTTAGAGCGGGTAAACACCTGCTCTGCCAACCGCACACCGTCCCGGATGACGTAATCATACAGGGCATCCTCCCGGACACCGGAGCGCAGCAGCGCCCGCATCCGCTCGGACTGGTTAATCTTGACCTTGATAAGGCCCTTTTCGATGTTGCGGGTATCAATAGGTTCGCGGAAGGTGGTCTGGGCTTCGGTATCAAAAGCGTGGAACTGGGCCATCATGGGCACCTGGTACTCCGCGGCGATCGACTGCCAGGCGGCCACCAAATTGTCGGTGCGGTCGTCGCCAAACAGGGTGTCGATGGGGTCGTTCTGGCGGGTGGGATTGAAACCGATGGACAGCCAGTCCACTTCGGGCACAAAGCCCAGGATGTTGTCTTTCCAGGGAGTAGGCATAGTGTTCTCTCCTTTCTTTAGTAGGGCCGGGTTACAGAAGGGGACGTGCGGAAAGAAAATCCCTTTCCGGTCAGGGCGGTCTTTGCTGCCTCTGCCAGGGCGACAGGCAGTCGGTCCTCGTAGACCTCTCCGGCAGTCACTACGCTGCCGGGCATATCGCCGGTGGTTACGTCCACATCCTCGTAGACGATGCCCTCCGCCTGGGTGTCATTGGAGGGATAGACGGTGCCCATCTTGACATACTTGGACCCGTTCGGGCCTGTGGTAGCGCCTGTCTGGGCAATCTGCCGGGTCTCGCGGGTGCAGTCCTCATTGTTTGCCAGGAACCAGCCTGGGGCATATGCCTGGCCTTTCTGTGTGTTTCCGATAAACGACATAATTTGTCACTCCTTTTTTGCTTCTCCGAAGAGTTCGCTGTGATATTTTGCGTATAGTTGGGCAGCTCTGGTATTAGATCCGCCCTTGTCACCGCCAGAACCGGCGGGTGGTGTCTCGGTATTGGCCCCTTCAGTGCGGGTTTGACTTACCAGACCGGAAAAATCACCTTTCACCAGCGCGTCCAGAGTAGCGAAATCTTTGATTTTGCCGTCCTCGCCCAACTCCAGGCTCTCGATCTCCGCGCCGCTGCCGCGCATGGCGATGTCCAGTGCCTTTCCGGTGATACCCTTGCTCTCGTAGTAGGCCCGTACAGCGGTTTCCTTCGCCGCTTTGGCCTCCTTTGTGCTCTGGGCCTTCTTGAAGTCCTCAAATTCCTTCTTGAGGGTGTCGTGCTTGTCCTTCCAGCCGTCTTTCTTTACAGCCTCCAGGTCAGCCTTCGCCGTCTCCAGCTCCTTTTGGATGCCGGGAAGGTCTTTCACAGCAGCTTCCGCCTTGTCCAGGCTGTCCTTCAGGCCGCTTACGGTCTCGGTATGGGCTTCGATAATCTGGTCGATTTTCTCATCCTCAATGCCCATTGCCTTGAGAAATTTTCTTGTCAGTGCCATGTTCGTTCTCCTTTTCTTTGGCCCCGGTTCTTCGGGGGCGAACGTTATATAAAATCCGCTGTTCTTTGCGGATTTTACCAAAAGAAAAAGCGTAGACAACAACCGAGGAATCCTCGATAGCTGTCCACGCTCGGACCTTCTCGCCCAACGCTTAGGGCGAGGCGCAATATTCATTTATTGCTTATATTATACCACAATATGATGGGTAATAAAAGGCCCTATTTAATCAGATTTTTCAGTTTTTCCGCGGAGCATTCCGCAGATAAAAGCCAACACCAACCGGACCTCTCCGTCGTCCATTTTTTCCAGCAGCTCCAGAATGGCAAATGCCGGTTTAGATTTCATTCCGCTTCCCTCCTTTTCGCCATATGCAGAAGCAAATTGTAAATGTCGTGGAGATTTTCTTCCGTAAGCAGATTCAGCAGCCTAAAAATGGATGCGGTAACAATGGCCCTGTTCGTTTCTTTGTACATCTTACATCCTCCTTTCAGCGCGCCATACCGAAGAGCAGCCACACGAAGCCAAGAAACGTGCTACAGCCCATAAGCATCATGAGCAGTTCCATCTTCTGCTCGGCGGTAAGCCGAGTGCTGGGGCCCTCGTGGCGCTGGAGCCTTGCTGCGTCCAGCATCTTGTCCACGTCCTTCTCGGCGCTCTCTACGCCCTTAACCACTTCTTCAAAATTCCGGTTGTCTCTATTCATTTTCATACCCTCCATCACTTCTGCAAGATTTCTTTCAGTTTCTCCACGGCCCGGTCGTTGTACCGCCAGACGGGCACCTGCTTTGCGCTATGCGGGGACTTGTCCCAAACCTGGATGCCATACCCAGGGGCCTTAAGGCTGTGCTGGTTCGCCAGCCTGCCTACCATGTTTGCACTGACACCGCCCAGCATCTGGCCCACCTCGGCGGCGGTATATGTCTTTTCGCGGACCTCCGGCAGGGGCAGGACATCCCGGCCCGCAAGGGCGGCGCTGGCGTAGCTGGCGCAAATCTGTTGGTACTCCGGTACGGGGTTAATTTGGGCCAGTTTCAGCCACACGGACGCAAGCCGGGCGCGGCTGTTGTTCAGTTTGGCCTCCGCCAGGGCGGACTTTTGCGGCTCCTGAGGCCGGTTTGCGCTGTATGCGCCGGTTTTGCGGATGCTGGGTAAAACCTCGCTTGTTACCCACTTCCGGAAGGGCTTTGCCTCCGGTTTGTCAGAGCGGAGGATAACAGAGTAAAGGCCGGATTCGTTGATGATGACCATATTTTGATCTCCGGAAGGGGTGCCCATCAGACAGGCCCCCCTTTCGTCATCGTCCAGGCGTGTTGCAACATTGCTGGGCTTTGCAAGTCCAAGCGCCATACACACATCTTTTAGTACAAACCAAGGTTCTCCGTTCCTCGTCACAGTTCGGATTTCGTTGCTTTGGTAATTAAACGCTTGAATTTCGTTCATATAAAAACCTCCCGTGTGTCCTTGAATACACCCGGAAGGTCTGGTATAATAGATTTACCAAACCTTCGGGTGCGGTGTTTTGGGCTTCGGTGTGACTTTAGCGGGTCGCCGAAGCCCTTATTTTGTTTTCGCCAAGTATTCAAGGACAATCATTCTAATGAGGCCGCTTACCGATGTTCCTTTTTCCTCCGCTAAGGCTCTAAGCCTATTCATAACCTCTGGAGAAAAAAATACATTTGTCCTTTCACTGTTGGCTTTAGGTCTTGGTGACATTTCCATCACCTCCTTTCAAATATATAATATCACCATTTTATACATATGTCAAGGTGATTTAATAATCTTTACGACGCCATTATTGCCTTTTTGGTGGACAAAATCATCATAATGTGGTATCTTGTTGTTAAAAGGAGGATGGTGTTTATGCCTTTATTCAAACGGAACGGCACAGATAAACCAATATTGACTGGCAGAAGCCTGACAACAAGACCAGAAGACTATATGCCCCCACCCACACCTACTAAAAATCTTGGTCCGGAAATTGGGGAGTTGGAAGAAAGCGGGAAAAAGCCTTTCTGGTTAAATAACGCCGTTGTGGGAGCAGCTGTTGTTTTGGCGATGGGGGCAATTGTGACTGCAATCGGGGTTTCTACCGACGCTCCTGTAGAAAGGGACGCGTTTGCCCCCTCTTCGGTTTCTGCCTCTTATGAGCCGCCATCTTCCAACAGTTTCATTTTTGAGGAAGACGATCCAGAGGAAGAGGAAAGCTTTGATAGCGAATCTTCGTCCGCCTCGGAATTCTCGTCATCTGCTGCGGAATCGTCTGTCCCGGAAGAGCCTGCCAAAACCTCTTTGCCAGAGGAGCCATCGGATTCTCCTGTAAGTTCTGAATTATCTTCGTCTGACTTTGAGGCTTCCGAGCCGTCGTCTGCGCTGGAATATGTAACGCCACCAGAAGAAAGTAGTACAAAACCTGAGCCGCCACCAGCAGACAAACCTGATCCGGAAAGTTCTTCGCAGTCTTATACACCACCAAGTAATCGCGGAGGAGGTTCCGGAAATGCAGACAATTTTAACACATATGATAATGAAGAACAGCAGAAAACAAACGCAAATTATGTACTTAATACAAGCACTATGAAATTTCACTATCCACGTTGCTCCTCTATTGTAAAAATTGCTCCTCAAAACTATGAAGAGTTTTATGGCACAAAACAAGAAGCTATTTCTTTAGGATATGATCCGTGTGGGAGATGCAAACCGTAGTAATTAGGAGATAATTATGGGACTTGGTGGATTTAGCTGGAAGCGGGCGCTTGGGATTTCTAGTGCAAAACGAAAAATTGCAAGGGCAACTGGTATTCCCACAACAAAAGCGGGAAGAAGGAGAAAGGCCCAGGCCGCTGTTTGGAACGGGTTATTTGGAAAGCCAAAGAGAAAAAAGCGTAAGTAGTCTACACAAATTCAGGAGGACTTCAAGATGGGGAAAAAAGTAGTTGCGTTATTGCTGGCGTTGTTTTTGGTGGTTTCTGCGGTTGGGTGCTCGGGTTCATCTCCAGACGCAAGCGGCTCCAGTAGCAAAGGGGAGGAGAGCCAAAGCGAAATTGAATCCAGCAGCGACCCTGAACCGGAAGAAGATGGTTTTGTACTGGATGTATCCAGTTTTTCTGCTACTGATATAGGGCCCATCGACACAGGGAATTTAGACCTTTTCTCTGGGGAATTACAGAGTGTAAATTTTGGCGGAGACGGTGTGTTTGTGGTAAAGGCCAAAATAACGCCGAAGTCAAGCAACAAGCTAACAATTAGCCAAAACTATTTTAATGTTTGCGACCTTATAAAAAACCACGGCTTTGATGCTTGCACTGAAATCCAATATTGGGCCGTTGCGGATATGTCAAGCGGAGACGAGGCTAAAGTTGTCAGCTTTACTGTTGATTCCGAAACTATAAAGTCCGTTGCAGATGAAAAAATAGTAAACAATATGCTTGGGGATTATGTTTCCGATTTGTTTGTACACCAAAGTTTGAAATAAAATATACCCCCCGGTCCACCGCAAGATCAGCGGGCCGGGGGATTTTTGCTTTTTGGTTTGGCTACTTCCTCCCGCCGCACACGAACTACCCGAACGCCGCCCTTGACGGGTATCAGTTCCACCCGGTCACCTTTGGCAAGGATGGCCTCGGCGGCTCTGACGGTCTTTTCATCCATGCTACTTTCCTTTCAGCTCCTGTTCAATGATTCCTCGATACTCCGCCACATGGTCCGCTACCGCAGGCTTCAGGTAAGGTTTCGCTCTCTGGCCGTGGGTCAGGTGCCAGTTGCCTTTTGCATCCTGATAGACCCACGGCGTTTGTCTGCCTCCGGGGTAGTATTTTCCAGTTCCAAGCTCAACATAGGCGGCGTATTCGCTGTTGCTGCCGATGTATACCGCTGGCTCATCCGATTCCACCTGATGTGTGATGCTGTTTCGGAGATTGCCAGTGTCCACTGGAACTTGCTTCTTTGCAAGACCTTCCGCCACCATTCCGCACCTTTCCAGCGCCCGCAGGCAGGCGGCTTGCAATTCCTCCTTGACCTTTTCGCTGTTGTCTACAATTCGGATGTTCATGGAATCATCCGATCCTTTCCAGTTCGTCCTCGGTGCAGTCGAATAATTCGTTGTCTTTGTCGCTCTCAACGAGATAATAGGTTCCGTTGATGTGGCGAATATCAACAACGATTCCTGTAACCCCGGATGTTTTTATTCTTACACGGTCATATTCATGGATCATTTTCTTTCCCACTGTCCTTCCTGAATCCGGTAACGATTCTTGGCAAGCTGTCAGGCGTGTCCTGAATCCATCCCGTACAAAACCTTCGCCTTTTTGTAATTCCAAGCTCCATATAGATATTAAATTTTTTAGCCCCTCCGTTTAATATCTTAATTTCAACCGCTTTCGACACATCAAACTGTCGAGCCATGTCATAGCGGAGCCGCAGGGGGTCATCTGAAGTATACCCTATACGGAAAAAGTCATCGGCGTGCTTTGCCCCTGGCTTCAAAAAATAACCAGTGTATTTCTTCGGTGTGGTGACACAGGGGGCGCTTTTGACCACCTCCGTTTGCCGTTTTAGTGTTTTCAGCTGCGCCCATTTTTCAGGATCATTATACTTCAACTCCTGGAATTTTTCAAAGGATCCGGGGACCTTTTTGCCAAGAACAGACCGATACGCTTCAAACTGCTTTTGATCTGCGGAGCGGTTTTTCCCCTTTTTCATGTAAGTTTCCCACACAGTTCTGTTTTCTGACTTTTTCCAGGATTCCCATTGGGCATAGGTCATGTCTGGGATCATAATGCTTTTCCCAGTCGCTGGATCAATAGCACGGCGGAGCGGATTGGGGGATTTGGGGGCTTTGATGTCGTGTGGAATCAGCGTACAGCGGCAGTTATAGACCAAGTATCCGGGTGCGGAGTTATCCCCTGGAAACATGATTTTATGTCCGTCCACCTCAAAAGGCTCGTTAATATCTCTGATTTGACCATCCAAAACAGCGTGAGCATGGCGGGTGCGGTTATCCAATGTTGCAAGCCACTGTTTCTTCAGCTGGATGCCCATTTCCTCCGCCCGAAGGTAACTGTCCAGTCTCCCTGCATTCTGCGCCCCTGTAACCGCCGTTCTAGCCGCACGGATAGCGCTGGTACGATTCATGGTTGGAATATGGCTTTGGAGGCGGTCTGCCAGGTGTTTGATGCTCTCCCCCTGAAGGATACCGCTGGTGACCTGGTTGGTGATCTGCCGTTTGCCATAGGCCAGGTCAAAGCCACGACGCACCGCGCGCTCCGGCGGGTAGTAGGGCATCAGGTCCGGTTCTTCCATCAGCAGGCGGCGGACGGTCTGCTCGTCCCACAGGTCAAAGCCAACATCACGCCCCACCTGCTGCTCGATGGTATAGGCGGCATAGTTGCGATTCAGGGAGTAGATACCAGGGGTCCGGTCATTGATATACGCCGCCGCCACCTCGTTGGCTTTGGTCATACGCTCCGCAATGCGGTCCCGGAGAGCTTCAAAACGCTTCCCACGGCCCATCTGGGCTAGCCGCCACTGCTGGTACTCCTTCTTGGTAATGAGGCCCTTCTGGAGGCGTTCTGCCTGCTCTGCGTCACGCTCTTTGAACCGGTCAAAATAGGCGTCGATTTTGGCCTTCAAGTCATCAGCGGCTTTTTTGTATTCGGCGGCAATGCGCTTTTCCAGGGCCGAAAGCTCCCGGTCGGTGCGGCGGTGGGCAGGGTCAGGCTTGCGTTTCATAATCTTCTTTCCTATATCTTGGGTCTTGCGCCAACGCCTCCATATATTCAGCCAATTCCCGCTTTGCATTTTTGTCCAACATTCCGGCAAGGCACATAAATTTTTCAAATTGAGCCTTTTCGTTTTCTTGTTTTTTTAGCTTCCTGGAAAACATTACAAGCTGAATCTGACCATCAGCACTCAGCACTTTAAAATTTTCAAGAATCTCTTTCTCGCGAAGTTTTTTGCTCTCTGTTTTAAGGGTTTGTGTATTGACCATCATTCCTCACCCCTTATAATCGCCAGCGCTTCCTCCCGTGTTACACCAATGGAGGTTGTCAGAATCCGCACGGCCTGCCCTTCGGTGATGCTTCCCGTAGAAAGCTGTCGGATGACAGTAATCAGACTGGCCGTTTGGGAGCCGTTCAGCGTTTTCCCGGTGACACTCTCTGCGGTGTCAAGGGCTTCCTCCGCTGTTGTTGCGTCATTACCTTCGGCCTCTCCAGTCTCCCCGTCGAACCGCTCCAGATCTTCTGACGACCTTCGGTCCATCACGTCCTGCACCATATCAGCGTCTCCTAAAAGCGTAAGGAGTTTTCGTGTCATATACTCTTCATCAAGGTATTCTGCTGCCGTCAATACCGTTTGAACCTCTTCCTGAACACTAATGATTTTATTTCTGGTGTATGTAGGCTCGTCATCAATACCGGCTAATTCCAGAATCCCGTTGACAAATTCTGTGACCTGCATCTCGAATTTGTCACACTTCAGGTCTAATGGGACATAGCTGGCCTTGATGGCGGTTGCCGTTTGGCTTCCAGCGGTGACAGCGGAAGCATCAAACGCCTGAAAGTCCTGATAGAGCTTTTTCTCCAGCATATCGATGGTTGTCTGTGTGCCAGCATATGGGGCCTCTATAGCGTGTGGGGTGGCCGTAGCCCCTTCTCCCCCATCTTCAACGAATGCTACTTTTGTCATTCGTACCCTCTGAAGAAACTTTGCTGCGTCCTCGTAATCCATCCCCCCGCAGTTAATCAGCGCCCAGTAAATCAGGTTTCCCTCATCCACGTTGTTAATCATATTGGAGCAAGCCAGGTCCAAAGCGTCGATGGTATTCTGCCGGCCACAAATTTCCGATTTGCAGAGTCGATTATTTTTTAGCGGGACGATGGGAAAAGATGGGTAATTTTCGCCCTCGTAAATTTTGTCACCGCTTACTTCGCTACTTGTGATGTGTAACTTGTACGGCCTTTTTGGGGATCTGGCCGTCATGTCCTCCCCTAGGCGCTGGATGTACCCAATATATCCATCCTCGGTGTATAAGGTACAGTGGAAAGGTTTGTCTCTTGCTATTTGCCAAAAACGGATACCCGCCCTTAATGCGCCGTTTTCCTCATCGTAGAGCGGCACAAACTCGGTAATAGCAAATATTTCCAAATGGTCCAGGTTCCAAAAGCCAAAGGACACCCCGCCCACCATAGCAAATTCCCCGGCTTTCTGTACGTTTTTGTCAAAACCTTTACCTAATTTTTCTTTGGTGCTTTCATCACCAAAGGTAACGCCGTTTCCCAGCAGGTAGCTTGCTTCCTGGTCCACAACAAAACCAAAAAAGCGGCTGGCTATCTTATGATTGGCGCTATACATATCCTTTTGAGCAATTCCCTGCATATCATACAGAATCTTTTCATAACGGTTGATGGTAGGATTTTCTCCGTTATAGTAGAGTTGAGCATCTACCGCTATTTTGTAAAGAACGCTGTTTTTGTGGTCTGCAATCGCCGAAAGAATAAAGGCAATAATATCTTTTTCTTCGGTCCCACAGGCCTCCAGATCCTGATATGTTTTTATGGCAAATCACCTCGAATCTGATTTTTTTACAAGGTACATAGTTTTTACAAAATAACGTACTGCATCCATACAGTGGTCGTTTTCTTTTAGCGGTGCATCAATGCCATTATCCGCCGCATTGGAATCCCACAAATAAAGGCCAAACTCTTGGATTGTGTTTTTGCAGTTTTCCATAACCGCAAGTTCGCCTTTTTCCAGCAATGTACAAACATCCGAAATCCCGTTTAGGACGTCGTTATTTGCATCTTGCATATGATAACCGCGTTTACGTAGCTCTGCTTTTAGAGCGGCGGCAGAAGGGTCTATGATAATGCGCTTTGGCATAATCCCGTTAAGCATTCCATCCAAACCATCCACAAGGGCGCTGACGGTCACTTGGTGGCGTTCTTCCCGCCCAGAGTAGTAATACTCCCGAAGGCATATCCAGCGTTTTGTGCCCTTTTCCCTGCGCCACAGAAGGAACACTGTAGCGTTCTGGATTCCGAAGTCAGAGGAAATATAATATTCTCCTTCTGTTTCCGGGTGAGTGCCCTTGATAATATGGCGGTCGCTGTGGAACATGGGGTATACCAAGCCATCCGCAGCCACCCACAGCCCACGAACATAACGGTCATAAAACACGCCAGAATACATCGAGTGATACCGGGCAAGCGTATTTTGGCTAAGACTGGGGTTGTCGGTCATCTCAAAATGAAGGTATAGCGCGTTATGCTCCTCTCGCTGGTCGATCCACTCCTGCTTGAACCAATGCATAGGATGGCCTGGATTGCATGAAAACCACATCTTGGCACCATCTACAGAGCATCTGGCTAACGCTTGGTTAACAAAGCTTTCCGGCATCAAAACCACTTCGTCCAACAACACACCCGCCAGTGTCCGGCCTTGTATCAAGGCAAAGCTGCTCTCATCCCGCCCACCAAACACCTCGAAGTAATTTACCCTGGGGCCTCGGCGCACCTCCAAAATCTTCTGTGAGCGCCGCCAGCGAATGGTGTATTGTTTCTTGGCGTAACTCCTGGATATATACGGAATAACCATATTTTCGGTTGCGCTGCTTACAGTTTTTCCGCAGATACCGAACCTCTGGCCACTGAAATTTTGCATGGCCCAGTCCACAAATGATACAACCATAAGGGATGTTTTGCCGGAACGGACGGCGCCATCGCATATAAGGGCGTCGTAATCAGAATATTTGAACGCCAAGATTTTCTTTTGTTTTTTACTAATCATCCCACATCGGACGACTATCTCGCCACTTTTTCCAACGCCAGAAACGAGGCAGCATGGGCGGTTCCTGGGCCAGCCATTTCTCAAATTCCGCGATAAACTCCAGACGTCGATTATAGCGTCGCTTGTGCTCTCTGCTTTCACTCATCACTCTTTAACTCCTTTGCCATTTCTCTAAGACTACGGCTTAAATCGTCTTCTTCCACCTCGTCCTGCGGGCCTCCGCTTATAGCTGTGTATTTGTCTATCAAAATAGCCATCGTTGTGGCTATCTGTTGAGGCGGTATTTTTTCGTATCGTTCAGGCTTTTTCAGCTCTCGCAAACATACGTCTAAGACCTCACAAACATCTGCCTTTTGGCCTTCCATGTACGCCAAAATATCCTTGGTATTCTGCTTTTTTTTCTGTTCCGTTTTTTCCAGTATTTCCGGGTCTGAAAGCACAACTCGTTTTACAGTAGTATCTGCAACCTTGTGTTTTTTTGCAACTGCGTTATAACTGCCCAACTGCACGTAGTCTGCAATAATCTTTTTCTTCTGCCTGTCCGTCAGCCGAGCCGCCACAACTTACCACCTCTCAACTAAAGTTATTCTCGCCTTACAAGAATTCTTCCCACAGCCGCAGAAACAGGCCCCGCAGTTCGTTCGGTGTAACATTTCGCTCCATCATCCAGCCTTTGAAATCGGCCCATAACGCCTCCGCCTCTTTCGCGTGGCGCTCAAGGTCTTTTTCAAAGAGTTCCGGCTGGTATCCATATTTACTTGATGGCTCACCTACCCTCTGGCTGGTTGAGATTCTGTGGCGGTTCACTGCTAATCACTGCCTTTATTTGATTCTGCGGGGCCCGGCACCACTTCCGGGTGTCCATCGTTTCCCTGGTGCTTATAGCGCCCTGGTGTTGTCCGGCGCCCCATGGTGGAATAACCCGGATTCGAACCGTACTTCCTGGTCCCAAACCAGGCGTGCTACCATTACACCAGTTACTCCATGTTTCCCCTTTGCCTATCTAGGCAGAGGGGAAGTCATTCTGACCGCATATGTATGTTAGTTTTGGCCTATCTACTTAAACCCCGATGTCCAAAACGGAAGTCCGAGAACAACCCCGCTTGCCAAGAACGGTGCTTGGAGGGTCACGTTTTTTCTGCACATTTTCGCCGCGGCCAGGGCGATAACATACAGTAGGCAGCAGCAGACAAGCAAAAACCGGGACCTAATCATAATTATCATTCCACTGCACCTCCTTTGTCCTGTAGGACTGGTTGGGCCGGCAGGATTCGGACCTGCGGGATGCGGGAGTCAAAGTCCCGTGCCTTACCACTTGGCTACAGCCCATTATTCAGTTTAGCCTTAAAAAGGATACAGAAAATCCCGCATCAACCGCCTGGTCATTTTTTCTTGGGTTATTTTCATATGGCTTGATTTGCTGTACGCACAGCTTTTTCAATTCCATTTTTTAGTCTCCTTTTAGCCTTTCCGCCTAGGCCTGTTATCCCGCCACTTTTTCCAACGCCAGAAACGAGGCAGCATGGGCGGTTCCTGGGCCAGCCATTTCTCAAATTCCGCGATAAACTCCAGACGTCGATTATAGCGTCGCTTGTGCTCTCTGCGTTCGCTCATTAGATTATCTCCTCTCATAGCATAAAAACGCCCCTGCCAGATGGTAGGGGTGAGAAATGGGAAATCCCGTCTCCAGCCGGTAGCTAACCGGCAGAAACGGGATTTCCCATGAGTGGATGTAGTGGGCGGTAAGAAGGACGTCCGTGAATGGGCGGCAGGCTGTTGGTTTCCTTTCCAACTAACCCAGTTTATATTTTACTCCACTTGACAGGCTTTGTAAAGTATCACAAGGTATCACTGGGTATTAACTTTTCTAATATCTTTGCCTTTATCTTTTTAGCGTTGGATACTGAGTACCCCACACCTACTGCCACGTTTGACATTTTCCTGCACTCCACATAAAACAGCCTCATGAGTTCCCGCTCTCTTTTTGACAATGACGCTTTCTTTAGCCATCTCCAAATGTACTCCCGTTCAAACTTCAGTTGATGGCGCAACTCCATGATTTTTTCTTCTGTTTCTGCGGCGGTCTGTATGGCTTCCCCCGCTTTTCCGCTTTTTGCGACTGTAACGGAGGAAATACTGGAATTTACTCCCCCGGTGGTTCTCAGATGGTCCAGCCATTCCTCTAAGGCATCCAGTTCATCTTTTATTTTCCGGGCGGCCTCCAGTTCTTGTTTTGTCATTTTGGTTTCCTCCTTTTATACTACTTCTCCCCACCGCTCTTTCAGCCACACAAAAAATTCCGGATACATCCTTTGGTAATGATACAACATCCCATTTTCCAGGATTGCATTGTTGTAGAGCATGGTGATTTCATTCCGATTTTTTCGGCGGTCAAGATATGGATAATCATAAACTTGTAAGTATTCCAGGCGGTTTGAGAAGATATAAGCCCAAATATCATCATCCGTCATATTTGCCAAAGGGCAGCATGTCATAGATTCCCGCGCCTTTGTGACGTATATCTGCCCCATTTTGTTAAGCACCGCTTTCCGCCTTTTACTCTCATCCTTGCGCATCCCTATGATTTGGAGGTCAACACCACGGTCCCGGCAAAACTCCTCCGATTTTTTTGCAAAGTCATAGTTTGTCCGGTGGAATATTTTTCGTTCCCTTTGGGTTTCTGGAAATAGCGTAAATCGCCCGCATTCCTCCCAGCAATCTACTTCTCCCAGGCAGTCCAAAATATGATACTTAAGCCCATATTTCTCCGCGCTTCGCTTCAGAAGGTCAATATTCTCCCTTGGCGTCTCAATATCTGCGCAGACCCCGTACTTAAAAAATATGAGGTCCCCGCGGAATCCCGATTTTGCAGCGATGTCCAAGAGCACAACGCTGTCTTTCCCGGAGCTAAAGGACAAGGCCGGCTTTTTAGACTGTGATAAAGCCTCCTCTACGGTCGAGATTGCTGCGGCTACCCGCTTTTGGTGGGCTTTGAGTTTGGCGTAAAGCAGATACGCCGCTTTCTCATTCTCAAATTGGGACATGGCACAACCTCATATTTTTGGCTTTCCAGTATGGAGGCTTTACAGCATATTTCATGACGGGATATCCGGTCAGGCCCAGGCTTTCAGCCTCTTCGCTCCCAACTTCCACTGGTCGCATAAGCCCATATTCCGGGTGCCATAGGCTGTAATCCTCTGCACACGCCTCAACTGTCCACCTGTCCACGATTCCGTATCCTGCGGCATATTTTTTCCCAACCGCCGGGATTGCGTCTAACAGCGTCTGCACCTTATCCGCATGGCCCATGGCAAAAAAGGTAATCTTGCCGTCCTTTACTGTTCGAATGACGCTGGGAATTCGATAGGCGCGGTACAGGCCAACGCTGTCGCTGATGATGCCTTTCTCCATGTCCAGCCTATCCATTTTATCCCCATTGAAAAAGTTGGGGCGTTTGTTGAGATGTTCCACCGTCCGCCCGGTCTCCTCATAGATTCCGCGGCTGGCCGCCCACCGATTTCCTGGAAGCTGTTTAAGCGGAAGTCCTGTGTATCCATAGTATACTTCCCGCCCCATGCCCTCCAGGACATGTGGCGCGTGCTTATAAAACCACGCATGATAGAGGATAGCATCCAGCATCACAATGCCATCTGCGCTGTTAAGCCGGCCATCTGCCAGGTGTGCAGTGACCTTAATCGGGCTTGTCGGCTTTTTTGCCATTTTTCTTCTCCTTCTTGTCAAAGAACACTAACGCTTCGGGCCCCTGCCGGCGGATATGGTCCTCATAATCCAGGATTAGGGTGCGGGTAATATCCGAAATACTGACCTCGCCCTGCTTGACCGAAATCTCCCCATTATCCAGTTCCGCATCAAACAGCCCGAATCCTTTAGCGGACATCCCACCCAGCTTTGGGGTCTCAAACCACTTCGCAAGGCCGGCGTAAAATGCTCCCATTTCAAGCGCCGTAGTCCCAGGAAGGAATATAATATCCTGCACAAACTCGGTCCCCGCCGCCATGTACTGCACGCTGAATCGCATCTGCGTGGAGGCTTTCGCTTCCTTCTCCGCCTCCGGGTCCAAAATGTGACCTGACAGCTTATCATTTTTGCTGTCGTCCGTCCGGGTAAACTCCATCTCGTCAATCAGGCTGTGCCAGGACAGCTCGCTATAGATGCCCGTGATTTCCTCCGTTTCCCGGCATATCGGGTATGCAAAGGAGGAAATCATCTTTCCGGACATAATCATGTCCCCCAATCCTCCCCCCAACAAAGAGATAGAAGGAAATGCCTCCCGAATCTTCTTAGCCTTTTCAACGTCATCTTTCATGGTGCCGTTGATGTTTCCTCCGGAAAAGAGGATGTGGAAAGTCTCCTTGCTCACCTTGACATCCAGCAAATCCAGCAAGTGTAACGCCATGCTGTCCCGGAGCTGCCCCCGGATGCTGTTGCCGGTGATTACCGGGACACGCCCGAAGGATGTCAAAACCGTCTGGAAGTAGCTTCCGGAGCTTGCGGTCTCTCCGATATGAGAGACAGGGGACAGCATTTTATACCTCATCCTCATTTTCATTTTCTTCGACCTCCTGTGTTAATTTTTCCCGTTGGATGCGCTCCCGTACCAGCATGATCAGGTAGAGGGATTCGCTGTTGTATAACGGCATCAAGCTATTATCCGCCATGATCTCCAGGCGGTAGTCCTTGACTCCTTCGCTCAGAACCATCTCACCCTCTTCGGAGATAATTACCGGGTCCCCAGTATCCAGATACCTTGGCTTGATGCTGTCAATTTTGGCTTTCCGGCAGAATTCCTGGGCAAACTCCGCCGTTGTGCTGCTTTTCAGGCAGGCACCCCGGATGAAAGACTGGAACCTGTCCCATGTTTCCAGGCCGTTCAGGGGGCTTACCGGTTTCCGGCTGCGGTACATGGCGTACAGCAGCAGCGCCGCCTTGGCGTGACTTAAACTGTCAGTGTCGAACTTATACAACATAGTGCTTCCTCCTCTGTGATTTCCCGCTTCTGTCCACAGTAGAGCGGTATCTGGATTTCTCTTTTCTGTAACTCTCTCCGCAAATGATCCAGAGGCCGAAATCCGGCCTTCCGGAGCACCTGGAAAGGGATCTCTCCCCGTTTCATCTGCTCTTTACCAGCTCCCAGCGTCTGTAAACCCTCCACAAAGTCAAATAGCTGCCGCATTCGTTCCGGTGTTGTGTAAATAGTCTCCGTCTCCAGGTTTACGGCAAATCGGCCGGCGTCATAGTTCCACCTTGACCTGTAAAATAGGTGTTTTTTTTGGCTGGTTGAAATGACAAAGAGAAATGGCGGCTTCTGATGACTGGTCAACTGGTCCCGCAGTTCTCGGACATTTATAAGCCGTATTCCGTCCGGATTTACGATATAATTATAAAAATATAGGCTGAACAGGTCGGCGCAGCGCTGGCAAACATAATCTCCGACATACGCCCAATCGGTAAAATTGGAAGAAACAATTTCCTTTGTTCTGATTCCACTTTTGACGTGCGTGTTGCAAATGGGGCAATCAAATTCTACTTCACAGACCGGGAACTGCTTTATTTTCACCTCCTTCAGGATGTCGTTGCCTTTTCCATCCCTTGTCAGATATGGGATTATCTTTTCTTCATCTGGTTTCACTCCATTCCCTCCTCCGGCTTTCGGCGGTAGGCAAACCAGGTCTTTCCATATTCTTCAAACTTGAATTTCGTTTCTATCACAACCACAAAACTTTCCGGCATAAGCACAAAGCCATAACCGTTGATAAATTTTTTTATGGTCTTTGTATATTCGCCGATTCGCTCAACCCAGACCCATTCCCTATCCATCTCTCGCAGCTCCTCCAGGGTCAGCGGATTGTTTGTCGATAGGCCAACAGTGTTTATTCCATATAATTCGCAAACTACTTTCCACAAGCCTTTCAGTTCGCTAATTTCTACTGGCGTCAGTCCGGTATCCTCGTAGGCGGCGAGGTGGTCAACGGCAATACGATACCTTTGCATCAAATCATTTCGTGCTGCATCCTCACTTGGGTATGTACTTGCCATTTTCAGCGCAGCACCTTTTTCTGTTTTAATTGTCAGTCGTTCCATCTCATTCCCACCATTCCCCAAATTTGTCGTCTTCTTCGATGTCTAATTCTTCCAGTGCGTCTGTCAATTCCCGCCACCGGGGCAACCTCCGCGACATGAAGGTCTCTGATAATATCCTCCAGGTCGCTTGAGGTGATAGCAAGTCCAGCGTCAACTGCACACACAACTGCTCCAACTACAACTTCCCGCTCAACATATTCAACCATCTTCTTTTCCTCTTCCGGCCTGCGGCGGATGACCAGAGCGGCTTCCAGTTTTTGTTTTGTCATTATATCACCCCTGCCTTTGTTTCAGTTCTTTCAATTCCATCAGCCAATTCTTCAGCTGGTCGTGTTCTTCTGCGCACTGATTATTACAATTACCCCTTTCTTTTTGAGCATTTTCCTCACAATGTCGAATCGCTTCTTCTAACGTCATACTTTTACTTCCTTTTTTGTTAGCACCACTCTACACTTTCCGCAATCTCCGTGATGGTCTCCTGGACATCACGCCACCGTGCCGAAAACCACCAGAGCCAGGCGACGCAAGCCAGGCGGCTGCTGCACGACAGGTATCGCTGGCATCTGTCACATGGATTCCCCATGCTCTTCCACCTCCACCAGTATGTAATCCTTTCCGTGAAATTTGTGGGTAATCTGCTGGACATATCTCCGGTTATCGTCCTTGATGAGATAGCCGGACAAACTGTCCAGAATCATCTTGCCCATGTAAGCGTGATTGTCACAATCCAGCCCATCCGACCAGGAAAAGGTAACCTCTACGGGGTTTTCGAACTGCACCTGTGGTACACGCTGGCGGCGGAGCTCTGACCGCACCAAAGCGTGCCAGAACTCCTTGTCCGCATTTCGCTTGTGCCAGTGCTTTCCGGCGTAAATGGCGTTTAGACCATACTCCCTTGACCACGCCACCCGCCCTTTACGGGTGCTTGGGTAGGGAATGCGAAAGGTCACAGTCATCCAACCCCACCCTCCCCCGGCAGACTCTTTATGGCGCTTGTTGCCATCATGTCCTTGACCGTCGCGGGCAAAACAGAGTATTTTCTGTCCGCCTCCACTTTTGCCCGGTAGGAGCGCTGGAAGTTGGACGCAACCACTGTTTGCACCTCTTTCACCGGCAACACCGCCCATTCTCGGAGCGTTGCAGGGCTGCCCAGGACCCGCTGTATGGCCTCGGGGAGGGCGTCAAATTCCGCCTTGGCCTCGTACCCGGAATTAGACAGTGCCTTTGTGACCAGCCCCCACGCCTCCAGCTCCGTCAGCGCCGCCGGACGTGTGAGGTTGGATATTTCCTCCGCCACCTCTGCAATCGTCGGGGGCCACTTGCTGGATGCGATGTGGCTATGTACTGCGGCCTCAACGAGCCTGCAAGGATGGTGGCCCAGCATCATGTGCCACAGGTTGATGGCGGTTTTTGCGTCTGCGTCGCTGGTATTCCGGTAATACCCCGGATATGCCGCCCGCAATACCGCCATGATTTTTGCGGTTTCAGTTTTGTCCATTTTCTCCCTCCATTTCCATCAACATCCGCAAGAATGGGTTTGAGGTATCTATCGTTTTATCGTTTTTGGGCAACGATTCCGGTTTACTCTTAGTTCCGCCTTGATCTTGTTCTTTCGCAAGCCAGCGATTGACAAAAGACAAAATCCCTCTTGCGGTTTTACGCTTTGTAGGGTTTGCAAGGCACCACCCACGCATAGCGTTAAGGGCCTGCATAATATCTACCGCAGGGTAAAGTTTCCCCCACTCCTCCACCTGTGCCGCCGTAATCGCATACTCTTTCCCTGTGTTAAGGGGCAAAAGGCAAACCGGCGGCGCGGATGCGGCTTGCCGCTCCGTGCTATCTTCGGATTCGGATTCTGGATTCGGATTCGGATTCGGATTCGGATTGGATTCAGGCGGTGATTCACCGTGATTCACCGTAGAACACCGTGATTCACCGTGATTCACCGTAGAACACCGTGTAGCGTTGTCAGGTGCAGGAAATTTGGACTTTTTGGTTTGCATTCTTTGGTGCTTGTCCCAATTTGGAAAATACAGGTACGACTCCCCGTCTACTTCGTAAAGAGTTATCATACCGGCATTCGCTAAATCCGCAAGCGCCTTTGAAATCTGCTGCTCAGTGACGCCTCGTCTTCTGGTAAAGACGAGTCCCTTAAGCAATTCTGGATCCGCACTCCCTCTGCCATAATCATCAACATAGGTAATTAGATATACCCAAACCCGAAACTGGAAATCTGTTAACAAATTTACATTTTTGCTGGTCCGCAGCGTGTCCTTAATTATCCTGTTTGGCATTGTTGCACCGCCTTATGTTGATGTAACAACTCATACCTGCTATTCGGTCCAGCGTTTTTCGACAACCACTCCATTGCTTGCTCATAGCTTAAATGGTTTTGGGCCGCTCGGTACTCGTAGGCAAATTCTCCCCGGGCAAGCTTGTCCTCTATTCTGGCGGCAATCTCTGCCTGGCGGTGGTTTGCCTCAATGAGATAGAGGTTGTAACCTTCTGCCTTGATGCCGTCCAGGGTGCCGGTGTCTGTGGCGTATAACAGGCTCCCTGTGCCTGTAAAGATATGCCAGCAACAGTTTGATACATCGTGGATAAGAGTATCCGCAGAAACGGAACCAATACCCTGATAATGCCATGTCTCACTGATTTTTTGCGGGACGATGACACGCTTGTCTACCTCCGCTGCGAGCAGATAGGGAACCATCCATTCACAGCACACCCACCGCAGGGCGGGACGCTCCTTGTGGAGCGCCCGCACCGTTGCGGGATTGAAGTGGTCGCCGTGGGAGTGTGTGAGCAATACCAGCTTCAGCTTTGGGATGTACTCGGACTGTTCCAGGGTTTTATATGGCACGCCACAGTCAATAAGGATTTCGCCGTTGATTACCACAGCATTGCCGCTGGAGCCGGTGGCCAGGATGTCATACGTCACTGAGGGTCACCTGATTCTCCTGCTGGGCGTGAGCCTCCTGAGCCGCCTGGGGCTTCTCCTGGGCGGGTGCAATGGCGGGAAAATCAAAGTACTGCTCCACACTGGCAGAGCCGTCCCGCAGCGTGTTGTAGACATTCCGCAGGCGAATCACGCTCTGCTGGGAAAACGCCTCTTTCTTGCACCCGATGTACTTCTCCAGCATCTCCGCAGTAATCCCGTAGTCCTCCTGAAACGCCTTAACCATCGCCCGGATAGTATCCACCAAAGGGATTTTGCTGTTTCCGGCAAGGGTGGCATTGCACTGGACGATGGCGGCATCCACCACATCTCCGGGGATGACGGAGAGAATGCAGGCTCTTTCCCGGCGGGCAGCCTGATTTGCCACCATTTCATAGATGTCACGGGGGTCGGTCAAAGGTTTTGCACCCTTCTTGGTCTCCCGGATGTGGGGGACAAAGAAAACCTTCTCTTCGGTGTAATTGGTCTCCAGGTCCCAGCAGTAGGCCATAACCGTGCTTTCCTTCGCGCTCTGCTCCAGGACCTTAAAGCCGCTGAGAAGATTTCCCCAGCTGCGGGCCATCGCCTTTGCCAGATGGATAGAGGGTCCGGTGACCATCGCCCCGCCACGGGGGTACTCGTACATAGCCTTTTCCGCCAGGCTCCTGCGCCGGCAATCCTGCATAATACGGTTGTAGGCGGCAACAACGTCCCTGGGGAACCGTTTGGCGGCTACCATCCGCATCTGCGCGTCCTGGGCCTCCCGACTGGCCACAAGCTCTGCGCCCACGCTGCGGGCGGCGTGGGTCTGCTGCTCAAACTCCGCGATTGCGGCTGTGTTCTGGGTGTTACTCATAACTGATACCCTCCTGTTCTAAAAATTGTTTCAGCTTCCAGAGCTGGGCGCGAGTTGCGCCTAATGTAGTAAAGGTACATCTGGGTATAATTTCCTCTGGGTTTTTATCCTGCGTTACAGAAGCCACCACAGGAGGCTCTAGATACGTTGCTGCGGCTTTGGCAACTCTATCTACCATTTCTCTTTCGGCAGCCCTGACGGCCTCCCAGTTAGCTCTCACGGCCTCTTCTTGCTCTATGCGCTTGTGACGGTTTTGGACAGTACAGATGGCAGCGGCAGCATCCAAAGAGCGTTTGTACTCCACCATAATTTCGCCGGCATATTCTTCCAGCGAGTTGATGCGGTCCACGCTCTCGGCAACGCCAACCACAAAGCGCACTAACTGCTCCCGCAGTTTTTTTGGTGTCTTGGCCTTTGCAGAGGCCATGTCCACCCTAATACCTACCCGCTCATAGCCCAGCCAATCCAGATGATGGACAGCACAAAGCTCCGCAAAGTACTCTCGCAAGCTGTCCTCGCACTGCTGCTTGAGGCTGGATTCCACCTCTTCAACTTTGCCAGACAGGGCGGCGTCCGCTCGATGGTATGACTCTGTAATACAATCCTTGTATACGGCTTCAAAAGCGTTGTACCTTTCCATGATTGCGGCCTTGATAGCCTTTCGTTGGGCCTCTGCATCCTCAAAATCCTTGCGTATCTCGGCCCGTGTGGCCTTGACAGCTTGCAATGTGTCCACTGTACAGACCATAGCCTCGGCCTTATGGGCCATCTGTTGCCACTTATCTTTTTGAGTGCGCAAATGCTCCTCGATGATAGGGAGCTGTGCCACTCTCATTAGTCCGTTCATCACAGCTCATCCTCCGCATAACCTGCATTTATGCAGTCTTCGCACCCAATAACCTGCCCATTACGTCTGTATATTCTGCTCCCCCCATATAGTTCTATGCCACAGTTAGGACACAGCATAACGGGCTCTGGGTAATCGGCCGGATACCCCGTTCGCTCCACCGATTGTATGCGGTAGTCATCGGGGACGTTGTGCGTCATGGCTCGTCCCCCTGCAACCCCAAAGCCAAAAGCCGAGCTTTAAGAGATTCCAGCTCATCTTTGGCTTTCCGGAATTCATCGTACCAGAGGTTTGCGCTGCTTTTATAGCCCTCCATTTCCGCCTGCATGGCGTTTTGTTTTACGCAGGCGGATGCCAGATTGTTATTTGCCTGCTCCAACGATTCCCGGAGAGCTTCGGCCTCCTGCGCAGCGTTTTTTGTGTTGCTGTCTGCAATCAGCTTGTCTTCCAGCAGTTTGCGGTACTGGTCGACGCTTAGAATAACCGTGCCGAAAGGAGCGCTCATCTCAATATTCATTTTTATTTCTCCCATTTAATTTTACCGTCCTGGCCTCTTAAGCCATCATCCATCTGCTGGCAAAACGCCTCTAGCCCTCGGTCGCAGGGCCTCCAGCCCTCGGCGTGGCACCGGCCCAAATATAAGGCTGCGTCTCTCCGCACCTGGCTGTCTCTAACCACCTCGGCCGTCATACTTGCACAGCCCCGGAGGTACGTCTGGTTTTTTTGCAGGATAGGCCACCTTTCTTATCCATGTCAAAAAAGTAGGTCTCCAGATTTTCGATGGTTTTGCTTATGCCCAGCGCATCGCAAATCAAAAGTGCCTCTATCAATTTCCAGGGAGATTTGCCCCGAAACCTGGAAGATAAGACATCAACGCTCATGCCAAGACTTTTTCCAAATCTGACCTGATGCAGATAATTGATTTTATCCGCCAGGTCTGACATTTCCAAACCGGCCCGTGTGGCCTCTGCCCGCAGGTTTGGCAATGTTCCGACTCCCTTTTTCACGTCTTTTCCCCCTTTTCAGTGCGCCATACCAAAGAGCAGCCACACGAAGCCCAAAAACGTCCCGCAGCCCATGAGCATCATGAGCAGTTCCATCTTCTGCTCGGCGGTAAGCCGGGTGCTGGGGCCCTCGTGACGCTGGAGCCTTGCCGCGTCCAGCATCTTGTCTACGTCCTTCTCGGCGCTCTCTACGCCTTTAACCACGTCCTCAAAGTTTCTCTTGTCCATGATAATACCTCCTTTGTATTGCGGCCGCAGGAGGTTTGTGGTATAATCTTCCTGCGAGCCGATTTGTCATGGCATTTCGGTTCGCCGTTCCCTGGGCTGTCTTCACCAGCCTGGGGAACACCTTTTATAGCTACTAATTTTTGACCAAGATAACGTTGGTGGCGTGGGCAAGATACGTTTTGCCGCCAATCGTTACCTGCAACTGGTCGCCGTCTTCGTAATCCATCCAGCTATCCACCTTGCCCTCCACGACAGCCCCGGTGGGCAGCAGGATATACCCATAGTCGTACGAGAACGTAACATCGACCACGCTGCGGTTACAGGCGCACATAAGCGCCATCATCAGGGCGGCAGCCATCACCAAAAAACGTTTCATTTTAGCAGATTTCCTCCTTCCTTTAATTGTTCATCCACGCTTTGTAGGGCATTGCGTCTGCCCTAATCGATAACGCCGAATAGGTAATGTTACACTTTCTTCGACCCCGCTGATCCTCCCTAGAGAAACTCTCTGCATAATATGTGGCAGCATCTGCACTGTAGAAAAATTCAGCTTTCCGAATATTATCTTCCCATCTTTCTGGCATAGAACGATAATAGCGCAAAGGTTCATTCTTTTCGGCCTTGACCACAACGTACCGGTATTGTAATTCGATGTTCATACGTCCTCCGGGTATGCGACCTTGACCAGCTCTTCGAGGTCCCAAACGCTGATGTTCTTGTCCCGGAAGGCGCAGGCCAGGATAAGCTCCTTGAGCTTGGGGCCTGCGCCTTCCAGGACAAGTTTGTAATCATGGACGGATTTTTCACTCATTTTCATTTCCCCCTGTCATTTCAATTCCATTCAGTTTTCCGCATTCCTCCACCCTGTGGAATTGGTTGGCCAGTGTTAAGATAGCATTCCTGGCCTGGATATACTCCGGGGTATCGCACTCCAGACGGCAGAAGTGGTAGGCGATTTGTGCAGCGATACGCTTGTCCACTTTAACCCCCAGGCTGCCACACCATAGAGGCCAGCAGGAATAATCCAAGTTCGCCCCGCTGAGGTCCGCCTCGCTGAGGTCCGCCCCGCTGAGGTTCGCCCCGCTGAGGTCCGCCCTGCGGAGGTTCGCCTCGCTGAGGTCCGCCCTGCGGAGGTCCGCATCGCTGAGGTTCGCCCCGCTGAGGTCCGCCCAGCTGAGGTCCGCCTCGCTGAGGTTCGCCCAGCTGAGGTCCGCCCAGCTGAGGTCCGCCCTGCGGAGGTCCGGTCTTTCCATCCTCTCCCTGGCGGTTTTGATGATGGCTTCGACTTCTGCCCTTGTCATTTTTTACCTCTTTTCTGCCGCCCCGCATGGGGCGGCATTTTCATGCGCTGGCCTGCTGGGCCTCCTGCTGGCGGCGCTCGGCCATATCCATCACGCCTTCGGCGTAGCCAAGCCACCGCTCCCTTTTTTCCGCCGGAAGAACCTTGATAGCCTCTGCGATTCTTTTGGCAATTTCCTTTTCCTTTTCGCTCATAGTGTCACCTCCTTGTTGTTGACTTTACGACTATTATAAGTCGTTAAACGTCATTTGTCAATACGTTTTGCCGTTTAATCAACAAAAATATTGACTTTTTGGTTTTATGAGTTTATAATTGCTGTATTAGGAGGTGATTTGCGTGGGAATCGGAGAGCGAATTAAGGCTGTGCGGAAATCCGCAGGGCTTACCCAGCAGAAATTTGCAGAGGCTTTAGGATTGAAAAGGAACACGGTCGGAAGTTATGAAATCAACCAGATTTCTCCAAGTGACCGCACCATTATGGACATCTGCCGGGAATTTAACGTCAATGAGATCTGGCTACGCACCGGCGAGGGAGAGCCGTTCCAAAAACTTACCAGAAAAGAATCTATCGCTGGATTTATGGGGGATGTGCTTGCCTCTGAGCCTGATGACATCCGGCTCCGGGTGGTAGACATCCTTTCCCGGCTTACTGCGGAGGACTGGGAATTCATAGAAAAAAGACTTCTGCGGCTGGCAGCAGAAGTCCAGGAAGAACAGGATAAATAAAAAAGCCGCCCAAAAGGGCGGCTCCCATCGGCGTCCTATCTGGACATCCGCAGGGCCAGGAGGTAGATGCAACGGAGCACTTCCAGGTCATTGATTTGCTTAAGTAATCCTGTGATGGTTTTAATCAAGCGTTCCTTTTCTGTCATGACGTGACCTCCTTTATGCAGAACATTTGTTCTTTTTTCTTGATTTTACACCTATTTGTTTTGAAAATCAACTGGTAATTTTCTGGCAGTACAGTTATTGGTACACCTGGAAATTCCACTAACAAAATTTTACCTTTTTCGGTCAAAGAAATTTGTCGAATTATAAATACCTGGTAAAAATAGTAAAGCTGGAGGTGTCAAGATGATATTTATAGTGCTGATTTTATCATTGATAATAGCGATGAGTATGTTAGATGATAAAATAGTGAAAGAATATAGTCCACTATTTTCCTTTTGCAAAGAACTGGACCGGAAAATGCTCCATTTTCCGGATAAAGGCGCTACATGGTTTAAAATCTATATGAATATAGTACTGCCGTGTTCTGTCTGGGTTGGTGTAATGAGGGCATGGAACTCTTACCAAAATTTTCCACTTCTATCCTTTCAATTTATAATCAGCGCTGCGTTTGCGCTAATTGTGTTCACCAACTGTTTAACCTTTAGAGAAATTGACCGGTTTGCATATTATTTTAATATATTTGAAACTCTATATTTTCTTGGACTTTTGATTTATGAAAATATAAGCACATTGGCATTCAATATAATAGGAGTTGTACTTTGGATTGCGTGCGCCGCAATAAGCCTATCTTATTTTTACAGGAAACGGGAATTGTTTTTGTTGACTACAAAAGAACTGGCAGAAAAATACACTTACATATAGACAGACCCCCCATAGTAAGTCACCCACCATCCGGGTGCCGCTGAATCAAGGGGCTAAAATAAAAGAAACCGCCCAGGCCCGCAATGCCTGGACGGTTCATGGGCAGAAAAACCTTTGGACATGGTAAAATTCTGCCCTCTTATTATAATGCAAATAGGAGGAGAACGCAATGGGTAAACGCACAAACACAGCAAAATGGATTGAGAAAAGCCGCCGGTGGCAGATTAACGTCCAGAAGGACGGCCAGCGGAAGACCTTTACCAGTTCTACCCCAGGTCGCACCGGACAGCGGGAGGCCAACGCCAAGGCGGACGCTTGGCTGGATGAGGGGATTGTGTCCGGCCAAAAAATCCTATCCAAGATTTTCCCAGAATACTTGGAGGCGCTGAAGCTACGAACAGGGAAAAGCCACTGGAAAAAGGTGGAGCAGCGCTGGAAAACCTGGGAAGAGCCCGTATTAGGCCGGGTAAAGCCGGATGCCTTGAGCGACCAAAAGCTCCAGGCTGTTGTAGACAGGGCATTTGCAAGAGGGCACCTTTCAAAAGAGACTTTGCGGAACATCCGCAAGGACATTATCGCATTCGCCAAATTCTTGCGCAAGGCAAAGTACGGCACCTACAGGCCAGAGGAGGTTATGATACCACAAGGGTCCAGGGCTGGTAAGCGTAAGATTTTGCAGCCGGATGATTTGGTTACCCTTTTCTCCATTGATACCACTACATACAAAGGAGAAAACGTCCGGGATGAATATATCAACGCCTACCGCTTCCAGGTTCTCACCGGCTTGCGGCCGGGGGAACTTATGGGCATTATGCGGAACGATATTGAGGGCGGAAAAATTACCATCCGCCGGTCTATCAACATATATGGAGAGATCACCGATGGCAAAAATGAAAATGCTGAGCGCAGTTTCCTCTTGAGCGGCCTTGCCCAAAAGGTATTAGATGAGCAACTGCAATGCGCCGGTGGGTTGTATGTGTTTGGCATTAGGAATGCGCAGCATTACCGACAGCGCTGGTATCATTACTGCGAGGTAAATGGCATCACTAAGGTTACCCCTTACGAGCTGCGCCATACCTTTGTCAGCGCAGTTCAGAGCCTCCCGGAGGGGTGGGTCAAGGCCCTGGTAGGCCACAGCCAAGCGATGGACACGTTTGGGATTTACGCCCACGAGGTCAACGGCCAGCAGAGCCAAATCGCCGCCGGGGTGGAGGGCATTTTCCGGGACATCCTCTCCGCCGTAAAATAAAAGTGTGTACTAGAGTGTGTATATAAAAGCTAAAAGCGCCGCTTAACCATAGGTTTTAAGCGGCGCTTTTGAATTTATAACGAGGGCCGCCGGGGCGGTCTCCGGGACGGCGGTTTTTTCCAGTTCGGTGGTTTCAGGCATATGTATATCTCCTTTTCCGCAAAAGGTTTTGGGGGGCGCGGGCCCCCTTCTGAAAAATAGAACGAGGGGGCGGGGAAAAGGACTTCAAGGGGGAAGAAAAATTTTGCCCTCCTCCGGTCCCTTGGGGGATAGGGATGGGGGCTGGGGTTTTCTTCCGGAAAAAAGGAACCGGTTATTTACAATTTATTTATATTTTTACCCCGCCTTTCTGCTATATTATAAATAGGTAAATTCCTGCAAAAAGGGGATGGGTCGTATCAACCAGAAGCTGAAGGAAAAGATTTTGGAATCCCTCTCCTCGGTGCTGCCCATCACCGCCATCGTGCTGGCGCTGAGCCTCACCGTCATCCCGGTGCCCATCGGCACCCTGCTGCTTTTCCTGGCGGGGGCGGTGCTGCTGATTTTGGGGATGGGCCTCTTTTCCCTGGGGGCGGAGATGGCAATGATGCCCATGGGGGAGGCTTTGGGCGCCCGCCTTACCCGCACCCGGCGCATCGGCCTGGTGGTGGTGGTCTTCTTCGCTATGGGCGTTATCGTCACCATTGCGGAGCCGGACCTGGCGGTGCTGGCCCGGCAGGTCCCTGCCATCCCGGACAGCGTCCTTATCTTCACTGTGGCCGCCGGGGTGGGCTTCTTCCTGGTGCTGGCCATGCTCCGCACCCTCTTTAAGGTGAAGCTGGGACACCTGCTCATCTTCTTCTACGCCCTGGTTTTTGGGGTGGCCCTTTTCGCCCCCAAATCCTTTTTGGCGGTGGCCTTCGATTCCGGCGGCGTCACCACCGGCCCCATCACCGTGCCGTTTATTATGGCGCTGGGCATCGGTATGGCCTCCACCCGCGGGGACAGCACCTCCCAGGAGGACAGCTTCGGCATGGTGGCCCTTTCCAGCGTCGGCCCCATTTTGATGGTGCTGATTCTGGGCATCTGCTATAACCCCTCCTCCGCCGAGTATGTGGCGGTCACCGCCCCGGAGGTCCACACCAGCGTGGAGCTGGGCCGCTCCTTTGCCCAGGGGGCGCCCCACCACGCAAAAGAAGTCCTTTCCGCCATCTTCCCCATGGGGGTGGTGCTGGCGCTGCTCCAGCTTTGCACCCGCGCCTTTGGGAAGCGGCAGCTGATTAAGGTGCTGGTGGGCCTTGGGTACACCCTTCTGGGGCTCATCATGTTCCTCACCGGGGTGAACATCGGCTTTATGCCCGCCGGGCATTTTCTGGGCTCCGCCCTGGCCCTTTCCCCCGCCCCCTGGAGCCTCATCCTCCTGGGGATGGTGATAGGCTGGTACATTGTGGCGGCGGAGCCGGCGGTCCACGTCCTGAACCGCCAGGTGGAGGAAATCACCTCCGGGGCGGTGAGCCAGCAGGCCATGCAGCGCAGCCTCTCCTTGGGGGTGGCGGTGTCCATCGGCCTTTCCATGGCCCGCATCCTGTGGGGCATCCCCCTCTTCTGGTTTGTGCTGCCGGGGTACGCCCTGGCCCTGGGCCTTTCCTTTGTGGTGCCCCCCATCTTTACCGGCATCGCCTTCGACTCCGGCGGGGTGGCCAGCGGCCCCATGACCGCCACCTTCCTGCTGCCCTTTGCCATGGGGGCCTGCGAGGCCCTGGGAGGGGACATCCTCTCCGACGCCTTTGGCATTGTGGCCCTGGTGGCCATGACCCCCCTGGTGACCATCCAGCTGCTGGGCCTGTGGTCCCAGATGCGGGCCAAGACCGGCGCTATCTTCCCCGCGCCCAAGCCGGAGCTGGACGACATCATCGAGTACGAGCCTGTGGAGGTATGATATGGAACGTCTCGCCAAGCTGAAGCTCCTGGTCACCATCACCGACCGCCCCAGGGGGGAGGAGGCCGCCCGCATCTGCGCCGGGCTGGGGGTGCAGTTTCACCTGGGCCTTTTGGGCCGGGGCACCGCCTCCAGCGAGGTGCTGGATATGCTGGGCCTGGGGGAGACGGACAAGGCGGTGGTCCTCACCCTGGCACCGGAGCCGCTGATCCCCCTCCTCAGGGGGGAGCTGGTGCGGGGGCTGCGCCTGCGCCATCCGGGGAAGGGCATCCTGTTCACCCTGCCCCTTTCCGGCATCAGCCGGCGGGCGGCGGCCTGCCTTTCCCGGCCGGAGCAAGAACGAGAAGGAGGGAAAACCATGGAAGAAGCCAACATCTGCCGCTGGCACCTCATCGTGGCCTCGGTGGACCAGGGGGAGGTGGACCAGGTGATGGACGCCGCGCGGGCGGCGGGGGCCACCGGAGGCACCATCCTCCACGCCCGCCGGGCCGGGGTCCACGAGGCGGAGAAGTTCTACGGCATCACCCTGCAAAAGGAAAAGGAGCTGCTGGCTATCCTGGCCCCCAAGGAGGGCAAGACGGCCATTTTGCAGGCCATTGCCCGCAGCGTCCCCCTGGAGGGGGAGCGGGGCGGGGTGGTTTTCTCCCTCCCGGTGGACAGCATCGAGGGGCTGAACCTCGACTAAAAAAGAAGCCCTGCCAGCGGCCGCCCATAGGAAAAAACCTCCCCAGCCGGCGGGCTTTGGCCACGAAAACAGCTTTTAAAAAGCGCCCAACCTGTCTTTCTGACAGGCCAGGCGCTTTTTTAGCTTAGCAGATTAAGAGCCTATCCCGAAATTATCCGCACGCATCTTGCCGGCAAATCTCTCGTCTGCCTTTGCCCGAAAACCTTGAAAGCCATATAGGCTACCTGCGGTTTTCGAACTTCGGCAGACGAAAAATTTGCTCGCCGATCTGCATACGTCTAATTCTGGGATAGGCTCTAAATCCTTCCCCTGTTTTGCCATTCTTCTTTTCGCTTCCTTTTCTTCTTTTGCAAGAAGAAAAGGAAGGCGGGCCTGGGCGGCAAGCCCAGTTACGGGGCGATGGCGGTCTCCAGGGCGATGGCCATCATATCCCGGAACTTGGTCTGGCGCTCCTCGGCGGTCATGGCCCGGTCCGGGTCGCCGACGAGGTCGGAGATGGTCAGAAGGCCCAGGGCCTGCTTTTTCAGGTAGGCGGCGTTCATGTAGAGGGCGGCGCACTCCATCTCGGCGCAGAGGACCCCCATATCCAGCCAGCGCTCGCTGCGCTCCGGGTGGGCGCTGTAGAAGCAGTCGCTGGAGACGACGTTGCCCACCATGAACTTGCAGCCCTGCTGCTGGGCGAAGCCCACCGCCTTGGAGAGGAGGCCGTAATCGGCGATGGGGGCGAAGGTGCCGGGGAGATCGTACTGGGCGCCGTAGTTGGAATCGGTGCAGGCCCCCTGGGCGATGACCACATCCCCCAGGTCCAGATCCGGGTGCATCCCGCCGGCGGAGCCGATGCGGATGATTTTTTCCACATCATAGAAGGCGAACAGCTCATAGCTGTAGATGCCCACCGAGGGCATCCCCATGCCGTGGCCCATCACCGAGACGGGGTGGCCCTTGTACTTGCCGGTGTAGCCGTTCATCCCCCGGACGCTGGTAACCAGCCGGGCCTCCTCCAGGAAATTTTCCGCAATGAACTTTGCCCGCAGGGGGTCGCCGGGCATGAGGCAGACCTTGGCGAACTGGCCTTTTTCGGCGGCGTTGTGGGGAGTGCTCATAATCGTTTCTCCTTTCATAAACAGCGGTGTCAAGTGGATTTTCCCCCTCTTTTGGGGGGTGGTATAGGGTAATTATAACATAAAATCCGGCCTGTTGCTATAAATATTTTGGGGGGAATTTACGGAACGCCGCAAGCGCCTTGCCTTTTCTCCATAAATTAGGTATTATAGGGGCAGATTTTAAAAGAAGCCTATTATTTTTAGGGAGGACATTGGATTTGGACTTTTTTGGATTTATCAGCCTGTTCGGCGGGCTGGCCCTCTTCCTGTACGGGATGTCGGTGCTGGGGGGGAGCCTGGAAAAGGCCTCCGAGGGACGGCTGGAAAAGATTTTGGAGCGGCTCACCGGCAGCGTCCTGAAGGGGGTGCTGCTGGGGGCGGTGGTTACCGCCGCCATCCAGTCCTCCTCGGCGGCCACCGTCATCGTGGTGGGCCTGGTAAACGCCCGCGTGATGAAGCTGCGCCAGGCCATCGGGGTCATCATGGGGGCCAACATCGGCACCACCGTCACCGCCCATATCCTCCGCCTCAGCGGCGGGGACGGGGGCTTCCTGCTGCGCCTCATCGCCCCCACCACCCTGGCCCCCGCCATGGCTATCGCCGGTATCCTCCTCTTTATGCTGGCCAAGGGGGACCGCCTGCGGGAGGTGGGGCAGATGCTCCTGGGCTTCGGGGTGCTCTTCACCGGCATGTTCCAGATGGAGGCGGCGGTGCGTCCCCTGCGGGAGCTGCCCGCCTTCGCCCAGCTCTTCCAGGCCATGACAAACCCCATTTTAGGGGTGCTGGTGGGGGCGGGGGTCACCGCCGTTATCCAGTCCTCCTCCGCCTCGGTGGGTATTTTGCAGGCCCTTTCCTCCACCGGGGCCATCACCTGGGCGGCGGCGGTGCCCATCATCCTGGGCCAGAACATCGGCACCTGCGTCACCCCCATGCTGGCCAGCGTGGGGGCCTCCAAAAGCGCCAAGCGGGCCGCCTTTGTCCACCTTACCCTGAACCTTTTGGGCACCGGGGTGTTCCTCTGCGGCATCTACGGGGTGCAGCACCTGATTGGGCTGCCCTTCTGGGGGGATGTGATTGATAAGGGGGGCATCGCCAATTTCCACACCTTCTTTAACGTGGCGGTGACGGTGCTGTTTCTCCCCTTTGTGGGTCTTTTGGAGCGGTGCGTCTATCTTTTCGTCCCCCAGGGGGACGGGGAGACGGAGGGACAAGCCCCCCAGGAGGACCCCGCGGTGCTGGCGCTGGATTCCCGCCTGCTGGTTTCCCCCGGCCTGGCCCTGGAGCAGGCCCACGCCGCCGCCTGCCGGATGGCAGCCCTGGCCCAGGATAACTTCTCCCTGGCGAGGGAGATGATTCTTTCCGGGGTGGAGGAGGAGAAGGCCGCCCGCCTGGCCCGGCAGGAAAAGCTGGTGGACACCCTCCAGGACCGGGTGGAAAATTACCTCATCCAGCTTTCCCGCCGCCACCTCACCGAAGGGGGCAAGGGAGAGGTCTCCCGGCTGCTGCACATGATTGGGGAGCTGGAGCGGGTCTCCGACCAGGCGGAAAACATCCTGGAAAACGCCCAGCTGCTGGAGCGGGCGGGGATTGCCTTTTCCTCCGGCGCCAGGGCGGAGATGGAGCTATACAGCGCCGCGGTCACCGAGATTTTGGACGCCGCCATCCGCTCCTGGGAGGCCTGGGACCTGGAGCTGGCCCGGAGCATCGAGCCCCTGGAGCAGGTGGTGGACCTGGCGGAGGAGTACCTGAAGGACCGCCACATCAGCCGCCTGCGGGATGGTGGGTGCACGGTGGACGCCGCCTTCGCCTTTGTGGAGGCCCTTTCCTCCATGGAGCGCATCGCCGACCACTGCTCCAACATCGGGGTGCTGCTCCTCACCGGCAGCCGGGAGGGGGACGGCCACGCCTACCTCCACGCTCTCCACAAGGGACAGGACCCCGGCTATGTCCGGGCCTACCGGGGATACGAGGAGAAGTATCTGGCCTCCCTGCGGGCCCTTTCGCAGTAAGGGGGGCGGTCAGCGTGATATGGGCGCGGAGCCTATGGAGACCGCTGCCCAAACCCGCACATGCAGCAAAAAGCACCGGTCAAATGACCAGTGCTTTTTGTTTTGGTGGAGACGGTGGGGATCGAACCCATGACCTCTTGAATGCCATTCAAGCGCTCTCCCAGCTGAGCTACGCCCCCATGAACAACGCCGTCACTACTGTGACAACGAAAATTATTATACATGACCATCACCCAAAAGTCAATACCTTTTTTTCTTTTTCCCGGATTTTTTGCAGAATTCAAAAAAGGCAGTTCAAAACACCGCAGTAAGGCCCCCTGCTTTGCAGGGGGCCTGGTAGGGGTTGGCCGCGGGGCCTGCCCCGCTGGTGATCCATCGGAGGTTCGAACTCCGGACCCTTTGATTAAAAGTCAAATGCTCTGCCAACTGAGCTAATGGATCATAGTCACGCCAAAAGAATCCCCAAGGGAGGACAGCTTCCTTATTATAGCAACCGTCCCTGCCCTTGTCAACCTTTTCCGGCAGATTTTGGGGAGAAGGCAGGATTTTTCCCCCAGGTCATGACAAGCGGCTCCATTTGGTTTATAATAGTAGCAGATTCATCCCAGGGGAGAAAGGGGGAGGCGGCCATCGCCATCACATTGGAAAGCGAAATCCGCTTCCTGCGGGGGGTGGGGGAGCGGCGGATGAAGCTCTACCAAAAGCTGGGGGTCGCCACCGTGGAGGAGCTCCTGCGCCATATCCCCAGGGACTATGTGGACCTGCGCCAGGCCGTCTCCATCGGGGAAAGCATCCTGGAGGAAAAGCAGGCGGTACGGGCCGTTTTGGGGAGGAAGGAGCCGGAGCGGATGCTCCGGAAGGGCCTCACCGCCCAAAGGCTCCTGGGGGTGGATGGAGAGGACACCCTTACTTTGACCTTTTTTAACGGAAAATATACAGTGGCCGGCCTGGAGGAGGGGAAGGAATACCTCTTCTATGGGCTGGTGGAGGGCACGCTGACCCGCCGGGAGATGACCAACCCCGCCATCTACCCTGGGAATGCCAGCGGCCTTTCCCCCGTCTATCCCCTCACCGCCGGCCTCAGCAGCCGGGGGATTGGGAAGGATGTCTCCACCGCTTTGGCCCTCCTGCCCGCCATCCCCGAAACGCTGCCGGAGTGGGTGCGGGAGGAAAACCGCCTCTGTCCTCTGGGGGAGGCCCTGAAGCTGATTCACCATCCCCCCTCCTGGGAGGCGGTGGAGCGGGCCCGCAGGCGGCTGGTCTTTGAGGAGCTGCTGTGCCTGAGCATCAGCTTTGCCCGGATGAAAAAGGGCCGCCAGGGGGAGCGGGTCCGGCCTATGGAGGCGGTGGATATGGCCCCCTTCCGGGAGGCGCTGCCCTTTCCCCTCACCGGGGCCCAGGAGCGGGCCATCCGGGAAGCGGCGGCGGACCTGCGCTCCGGCGCCCCTATGAACCGCCTGGTCCAGGGGGATGTGGGCAGCGGCAAGACGATGGTGGCCGCCGCCTGCTGCTGGTTCTGCTGGAAAAACGGCCGCCAAAGCGCCCTCATGGCCCCCACCGAGATACTGGCGGAGCAGCATTACCGCAGCCTTGCCCCTTTGCTGGAGCCTTTGGGGATGCGCCTGGGGCTGCTTACCGGCTCCTGCACCCCCAAGGAAAAGCGGGAGCGAAAGGCCGCTTTGAAGGGGGGAGAAATCGACCTCATTATCGGCACCCACGCCCTCATCACCGGGGATACCCTCTTCCGGGAGCTGGGGCTGGTGGTCACCGACGAGCAGCACCGCTTCGGGGTGGCCCAGCGGATGCGCCTTTCCGGCAAGGGCGGGGAGGCCAATGTCCTGGTGATGTCCGCCACCCCCATCCCCCGCACCATGGCCCTTATCGTCTACGGGGACCTGGAGCTTTCGATCATGGATGAGCTGCCCCCCGGACGGCAGAAAATCGACACCTATTATGTGGGCGGGGATAAGCGCCAGCGGGCCCTAAACTATATCAAAAAGCATCTGGACGCCGGGTATCAGGGGTATATCGTCTGCCCCCTGGTGGAGGAGGACGAGGCGGGGGAAAGCGCCCCCGGCCTGAAGGCCGCCGTCACCTATCTGGAGGAGCTGGTGAAGGGTCCCTTTGCCGGGTACCGGGTGGGCCTCCTCCACGGCAAGATGAAGGGGAAGGAGAAGGACGGGGTGATGTCCGCCTTCGCCGCCGGGGAGCTTCAGCTGCTGGTTTCCACCACCGTCATCGAGGTGGGGGTGGACGTCCCCAATGCCGTCATCATCCTGATTGAAAACGCCGAGCGGTATGGCCTTAGCCAGCTGCACCAGCTCCGGGGCCGGGTGGGCCGGGGAAAGGTGAAATCCTGCTGCATCCTTCTTTCCGACGCCAAGGGGGAGGCCGCGCGGGAGCGGCTGCGGTTTATGACCTCCACCGGGGATGGCTTTGCGATTGCGGAGTATGATCTGCGCACCCGCGGGCCGGGGGATTTCTTCGGGACACGGCAGCACGGCCTCCCCCAGCTTCAATTTGCCGACCTGGCCGCCGACGGGCAGGTGCTGGCCCAGACCCAGCGGGCCGCCGCCCGGCTGCTGGCGGAGGACCCGGAGCTTTCCGCCCTGCCCCTGCTGCGGAAAAAGGTGGAGCGCATGACCGCCATGGCTTCCAGCGGGATATAGTACAATTGGTATATTATCCTGTGCATATTACAAAATGCCGGTGGCTAAGCTATGCCGTTCTTTTTTCGTTTCACAAGAATAAACTTGGAGGTATAAAAATGATGTACGATGTTTTGATTTTAGGCGGAGGCCCTGCCGGCCTCACTGCGGCTCTTTACGCCAAGCGGGCGGGGATATCGGTTCTGGTGCTGGAAAAGACCATCTACGGCGGACAGGTGGTGAACACCCCGATGGTGGAAAATTACCCCGGCATCCAGACCATCGCCGGGGCGGACCTGGCCATGGCCCTTTATGACCAGGTGACCAGCCTGGGGGTGGAGATCCGCCTGGAGGAGCCGGTGAGCGTGCAGCTGGACACCAACCCCAAGGCCATCGCCACCGCCAGGGGGCTTTACGAGGGGAAGACGGTCATTATTGCCAACGGGGTTAAGCGCCGCAAGCTGGGCTGCCCTGGGGAGGAGAAATTTTCCGGCCGGGGGGTCTCCTACTGCGCCACCTGCGACGGGGCCTTCTTCCGGGGGAAGGTAGCCGCCATTGTGGGGGGCGGGAACACCGCCCTGGAGGACGCCCTTTTCCTGGCGAACCACTGCTCCGCCGTCCATCTCATCCACCGGCGGGAGCAGTTCCGGGGCAGCCAGATTCTGGCGGAGGCGGTGAAGAAGCGGGAGAACATCATCCTTCACTACAACACGGTGGTGGAGGAGATTGCCGGGGAGGACAAGGTCACCGGCCTGCGCCTGAAAGAGGTGACAACCGGGAAGGAGACCCTCCTGGCGGCGGAGGGGGTTTTTGTGGCCATCGGCCTGATGCCGGATAACGGCTTTTTTACCGGCCAGCTGGAGCTGGACGGGGCGGGGTACATTCGGGCGGGGGAGGACTGCCGCACCAACCTCCCTGGCGTCTTTGCCGCCGGAGATACCCGCACCAAGGCGGTGCGCCAGATTATCACCGCCGCGGCGGACGGGGCTGTGGCCGCCCTGGGGGCGGCGGGGGAGCTGCTCTAAGAAGCTGCGCCAATCTGCACGCTTCAGCGATGGATACAGCTTCTAAGAGCCTATTCAAGATCTCCTGGCGCACCGTCTAAACGGGCCTTTTTCCGCCCATCCGGCACATCCGGAGATTCTGAATAGGCTCTAAGAACCACCCCGGAGGAAGAAGGCGTTTTGCCCTCCCCTCCGGGGTGGTTTTTATAGGTAGGCTTCCTCCCCCAGCAGGCGGAGGGCCTCCTGGTAGCGCCCCTGGAGCTCCAGCTGGAAGGGGACGGTGTTCAGGAGGGAGGCGGGGTCCGCCAGCAGCCGCTGGTAGGCCCGGCGGCGGAGCTTTTGGGAGCTGGAATGGCCAGCCCAGCGGCTGAAGGAGGCCATGTAGCTGTCCATCAGCTCCCGCCAGCCGGAGAAGGTCTCCTGGATGGCCTTGGCCACCGGGAGGGAGTGCTCCAGCAGCTCCCGCCGGGTGATGTATCCGGCGGCGTAGCCGTACCCCAGCACCATGGGGGCCCGCCCCAGCTGCCAGCCGTCGTGGCCCACGCGGCCGGTGCGGACCAGGTGCTCCACGGTGGAAAGAAGGGCTTCCCGGTTTTTTACCTCCCAGCGGGCCTCCAGCACCCACAGGGCCTGCTCCCGCTGGTACTGGGTGCGCTCAAAGCCCCCGGCAAAGGCGGTGTCCCCGTCGTGGTAATCCTGTCCCTCCAGGTAGACGCAGTAGGAGGTGACAAGCCATTCTTCGTATCGGCTGCGGATCCGGTTTTCCTCCAGGATGGGGCTGCGGTCCCACCGGGAAAGACCCAAGGGGGCCGGAGGGGGCGGGGATTTCAGCCTGCGGCAATCCGCCTGCCGCCCCTGATTCTGGGCCTCGATGTAAAAGGCGGTGAGCCTGCGCCGATCCCCCCGGTCCGCTTGGGGGTGCATCTGGACCAGGTACTGGTAAATATCAGGGTGCTGCTTCGGGGGCAGGTCCACCTGCATCTCCTTCCCCCGGATGTCCACCAGGGTGATGCGGACCTTCTTGGAGAGATACCGCCGGGAAAAATCCTCGAAATAGACCCCGGCTACCTCGTCCCGCTTCATGGCCCGGCCGGGGAAGACGATCCAGTCGTACCCCAGGCAGATGTCGGCGCTGCCCAGCACCGGACAGCGCAGGTCCTCCGCCAGCAGGGCGAGGGGGTTGCCGGAGTCCGGCGGCAGATAGGGGCTGGCGGTTTTTTTCAGCCGCCCCTTGTACCCCAAAAGGGCAAGGAGCCGGACGAGGAAATAGACCACCGCGACGCCGCTCCCAACAAGACCGGCGAAGGCAAGGCTCCCCATGAGGAAGGGATGGGCCTTGGAGAAGACCTCCCCCGGACCATAGAAGTATTCGATGGTGGCGCACCCGCCGCCGCACAGGAGCACCGACCAAAGGAAGGGGGCCAGCAGCCGCCGGAGAAGGGAGCGCCGCTGCTGCCGCAGAAGTGGAAAAGCCATAGAAATCCATCCTTTCCGTTATGATACGCCCGGCACAAGGTCCCCCCTGCTACGGCTGGGCGGGGAAGAGCACCGCCTGGAGGAGAAAGCTGCCCTCCTCCCACTGGCAGCGGAAGAGGCCGCCATACCGCTTTACAGTGGACTGAATGCTCCGCAGGCCCAGGCCGTGGCCCTCTCTGGGCGGGGTGAGGGGCAGGCCGTCGGGGCCGAAGCGCACCGGCAGGGGGCAGGCGTTGCGCACCGCCAGGGTAAGGCGGCGGTTATCGGTAAGCTCCAGCTCCACCTTCATCCACCGCTCTGTCTCCGCCAGCTCCTGGAGGGCGTGGAGGGCGTTTTCCAGGGCATTGGAAAGAATCATGCAAAGGTCCATCTCGTCGTAGGGGAATTGGGCGGGGAGCTGAATCTTGGTTTCCAGCCGGCAGCCTGCCTCCTTGGCCTGGGAAAAATAGGAGGTGAGCACCGAGTTAATAGCGGTGTTGGGGCACCAGTTGGAGCGGGTCAGGTCGCTGAGCTTCCCCTGAAGCTCCGAGATATACTGCTGAACGCCGGCGCTGTCCCCCTGTAGCAGCATCCCCTCCATCACCATCAGGTGGTGGCGCATATCGTGGCGGTAGATGCGCTCCAGCTCCATCTTCTGGCAGATGGCCTGGTAATCCCGGCGGCGCAGCTCCGCCTGGCGGGCCCCTTCATAACCCACCACCTGCCGCCACAGGGAACGGAGGATGGTGATATAGGTGAGGGGCATCAAAATCATCACCAGCAGGATGCGAAGAAGCCCCGCCAGGTCCGGCATGGGGGCGTCCACCGGCACCGCAGTGACCATAATGAGCAGATAGTACACCGCGCCGACGACGGCAAAGGTCCCCCATCCCCGCAGCAGGCTGGTTTGCAGCTCCAAAAAGGGCCGGCGCAGGTACCGCCATATGAGCAGCTCCGCCGCCGGGAAAATCACCAGCCGACCCAGCAGCAGGACGACGTAGGTATCCCCGGCGAGACGGTCCAGGAAGTTGGTGAGCTGCAAAAGCCAGAAGCAGAGAGTATCCGAGACGCAAAAAAGGAAAAAGAACCGCCCGTCCCGGTATTTGGAAAGGACATAGAACAGCGCCAGGGTGGGCAGGGTGCAGGTGAAAAAGGCGATGCTCATAATGATGCCGTGGCCCAGCCAGTACATGGCCAGCACATTGCAGATAAGGAGCGTCCCCGCCCCGGCAAAGCTGATAAGCAGCGTCCTGCCCCAGGGGTACCGGGGGATGAAAAAGAGCAGGAAAATTACTAGAACATGAAGCATCGACCAAAGAAAAGAGATATCCCTTAAAATTGTCACTTTCGGTTCCTCCTTTACATCCTGGGGGTGTCCAGCCAATAGCTGCTCCACCGCTGCTTGGCCTTGGCGGCCAGACCGCGGGAGAGGGGAACCCGCTTCCCGTTATCCAGCAGCAGGGCGCCCTTTTCCACCGCGGTGACATAAAAGAGGTTCACAGCAAAGCTGGCCCCGCAAAGGAAGAAGCTGGGGTCCCCCAGAAGGGGGGCGACCTCCTCCTGAAAGGAGCCCCGCACCGTCATGCCCTCCAGGCGGTCCCCGCCGGAAAGATGGTAGCGCACCACTCGCTCCGCCAGCTCGGCGTAGAGGATTTCGTCCAGGCGCACCCGCCGCAGGCCCTCCCGGCTTTTGACGGCGATGCAGGCCTTCCTCTTTTTTTCCAAGGCGGCCACCGCCTCATCCAGCACCTGGAAGAGCGTTTCCGGCTGTACCGGCTTCATCAGGTAGTGGAAGGCCCGTGTGGCGTAGGAATCCACCGCGTATTCCGGGGAGACGGTAAGATAGATGATAGGGCTGACGCTGCCCACCTCCCGCAGGCGCATTCCCAGCTGAATGCCGGAAAGCCCCGGCATCACCACGTCCAGCACATACAGGTCGAAGTCCCCGGCCTCCTCCGCTGCGTCCAGCACCTCCAGGCCGGAGGAGAAGACCGAGACCCTGACGGCAAGATGAGGCCGGGCCGCCCCGTAGTCCAAAAGCAGCTTCCCCGTAGCGCTGCGCTGTTGTCTGTTATCGTCACATAAGGCAATCCTCAGCACCGGCGGCGCCCTCCTTATATTTGCAAATTATACGCAAAAATGTGCAGAATCCGCGCAAGGCTCAAAAAAGCGCGGGTAATTTGCTATAATGAGCGTACCACCCTCACACATGTTTGTCAAGGGATTCCCAGGTGGGGGGACGGGTGGAATAAAGGAGCGAATCGGGGGCCTGGCCCCCGATGTTCCCGGAACTTCCGGGAACAAAGCATCTTAATCTAGGATAAAAAAGGAAAAGGGGGCTGATGATGGAGCTTCGTATGAATGGAGAAAGGAGCCTTGTGCCCTGTTCTTTGGGGGCGCTGCAAAAGCCCTGCCCCGGCTGCAGCGTCTGGCCCCAGCAGCGGTGCCCTGTCTTTACAGGGCGGCGGGTTGGCCTCTGCTCGGTGCAGCGGTGCTGGTTTTGCCGGTACGCCAACTTCCACCTTCAGGAGGGAACGGCCCTGGAGGTGGGGGTCTGCTGCTGGCCAAAGGCCCAGATGGACTAAGAGCCTATCCAAGTTCTCCCTGCACACCGCCTTGACAGGCCTTTTTGTGCCCTGCGGCGTTAAAAACCCTTGCAATACAGCAAGTATTCCTGCGGTTTTTTGCCTTGCAGGACGCAAAAATTCCTGCCTGTTCAGTGCACCGGGAGATCCTGCATAGGCTCTAAGAGCCCCGGCCCCCCTCTCCCTCCCCGAAAGGGGCCTGGCGCAGGCCCTCCTTAAGGGTGCGGATGGTCTCGGTGATGAGGCGCAGCTCCCAGTGGGAGCAATCGGAGAGGAGGGCGGTCAGCTCCTGCTGGTACACGGCGCCGGAGGCGGCGACGCTGTCGCAAAGGAGCTGGTCCGCCGTCACCCCCAGGGCGTTGGCGATATGCACCAGGGTGGGCAGGCTCAGCTTGGTGGCCCCCCGCTCGATGTGGGAAATGTTGGAGGGCTCCTGCTCGGAAAGCTCCGCCAGGGTCTGCTGGGTCAGCCCTTTGGCCTTGCGCAGGCGGCGGATCCGCACCCCGATGGCCTGGTAGTCAATTCCCATAATCGCACCTCTTTCCAAAGACGGTATTTTGTGAGAATTTGTGGTTTTTCTATAAAATTCTTGTTAAAGTTTCAATTTCAAAAAATCTTTACAAAAATTATTGTATATCCGAATCGGATATGATAAAATTGCTTTAATATCCGATTCGGATATATAATAAAGTTTTTATACCAAATTCTCTCTTCCCTCCAGGGCGCGAACAGGCATGGATGCCTGGGGCGGCCCAAAAGGGGAGAAGATTTGGCCGGTACCGCTTTTTGCCGCAAGGTGTGTTTTTGGCAGAAACAGAATAATCTGGACATATAGAAAGAGACAAAACGAGGGCGCTCTATGCAGCAGAGGGAAAGGCAATGAGGGAACGATTTTTCCAAAAAAAGAACAGCGGCTTCACATTGGTGGAGACATTGGCCGCGGTGGCGATCCTGGTGGTGCTTCTGGGAATCTCCGCCGTGGCGGTGCTGCGCCTTCAGAAATACCTGGAGATCACCCGCCTGGACAATGCCGCCCGCGGCATTTACATGGCGGCCCAGAACCGGGCGGTGCTCCTTTCCGGCGGCAAGCAGCTGAAGGCCCTGGTGCAGGGGGAGGACAACGCCGTGAGCCTTGCTGCCCGGACCGGGGAGGAAGCGCCCCTCTATTATGTTGCCCACACGGCGGAAAAAACCGACCCCGCCCTGGAGCAGCTCCTTACGGCGGGGAGCATCGACCCGGCTTTGCGCCAAGGGGAGTTTTACATCGTTTACGAGCCGGTAAGCGGCAGCGTCACCGATGTCTTTTATGTGGAAAAGGGGATGGCGAAGCTGGCGGCGGGGGATTTTTCCGCCTTTTACCAGATGTGGAGCGCCGCCCCCCGGCAGGAGCGGATGAAGGCCGCCCCCATGCTGGGGCATTACAGCGGCGGCGCCGCCCAGGGGGAGGACATTGACACCGCCGCCACCCCCTCCCTCACCGTAATGATTCAAAATGAGGAGCGCCTCACCGTCACCGTAAGCCGCTGGCTCCCCAACAGCCTGCCTTCGGGCAGCGTCCAGCTGGCGGTGGCCCTGGAGTACGGCGGAGAGCGAATCAGCCTGTACGACGACCAGGGGGCGGAAAAGAACCCCTTCTCCTGGCGGATGACGGCGGAGCCCCCCGCCGCCGAGGGCAGGGGAAAGCGGGACTCCAAGACCTGGGTGCTGGATGAGCTGGGGACCCAGCGGTTCGCCGCCCTCTTCCCCGGCAGAAGCCTGGAGCTGGGGGAGCTTTTCGCCGTGGAGGCGGTTCTCACCTCGGTGGACGGCAGCTTCAGCGAAATCACCGCCAGGGACGATAACAACAGCCTGTTCGCGGAGCAGAGCAGCGGCAGCGACACCGCCTACCTGGAGTACCTGCGCCATCTCCAAAACCTGGATGAGAAATACTCCGGGGTGGGCGGGGATAAGACCAGGGCGGTGCAGCGGGGGGAGATCCGCTGCGCCAGCAACGAAACCTACCCCGGCTACCAGTTTGTTTCCATCCGCAACAGCAGCCTGAAGAGCTTCGACGGGGGCCAGTACCCCATCCGGGATCTGCTGGTTGCGGAAGAGACACAGGCCGGGGGGCTTTTCTCCGCCGTTTTGGACACCGACTTCACCGATGTCCGGCTGGTGAACGCCGCCGTTTCCGCCAGCGGGGCCTTCCCCGCCGGGGCCCTGGCCGGGGAGGCCACAGACGCCAGCTTTGACGGCTGCTGGGTCTACTGGGAGCCGGAGCAGGGGGAGCTGAACCTGCGCAGCCTTTTGGGCAGCGACGGGGAGGGCTACCAGTACAAAATAACCGGGGCCAGCGCCGGGGGGCTGGTGGGACGCATGAGGGGCGGCATGATGATCGACTGCCTGGCGGCCACCACCGTCCGGGGCAGGGATGCCGCCGGCGGCCTTATCGGAACAGAAAGGCCGGAGGAGAGCGGTCCGGTGCGCATTGAAAATTCCTACGCCGACTGCTACCTGGCGGGGAACAGCGCCGCCGGGCTGATAGGAGATTTGGGGGGAGCGGTCCAGCTGGAGGACTGCTACGCCGCCGGGTTTATCGGGGCGGGCAACGGCTCCAAAGCGGCCGGGCTCTGCCTGGGCAGCGGAAAAACCACCGCCCAAAACGTCTACTCCGCCCTTTGCGTCGCCGGAGAGAATGGCAGCGTCACCTACCCGCCCCTCACCGGCGGCCTGGGGGACAGCCTCCAGAATACATACCGCCGGGGCGGGGACCCCAAGGCGGACGAGAAAAACATGACCTACGAGGATATGACCGCCCAGAGCTTCAGCAGGAAGCTGGGGGAACCCTCGGAGGGGGGCGCGTTTGCCTGGAAGACGGAGGCCGGCAGCAACAGTCCCTACAACCTGCGGGAGCGGCTGAACCTGGTGGTTTACAGCTTCCCCGGCCTTGCAAGCCTGCCCCACTACGGGGATTGGAACGCGGAATTTAAAAAGCCCAGCCTGGTTTACTACGAGGAATACGCCGGCGCCGACGGGAAGAGCAGCTACGGCTTTTCCGGCGGCAACGCCCGGTATCTCATCGGGGAGCTTTCCGATAAGGAAACCATCCTCCTGGACGGCTACGCCGTGGCCCTTTTGCAGGACGACCTGAAGGACGACGAGATGGAAGTGACCTACCGCTACTTCGACCCCGCCGACGGCACCGAGGTGCGCAAAAAGGTCCGTTACGCAAGGCCCGGCAAGGGGGATGACCAGACCCCGGAGCTGGTTTCCACCACCTGGAAAAACAGCGAGGGGAACGAGGGCCGGTATTACCTGGCTCCCCTGCCGGAGGAGCTGGTGAACAGCAGGACGGCGGAGGAAAACCTGTACCGGTACCTGAGCTTCTCCTTTATGCCCGGACCGGGGGAGGAAGAGGCGGCGGGGGAATACTTCTACAACCCCCACTTTGCGGAGACGGTGATCCCCTACCAGCCGGAGGACGGGCAGCCCCACGACTGGGAGGCCGGGGAGGCCAAGGATTACGCCGGGGAGCTGGTGAAAAACCGCGGCACCGTCAGCGTGCGCACCCCCCGCCATCTTTACAGCCTCAGCCAGTTCCCGGAATATTACCACAGCCAGGCCCACAACCTGACCTTCCGCCAGGAGCTGGACCTGGACTACGGCACCTACACCGGCTACAGCCTCTTCGGGGCGGCCGGCGGCGTCTTCCGGCAGCAGCCCATCGGGCGGGAGAGCGAGCCCTTTAAGGGAAGCTACAACGGCGGCTGCAACACCATCTCCCGCCTGGTTTTCACCGTTCCGGAGGGAAGCGACCGCTCCTACGCAGGGCTGTTTGGCTTTTCGGAGGGGGTTCTGCGCAACATCGTTTACCAGCTGGACCCCAACCTCCAGGTGGATGTGAAGATGGATAACGGCTCCCAAAGCCTGTACATCGGGGGGCTGCTGGGGGGCAACACCGGCACGGTGCAAAACTGCGCCGTGTCCGGGGCCAGCCTCATTGGGCGCAACACCGGCTCCACCCTGTATATCGGGGGGCTGGCGGGGCGCAACCGGGGCATCATCCGGGAGTGCGGGGCGGAGGCCGCCGCCCTTTCCGCCGATAACGCCACCTACGCCAAGAGCTACGTGGGGGGCGTGGTGGGGGAGAACACCTCCTCCGGCCGGATCAGCGCCACCTACGGGGTGGGCCGCCTGACGGCAGAGGTGGACGGCACCTCCCAGGCCCGCGTCTGCGGCTTTGCAGGGGATAATTCCGGCGTCATCAGCGGCTCCTACGCCGCCGCGGACCTCCGCTCCAGCGGCCAGGGGGTGGAGATCTACGGCTTCTGCGGCGTGCGGGAGGGCTCCCAAAGCGGCACCCTTTACCTCAACCAGGGGAACTTTACCTACCGGGGCATCTCCTACAACGCCAACTACACCCGCTACAAGGCCTCCCCGGTGGAATACGAGACCCTGGCGGGAAGCACCTCCGCCGTGGCAGGGATGTCCAAGGTGGATGGAAACGGGGCCTTCCCCTATCCCACCGCCGTGAAGGACGCCGGGGGAGCGCCGGTCCACTACGGACAGTGGCCCGGCCTCATGGAGCTGGGGGAGATGGGCGCCTACTATTGGGAAAAGCTGGAGCTGAACAAAACAGAGACCTACTATGTGGAGCTGCTATCGGTGGATCCCCAAAAGTCCTACGGCAACCGGGTCAGCCGCCTAACCACCCTTTCCACCGCCCACGACGACGGCGGCGTTGTAACCGGCTACGGCTATGGCTACTACGAAAAGCAGGGCACAAAGGAAACTCTCGCCGCGGAGGGCCTCTATTATACCGATGGCAGAACCTCGGCCCTTCTCAGCCAAAGCACCCCCTCCCAGGGGGAGGTGGACCAGGCGCTGGCGGTGCTGATGCCCGGCTACACCTTCCACTCCTACCACACCTACATCCCGGACAGCGGCAAGGCCGGCCTTTACCCAAATAACAAGCCTGGCAGCCCCAACGTCCGGCTGACCCTCTCCCAGGGGAACGGCGTCAGCGTCACCTTTGCCTTGAACCCACACTTCGGGGGGGCGCTGGCGGTGGAAAAGGCCCCTGGCTACTGGAGCGTGGCCCCGGCGCTTCGGGAGGTTCCTGGCAGCGCCGCAAACCCCTACCAGGTGCGCTCGGTGGAGCAGCTGGAGTTCATCAACTGGAACAGCCAGGCCCAGAACACCCGGACGGTGATACAGGCCGCCCAGGCGGGAAAGGACATGGTAAACTTCCCCTACCTCACCTCCTCCCTGGCCCGTGACGCCGGCAAGCACCACTGGCTCCAAAGCCACGACCTGGACGGCAAGAGCCGGGAATACACCCCCATCGCGGAATACTACGACCACACCGGCGGCAATACAGGCAACCTTTACGGCTGGTTTGGCGGCAGCTACGACGGGGCGGATTATATCATCAAAAATGTCAGCATCCAGGGCCAGCAGTCCTCCTGCGCCGGGCTGTTTGGCATCGTCTACGGAGGCACCTTGAAGAACATGATTCTCCACGATTCCAACGGCGCCGGGGTTATTAACAGCGGCTACTATAAGGGCATCACCAGCAGCTCCAAATGGTACGCCATCGGCGCCCTGGCGGGGCTGGCGGCGGAGGACCCCAAGGGGGAGGGCAAGGTGGAAAACTGCGCCGTCTCCGGCTACACCATCAACGCAAAGGTGTACACCGCCGGCAGCTGGGGAGGCAGCGGCATCGGGGGGCTTTTGGGCATCTCCCGGATGGATTTAAAGAACTGCTCCGCCATAACGAACATCCAGGTCCCCAAGGGCACCCAGGATAACGACAACATGCGGGTGGGGGGCCTGGCGGGCATCTGCCAAAAGAGCATCACAAGCTGCTACACCGGGGGAAGCATCGACTTCGACGGCTCCATCCCCTTTAATCAGAATACCGGCAGCAGCTTCCCCAAGGGGGCCTACATCGGCGGCATCGTGGGGGGCAGCTACATGAAGCCCCTGAAGGTGGGGGACAGCGCGGAGGTAATTGGCATTACAGGGGGAGACAACACCAATAACGCCCTCACCAACTGCTACAGCTTTGTAGAGCTGCCCAGCCTCACCGACCGCAACGGCCAGAAGGCCAACCCCTATATCCGCGCCCTTTACGCCATCGGCGGCACCGGGGACGTTTACACCGTGCGGGAAAATAACGAGCTGGACCGAAACCACAGCGCCGCCAACCGCGGCACCTGTACCATCCAAAACTGCTATTACCTGGGGAGCAGCACCCTGAAGAACAACGGCAGGGATATCCAGAACATCCGCAAAAACCGCCCCGCCAACGATCCCCTTTCCTTTAAAACCGATGTTTTTGACACCAACGGCATCAACTACAGCAACACCGCCCAAAACAACGATGCCCGCAACCCCAACGTCACCCAGCTCACCTACCGGCAGCTGGCCCGGCTGGAGCTGGTAAACGGCAAAGATATCTATACCCTGCTGCCGGAATTCCGCCCGGTGACCACCGAGGTGGACGGACTTTCGGTTTCCGGCAAATACAGCTACCCGCCCTCCCGGCGGGCCGAGCTGGAGGGGCTGGATTACCCCTTCCCCACCATCCTCACCAGGGAGCAGGGGGCCTACCAGGTCCACTATGGGGAATGGCCCGCTTATGGCGTCAGCCGCCCGGAGGGGGGGCGGCCCATCGCCCTGGATCTCTTCACCGCCACCCCCCATTCCGAAACGCTGGCCTTAACCGATGTGCCGCCGGGGGGCCGGTGGGCGGCAGAAACCGACCCGGAGGACCAGAAGGCCATCCAGGTGGAGATGGAGGAAAGCACCGGGCGGCTGACCGTCTCCCCCCTGGATGTGGGAACCACAAAGCTGCTGATTACCTACACCGAGCCGGACGGCCAAACCGCTCACCATTTCACCCTCACCGTCAACATCACCGCCGAGCTGGAGCTGCGGCCCAACACGGCGGCGGTCTTCCAGGGCGGGAGCACGGTGGTGCAGGTGACGCCCTACAGCGCCAACACCCCCTTGCCCCTAAGCAGCCTGGAGCTGGTGGCGGTGGTCTGCGATGAGGTCACCTGCCAGGTGACCCAGGCGGTGGAGCAGGGGGCAAAGAAGCCCGCAATCACCCTCACCGGCCGGGACCCCTGCGAGACGATGGCAAACATCAGCTTCACCTGCACGGCGGGAGGGAATTTCTATCCGGGCCTCAGCCCCCTTACCATCACGGTGCTGCCCCTGCCGGAGCCAAAGAAGGCGGGGGACAGCTGCCAGCTGGACTTTGGGAGCTACAGCGGCGGCTACGGCATCACCGGCCTGGCCGCCCGGCTCCAAACCACCGCCAGCCCCGCCCCCGCCAAGGTGACGGTGGCGGATAAAACCATCACCCTAAGCGAAATCCAGCCGGATGTGCGGGAGCTTCCCCTGGAAATCACCCTCACCATGGAGGGGCGAAGCCACGTCATCCAAATGACGGCCGTAGTAGGATAAACCCGCCAGGAAAGGAGGTGTCCCTTTGGAAGCCCTAAAACAAAAGCTGAAAGGCCGCCAAGGGGCCTCCTTCCTGCTGGCCCTGGCCCTGCTGCTGCTTTGCGTCATGGTGGCCGCCTCCCTTTTGACGGCGGCGGTTTCCAACGCCGGCAAGGTGCGCAGCAACAGGGAGGAGCAACAGAAGTATTTAACCCTCTCCTCCGCCCTGCGCCTGGTGTGCGGGGAGCTGGAAAAGGCAAGCTACCGCGGCCAGTACCAATACAGCAGCGCCGACCCGGTCCCCGATATCCCCGCCACCGATACCACCCCCGCCGTCCCCGGCTCTCCGGGGAAGCGGGTCTACACCCAGGAGGGAGGGCGCTTCACCTGCGCCTTGCAGGAGGTCCTCCCCCTGGAGCGGGATTTGGACGCCCTCTTCCGGGGGCAGTTCACCCTCCCCGGAGCAAAGCGGGACAATAAATACGACTACAGCTTTGAGCGCCTGGGGGATGCCGCCCTAAGCCCCAGGGGACCCTACACCCTGCGCCTGACGGCCCAGACGGACGAGGGGGGCTACCCCGGCCTGGGGGAGACGGTCACCATCCTGGCGGAAGTGCGCAGCAGCGGCTTTATCAGCCTCACCGCCACCCTGGAGTCCCCGGCGGGAGCGCCCTACGTCATGGAGGCGGAGCTTATCCCCAGCGGGGCCCCCGCCAAGCTCTTTGTGCTGAAGGGGGCGGAGGCCAGCACGGCGGAGCTGAACCAAACCGAGGAGATGACCTGGAAGGTCAACTGGATTGCCAAGAAGGAGGCGCAGGCCGATGAGACGCAAGCTCCGTAGCAGCCGGGGGGAAACCCTCATTGAGGTGCTTTGCGCCACCCTGGTGGCGGTGCTGTCCATCGCCCTGCTCTTTGGGGGAATCACCGCCTCCGCCAGCATCGACCTGGGGGCTCGCCGGAGCGATGCGGCCCATTACGCAGCCCTGACCCAGGCGGAAAGCCAGACCACACCGGCGGGGGAGGCCCAGCTGAAGGTGCAGAACATTCCCCTGGGGAAGGAGCAGACGGTGACGGTGCGCCTCTACGGCGGGGAGGGAATGTATTCCTACGCCCCCAAGGCGGAGGCGGGCCCATGAGGAAAAAGAGAGGGGACCAGAGGGGCTTCACCCTGGTGGAGATGCTTTGCGCCACCCTGATTTTGGTGATGCTGGCCCTGGTGACGGGGGTGGGGCTCCGGCTGGCCCTGGGGAGCTACCGCGCGGTGCGGGCAGAATCCGAAACCCAGCTGCTCCTTTCCACCGCCCTGGACGCCCTGGCGGACGATTTGCGGTACGCCAGGGATGTGAAAACCAAAGCCGGGCCGGAGGGCCCGCTGCTGGACACCTACCGCAGCGATTCCTACGGGCAGGGGGCGGCCCTGGAGCTGGACAGCGAAAACCAGCTGCTGGCCGGGGGCAAGCGGGTGCTGCCCCCTGGGGCCTACGGCAACGGCGCCTACCAGGTCCGGGAGCTTCGGGTCCTTTGCGGCCAGGGGGGCTTTACCATCCACCTGGCGGTGGGGGAAGGAAATGGGGATATCACAGCCAGCACCCCGGAGGAAGGGGTCTTTGTCCGGTGTCTGAATCGATTAACAGAGGGGGAAGCGCCATGAAATACATCCGCTTGGGGGACCTGCTGGTAAAGGGCAGAATCATCACCCAGGAGCAGCTGGAGGAAGCGCTGCAGCTCCAGGCCGGCAGCGGCCAGCGCCTGGGGGAGGTGCTCCAGCAAAACGGCTTCATCACCGAAAAACAGCTTATCAGCACCCTGATGGACCAGCTGGGGGTGGAGTTCATCGACCTGAACACCTACTCCATCCCGCCGGAGATGGCCCAGACGCTGCCCAAAAGCATCGCCAAAAAGCACATGGTGGTGCCGGTGCGGGTGAGCCGCAGCGATATCCAAATCGCCATGGCGGACCCCCTGAACTTTGTGGCCATCGAGGAGGTGCGGGCGGTGAGCCGCCGCCGGGTCATCCCCCTCATCGCCTCCGCCGCCGCGGTGGAGCGGGCGGTGCAGAACCTTTACAGCAACCAGGGGGCCATGCAGGCCATCGAGGATATGCGCCGGGACCTGCTGGGCAGCCAGTACGCCGCCCCCGCCCCCCAAAGCGTGACGGTGGACGAGGAGGAGGCGGACGCCGCCCCGGCCATCCGCCTGGTGAACTCCATCATCGACCGGGCCGCCACCGAGGGGGCCAGCGATATCCATATGGAGCCTGGGGAGGAGAGCATGACCATCCGGATGCGCATCGACGGGGTGCTGCGCAATATCATCACCGTGCCCCAGGAGCTGCAGGGGCCGGTGATTTCCCGGATGAAGATTATGGCCCGGATGGACATCGCCCAAAAGAACATCCCCCAGGACGGCCGGGCCAACGCCACCGTCCGCCAGGAGGTTCTGGACCTGCGTATCTCCACCCTGCCAACCATCCACGGGGAAAAGGTGGTGGTCCGCCTGCTGCGGAAGAGCCCGGAGCTTTCCACCCTGGAGGGGGTTGGCCTTTTGGGGGAAAACCTGCGGCAGCTGCGCCAGCTGCTGGACACCACCACCGAGGGGATGCTGCTGATGGTGGGACCCACCGGCTCCGGCAAAACCTCCACCCTCTACGCCATTATTGACCGCCTGCGCAGCGAGGAGGTGAACCTGGTCTCCCTGGAGGACCCGGTGGAATACCACATGGGCGGGGTCTGCCAGGTGCAGATAAACGAAAAAACCGGCCTCACCTTTGCCAGCGTCCTGCGGGCGGTGCTCCGCCAGGACCCGGATATCATCGCGGTGGGGGAGATTCGGGACGGGGAGACGGCGGAAATCGCCATGCGGGCCGCCATGACCGGCCACCTGGTCTTTTCCACCGTCCACACCAACAGCGCCCTTTCCTCCATCGACCGCCTGCTGGATATCGGGGTGGAAAGCTACCTTATCGCCGGGGCGCTGAAGGGCATCGTCTCCCAGCGGCTGGTGCGGCGGGTTTGTCCCCACTGCCGCAGGGCCTACACCCCCGCCCCGGAGGAGGTCCAGGCCCTGGGCCTGCCCCCAGGGGAGCAGTACACCTTTTACCGGGGGGCCGGGTGCGGGGAGTGCTTCGGCACCGGCTACCGGGGGCGCACCGGCGCCTTTGAGGTGCTGACGGTGACCCCGGCCATCCGCCGTGCCATCCGCAGCCGCTCCATGGCGGAGCTGGAAGCGGCCATGGGAAGCGCCGGGTTTTCCCCTATTATGGACGACTGCCGCCGGCTGGTGCTGGAAGGGGTGACCTCCGCCGAGGAGATCAACCGGGTGCTGGGGGACGGATAGAGACAAGATAGGCGCGCGTTTCAGCGGTTATCGGAAAGTAAGGAGAACAAGCTATGATGGTAGAAGGACTGATAGCCAAGGCCCTGGCGGACGGGGCCAGCGACATCCATTTGGTGCGGGGACTGAGCCCCCGCTACCGGGTGGATGGCAGCATCCGGGAGATGGATCCCGTCCCCCTCGCCGAGGAGGACTGCTCCGCCCTGGCCAGGGAGCTGGCGGGAGCGGATTTCCGAAAGGCGGACGTGGTGGGGGAGGCAGATTTGGCCGTCACCATCGCCGGGGTGCGCTGCCGGGTCAACCTCTTCCGGCAGCAGGGAGCCTGGTCCGCCGCCATCCGCCTGCTGAAGGAGACCATTCCGGAGCTGGAGCAGCTGGGGCTGCCGCCGGTGGTGGCGGAGTTTGCCGCCTATAACCAGGGCCTGGTGCTCATCACCGGGGAGACCGGCTCCGGAAAATCCACCACCCTGGCGGCCATCCTGGAGCGGATTAACCAGCGGGAGCAAAAGCACATCCTCACCCTGGAGGACCCCATTGAATACATCTACACCCCCAAAAGCTGCGTCATCAACCAAAGGGAGGTGGGCCGGGATACCGGGAGCTTTGCCGCCGGGCTGCGGGCCGCCCTCCGGGAGGACCCGGACGTGATTCTGGTGGGGGAGATGCGGGATCTGGAGACCATTGAGACCGCCCTTACCGCCGCGGAGACCGGGCACCTGGTCTTCGGCACCGTCCACACCAACTCCGCCGCCGATTCCATCGACCGGATGGTGGACGTCTTCCCGGCGGGGCGGCAGCAGCAGATCCGCCTCCAGCTTTCCATGTGCCTGCGGGCGGTGCTCTCCCAGCAGCTGCTGCCGAAAACAGGCGGCGGCCGGGTGGCCGCCTGCGAGGTGATGAAGACCGACAGCGCCATCCGCAACCTCATCCGGGAGGGGAAGACCCCCCAGATTCTAAACGCCATCCAAACCAGCGGCAGCCTTGGCAACGTGCTGATGGATAAGACCCTCCAGGGGCTGTACAAGGCGGGGAGCATCAGCCGGGAAACCTACGAGGGCGCCCTGCGGGACGCCGCCGGGACTGCAAAGCCCGCCCAGGAGCCGGGCCGCGGCCCCATGCCTCCCCGCCGCCCCCTAAGTCCGACCCTGTAAAGGAGGAGATCCATGCCTACCTATAAGTACGAGGCGGCCTACCCCGGCGGGGAAAAGGTCTCCGGGGTGGTGGAGGCCCTGAACCGGGCCGACGCGGTGGCCCAGATACGCCAAAGCTGCGAGGTGGTCCTGTCCCTGCGGGAGGTCCCCAAGGGGGCGGGTCGGGAGCGGATGAGCCATTTCCACCGCATCCGGGCCAAAAGCCTGGCCCTGGTCTGCCAGCAGTTCGCCATCATCCTGAAGGCGGGGCTGCCCCTGGTGCAGGCGGTGGACCTGGTGGCCGGGCAGACGGAGGACAAGGCCCTGGGGAGCCTGCTGCGCCAGGTTTCGGAGGATGTCTCCAACGGCTGGAGCCTCAGCTACAGCCTGGCCCAGCGGGGGGAGGGGCAGCTGCCCATCACCTTCCGGGAAAGCGTCCGGGCCGGGGAGGAATCCGGCGACCTTACCGCCTCCTTCCGCCGGATGGCCGATTACTTCCAGCGGATGGAAAAGACCCGGCAAAGTGTAATGGGGGCCCTCACCTATCCCGCCTTCGTCATCCTGGTGGCGGTTGTGGTGGTGTCCATCATCATGGGGTACGCCGTCCCCACCTTCACCCGGATGTTTGAAAACATGAGCGTGGAGCTGCCCTGGATTACGGTGGTCCTTATCGCCGTCTCCCACTTCTTCCAGAAGTATGTACTGGTAATTCTGGGCCTTCTGGCCCTGGGGCTTTTGGGCCTGCGGATGTACGCCCTTACCGAAAAGGGGGGCACCGCCCTGTCCCGCCTCCAGCTGGGGCTGCCGGTTATTGGGGAAATCGTCCGGATGTCCGGGGCCAGCCAGTTTTGCCACACCATGTCCACCCTGCTGACCGCGGGTATGCCCATCCTCCAGTCAATTGAGATTGCCGGCCGGGCCATCTCCAACCAGTGCATTTCCCAGGAGATACTGGATACCCTCCCCGGCGTGGAGGGGGGACGGAGCCTGGGGGAGTGCATGGGCTACAGCCAGGAGCTGCCCCCTATGCTGGTGCAGATGACCGCGGTGGGGGAGGCCACCGGCTCCATGGAGGCCACCCTCCAGGTGCTGGCGGAATATTACGACAACGAGGTGGACGTGCGGATAAAGCGGGCCCTGGCCCTGCTGGAGCCTGCCATCATCCTGGTTCTGGCGGTCTTTGTGGTGTTCATCCTGCTGGCGGTGTATCTGCCCCTGTTCGGGATGTCCGCAGCCATCTAAAACCCTCCCTCCCCCGCAATAGGGGGAGGGGCCAAAAGAAAGAAAAGAAAGTATGCAGAAAGGGGGGCCCTGGGATGGAATGCCAGAAAAGGCGAAGAGGGCCGTTTCAAGGCCGGGATTCACCGGCGGGATGAAACCTTGTACACGATTATTTTGGGGCGAGGGAAGCCCCTGAATAATAAAGTTTTAGAGTCAGAAAGAGAGGAAAGAAACATGAAAAACCTGAAGAACAAGCTGAAGAAGCAGGGCGGCTTCACCCTGGTGGAAATGCTGACCGTGGTAGCGATTATTGCTATCCTGATTGCAATTTCCATCCCGATGGTCACCGGGGCCCTGGACCGGGCGAGCAAAGCCACAGATGTGGCGAATGTGCGGGCAGCCAAGGCATTAGCATCCATTCAATTTTTAACAGATACCACTTTTAAAGCAGATGAGGCGTGGGCATATGATGCTTTAAAAGGTACTTTGGTTGCAGCGACGGATGGCCCTGATGTAACTGCATATGGTAAGACCAGTGATAACAAAGGCGATATCATCTGGGTTCAATATGATTCAACAGATAAAGTAGTTCAGTATCAGTGGTGCGCGCCCACTGGTACGCCAGCTGATGGTGACTGGGAAGAAGATATTGACATTACAGGTCTGGATTAAAGAGTTCTATCTTACATAAAACCGTCCTCGTGTGCTCAAAAAGCCCCCGCCGTTTGGCGGGGGCTGAGGGCCGGGCGGTGCCGCTGCCCCAAGCTGTAAGGGGTCGGCCGAAATCATAAAAACTTCTTTTTCGGGAGACGGGAGGCGCTCCGCCATGTCATCCCAAATTTTTCTCAATTCTCCACCTCGATTAACTCGTGCTCATGCCCTAGGCCTGCATCCAGCCGGGCAATGCGGCGGTCCAGCTCCTTCATGCGTTCATCCGGGCAGTCGACGCTCACCTCGAAGGGAATGCGGCGTTCGCGGGTGGCCTTTTTGGCAAAGATAGTAAAGGCGGTGGTCAGGTTCATCCCCAGCTCGTCACAGAGCTTCTCCATCTGGTTTTTCAGCTCCGCATCCATACGGATACTTACAGTGGCCTGTGCCATAAAAATCAACTCCTTTCTATATAGTATAACACGCTGGCTATACAATAGCAATACCATATCTATACTGCGAAAGCAACTAGAAAATTTTGGGTTTTTCTGTTATCATAGATGTATCACAAACAGGTTTTGTGAGCAGGGAGGTTCCATGGAAACGCAGATTTGGACCATCTACACTTGCTTTTGGCTCACCCTGCTGGGGGCGGTGGCGGGGAGCTTTTTGGAATGCGCCGTCAGCCGCTGGGCAGCGGGGCAGCCGCCCTTTTCCGGCCGCTCCCGGTGCAGCGCCTGCGGCCGGACCCTGGAACCGGGGGAGCTGGTGCCGGTGGTAAGTTTTCTTTTGCAGCGGGGCCAGTGCCGCCACTGCGGCGAGGATATCCCATCCACCTGCCTTTGGGCCGAGCTGTCGGGGGCCTTTTTCTTCCTCTGCCTGGGCCTTGTTTTCGGCCCCCAGTGGGTTCTGGGCCAGTGGGTGGTGTTTGCCATCCTGCTGCTGGCCCTCTCCCTGGTGGACTGCGCCAAGCGGATCATCCCGGACTGGATGCTCCTGCTGCTGGCGGCGAACCGTTTGGCGTGGGCGCTCCTCCTTCGGGAGGACCTGGTGACGGCGGCCCTTTCCGCCCTTTCCGGCTGCGCCGTGGCCGTGGCGCTGCTTTTGCTGGTGCTGCTGGCGGAGCATTTCGGCCGCCGGGAGGTGATGGGGGGCGGGGACATCAAGCTGCTCCTTGCCCTGGGGCTTTACCTGGACTGGAGCGGAATGCTCCTAAGCCTCCTTTCCGCCTGCATTCTGGGCCTGCTGTGGGCGGTCCTTACCGGCCAGGGCCGGGGGGCGGTGGTGCCCTTTGGGCCCTTCCTGGCCCTGGGGGCCATGGGGACCGTCTGCTTCGGCCAGCCGATGATCGACTGGTATTTAGGGCTGTTGTAGCAATCGAAACGATAGAAGTGAGGGGATTATATGGCGAAGCTGGGCTTTGACATTGGCGGCAGCAGCCTGAAAATTGCTGTGGTGCGGGAACGGGAGGTGCGCCTGGAGGAGATGCGTCTGCCCGAAAACATGGTGGACGAGGGGGGCGTCATCCTGCCCCACGTCTTTGCAGGTTTTTTGAAGCAGGCCAAAAAGGAGCTGGCCCTCCCCAGGGGGGATGCGGCCCTGGCCCTGCCCCCCAGCCAAGCCATCTGCCGCCTGGTCACCATGCCCCGGATGACCACCGAGCAGCTGCTGCTGAACCTCCCCTATGAGTTTTCCGACTTCATCCAGGGGGAGGCGGACCAATACTTCTGCGACTACGCCGTCTGCGCCTCCACCGAGGAGGACGAGGGGGAGGGCATCCCCATGATGGCGGCGGTGGCGGCCAAAAGCCGCCTGGCGGAGTACGCCCGCATCTTCTCCCAGGCGGGGCTGCGCCTCAAAACCGTCCTCCCCCAGGAGATGGCCCTTGTGAACCTCTGCCGGAACCGGCCGGAGGGGGCACAGGAGTATTTCTTTGTGGACCTGGGGTATCGCCATACCCGGATTATTGTGGTGTGGGGGGACCGCATCCAGGCCACCCGCCAAATTCCCATGGGGGGCCGGGATATCGACCTTGCCATCGGGGATGAGCTGGGGGTGGATGCCTTTTTGGCCGGCACCTATAAGCTCACCAACTACCAGAATGTCCAGTCCGCCCTGGTGGTGGCGGACCTTTGCGAGCGCATCGCAGTGGAGATTTTGAAGGTCCTGAATTTCTACCGCTTCACCTACCGTTCCAGCAGCCTGGGCGGGCTTTTCCTGGTGGGTGGCGGCGCGGCGCTGCCGCCGTTGGAGCGGGCCATCGCCAGCACGGTGGATCTGCCCTTGCTGGACCCGGCCTCCCTGTTGCCGGGGGCGTTCCAGGGGGCGGCCTCCGGAGTGTTTGCCGCAGGCGTGGCTATGGGAGGGAAATGATATGAAGAGACAAAGAGGGAGCTACCCGGAAAAACGAACCATGAACCTCTTCTATAAGCCGGACCGCACCACCAAACCGGCGACCATCGCCCTGTACCTCCTCTTCGCCTTTACGGTGCTGCTGGGCCTTTCCAAGGTGCTGGTCTATGACCTGTGGGTGGAAACCCAGGAGACCCAGCGGGCCCTGGCGCTTTCCCAAAGCCGTTTGGAGGAGACGATGGCGGAGCTGGCGGATTACGAGCAGGTGCTGGACCAGTACCACCGCTACGCCGCCACCGAGGAGGAGGAGGGGATAGTGGACCGGATGCGGGTGCTGCGCCTTTTGGACAGCGCCATCGGCACCGGCCCCAGGCTGGACAGCATCGCCATCAGCGGGGATGTGGTGCAGGTACGGGTTTCCGGCGTCACCCTGGCCCAGACGGCACGCATCGCCAGCACCCTGGAGACCTCCCCCATTGTGGAAAAGACGGTGGTGACCACCGCATCCACCACCGAGGCGGCGGACCAGATGACCGCGGGGGTCCATATCTACCTGAAGAAGGAGGGGGCAGAGTGACAAAACGACAGCTTACAGTCCGGGAGAAGCTGCTCCTTGGCCTTTTGGCGGTGACAGCCCTGGTGAGCGGCTATCTGATGCTTTTTTATAACCCCATGCTCCAAAAGCGGGACAGGATGCGGGCGGAGATTGAGACCTGCCAGAGCCAGCTGGAGCTTGCCCAAATCCGGGTGGCGGAAAAGCAGCGGATGGAGCGGGAGCTGAAGGAGCTTTTTGAGAAGGACCCGCCTCCCCGCAGCCTGGCCCCCTATGATAACTCCCAGGCGGTGATGCTGGAGCTCCACGGCATTCTTTCCGCCGCGGAGGATTACTCCCTGGCCTTCAGCACCGTGGAGGCGGAGGAGTCCATCGTCCGCCGCAGCATCTCCCTCACCTTCACCAGCGCCAGCTACGACGGCGCCAAGGGAATTCTCCAGCAGCTCCACGACAGCATGTACCGCTGCCTTCTTTCGGAGCTTACCATCAATATCGGTTCCGGCAGCCGGAGCAGCGTTTCGGTAAGCAGTACCATCGTCTTTTTTGAGTATCAATCTTCCCACTAGCCGGCGTCCGGCGCGCCGCCTCCGGCGGAAGCGGCGCAGGCGGAGAGGACCAGCACCAGGAGCAGTGCCATCACCAGTGTACGCAGATGTTTCATCGTATACGGCCTCCGTTTCGGATCGTTATGACCGTATAGACGCAGAAAGACGGAGAAAGGTTCCCGGGTTTACTCCTCCATCCTCGGCCCCAGGAGCATCCAGGCCGCGCCGCACAGGACGCCGCCCACCGGATAGATGATGGCGGCCCAGTTCCACTTGTAATAGGCCAGTCCGGCAAACAGGAACACGGCGGTAGCCAGGATCATGATGACGGAACAGGCGGTGGTTGCGCGGCGGCGCCTGCTCTTGTCCTCGGGGGTGGGGTCGTTCTGGCGGTTGTACTTGGCAATGTTATATTTATCCTCCAGCATCCCGCCGTAGATCAGGAAATATACCGCGCAGGCCACGATGACCAGGAATGCCGCGCCTATATAGGACTCGTAGGGCTCCCTTTCCGGCAGGACAGTAAAGGCCAGGACCATCATCACCACGCCCAGCAGAATAGCTCCCACGCCTCCGGCGATGTACCAGATGTACCGGCGGTGGAACCGTTCTTTCTGCGGCTCGGTATAGAAATCGGGGATAACGGGGTGCTTCTTGCGGAAGTGTTCCTCCTCCATGCTGCTGGCGAT
>OFGP01000194.1_pt1 | contig 65951 bp, 58 predicted proteins | sample 1521781 | NCBI WGS metagenome assembly OFGP01 (sample SAMEA3504113, study PRJEB24116) | mouse gut metagenome | biome: mouse gut; feature: mouse-associated habitat; material: faeces | place: Denmark | collected 2011
ATAAAAAACGAAAAAACTTACACATTTAACTTGACAAACCCCAGTTTCCTATTTTTATTCTCTGCTATACGGTCTTCTCTTTAAATAATCCGAAAAATCTCCGTCCGTCCTTTTCCCTTAGCGCAAACGCTGATTTTTCCTTTTTTTGCATCTGTTCCGGTTTCATATGCGCCGCATGTCAACCCGTCTTCTACGGTCACCTCCAGGATTTCCCCATCCGATAGAAAAGATATTTTCCCAGGATTTTTTCCCGTTTTCAAATATCGGGTATCTTCCTCTCTGCAAAAAACTTTCTCTTTATCACAGATTTTGGCGGCTTTTTTTACCGCATCTCCCCGCTTAGCAATCCTTTCTATTCTCAAAGCATCATTTTCTGCTTCATAATGACAGACTGTCCCATAAATATTCACCGTAAAATCCACATATCCCTCCAGATACAGCACAATTTCCACCGCCGCTTCGGATTGCTGCTCATAAACAATATGATTGTCTTTTGCTCCGCCATCCGCACTGAAACATTGTTCAAGCACTTTCTCTTTGCAGTCTTCCAATTCATCCACCAGCTTCTGCCGCAAAATGTAGTCTCCGTCTTTTTCTATCAGAGAAAGCTGCCGTGGAATCCCCATCATTCCCCGGTATACCTTTCCTTTATTATCGGTTCTCATCCAGGGAATCATAATCACCCGTTCACAGCCCCAGAAGGACTGGGCCGCATAGGGAAGCATCGACTGATATGCCTCATGATAGATTCCATCCGTCACAAACTGCCTGCCGTCAAAATCCCCCAGTAAATAGTGTCCGTCAGCTCCCCAGAACATCCATTTATATCCGCCGCCCTCGATGGGTATTTCTCTGAAATCCGGGCACTCAATGGTCTCAGGAAAAGTAAGCTGCTGGGTCATTTCCCACTGTTCCAAGTCTTTGGAAACAAAGATTGCATAATCATTCCTTTCCAGGTAGAGAACCATATAATACTGCCCTCTCTTTTCATCCCAGTATACCTTAGGGTCCCGGTTCTCATCGGCAATATGCCCCAGCACACAATCCTCTTTCTTAATCAATGTATTTCCATGGTCCGTGCTGTAAGCAATCTTCTGCACAAATTTTTTATCATTACTCCATTCGGAACATCCTCCTGCACATGTGTAAAAGAAAATCTCTGTGTCTTTTCCAAGTCCCAGCTTCCCCTGCTCATTTACAATACCGCATCCCGAAAACATCGTACCGTCTTTATCGGGGAAAAGCACATCCTCTTTCTGTTCCCAGTGCAGCAAATCTCCGCTCACTGCATGTCCCCAGCTCATATTCTCCCATCTTGTGTCAAAGGGATTGTGCTGAAAAAACAAATGATAAATACCGTCGTGAAAAATTAATCCGTTAGGGTCGTTCAGCCATCCGGTATTCGGTGTAAAATGAATCACAGGACGTCTGGAAGCATTCTCCGGGATATCATCTGACTGCGCCACTGCTTCCATAAAGTTTTCCGGTAAATCACCCTCCAAGGTGAGCTGCCTGTCTCTCCATCCCATTACCGGAATCGCTGCATAATAGTGAAATCCATAGCTTCCATCAACTTCTTTCACGGGAACCATAAATTCATATATTTTTTTATCCGCATCAAAAACAGATAATTTCCTGACTTCTTCTTCTGTTCTGACTGGAATCAGTAAATAATTCCTGTTTACCGTAATTTCTTTGTTCATTTCCTCTCCACCCTTGTCACTTCTGTGCCTCTTCCTAGCGGGGCCATCGCTTTTTTCTTTCCATTAATTTTCCAAAAGCCACATGGGGCTCTGACTGATACCAGTAGGCTACCGTGGCCACATCGTCCTGTCTTTCAAACAATCCTCCGTAACAGACGCCAATCTGCTGGATGGTAACTTTTATTTCCTCATCAAACAATATCGGGTCCATAATATGCCAACGATAAAAGCTGCGCTGCGGCATCTGGTCGTCATTGTGATAATCGTTGTGGATAAAAGTATCATGATGAGAATAATATGGGTATCCCATATAGAGAGTACAGTAAGTATTTTCCACTGTGCGTCCCTTATCCTGAGTGGCAAAACTCCAGGCGCCGCCAAAATAGTCCTCTGTTCCTGTCCCGCATATGGTAGGATACTCTCTGTCTCCGTCCAGATAGAATTTCACCTCCCCCTCTCCATACCAATATCTCTCCAGTGTTGTCAGTGCCATATAAGTTCCTACATATCGCCCTCTGCCCCTGACATTATCCAAAATCACATAATCCTATCCTTTTTCCGTAAGTCTCTGTCGCCGCCATAGGGCATGGAAATATCCCATATCAGGAATCAGCTCCGTCAGACAATAATCCACCTGATAGAAAAAGGCATTAACGTCCTCATCACACTGATTTTCGATGGTAATTCTGGCCTTTTTATAAAAAGGCATGGGAAAAAAGCAGTTAAATCCTCTGGTTGGATTTACCACGACAGGCATGGAATTGACAATATAGGAAACTCCAAACCCACAGCAGAAAAAATCCCCCAGGGGGCTTTCCACTGAAGGATTTTCTTCCCCATCCCAATACATGCGCAGTACCAAATCCCGCAAAATATAGCGGTTTCTGTCGCTGGTTTTATCCGTCACAGTCATCCAGATATGTGAAATAACCCCCATGCCCTCTATCTCGGCCAATGTTATGGTTTCTCCCGCCCTGATTTCAGGAATACAGGGGGAGCCTTTTCTGGAAGGTCCCAGCTCACTGGAGGTCATCCCTCCTTTCCCTTTTTCACCGGTTCTGTTTTCCCAGTTAATGCTTCTGCTTTTCCCTCTCCGAATGAGAGCTAATTCACTCATACCAAACACACTCTGTTCTCCTTTTCAGAAAAAAGGAATCCCCAAATTTCCGGAATTCCCTTTTCTTTTTACTGTATCAGTAATTCAGTATCTGTGCAAACTATTTTTCCATACTCGGAAAAAACGCCGATAAATCCTGTTTCGATTTCATAGCACCTTGAAACCAGCGCTACATCATCCACATAAACAAGCATAATATTTCCGCTCGCTATCAGTTTTATTTCCGCGCTGTTTCCCGTAAATATGACGGGTCTTTCATCCAGATAATACTGGTCGCCATCCACTCTGTTAAAACGGTCCATCACAATCCTGCCATGATGTACCTCCAGCCGCAGCTGACACCATTTCTGCAGTTCCGGGTCCGTGTGAATCATAAGCCCTGCTGCCTGTGTCCGCTCATCCCAGCTTATTCTGGTGCGGAACAGACAGGTTTCCTTCAATTCACCAAGCTCTGTCCATCCGAATCCGTCTTCTGCCCAGACCTCCATTCTTTCTGTATTGCCTGACAGACCTCCCTGCCTTGCCACTGCTTTCAGCAAAAGAGTGTTTTGAAAGGACTTTTCTATGCTCTCCGGCAACTTTACCCCAAGACTGCCGTCCTTTCTCTGAACAAGCTCATGCACCAGAAGATTTCCTCCCCAGAGATGCTTTCCATTATCCTTACAGCCCTCACGGATGGATTCCCATCCGACCATATAACGCTTTTCCCCATCCGTTACAGATTTTGCCGCATAATACTCACGTCCGTCAAACATGTCATCCTGCTTTGGGACGTTCCACGGACCGTCAAATCTCTCTGCCACACGGTATCTTGTTTCCCACCACCGCGAATAATTGGAAAACGACAAATACCATTTATTTTCCATTTTAAAGCAATCATGACATTCATGGGAGATAAAGGTACGGGGAGCATACAGGGTTTTATAATGTTCCCAGTTTCTGACATCATCAGAAACATAAACCGCAGTACATCCGGCCCTTTGATACGCACCATCCTTTTCTGTGGCTGTAATCAGCATACAGTATTTCCCGATTTCCTCATTCCAGAATACATGAGGGTCCCGCCAGTGAAGATTTCCATAATACCGGGTATCCGGTTTAAAAAAGAAAGAAGTATCCTTTTCCCAATTTTTTAAATCTGTACTCGTTGCACGCATGATAACCTGTACGTTTTTCCCTTCCACTCCATGATTTGCCTCGCAAAAGCCCGTATAATGAAAGTAAAAGACTCCCTCATGCTCAAACACACTTCCTGTTCCGATATGCCAGTCCTGTTCCTGTGGGGAGCCATTCTGAAGTACCAGATACGGCTCCTCAAAAGATACAAAATCCTTTGTTTCCACGGCATATACACAATATTTATATAAGTAGAACAGGTAAAACACTCCGTTACGGTAAAAGGGCATGAAATCCCCGCACATTTCTCCATGGGGCATCCCCGGATATTGATTTTCCGGCGTGTAAAAAATATTCCTGTTGCCTTTCATTTTTGTCAGCCTTTCCTTTTATTCTCCAAATGTTGTGTTATACCATTCGCCAACTTCTTCTGTAATCGCGTCTCCGCCCAGACTCTTCCAGTTGCTTACAAATTCGTCAAAACTGTCTGCCGGCTGTGTTCCCATAATGATATTTACACAGGTTTCCGCCTGCATTTTATTCAAAGCGGGAAGGTTCGTACTCATTGACGGCGTGGGCGCTCCGAAAAATACGGACTGTACCAGCTTATCGTTCGCCTTATAGTCATTAATAATGGTGTTCCAGCTCCCCTCAGGACCGATAAACTTATAATAATTCCATCCCAATGAATCCTGTCCTTTATCCATTCCATTATCAATAAAGTTCTTAATAACATTGTAGTAACGTGCAGCTTCCGGATGGATTTCATCTACGGTAGTTTCTCCGTTCAGCGTGGACTTAATTTCCGCATAGTAAGTATTGCATTTCTGAATTGCAGGGTCCATTGCAAATGCCGCATATTCCGCAAAGTTGACTCCTGTAGCCGGGTCTACGCCAAAAGCATTGAGCGTCTCTTCCGTTGCATCAATGGAATTGATTTTTTCCTGGAACACATTTGCAAGTTTCACCAATGCTTCGGGATGCTCACATTTTGCATTTGCTGCGTAATAGCGTGCAATCCTTACATAAGTAATCGGCTTTGCCGGTTCACTGGTAGCAGATACAATCGGGAAACACTGCCATTCTGCATCGGGGTTATTTTCAATATTACTCTTGCATGCGCCCCAGGGCATACCTTCCAGCCCATAGAACATCCCAATTTTTCCTGATGCAATATCTTCAGAAAGTTTAACCGTATCCTTTACGCCAAACTCGGGGTCAATAAGGCCGTCCTGATACATCTGATTCAACTGTATCAGCGCTTCCTTCATTCCATCATTGATACCGCTGTAGGAAATCTTTCCATCATCGCCTTTTACCCAGCCGCAGGCATATGCGCCATAACCGGCAAAGAAGCCTTCAAAGCTGCCTGGGCTTGCTCCCTCTTCCGTCACAATACTCTGTTGGAATCCGATTCCCCATGTATCGTCTACTCCGTTTCCATCCGGGTCGTCATAGCGGAACGCTCTTGCCACCTCAACCAGCTCGTCCATAGTTGTGGGGGCCTTAAGTCCAAGATTTTCCAGCCAGTCTGTACGAATCCAAAGGAGGTCGCAGGTACCGTCCGCCGCGGATAACTGTGGAATTCCGTACAGTTTTCCGTCCACCCTGGCAGATGCAAGCTGGATACCTCCGTCCACCTCAATTGTCTCCTTAAGCAAATCAGAGGCATAAGTGTCATAAGCATCTGTAATATCTGCCAGCATACCTGCATTGGCAAGCTCTGCAAATTCTTCCGGTGGAAGGTCCATCAAATCCGGCAAATCATTGGAAGCAATTGCCATTGTAAGCTTTTGGGTATAATCATCACCTGCCGCCGCAATAACATAATTAAGCCTGATTCCCAAATCATCTGCATAGCAGCGGGTATAAACATTGTTGTTAATATCATCGTCGCCAACATACTTTTCTGTTCCATTGAGCTTGTGCATATAGGTCACTTCTATCAGGTCTCCGTTATCTGACGAAGCCGCCTGTGACTCTCCCTGTGCGCCTGCATCAGAACTTTCTCCGGCTCCCGCATCAGAAGTCCCGCTTTCCGGCTGTCCGCCATTTCCGCATGCAGTCATTGATACTGTCATTGCTCCCACAAGCAATAAAGCCAATAGTTTTTTGTTTCTCATAAAAACCTCCTTTTTTCGTAAAAATTTACTCTTTCACACTTCCCATCACTACGCCGGACACAAAATATCTCTGCAAAAACGGATATATCATAAGAATGGGAACCGTACACAGAAGAATCAATGCGCCCTTAATGCCACGTCCCGTCACTTCTCCCAGTTTAGGGTTCAGCATCAGCTGTTCAGACGTTATTTTCGTTACATCAAACTTTAAAACCACAGACTGCAGATAGGTCATCAGCGGATATTTCTCCGGTAAATTCATATATATCAGTCCGTCAAACCATGCATTCCATTGATTAACAATGATAAACAGGGAAACCGTTGCCAATGAAGGCTTCGACAGCGGCAGATAAATCTGCACCATAGTCACCCACCAGTTTGCGCCGTCTACCAGAGCAGCTTCCTCAATTGCTTTCGGCAGTCCCCGGAAGAAATTCATTGTAATCAGAACACAGAACATCGGCAGAGCCTCCGGCAGAATAAGCGCCCAGAAAGAGTTAATCATATGAAGCTTGCTTACCACCAGATAGGTAGGAATTAATCCTCCATTAAAAACCATCGTTACCAGAAAAAACCAGGTATAGTATTTCCTGCATCTGAAAATTCTGGGGTCATCCTTTGACAAAGGATAGGCAACTAAAACAATCAGCACCAGATTTACGAGCCAGCCCAGGATAACTCTTCCTATCGTTATGGCAAAGGACTGAAAATACTGTTTATTTGACAATATGTACTCATAAGCTGCCGTATTAAAGCCTTTGGGCCAAAAAGTAACTACGTTGGCATCCACCATGTACCTTGCGCTGAATGAAATAGCAAACAGGTTAATCAAAGGCAATAGACAGGAAAGTCCCAGTATTCCGAGAATGATATAGTTAATGACATTAAATACCTTTCTCCCAAAAGATTCTTTTACTTTCATCTCACGTCACCCCTTCCCTAAAAGACCTTGTAACCTGCAAGCTTGTCGGCAAGCTTATAGCCAATCATAATCAGCACAAAGGAAATCGCCGATTTAAATAATCCAACTGCAGTTGCCAGGTCAAACTTTGCCTCAATCACACCGATACGGTACACATAAGTGTCGATGATATCGCCAGTGGAATACACCTGAGGGCTATACAAATTGAATATCTGCTCGAATCCGGCCTGTAAGACATTTCCAACGCTCAGTACCATCATCAGAAGAATCATTGGAAGAATACTCGGAACTGTCACATGCAGAACCTGTTTAAAACGGCCGGCTCCGTCAATTTTGGCCGCTTCATAATAGGTAGGGTCAATTCCCGTGATTGCCGCCAGATAAACAATTGTTCCCCATCCCAGTTCCTTCCAGATATCTGTCACCGCTACCGTGTAAGGGAAGATATTGGAGTCTCCTAAGAAAAACACTGACTTCATCCCTAATACACCTAGAATCTGGTTTACAATACCTCCTGACGGGGAAAGAATATCGATAAAAATACCGGCAAGAGCCGCCCATGAAATGAAGTGCGGCAGATATAACACCGTCTGCACCGTCTTCTTGTATCGTTTTCCTCTGACCTCGTTCAGCAAAAGTGCAATCAGAACAGGAAATACCAGATTGCCCACCATTTTCATCAGCGCGATGAAAATCGTATTCCAGATTACGCTTCCGAATCCGGGCAACGAAAACAAATACCTGTAATTATCCATTCCCACCCACTTCTGGTCAAATATGCCTTTCAGCGGCGTATAGTCCTCAAACGCCATGGTAATTCCTACAAATGGAATATATTTGAATATAAAGGTAAGAACTACCGCAGGAAGCAGCATAAGATGGAATGGCAGTTCCTTACGGAACCAGTTTTTTTTCTTTTCTTTTTCAACAGCTTTCATTGTCCCCTCCTTTCCGTAAACAACTATAGCAATTTAGAAAAAAGGTTAAAATAAAACATTTTATACTTTGATAACAAAAAATTTACTCTCTGTTTCTGCATCCCTGAGGCGAAACCCCAAAATGTGCCTTAAATATTTTGATAAAATAAGCCGGATTTGAATAACCGCATTTTTCCGCAATCTCATAGATTTTCATCCGGGAATTCAAAATCAAACGCCTGGCCATATCCATCCTGCAATTCTCCACATATTCCTGAATGCCGACCCCTTCTACCTGCTTAAAAACCCGGGATAAATAAATAGGATTAAATCCGATTTCCTGTCCGATTGCTGTCAGGGACAAATCATTTCCAAGATTTGACAGGATATATGCTTTTGTTCTTTCCGTAATACCTGCAATCGCATTTTTACCCGAAAACGAACAAAGCTCAAAAATTGCAGCTGTCAGCCTGCGTATATAATCCGCCGCCTGTCCCCAGGTAACAAAGGCACCCGGGTCAAAAAGCTCCATTAACTGAATCTTTGATGCAAGCTACGGCCTGATGTTTCTCCTGTTAATAAGTGCAATCAGCATATTTGCAATAGAATAATAAATTTCCAACGCATACATGGAATGTCGCTTTGCTTTGGATAATGTCCTCAAAATTTCCTCCAGTTCTTCCATAAAGGCATCCACGTTTTCACCGGAAAGAAATTCTTCCATAATACGGATTTTTTCCCCAAGGGGTACTACGATTTCATCAAAATCAAACTCCTCTCCATTAAAAGAATCGCTGATACCCTCGTCCATACTCTCCATAACAACTTTGTTTCCCGTACCTTCAGGCTGCCTCTGCATTTCTTTAAGGAGCGTCCTGTATTTTCCGGCTAACCCATCCCATTTAACTCTTTCCACTGTAATGCCAAAGGCCACCGGCAAATCCAGCCTGTTCTCAATCATTTTCTGTGCGTCCAGAATCGTTATCGGTAAAAGTCCCGGCATTTCCCTCTCATCCGTTTCCAGCAGCCATACAAAGGATTTTCTGTAAACAGCGCTGTGAATATGACCAATTTTATCTCCATGCACCCTTACCAGACTCTGTTCCACAATTTCCAGAATCTTTTCCTGGTCATCCCGAGCCGTTTTTTCATTTGCGGAACCCAGAATCATAAGAAGATTTTCCTTTTCCGAAACAGGATTCTCAATATCCGTCATGAGTTTTTTGAATTCCTCTTCTGATGTGATGTCTCCTTCCAGAAGATGTCCCACAACTTTTTGTTTAAAAGCAGGCGCCATATAAGATATTCTGCTCTGGGCATTTTTAAATTCCTCCATAAGCAAATTTTCTGAAACCAGCAATTCCACCATTTTTTTCATTGCCGCAATGACAGTATCATCCCCCTCTGTCTTTAAGATATAGTCGTCGGCATCCTGCTTAATCGCCGAATAGACATAATCAAATTCATCGTATCCGGAGAGAAACAAAACATGAATATCCTGTCTGATTTTCCGCATTTCCTCAGCCATCTCTATTCCTGTCATTTTCGGCATTCTTACATCGCTCACCACTACATTTGGCAGACGGTATTTAAAAATTTCCAGTGCCTTTTTCGGGTGATAGCAATTATAAACATTGAATATATCCCCAAAATTTTCTTCCAGCAAATCTTTTAATCCATCCGAAATAATTGATTCATCATCCACAATCAGCATGGTATATTTTTTATCCTTTTTCATAAGCCCCTCACATCTTCAAATGCAGACAGACCTTGAGTCCGCCGAGCTGCGACCTGCATGCGGTCACAGAGTCCTGCTGATTAAAAAACACATTCAGTCTGAAAGAAATATTCGTCAAAGCTGTGATATCCTCATTTTCTTCCAGTCGGCCGAGCTTTTTCCTGACAGCTTCAAGCTGCTCATCATCAAGCCTTCCCGAATTTTCCACACATATCAAAAGCCGTCCGTCTGCTTCCCCGTACCCCACTCTGATTTCAATTTCTTCTTCCATATCCAGCTCGCTTACCACATATTTAAAAATATTTTCAAACAACGGCTGTAAAATCAGCCTCGGCACTTCAATATAACCATATTTTTCCGGCAGTTCGGGAAAATCCATATGAATGATATTCTGATACCGGAAGCCCTGAATCACCGCGTAAGAACGCGCATGGGATATCTCATCTGCCAGGCTTTTTTTCTCTCCTGAGTCTCTTGCAATGTACTTAAAAAAATTGCCCAGATTTTCACAGATAAGAATACTTCCTTCCCTGTCTCCCTTTTTAATCATACGATAGAGCAAATAATAGCTGTTATACATAAAATGTGGATTAATCTGTGCCTGAAGGTGTTTGAAATTTGCCTGATTTACCAGAATCTCCTGCCGTAATTCTCTTGAAACCAGTGTATCAATTCGCTCCGCCATATAATTAAAATTCTGATACAAATTTGTAAATACACTTTTTTTCTCAGGCAGAGGAATCCGATAGGAAAAACAGGACTGCTTAATTCTCTCAAACGCATCCACCAGCAAAATTTCCAGCGGTCGGTAGATTCTCCTGTAAAACAGAACAAAAGCCGCCAGAATCGTCAGCATAATCACACCCATAAAAAGCAGCATACTCATAAACATCCTCTGTGTAATCAGACGGATAAATGTCTGGTCCTGCATATAATGCAGCCTGAAAAAACGCCCTCCGCCATCCGCATGCATAAGAGCATATTCTTCTCCGTCCAGCCACACCTTATTTTCCCCATCCTGTACTTCCAGCTTCCGCAAATCAGAACCGGCCGTTTTAAAAAGAAGATTACTTTCCTGGCCATCCATCATATAGATAATATCTCCGTCCGTCATCTTGGCAAACTCAAGCTCCGCCTGAATCAATTCCTCACTTAACTCAATTACAAAAACACCTAAAATATTATCCCTGTCCCATTCTTCCAGATAGTTTTTTCTGGACATTTCCACAATATATACTTTTCCATCCTTTAGCGCTAACATATCCTGCCCCATCCCTCTGTCTGTAAACCTGCACGCATCTTCGCCGATAATTTCAAAGCCGTTTCCATCCACTTTAAGTTGCCTGTCGGGAAGGTAAAACGTACTGGATGTAACAAAAGAATTTAGGTTATCTATTTCCAGACACCGCCTTTTGATATTATCCAACAGCTCATTTCTCTCATAGCTGTTAATAAAATCCCATTTACAGTACAACTCCTTCACCACATCCTCCTCTAAAAGCATATTGGCAGTAATTTTAAGCTTGATAAGCTCATTTTCAATATTATGGGAAAGATAATTAAGCCTCTCCTGCTGTTCCTGTCCGATAATTTCATAATAATACTTTCTTTCCCTCTGGTAGCTCAGTACATTAAAAGTAATGCTGACTACAGTAAATACTAAAAAAACCAAAATAAGCCATTTGTACAGATAGCGGATAAAATAGCGTTCTTTCCTCATCCTTTACTCCCCCAATTTTTTCTCTCAAATCTTCCAGTCTGTCAGAATTTCCTTTACCACATATTTTTATAATAATCCCTCCCTTTAAACTTTCAAATCCATTTTCACAAATATATCTTATTTGACTTATATGTCAAAAAAAATAGAAACAAATCAACTTTTATAACACAAAATATACCTGCTGTATTTTTTGTTTTTTTCTATTCTCCACACCAGAAAAAGACCTGCAAACATCTCTGTCTACAGGTCTTAACCAACTTCACGGACTTTACAGGTTTTAAGTTTTAGCATCAAATTATTCCGTCTTCCTCCACCCTTACATCCTCAAACCTCACATCCTCACAATTCTCCATCACAATCCCGCAAGCCTGCCCCTGCCCGCCGGAAAGTCTCACATTCTTAAACAAAACATCCCTTATCTCATGCCCCGGCTCGTCAAAGCCTCTGAGCTCTATCCCGGCGCAATCCTTAACCTCCCCGCTGTCCCTGTCCACATACCGCCCGAGAACCCTCACATTCTCAAAACGGCAGCTTTCAAAGACAGGCGGCTTTTCCGCCCCGATGCCGTCGTCGTTGTAATCCACAGCATGGAACAGAATCCGGGGGAGAACGCTGTCTCTCACCTGCACGTCCCTGACATAACCGCCCCTCTTTTTCGTACCTTTTACCTCAAGCCCGTAGCACCCGCCGCTCAAATCGCAGTCCCAGATTTTCACGTCGGATACGCCGCCGGACATTTCGCTTCCGATGGTAATTCCGTGACCAGCCTCGCACACACAATCAAAAATGCGAATCCCCCTGCAGGGTCTTCCAATCACATTCCCCTCGGGATTTTTCCCGGATTTTATGGCAATGGAATCATCCCCCGTGCGGAAAACGCAGCCGAATATGGTACAATTTTCCGAGGAATCCGGGTCCCAGCCGTCCCCGTTCCAGACATCTTTTGAGAAAAAGGTACAGTTATCCGTGAGAATCCCCTTTGAATAAATCATATGCACGTTCCAGCTCGCCCCGTTTTCAAGGGCAAGCCCGCTGATGCGCACGTTTTTGCAGTTGCTGATATTAATCAGCCGCGGACGCACTCTGCCGGGAATGGTTTCCGGCTTTTCATATTCCTTTTTCTGTTCCTCTGAAAGCCCCGCAAGAAAATCCGTAAGCCGCTCTTTTTCCGCGCTGATAACAGCCTCCGCCAGCGCCCGGCCTCCGCTTGCAATGGTTCCTTTTCCGTGAATCAAAATATTTTCACAGTCAGGCTCCTTCGTATGGTCGAGTCTCCCCATATTCAGCAGACTGGAATAGCACTCCATCTCCAGCCCTTCAAACCGGCTGGGAATCCGCGGCAGATAGTCCGCCGGATTTGTTGTTCCCTGAATTACCGCCCCTTCTTCCAGATAAAGCTCCGTATTACTGTTAAGACGCAGCGCGCCTGTCAGAAAAACCCCCGCCGGCACATACACCGCCGCGTTCTCGCCGCAATCCTCCAAAGCTTTTTGAATCGCCCTGGTGTTTAAAGTCTTTCCGTCTCCTGCGGCAAAGTACGGCGCTTTCGTGATATCCAGACGCCGCCGTCTCTTTGCCGTTCGTATCCGGCAGGAGGCGTGCAAGCTGTCGGAAGCTTCCGACCCATTGCCCGGGGTACTCTCCGGCGCCTCTTTTTTTACACTGTCTGCCATCTCCTCGTCCGTTTTTTTGTCAGATGCCGCATCAACCGGTTTCGCATATATCTCTACCTCATATTCTTTGTCCGGCGCAAGATTTTCCAGCGTAAAATGCGTCTTTGACCTTTTTGCCGAAAAAACTCCCTCCACATAAATCTCATAGCAAATTTCCCCGGACAGCTCCTCCGGCTTTTCCCAGTATAAAGTAATTGTAGTATCTGTTACTGCATAATGAAACGGCATCCCTTTTCCCTCATCTCTTTTTCTTCTGTTAAAAGTATATCGCATTTTTCACACCTCTCCCGGAAGCTCACTGCCTTTCGTGAGATAAATCTGCTCAAACCGAAGCCGCGAGCACAGTGAAATCACCTTTAGCAAATGCTCTCCCTCTGGCAGACAGACCTTATAAACCGGAATCCACTTCCACACCTGCTCGTTGGAATACCGCCATATGGCATGACCGCCGTACAGCTCTCTTTCCGGAATCATTTTCCCGTCAATTGCAAGGGTAAAATGCGAGGTATCCTCCCCCCACATCAGCACCCGGACCCATATCCGGTAATCGCCTCCTGTAACCCTTATCCGATAGCGCAGCGCCGGAGCGTTTTCATCCGCCTCCCGGCTTTTATTTTCCTCCCGAAGGTACATGGCAAGTCCGCTCTCCCCATGGGATGGGCTGTTGCACCACTTCCAGTTTCCCTTTTCCGTACAGGCAAAGGTGCTCTGCGCAAGGGCGGCGGCAGCCTCTATCCGTACTGCGCCCGCTGTTTCCGTAAACAGGCTCCGTCCGCTTTCCACAATTTCCTCCGCCAATATCGTCCTTTCCCAGACCGTGGGCTGTATCACGGTATCCTCCATGGTGAGGCTGTCCCCCTCGGGCACAAGAGGCAGGTAATGAACCGGACGGGGCAAAAGTCCGCCGGCTTCTTCCCCGTAGAACTCCCGAACAAAAGCCTGGCTGTCAAAGGAAAGCGGCAGATGCTGATTTCCGCCCTCCTTTCCCAGAGAATTTTCCTTTCTTTTATCCGTATAAATCACAAATCTGGTAAAGGCGAAGTATCTGCTGATTCCATGAATCCTGATTACATGGCGTCCCGCTTCCATATATGGCAGTTTCAGATACAGCTTATCCACATTGTTGCGGACGTTTTCCTTCCATGTGCCGCAGTACTCATCCTTTGACTCCGTCCGTAAAATCTGCATTTGTCCATTATCCACGGAAACGCCTGCGCAGATTTCCCCTACGGAATTCAAGGACGGGAAACGGTGCATCTCCAGTAAAAATCTTCCTGCCGAAAACACCTGCACCGGGTAGGAAAGCACGGCCCCTTCCCGCCGGGATTCCAGAAGCGCGGACGAATCCCGGCCCAGATTTTCAATCCGCTTCCACCCGGCGGCCAGCAAATCTCCCGCCGGAAAAGCTTCTGCGTTTTGCGCCTCCACACATATCCGGCCGTCGTCCTCTGTTGCCACAGGCTCCCCATTTCTGCTACTCTCGCCAGCTTCTGTTGCCGCAGGCTTCCCATTTCTGCTGTTCTCGCCTGCCCCTGTCGCCACAGGCTCACCATTTCTGCTGCTCTCGCCAGTCCCTTTCTCCGCAGGCTCCCTACCCGGCAGCGCGGAAACCGGAATCCGGCAAATCACTTTCCCCGCATCATCCGTAATCCTTATTTCACCCGCAATTCTCTGCACATCCGGTTTACATTCTGCGCCAGACTTTCCGCCCTCCTTTTCGGAACACCTCCGCAGCCTTTCCCAATCCGCCTCAAAGAGAATCCGCTCCTCCTCTTTTACCGCGGCTTCCACCGCCGAAAGCCCGCTGTCTGTAAAGCGAATCCAGTCCGGCCCGCTGACGCGGCAGCCACACGGTTTTTTGCTGTTGTTTCCGATTTCCAGCCACTTCACCGCCGGTCTGGTAAATACAATTTCGCTCCCCTCATTCCACAGGCTTATCACCGGCCCGGCGGCTCTGCCGGTATCCTCCGCTTTGGCGCTGCCGGCGCCCTCTCCTGCTTCCGTCCTGGCGGCGCTGACCGCAGACGCTAAAAATCGGTTTTCTTCCGCCGGGTCTTTTCCGTCCCATTCCCCGGCGGGCGCATCTTCCTTTGCTCCAATCGGTGGCATAAACGCGGGGTGCATGGCGGTTCTTGGCGGGGGAAAATCCTCCGGCGTCAGAATCCCGTTCCACTTTCCGCCCGACATCACATGATTATAATAAGAAAGCATGTTCCGGCGCGCCCTGTCCAGAAGCTTTCCCTGCCTCGTGTACTTTGCCGCCGCCGCTTCCTTCCCCTGTTCCATGCAAAGGACGCTCCTGTCCGCATAATAATACATGAGATTCGTAAAATAGGCGGCGTGGAACTTCATTGCAATCATCTGGAAAAAGGCGTCCTGCTCCTGCCGGGGAAGGGCTTTCCAGATACGGTTCACCTTCTGAAACATTTCCTCATAACGGTGAATCCGGCCCGCCGCCTCGTCCCCGTAGGCCGTCTGGGAAAAGGCGTCCATATCCATCTGCTCCACCTTCCTTGTGTTTGTGAGCTGGTCAAAGGAAAGAAGACAGGGGGCAAGCTCCTTTCCGAAGCCGCCGCTGAAGGTATCGTCAATCCATTTTTCCAGAAAAAGCTCCTCGTTATCTGTCAGGGCGTCCTTTTTTCCTGCCTCCCATGCAAGAGCCGCATAAAAGGAAATCTGCTGCTCCAGAGGCTTTATCGCGCCGAAATTCGTCACCCAGATTTTCCGAATTCCCTCCTCGTACGCCTTTAAAAGCTCGTTTCTGGTATGGGCAAGGGGGATGGAGCAGAGAAACAAATAGGAGCCTCCCGGCGGCGCCCAGTAGGAATTGTGATAATAAATCCCGTTTCCGCCCCTGCGCTTTTTTTCCTCCTCGCCGGGATACCGCCTCACGTAGCCGTAATTGTCATTAACCCAGATTAAGGTCAAATCCTCCGGCACCTTAAGGCCGTTGTCGTACAGCTCAAGCACCTCTTTATAGGGCACAAAGGTCTTTAACGTCTCGTGAGAAAGGGTATCTGCAAGTATCTCCTGCTGGGCTTTTATGACAGAATCAAGGAGCGTCAGCTTTGCCTCAAGAAGCTCCTTCCCGGTTTTCCCTTCCAGCGTCTTCGCCTCAAAGCCGGAATCGTGAATCCCCCGCATTCCCAGCGTATAGCTCACCTCAAAATCCCGGTTCTGCTCCACGCTCTCCTGCCAGTACTCCTTTAGGATTTCCCGGTTTCTTCCCGGAATGGAAAAATCGTACACGGCGTCCTCATAGCCTTTTTTCTTAAGCCAGGGCTTCCACTCCCGGTTATTGCTCCGCATCAGCATGTCACAGTGGGAGGTTCCCACCACAATCCCCATGGCGTCCGCCAGCGCGCCGTTTTCCTTTTTCAGGTTAAAAGAATTCACATGCATGGCCGGCCAGATATAGTTCATTTTCAGCCGGAGCAACAGCTCGAAAATCTTCTCGTAGGTTTTTACGCCGATGGTGTCCTCCCCCATATAACGCTGTACCCAGTGCTCCAGTTCCTCCTCGTCGTTGATAAAAATCCCCCGGTATTCCACAGATGGACGGTCCGTCCTTGTAAATCCGTCGGGGAAAAAGATTTCCTGCTTCCGGCGCACAGGCACGTCCCCGAAAAAGTACCAGGGCGACACTCCCAGATACCTTTCGCAGAACTCATAAATCCCGTACACCGTCCCCCGCCTGTCGCTGCCTGCAATCAAAAGCTCTCCGTCCTTTTCCTGTATCAGAAAGGCTTCTTTGTATGGGAGCCCCTCCTCGTTCGCCAGAAGGCCAATCTCCGCCTTCCGGCAGATTTCCTCCGACACGCCAAGCGTCCCCACCGTAATCCGGTGAAAAGGAACATTGCCCGGGGGCTCCGGACAGCAATCCAGCACCCGCCGCAAATCCCTTACCAGATTCCCGGCCGCCCTTGCCACCGCCTCCGGTTCCCCGGCTTCATAATCCACCTTTATATAATTGTACCGGCTGATTTTTACGCTCATTTTACCCTCACTTCCGCGCCGCCTTTTGCGCCTTTCTCTTTCACGCCTCGCTCCGGTACTGCCCCGGTGTCATCCCCACGTATTTCTTAAAACGGCGCATAAATACATGGTCGTCCTCGTAGCCCACCGCAAGGCTCACCTCTTTTACCCGCATATCCGTACTCCGCAAAAGCTCCTTGGCGCGCTCCATACGAAGCAGCGCCAGATAATCCGAGGGGCTCATTCCCATCTCGCTCTTAAATTCTACTGCCAGCGTCACCGGACTCACCTCGAGCTTATCCGCCAGAGCCCCCATATTCAAATCCACGCTCTGGAAATTTTCTTTCATATAAACAATGGCTGCCTCCGCAAGCCCCGGCGCATCCTTCTCCTTTTTCTGCCGGATATGCATCAGGCTCCGGCAGACCTCGCACAAAACGTCGCTGAAATCCTGAATTGTCAGGCACTGGGACAGGGTAAACACGTTATAAATATTTTTAAAATTCCCCTCCCCGATGTTCCACTCGGACACCAGCATATGGATAATATCGTTGTACAAAAGACGGAAGGTCAGCAGGGTATAGTTTTCCTTTTTCAGCCTCTGGCAGATTTCCTCCACCGTCTTTTCCATCTCCTTCTCCTGCCCTGTGCGGATGGCGTTTTTCAGACGCTTCAAATAATTTTCGGGAAGCAGGTGAACCTCCTTCGTATCCGCCAGAGATTCATAGCGGATAATCTCATCGTTGTCCATCAGGAAACGGTTGTCAAAGGCCGCGTCCGCCTCCAGATACGCCTCGGAAGCCTCCTCAAATTTCTCATGAAGCCCGCTGACCGCCATGATAAACTCCTCGCAGTATTTTTTGCCGATATGGAAAATACTCTTTTCTATCCGGCAGAGCCGCTCCGGCTCGTCCCCGAAAATCACAAAAAGGCTCTGGTTATTGCTGATGAGGTTCATGCCGTAGCCCTCAATGCCCTTGGCTCCCGCCACCTCCGCCAGCATCTTCTCATGGGCCTTGCGCTCGTTGCTGTTGCCCCTGTCCCTCATAAGGAGCACCGCAAAATGCCGGTAATCCGCGCAAAGCTCCGCCTTACGGGCCATTTCCTCCATGCTCTTTCTGTCGGGATATTCGCTGCGGATGAAATTAATCAGAAACTTTGTCCTTCGGAGGGAAGCGCTTTCCTTCTCCGTCTCCCGGCTGTTTTCCACCAGCATACGGATTCCGCTCTCGATATTGCTGATATTATAGTAAGATTCCTCCTCGTCGTTTAAGAGAATATTGATGCCCTTCACCTTTCCCATCAGATTCCTCGACAGGGACACGATAATGAAAGACGCCGGAATACTGCAAATCAAAAGCAGCAGAATAATCCCCCACTGCTGGGTCATAATTTTATCGTAAAAGATGCCCATAGGCTGGATACTGCAATAGGTCAGCCCGCTGCCGGAAGCTACGGTAAGAAGATAGCTTTTGCCGTCAATGCTTATTTTCTTCTGTCCGTCCTCCGCTCCTGCAAACGCCTCCGTCAGCGCTTCCCCGGAAAGGCCCAGGTTTCCCCTCCGGGTGATTATCTGTCCGTCATAAAGCAGGCAGGTTTCCCTTTTTTGTTCCTCCGAAGCGGAAAGAAGCTCCTCATAATAGTTGCTGTTCACCACAAAAACCACATTTCCCCAGTATTTAGGCGGCACGGGATAAATATAAATGACCGCATTGGTATTCACATCCTTGAAGGAGCCGGTCAAATAGCCGGTGATGTTCTGCTCGGGAAGCGCCGTCATTTCCCTGATATCTTGGTAGACAAGCTCCCGGAATTTCCAGGGCTCCGTTTCCTCCAGCACAATTCCGCTTGTAAAAAAGCGTTCGTTGTCAGCGGAGGTGCGGTAATCATAAATATAGCTGTCCTGATGATAGGCGTAAAAGATATCGCTGACATTCTGGCTCACCGCCATATACTGATTCAGCCTCTCTTTCAGCCGTATACTTTTTTCCGGCTGTTCGTCCAGCTTAAACGCCGCAATATCCATGGAAATTCCCATCTCTAAAGCAACATTCGAAAAGGTCTGCATATCGTATTCGTGGCGCCCGGCGACAGAAGAAAGCCAGGCTTCGTTGGAGGACAGGAAATCATTATAAAGCGTCCGGTAATAAAACCGGTACAGATACCCGCCAAGAAGCCCGATAATCAGCACCACCATGGCACTGAACATCAGGATATAATAAAAAATGCTCTGATTTTTGAACGCTTTCAACGCTTTTCTCATCCGTCTTCCCCCGGGTTTTCTGTTTTTTCTATTATCAGATATCTTCTCGCAAAAGTAAATCCATTTATCCCCAAAAGCCGGCTTATCCTTTCTGTCAAGTCGGCTTTTGGGGACAGTCCTGACCTGCGTCAGGACCATCGTCTTTACTTAAATAATATTTTTACTGGATATCCATCTGGTCAATGGCGTCCTGATAAACCTTCACGTAACTGGCTACGTCCATTCCCTCAAACAGCTTCATGAACGCGTCCCAGCTTTCGTCCGTTACGCCCTGAGTGATAAAAGCAGCCATATTTTCCTCCACCGCGTTTTTGATATCCGTTTCTTTCAGGGAAAGCTGCTGGAGCTGTTCCGCGGTCAGAGGCGCAAGCTTTAAATAATCATTGGAATACTTCTGAATGATTCCCGCGTCATCATACTTTGTGCAATAATCCGTCTTTTCAATTCTCTGCGGCGGCATATTAAAGGTCTCCGAGATATATTTACCGGGCGCAAAGAATAACGTGTTGCAGTCCAGACAATTTTTCACTTCAACGGAACCGTCGGCAAGGGCGTTGATTTTACCGTTTTCGGCGTCGTACTCCCATCCCATATGCTCATCGCCTGCGTCCTGCTCGCCGTAATAAAGCGAGAACATGGTTTCTGTTTCCAGAAGCGCATCCAGCCAGCGGAGGCTTTCCGCCACATGCTCATTTGTCGATGTAAGGAACGCCCCGGACTCCGGCTTTGCCATTTCTATGTAACGGAGAAGGCTTGCTTTTCTTCCCTCGGGACCTGCGGGCATATAAAGCGTACAGTCCTTTGCCACGCCGTCGTCAAAGCCCATTGCCAGGAGCCGCCATGCGGTAAAGAAGCCCACATTTCCCTCCTTGAACTTTGTCTCCACTGTGTTGACGTCCTGAGAAATGATTTCCGGGTCAACCAGCCCTTCCGTGTAGCACAGGTTCAGCCATTCCATACATTCCCTGAAGCCCTGCTGCGTCGCCGCAAACTGAACCTTCTTATCGTCGTCAAGATAAATCCACTTTTCATGGTCACAGGGAATCCCGAACATGGGGAGCATATAGCGGACGCCGTAGTAAGCCCCTCCGTCCAGGTTCATTTCCAGGGGAACCTCGTCCGCCTCTCCGTTTCCGTTAGGGTCCTGTGTCTTGAAGGCGCGCAGAACCTCTGTCAGTTCTTCCAGCGTGGTGGGCGTTTCCAGATTCAGGTTGTCAAGCCATGTCTGGTTGATAAAATAGTGGGCGTTGGTGTTGATGTTCTGTCCTACCAGATAGCCTACGGAGTAGGTATGTCCGTCGGAAGCCACAAGGCCCGTGGTGGGGTCGGAATCCTCCGCGTTTACACGTTCCATATAAGTAGGCATATATTTGGCAATCGCATCCTCCAAAGGAATCAGAATCTGCTGGGTAACGCCGTACTCCTCGTCATCAACCGTGGTATTACAGGAAAGAATGATGTCCGGGTATTCTCCCGAAGCAAACATCAGATTCAGCTTTGTCTCCCAGTCCGCTCCCTTGATAATTTCCCATTCAATATGAATCCCTGTCTGTTCTTCCAGTCTTACAAGAGCAGGCATTTCCTCCGTGGGCGTTAAGGAATCCACGTCTCTGATTCCAAGAAGCACCTTTAAGGTAATGGGCTCGTTCACAATGGGGTAGCCTGTCTCGTTAAAATTATCCCCCGGCTCGGCTGCCGCCGCGGTCTCTGCACCGCCTTCCCCGGCCTGCTCCGTAGCCGCCTTGTCCGTCTGCGCGCCCCCGTCCGATGAACCGCCGCATCCGGTAAGGCCGGTAAATAACATGGCTGTCGTCAATAAAGCTGCAATCAGTTTTTTCTTCATTAATTTTATCCTCCTTTTTTGTGTCAGCCCTTTAAAGAGCCAATCATAACACCTTTTTCAAAATACTTCTGCATAAAGCCGTAAAGAATTACCACCGGCCCGGTTGCCACCACAATCACACAGTACTTCACCACGTTTGCCACCCGCATGGCCTCCGCCATGCTCTCGGCGTTGTCCGCCATGGTCATCATATAGCTGGACTTATCTACCTGCAGGGTCGCCAGGATTTCCCTGAGAATGGTCTGTAAGGGGAGAAGGCTTCTGTCCCGCAGATAAACCAGTCCGGTGAAGTAGTCGTTCCACTTTGCCACTCCGTAGTACACCGCAAGCACCGCCACAATGGTTTTGCAAAGAGGCAGCACAATCTTGAAAAAGTACTGAAAATGAGTGGCGCCGTCCAGCATGGCCGCCTCGTAGAGCTCATGAGGGATGCTGGATTGGATGTAAGTCCTTGCCACCATCAGGTTCCACACGCTGACGCACCCCATCAGAATCATAATCAGAGGCGAATTGTACAGATGGATATCACGCATCACCAGGAAAGTGGGTATCAGCCCTCCGTTGAAAAACATGGTAAAGACGAAGAACAGGTTTATCAGCGCCTTGCCCTTGAACTTCGGCCTTGACAGCGTGTACGCCGCCGCCAGCGTTACCCCGATACTGATAATGACGCTTAAGAAAGTATAAATAATGGAATTCCCATAGGAGCGGAGCAGTTCGCCGTTCTTAAAAACCGCCTTGTACCCCACAAGGGAAAAATTCACCGGATGCCAGATAACCTCCCCCCTTATGATTGCGTCCGGGTCGGAAACCGACGCAATGATTACCAGATATAAAGGGTACACTATCAAAAACATTACCACAATCCAGACAATCGTATTGAAAATGTGGAATACTCTGTTAGACAGGCTTATTTCTTTTTTGTTCATCTTTTACTCACCCCCTTTTAAAACAGCCCAACGTCTGTGGTCTTTTTGGAAATCCTGTTTACCGCTATAATCATCACAAAGTTAATGATATTGATGAATAGCCCGATGGCCGCCGTGTAGGAAAACTGCCCGCTTCCCAGACCCACATTGTAGACGTAAACGCCTATGATATCGGAAGTGGGGATATTGCCTGCCGTCTGCATCACCAGCGCCTTGTTGGTATCGCTTGAAAGGAGCTTCCCGCAGTCAAGTATAAACACCATCATAATCGTAGGAACCAGACTGGGCAAATCAATGTAGCGTATTTTCTGCCAGATGCTTGCGCCGTCAATTTCCGCCGCCTCATATAAGGACTGGTCAATGCCCGTCAGGGTTGCAATGTAGAGAATCGTCCCGTACCCCGCGGACTGCCAGATTCCCGATATAATATAGATGCTTCGGAAGGCTCCCGCGTCCGACATATAATCAATTGCCTGCATTCCCATGGCCTGACGAATCACATTGAAGATTCCGCTGGTGGGAGATAAAAATATGTAAAGCATTCCTGCCAGAACCACCGTTGAAATAAAGTAGGGCACGTAAATCGTTGTCTGGATAAGCCGTTTCTTTTTTGCGCCCCGGAGCTGATTCAACAAAATTGCCAGAAATACCGGCACCGGAAAGCTCCATAATAAATAGTAGATGTTCAGCAAAAAGGTATTGGATAGCAGCCTCTTAAAATAGTAGGCGTTGAAAAACTCTTTAAAATGCTTCAGCCCCACCCACGCGCTTCCCGCGATTCCGCTCACCGCCTTATAATCCTTAAATGCAATCTGGATTCCGTACAGCGGCAGATAATTAAATACGAAAAAGTAAATGATGGCCGGAAGCACCAGCACATATAACTGCCAGTTGTTTTTCCAGTATTCTTTTCCTCCGCCCTTCTTCTTTACCTTTGACTTTGCCTTTTCCGGCTTCCTCTTGCGAAATGTCCGACCGGACTTTATTATTGCACTTTTTATTTCCATTCTTCCATGTCCCCGCCCTTTCCTGTTGTTTTGTATAGTCCAAGTGTAAATCCATCCTGCTTTTCAGGTAAAGTGTTTAAATTTATCGCACCGTTTCTCCCGTTTCTTTTATTTTCTTCGCACATTTTTCCCCTTTGGGCAGAAAAAAAAGACACTGATTACACAAATTTACTGTAAGCAATGCCTTCTTTCTTCCTTATTCAAAAATACCTGTATTTGCTGCGTTTCCGCCGCTTTTTGCCTGTGTCCGGGGCTTTTGAGGGGCTTTGTCAATGTTCAAAAATTTTGACACCTCTGTGTTTTTAGTCTTCCAGCGTCTGCTGAAGATTATCGGCAACCTTTTGCAACTTCTCTTTTTCCTTACTGTCCGGCATATTTTCAAGCACCTCGTTAATGTCATCCAGTACAAATCCTTTAAATTGACTATCTGTCATTGCCATATTACCACCCGCCTTTTTATATGCCCATTATCTGATGGTTCTATTATATCGGAAACGCAGTTGCGGTGTAAAGCCGTTATCTCCGGTACAGAATAATTTCCCCGCTTTCCAGCCCTTCCGCAGACGCCCGCACCTTAATATACTTTGCCTTTGCTGATTCTGCCCTCCGGCCGCCCGCTGTAATACTGCAGTCCCGCTCTGTCATGCGAACCACCACGCTGGCGAAACCGCGGTACAGCGAAATCCGGCGGCTCTGATACGGGGTATGGTCTGTCAAATCTCCGTTATCCACTCCCAAAATCTCCGCCGCTCCTTCCGCCTCAAAGAAAACCTCCGCCTTTGTCCGCATATTTATGATACCAGAATCGTCCATCGCATGAACGGTTAAAAGTACTTCCTGTCCGGTTTCCATCGGCAAAGCTGCGGGAGGGGTAAACACAAGCCTCTCCGCCTTCTTTGGCGTTTTTACCACATGGCATGCCGCCTCCTTCCCGTTCCGGTAACCGACCACCTTCACCTCCCCGGGCTGCCATGGCAGATATCCGGTAATGATTCTGTTCGGGAAATCCGCAGGCTTTTTCACATACAGCCGCTTTCCGTTTAAATAAACTGCCGCTTCTTCGCAGTTGGTGGCAATTCTGTAGGGAATCAGTCCCCGCTTAAGCCAGGGGAAATCCCAATGCTCCATATACATGGGCGCGTCCCAGTGTTCCTTGACCATTTCGTCCCCGAAGGAAGCGTCCAGCGCCGCAAAGTGTATCATGGGTTCTTTTCGCCAATAGCTTTGCAGGGTATAAAAATTAGCCCTCCTCTCACCGTTGGTGCGAATCATTGCTCCGCTCCAGCCTTTGGAGGGATATCCCATGGATTCTCCCAGATAATCAATCCCCGTCCAAATCATGCCGCCGATGCACCAAGGGTAACGAAAAGGCACCAGAGAGGGATTTTCTTCCGTATAATTCTGCATCTGGTCAGGGTGTCCGCAGAAGTACTGATAAATTTCCGTTCCCAGAATCAGCTTGTCCGGCATGGCCTCATGAATCATGGAATACCACTGTTCCTGATAATTACAGGAAATAATATCCACCAGCCTTCCAACTGCGCAAATCCGCTCTATCCTCTCTCTATTGTCGGTAATCTCCGTTTCGGAAACCTCGTCCACAAACTGCTGGATATCCGAAACCGTCCTGATATCCACCTTGCTTTCCCTCTTAAAATGAGGGTTCATAGCGCAGGTAACGGGGCGGCTGCTATCCAGAGTCCGCACAAAGTCCGTCAGCTCCTTCAAAATCGCCAGCATGGAGGGCTGTCCCTGATTTTCCACCTCGTTTCCCACACCCCAGATAATCACGCAGGGACGGTTTTTATCCCTGTCTATCATGGCCCTTACGTCCTTCTTCCAGTCCTTTTCAAAATATCTTCCGTAAAGGCCGCCCGTCCATTTGTCAAAGCACTCCTCATACACATAAAAGCCCAGCTCGTCGCACAAATCAAGGAACTCCTCCGAGTGCATATGATGCGCCGCCCGTATGGCGTTGCATCCCATTTCCTTTAAGTCCAAAAGCCGCTGCCGCCACATCTCTTTTTTTGCCGCAATTCCCCGGCAGCCCATATCCTGATGAAGACAGACTCCCTTTAAAACAGTTTCCTTTCCGTTGACGAACAGTCCCTTTCCCGGAAGGAATTCCGCCTTGCGTATGCCAATCCTTAAGGAAATCTCGTCCAGAACCTGATTCTCCTCCATCAGGGAAAGGGTCAGCTTATAGAGAAAGGGCTCCTCCGCCGACCAAAGCCGGGGATTGTCCACGGATATGGCGAGCCACTCGCCGCCCTTTCCTTCCGCCCCGGCGCTTACTTCTGAAAATCCGCCCCAGACCTCCGGTTCTGCTAAAAGCGGCGTTAAAACCGCCCTCACATCTCCGTCCGTCTCCGCCTTTACGTGTACAATAGCCCCCTTTTCCGTAACCTCTGTTCTTACCGTCACAGCCTCCGCAAAAAGATGCCTTTCATTTACTTCCACCCATTTGACCGTGCGGTAAATGCCGCATCCGCTGTACCAGCGGTCCGCCGGGGAGGCAGTATTGTTGACCCTTACCAGAATCTCATTTTTCCCGGTCTGCAAAGCCTCTGTGACATTCAGCCGGAAAGGCCGATAGCCATAATGGCACCCTCCCGCTTTCACTCCGTTTACCCAGACGGTGCTGTCCTCAAAAACGCCGCCAAAATCCAGAAAATAATATACCTTCTCCCTGATTTCCGAAAGTTCGAAATCCTTTCTGTACCAGCCGATTCCCCATCTGTCGAAATATCCCTGGTCCGCGCCCCGCTCTGCATCCTCCTTTATCTGCGCCGCAATCGCCCAGTCATGGGGCAGCGCAACCTCCCGAAACGCAGCTTCCTCAGGGCAGTTCCAATCCAGCGTTTCCTTTTCTGTTTTACCGGCATTGGTAAGGGCAAAACGCCAGCCGCCCATAAATTCTCTTTCCACTCGCACCATTTTTTACTCTCCTTTTCGGTTCCCCTATTTCAAATCTGCTTCATTTTCCTCTCAAGATAGCTCTCCACTCTTTGCCTGATTACCTGAAACTGTTCTCTGGTCCGGGGATTATCCGACTGAAAATCCATCATTTTATGTAAAAATCCCTGCCTGTAAGCCTCCCGGATACTGTAAGGGTACACCAGCTCATAGACCAGCGAAATATGCCCGGCAATATAATCTACGGCAGTTTTCTTGTAATCCCTCAAGGTCGCGTGCTCCTCAAAAAAGCTGGCCAGAACCCTGTCGGAAATCACGTCGCCGCGCAGTTTTTCCGTGGACACATTATAGATTTCCTCTAAAGGGCTCTCCACATTGACGCGCATGATATCTATTTTGTCAGCGTCCCTTATGATATTGCAGAACATCATAGTTTCCCTGTCAAAATCCTCTGGCAGCCGAAACGCGCTGTGGGTGCGGATGGCTCTTTCCAGAAGAATATCCCCGGAATCGCCCTCCACAAATTCCCGTATCAGTCCCTCTCCAAACAGTAAATCCGCGCCGAAAGCCGCATGGTCGATGGACTCGGAATCAATAAAGGTTCCGAAACGCTTAAGCTGCTCAAAACGGCCAATGTCATGCAAAAGCCCGATAAGCCATGCCGTGTCCACCTGCTGCGGCAGGCAGCCCTCCGACTTTGCAATCCTTTCACATAAATCCGCAACCTTATAGGTATGCTCTATTTTCAGCCTGATTTTCTCGTCGCTGACGTCGTAATTTTTTACATAGGCGGCAAAGCCTGCCGCCGCCTTTGGACGATTGATTTCCATGAAATACCTCCTGATTATGCAAAGGAAAAGACAAGGCGCAGAACCCTTCCTCTTACAGGCTCTGCACCTCTCATTGTCAGTTGTTATTCTGGTTATTTATTAACGGCGGCTGCTGATACAGCTTGCGTTCGATTTGTTTTCGCTCGATTTCAATCTGCTTTAATACCTTTTTATCCTCCGTCACCGCTTCGATGCGTTCAAGGATACTTAACTGGTCAAATAAATAACCGTTATACTCTTTTTCATTCGTCGGCATCATCATCACCTGCTTTCCACATGCCATGCAATGCATTTATAAGATAATTTTATTATAGCAAAACGCCTGTACAGTGTAAAGGCTGTACCCGGAAATCAATTTCAAACATGACACTTCCGTCATAAGCAGGCCGGCGGCTAACTGTCTCCTCACACATACGGAACCCACTCCATCATGCAATCCGCAATGATTTCATGGCCCCGTCTGTTCGGATGATTGACGCTGGCCGCATATTCGCTCCTCTTATGTCCCTGCGCAAAAAGCCTCTCAAAGGTTCCGTGGACATCCGCAAGCCCCACCTGAAAACGCTCCGCCGTTTCACGGATAATTTCAGCCATCTTTGCATCCGTAAGCCGCCTTTCGTTTTCCTCATAATAGACCGCTCCGCTGTCCGGCGCCGGGGTAAGCAGAAGCACTTTGCATCCGGCGTCCAGCGCATCTTTTGTCATATCCCTCCATGCCCCGCGCATCTGTTCTTCCGAAAGAAACATATCGTTTCTTCCGTAATCAATCGTTACCAGATACGGGCGGTGGGTAAGGACGTCCCGCTTAAATCTTTTTTCCCCCGAGAGGGAATTTTCTCCCCCTGTCGCCGTTACCGTCACGTTTATCACGGAATGGGGAAACCGCTCCGCCAGGGCGGCATGAAACAGATGCGGATATGCGTCAAAAGGTCTGGTGACATTATCCGCCATATATCCGCAGGGAATACTGTGGCCGTGGCAAACCACCGTCAGACTTTCGTTATCCGGCCAGACTTTTCGTAGCTTTTCCGCCATATCCTTCAGATAATCTTTTTTATCCGCTGTCATTTATTTTTCCTTTCCGGCCACGGATTCCATAAACGCCCGCACAATGTCCAGAATTTCCCTCTGGTAAAAAGCGTCGGCTCCGTGCCCTTCCTGCTCTAAAATATAGTAATCCGCCCTTACTCCGGCCTCGCAAAGCTTTTCGTACAGCAAGTCGCTCTGACTTACCGATACCAGGTCGTCCTTATTTCCGTGGAAAATGAGAAACGGAGGCGTATCCTGTGAAATATGGCTGACTGCACTGGCTTCTTTTTTCAGAGCTTTGCTGTCGCCCTCCACGCCGATAAACTGCTCGTTTGCCCCGAAGGTCATGTTCTGCGCATTCTCATTCACAGGCCCTGTCATATCCACAAGCCCGTAAAAATCAATGACTCCGCAGACCCGGCTGTCATACGAGAGGAATTCCCCTTCATTATAATTATCTCCCGTCACGCCCACAAGGCTTGCCAGCGCTCCTCCGGCAGATTCCCCCGCCACGAAAACCCTGTCTCTGTCAATGCCGTAGGCTTCGGCATTTGCCTTTAGATACCGGATGGCCGCTTTTGCATCCGTAAGCGCCGCCGGAAATACCGCCTCGTTGCTGGTGCGGTATTCCACACTGGCAACCACACTGCCTTCTCTGGCAAATTCCATCCACTGGGGCCACCATACATCCTTGTCCATCACCTTGAAAGCCCCTCCGCAAAACCACACAAGGAGCGGGTATTTCACCCCTTCCTCTCTCACCTTCGGCATACAGATACTGCACTTCATACTGCGGTAAGTGCTCCCGTACCATGCAGGAACCGCCGCGTAAGTGATATCCTCCACCAGCGACCAGCATTTTTGTTTTGTTTCTACCTTGATTGTTTTCTTCATACTTCCTCCCTCATCTGTACTCCGTCGGAAAGCTTATCACGATTTCCGTTCCTTTTCCGACGCTGCTGATAATTTCAAATTGATATTCTTCCTTATATAAAAGCTCCAGCCTCTGGCAGATGTTTTCGATACTTATCGAGTGGATTTTGGACGCGCTTCTTCTCCTGCTCCCGCGCTTTTTGCCTTCATCCTTCCACTTTAAGAGCGCCTTCACCTTTTCCCCGCTCATTCCCTCCCCGTCGTCTTTCAGCCGGAAAATGAGCCATCCTTTTTCCTCGTAAATGGTAAGTTCGATTTTTCCCGATTCCCTGGGCAGGATTCCGTGGTTTAAGGCGTTTTCAATCAACGGCTGCAAAAAGAGCCGCGGGACTGCGTAATGATACAACGACTCGTCCCCGTTTAAGAGAAAGGAAAACCTCTCCGGATACCTTATCTGCTGCAGCTCGATATATTCACGGACGTCCCGCACTTCCTCCCCCAAAGTGGTGATAATGCCGTCGATGCCCGATTTCATATTGTTTTGCAATAGGCTGATAAATAACGTCAGCAGCCTCTCCGCCTTTTTGCTTTCCCCTGTTTTTGAAAGATAGATAGCGGAGTTTAAAGTGTTATAAATGAAATGGGGATTTATCTGCGCCATGAGAATGCTCATCTGCAAATCCGCCCTCTCCCTCTCCGCTTTCTGCAAATCCCTCATCTGACGCTCAAGGCTTGAGGCCATCTGATTGAAAACCTCCGTCAGCGTCCCGATTTCATCCTGATTCTCCGCCTTTATATGAACGTCCAGCCTTCCCTCCGAAATCTGCCGGGCGGCGTTGCTCAGGGCGCTGATAGGGTTGCTGAACCTCCTTGCAACGGGTATCATCACCAGCACAGAGGCAAAAACGCAGGAGACATAAAGTAGCAGGAAAAACAGGAAAATATTTTTCACCTCGCCGTGAAGCCTTGCGTCAGGCATATACATCACTAATTGGAGGCCGCACTTTAACCCATTTCTGTAAAGAATCCATCCATGGCTTCCCTTTTCCGTTCCCGAAAAGGCGCGTCCGCCCTCTGTCTGCTCCAGCCAGCTTTCCACATCCCCGTTCATCTTGCCGGACTGCGCCAGAATTTCATTGTGGGAGTTCATAATCGCACACCATGCGTTTTCCAGCTCCGTCTTATAAAGAAGGCTGTAGAAAGCGTCCTGCTTTAAATGAAGGAAAACCTTCCCTATTCTCTCCTGATTGGTGTTATAGTTTGCCATGTCGCAGATATAGGTAATCACGTTTTCATAGAAAATATTCCGGCAGCTCAGCTCGTGCGCCTTTGAAAAAACCTTCGCATCCCCGCTCTCAAGCGCGCTGTCAAGCCAGGATGTGTCCCCGATAGAGTGCAGCGTGTTTTTATTCGAACCGTCGCTGGTAAAAATATTGCCGTTGTACAGATAGAGCTCAATATTGATACAGTCGTCCCGAAGCAGCTCGTAGTATCGCAGATTCTTATAGATTTCCACAGAGTATCTCACCTTATCCAGCTCCGAAAAGCTGTCCGATTCTACAAGAAGCCTCTGAATCGTGCCATCCGCCGCCACCATCGCGCAGTAGCGGGTAATTTCTTCCACATAATCCTCTATCTGGTCAGCGGTAAAATCCAGCGTTGCCTGATAATCCTCCAGCAGCTTTTTCTCCGTGGCTCTCACCATGTACTCAGCGGAAAACAGAGAGCTGACTGCAACCAGCACCGAAATCACAATAAGAGTCACCGCCATAAACCGCATCCCTACAGACTGTCTGAAACCTGTGAATCTACGTACCAATATCCCCTCCTCCATCCTGCTGTTTGAATTCTCCCGGTGCAATCCCCGTTATCTGGCGGAACACTCTGCTGAAATGCTGGCTGCTGACAAAGCCGCATTCCGCCGCAATCTCATAAATCTTTTTCTTATTTTCCAGAAGCAGATGTCTTGCCTGCTCCACCCGGCAGCGCAGAATATAGTCCTTTACCGTACAGTCCATCTCCCTCTTAAAAAGAAGCCGAAGATAGCCGTCGCTGATGCCTAAAGATTCCGCTATCATGGTGCTGGAAATGTCTTCGGCATAGTGACCGTGTATATAATCAAGGGTTTTTCTGACTATCCTGTTCCCTGCGCCTTTTTCTTCCTCCTGACATTCATAATAACGCAGACAGGCTCTAAGTAACTGTTCCAGACAGACCATCGGGATTTCTTTCTCCTCGCCCTCCAGAAAAGAAACGAAATTTCCAGCGCGTAGGTACTGCCGCAGATGGGTAAAGTCTTTTATCTCCATGTAATAGCTCCCGTCCTTTATTTTTGAGAGCATAGAGGATATATCTGCTTTACTCCACACCTCCGGTTTTCTCTCCGGTTCAAGCTTTTCGGGAAACAGCTTTTCGTAGCCGGAAAGCATTTCTTCCCAAACCACCCCTTCCCTCTGGGCAAGAACGCAGTCGCAGTAACGCCGCATAACCGGACAAACACTTTTAAGGCTCTCATAAGTCTCATAAGCGGCGGAAAGGAAAAAGACGGGCGTAAGGCCGCTGTCTGTACGGCACCTCTCTCCCAGCTCCCCGGTAAAATGTGCCAGAATCCGATAGTTTTCCTTCTCGGAAACCGGCTTTTCATACTCGCATATCATCACATAGGTATAAAATCCCTGACGTGTAAAACCTCTCACCCGGATTCCCGAAAGTGACAATTCCCTGATTCTCTCCTCCTTCAGATAAACAGGCTCCTTATCCCCGGTAAACACTGACAGTCCGCTAAGCGCCATCATCGCAAGAAAGCAGCGGTCTGCTCCCTGCAAAAGCCTGGCATTATCCGCCCTCTCGCCGTCCCATACCTTTCGCAGCCAGTCGTTTTCCATCATCTGCTCGTATCTTTTTTTCGACAGGAAACCGTCGGATATTTTTTGAAGGACTTCGTCCAGGGTATCCTCTGTAATCTCATGCTTTACCAGAAAATACTTAACCCCCATCTCCATGGCTTCCTTCACATAGTCAAACTCCTGATAAGCCGTCATAATCACAATGCTGACGCCCGGATTTTCCAAAAGAAGCCTTCGGCTTAATTCCAGACCGTCCATTCCCGGCATCCTCACGTCCACAAACACAATCTGCGGCGCCTCCCGCTGAAAAATATCCAGGGCGGCCGCAATGGTAACCGCATACAGAATATCCCCGCATCCAAATTTCTCCCAGGAATGCAGGCTCTTTAAATATTTGATTGTCAGTATTTCATCATCTATAATCAGAACCCTGTTCATTTTCATCCCCATTTCAATGTGTCCGCACCACGCAAATCACGGATTTACGAATCCCAATTATCCCTTGACAGCGCCTTCCGTCAGTCCTCTGATAAAATCCTTTGAAAATACGGCAAAGGCGGCAATGAGCGGCAGAACCGAAATAAGCAGACCGGTAATCTGCGCTGCAATATCCTTGCGGTGCTCGTTCCCCAGAGATTGGATGTAAAGGGGAATGGTATAGTTTTCCACATTATTTATCATAACCAGCGGAAGCAGATAGGAATTCCACGACCACAGGAAAATCAAAAGGCACAGAGAGATAATGGCGGGCCTGATACAGGGCAGTACAATTTTAAGGAAAATGGAAAACTCATTACAGCCGTCAATCCTTGCGCTCTCCACCAGCTCCATCTGCAAAGAATTCTGTAAATACTGCGTTATCCAGAACACCCCGAACCCGCTGGGAAACCAAATCAGTATCAGCGGCAGCAACGAGCCCGACAGGCGAAGCGCCCGCATCTCCTGCATGTAGCCGATAACCCCAAGCACCGACGGCACCATCATGGTAAGCAGTACGAAATTGTAAATCACCCTTTTCAGCTTAAACTGATACGCCGCAAGGCCGTAGCCCGCCATCAGGCTGATGGCCACAGAACAGAACATGGCGCTGAAGGACACAATCATGCTGTTCTTAGAAGCAACCCAGAAGGTGCCGTTCATCGCCGTGGTTATATTCTCAATCAGATGGCTTCCCGGCAGCAGAGAGAGTCCCAGCATTACCTCGTCGGTAGAATGGGTCGCCGCAATCAGCGTGTAATAAAAGGGAATAAAGGAAATCAGGGAAACAATCGCTATCGCTATTGCCTTAGGCAGCTTTTTTATTTTTTTCTTCATATTTTATCCAGCCTTTCTTTCAGTTATCATTCTTTTCCCGCAGAACCCTTAAATTAATAAAGGACATCGCCGCAATAATAAGAAGCATACTAAAGGCAATCGCCGCGCCGTACCCATACCTGGAATTATTCTGGAAGGAACTGTCGTAAAAATACCACACAATGGTAAGAAGCGATCTTCCGGGACCTCCTACAATGGTGGAGCCTGAGCCTGACACCAGCGTCTTGGCCTCGTCAAAAAGCTGAAAGCCCCCGATTGCCCCCTGCACAATCACAAAGGTGGTAATGGGGCGAAGAAGGGGCAGCGTAATCTTAAAAAAGGACTGCACCGCATTTGCGCCGTCTACCTTCGCCGCGTCATAGTACTCGTTGCTGATGGTGGAAAGCCCTGATAAATAAAGTACCATAAAATATCCGAAATTTTTCCAGATACAAATCAATATTACTACGATAAAGGCATATTTGCTATCTCCCAGCCAGTTAATCTTTTCATCCATGAGCCCTAACTGGGTAAGCACCGTATTCACCATCCCGATATTCGTATTAAACATATTTGCAAAAATCAGCCCCACCGCCACCGGCATTGTGATATAGGGCAGAAAGTTGACGGTCTGTATGAACTGCCTGCCTTTGACAATATTAAACATCAGCACAGCCACCAGAAGGCCGCCCACAATGGTAAGAGGCATGGCGATAATCATGATTTTCACGGTATTTAAAATAGAACTCCAAAACAGCGGGTCGGCTGTGAAAACCCTGATATAATTCTGCAGCCCCAGAAACTGCCTGTCGTTCATCTTAACCGCCGTCCAGTCCGTAAAGCTGATGGCAAAAGAATACAGCATAGGATACAGATAAAATGCAAGATACGAAATCAGAAAAGGCGCCACGAAGATATAAGGCCATTTACCAAGCTTATTTTTCTTTTTACTTTTTTCTTTCATCGAACCATCCTTTAAATAAGTGGGAACCGCCCTGTAAGCAATCCCCACTCTGTTTACAATGAGCTGTCCCACAAAGCGTGGCAGCGTTTGTTACAATAAGCTGACTTGCGGAGCATGACAGCGTTTGTTACTTAACTGTTACATCCGGTATCTTGGACTGCAAATCTGTCATAAATTCTTTCATTGCGTCTTCCGCCGTCATACTTTCGTCCGCGCCCATCATCTGAACTACCATATTTACAGAATCCGATACAAGGTTATCGTAAATGGACAGGCTTGCTTCGGGAATATTAGGGGAAATCTCTTCCATCATGAAAGCGTTGATTTCCTGAGAACCGAAGTTCGGCCTTGTTCCTTTGGTGTACTCCGGGTCGTCATATAAGGACTTCACCGGCAGGAAGAATCCCGAGCCTTCCTTCATATACTTTGCGCCTTCCTCGGAAAGAAGACAGAACTGAATGAAATCCCATGCTTCCTCTTTCATCTCGGAGCCCTTGTAAATACCGTAACAGGTGCCGCCCCAGCCGAATCCGCCTTCCGCCGGAGTAAACATTCCCCAGTTGTCAATCCCTTCCGGGTCATAAGGCTCTACCCAATAGGTCACGCTCCAGGATGCCGCCGGATATAAAATACTGTTTCCCTCGGAAAAAGAGTTTGACCACTCTGTAGAAGCCTGCGCCAGGTTGCCGCAGGCTTTTGCCTCACGCATAGCTTCCACTGTCTCAAACACTCTCTGCACCTTGCCGCTTACATCCACATTCCCCTCTGCGTCCACGTTGCTGACGTTTCTTTTCTGCATCATCATCATATTGGAAACGTCCTGAAGGCCGGGGAATAAGGTAACGGCTCCGCCGCTTTTCTCATATACCTGCGCGCCGACCTTTGCATAATCGTCATAGGTCTTGAACATTGCTTCAAGCTCCATCCTGTCGTCTGTTCCAAGATACTCCCTTGCCAAATCCTTTCTGTACATCATAAACGCCGGATTCAGCGCGTTTTCAATACCGATTACCTGGTCCTGCGAATTCACCATACCGCCGATTACGGAATCCATAACGATAGAACGGTCAAAGTTATAAGGCGCTTCCTCAAGGTTTTCCCAGATATCAAGGGCAAAGGCGCTTCCTCTCCATCCCATTTCCGCCATCAGAAGGTCCGGCATATCGCCGCCGGAAGCATAGCCCTGCTGAAGCTTTGTCAGATAATCATCGGATGCAACAACTACCTCCTCCAGCTCCCAGTCTGCGTCAGGATGGGCTTCAAAATAAGCATTTATAACCGCATCAAACTGTCCCGTCGCCCAGGTCCAGAGAATAATTTTCTTCTTATCTCCCGTGGTGCTTTCCCCAGAAGCGGTATCTTCCTCCGCCGCCTGCTGCTCATCTCCTGCACCCACAGCTTCATCTGTGCTTTCCGCCCCGGACGTCTGGCTTCCCGCATCCGTCCCTTCGGCCGGCTTGGAACCGCAGCCGCTTAAAATGCCCGTCAACATCGCCACTGAAAGCAAAATCGACAATAATTTCTTCTTTTTCATCTTACTTCCTCCTTCATTCTTTTGGCCGAAGCCTTTTCTATAAAATAATATTAACAGACATTATCACGGAAATTCTTATCTGTTTTGCATATTTTGTGTCTGTTTTGTATAATCACCTGTGAAATTTTTTCCTTTTCTCCCTTGACATATTCTTTCCATGCGTCTATACTGTACTTATCATCTAAGTACGATAATTACAACCAGTACGCAGAAGAGGGGGCGGATAAATGGAAATTATCCTGAGTAATGGCAGCGATAAGCCGATTTATGAACAAATATGCCTGCAGATAAAAAGCATGATTATGGAGGGAACCCTGTCCGCCGGAGAAGCCCTGCCTTCCATGCGGGCGCTGGCAAAAGACCTGCATATCAGCGTCATTACCGTTCAGCGGGCCTACGAGGATTTGACCCGGGACGGCTTTATCGAAACCGTATCGGGAAAAGGCAGCTTTGTTGCCTCACAAAACATGGAATTTATCAGGGAAGAACAGCTGCGGACAGCGGAGGAGCTTTTGCAGAAGGCGGCGGAAATCGGCAGGGCACACGGGATTGGCTATGAAAAACTGGCCGGGATTCTTAAAATGTTTTATGAAGAATGAGCCGGCGGACGCAAGACCCGCACAGATGGCTGCCGCATACCGAATGTGTCGGCGCTGCGGCAAGATTGTATCGGAGGTTTAATATATGGAAGAAAATAATATTGTTGTACGGAATTTATACAAAAGCTTTGACAATTTTTCTCTGAAAGACGTGTCCTTTCAGGTGCCAAAAGGCAGAATTGTAGGATTTATCGGAGAAAACGGCGCCGGAAAGAGCACCACAATCAACTTAATCTTGAATGAGCTGAAAAAGGACGGCGGGCAGATACAGCTTTTCGGAAAGGACCACACGGCTTTTTCTGTCAGGGAGGATATCGGGGTTGTCTTTGACAGCTGCAATTTCCATGATATTTTTACTGCCGACGACCTCGAAAAAATCCTGTCGGGAATTTATAAATCATGGGACAAAGCACTTTTCGAGCACTATCTGAATCGTTTCCGGCTTCCCCGCACAAAAACCATAGGCTCCCTTTCAAAGGGAATGAAAATGAAGCTTTCCATTATCTGCGCCATGGCGCACCGGCCAAAGCTGCTTATTCTGGACGAGGCCACCACCGGACTCGACCCTGTGGTTCGGGATGAGATACTGGACTTATTTCTGGAATTCATACAGGACGAGGAACGCTCCATCTTTTTTTCCTCCCACATCACATCGGATATCCAGAAAATCGCCGACTATGTGATTCTCATTCATCAGGGCAAAATTATTTTTGAAAAGTCCAAGGACGATTTGATTTACAATTACGGTATTATCAGGTGCGGAAGGGAAAAATTCACCCACATTTCTCCTGACGACTACATTATTTACAGGGAAGAAAAGCTTTCCATGGAGTGCCTTGTCCCTGACCGGGAGGCGGCAAAACAAAAATACAAAAATGTGGTGGTTGATTCCGCAAGTTTAGAAGACATTATGCTGTTTTATATCAAAGGAGGCAGGACCGAAAAATGATAAAAGGATTGATTTATAAAGAAATTTCCCTTTTTTACAAGAGTATCGACAAAAAGCTGCTTTTTATTGCCGGAGCGGCAATTATTTTACTTATTTGCAACGCCGGTCCCTATGCCGGTATGCTGGCTTCCGTCATGCTTTCAATCACTATCGGTATGCAGCATATCATGTGCTTTACCGTTGACGAACGGGCCGGCTGGAAAAAATACCAGCTTGCCATGCCTGTAAACGGCTTTCATGTGGTGGCCGGCAAATATCTTTCCGTTCTCTGCACGCTGTCCGTCAGTCTTGCGGGAAGTATTTTGCTGAATCTCCTCCCCGGCATCTTTTTCCGAAGCTTTGACTGGAATATCTGGAAGCTTTCCATTCTTTCCGCTGTGGTCATTCCTTTGGTGTGGACCGGCGTCTGTCTGCCTATGACCTACTGGTTCGGGTTCCAGTCCGCGCAGGTAATGGGATTTTTCGTGTTTATCCCCATGTTTTTCCTGATTAAATATTTCGAAGACGGTCCCGGTTTTGCAGAAATGACAGGCTTTCCGCAGGGCTGTATTCCCGCCCTCTGCCTTGGAGTTGCGGTTTTATTCGGGGTTTCCATGGTGGTGAGCGCGGCGGGGTATGAAAGGCGGCGCTGAGTCGGAACGAATTTAAAAGCATACGGGATATTTGCGGTATGACACAAAGAAACAGACTGTAACTGCCTGTCATGTACAATCTGTTTCTTTTGCTTTTGCCTGCGCGCTGATTCATTTCCCGTCATATTCTTAATTTTACACCTTTTAGAAATTCTTCTTATATTCACGCTCCAGTTCTTCCGCAAGATAGCCGTCGCTCATGCAATGCATATCCGATACGCCATCTTTCAATAGCTGATAAGTATCAGAATGATAAAAAAACGACAGTGCTTCATCCAGGGAAATCTTTTCCTGCTCTGCAAAAAGCTGAATAATATCTGCATATTTCATCTGCAAAATCAGAGGTTCTGCATTCATTTACGTTTACTCCTCTCAAAATGAAGATACCGGTCGATGGTTTTCTGGTTTTTCAGGCAGATTTGCTGGTTTGGTTTCTCGTATTTTAACCTGTCAATCGCTGTATCCTTGTCTATATAGTGTTTAAAATACAACTCACAGGTATTAAATACCCTGTCATTCGCCACACCGCCAATTATCAAATCATAGTCTGACGTGTCTTTTCCCTGACGACAGGCTGTAATAAAATCCAGCCATTCGCCGGAATAAGTGTCAAAACAAAGAATCCTTGTCTCTGTCCATACAGCTTCATCCAATTGATAAATATTTATAATCCCCTCGCCTCCGCCCCGGCGAAAACGCTCCACCCATTTTTCCGCCTGCGGCAAAAGAGATGTTGTATAAAATCCTTTTCCAAAATCCAGTTTCAGACGGGAATGCGCCATATCCGGTTTCATAATTTCAATATTGGAACCATGATACACCGTCATACAGACACACCCCTTTTCTCCATCAACGCCAAAATATCCTCTACAATATACTCTTTTCCCTGAGTATGCAGAGCGTCATAACACGGAACAATATATCCGTTCAAAATATCGCTGTTCTCCGACAGCGCAATATACACCTTTTCCGGGCTGACATCAAGCGCCAGCGCTATATTTTCGATACAGAATACCGCAAACTCCAACTCTCGTTTATCATGAATCGGCTCATTTTTTAGTTGGTTCATTTTCCTCCTCACCCGTTCATCAAATCATAATAAAAGATATACTGCTGCAAAGTCCCCGCATAACCTTTGTACCTGTCGAAAGGAAATCCCGACGGATACTGCGCCGTAAGCACCTTATTGATATGCGTATCCACCGGAAACGCCTCCGTCTTATGCAGCGCAAACAGACAGATGCATTCCGCCACCTTGATTCCCACACCGCAAAGCTTCATAAGCTCCGCCTTTGCCGCCGGATAGTCCATTTTCCTGACCGCCTCCAAATCCACGGCTCCTTCCGCAATACTCACGGCGGTTTCATGAATATACCGGCTGCGATAGCCCAGATTACAGGCATATAAATCCTCAAAAGACGCCCCGGCGAGAGCCTTTGCCGTGGGAAAATCATAATAAACTTCCCCCGAGGCTGCCGCCTTTTCCTCTCCGTACCTCCGGCACAAAAGAGAAATGCATTTCCTTATCCGTTTGATATTGTTCTGCTGGGAAACAATAAAAGATACTATCATCTCCCATAAATCCTGCCTGAGAATGCGGATTCCGCTTCCATAGGAAGCCGCATTAAAAAGATAGTCATCCTCCCCGTCAATAGAGGCGATGATTCTCCCGTAGTCCTCCTCCAAATCAAAATAGCTTTTCCACAGACTTTCAAATTCCTCTTGTGTGCAGTCAAAGAAAAGCTGATTCCCCTCCTGCGCGATTTCCAGATATTTTCCAAAAGCGGTAAGCCTGTAAGATTCTTCACCCATGCCCCTTGACATGCCAATTCCGCTTCCCATGCCTGCATCACACCATTTCCCCGGCGTATCAAGCCGCTCCAGCCGGAAGCACTGTCCCGATTCGCAGATTTGTTTTATGGAAAAATTATCTTTTGTTATGGTTATCATAGATTTCTCCGTTATACGCTAATACTCCCAGGCAATATCAAAAAAACCGGCTTCATTCGTCTGTGTATCAATCTGAAAAGAAAAAGCAAAGCCCAGAATCACCTCCGCATCTCCAATGTACTCTGCTTCATCTCCCCAATCTGCATATCCGTTAATCAGCGCCGCGATTTCCAGCAGGCCCTCTACTGTCTGGATTCCATCCGTTTCTTCATCATCATAATTCTCCACATTTATGTCATAAATGGCCGCTAAGCAGGCTTTATCTGCATATTCTTCAAAGTAATCGCTAAGCTCGCCTTCGTCCATCCTCAAAACGGATTCTTCACAGCAGGCAGTTACATCATCTATAAAATTCGTATCAATAATTTCAAATACAATATTTTTATTCAGAAGCATTCTCTTCTCCCAATCGCCAGTCTTTCACCTTAGTCTACATATTTCCACGTCCGGCTTTCCTGATTCTGATATTGTTTTAAGTCATTATACAAATCAGTTTTCACAAAATTTCTTCTTTCATATTTTTTATATAGAATATCTCTTACTTTCTTCTCCCCTAAAGGTCCTTTTCCGCCTTCGCATATCATCCCTAAAATTTTGTATAAATCGTGTCCATTTGTATACTCATATAATTCTTCATCCGTCAAATTTGCCGCCAACCGCAGACAATGCTCATAATACCCTTTCCAGCCGCAGTCAGTAAATGCCTGACAAATGTCAATACTATGTACATCCAAATATTTTCCAAGCTTCAATTTGCGAAAATCAATTTCCTCTATTCCCGCATTTTTCTGTGCATTCTCTTTTCTTAACATACTGACAGGCGCAAGCTGCCGCAATATTCCTGACAGAACAGATGTATAATCTTCCTCTCCATTATAATATAAATCACAAAATTTATGCCACACCTCGTTTTCGCTTATCACCATCAGCTCCAGACAGCATTTGTCACAATAAAACATTCTGTCCGCATGTTCCTCTGAATAATCTCTGTCACATATTCCTATTACCCTGTCATCCTTCATGCTCTCGTCTGCAAGAGCTTTTTCTATTCCGTGCTTTCCGCCGGTTCCATAATACTCAATCCCTATTGCCACATCTGATAATTGTCTCCTGAAAAATTTAACGTCATCCGGCCCTTCCAGAAAGACAAATCCTTTTGTATGCCTGAAATCCTCCGCAAGAAGAAGTCTCATGTTATCAATATCATAACATACAGCATCTTCCAGCTCACGCCTGATTGAGTCTTTTGCAAGCTCTCCCATATAATTCTCCCAAATCTATCTGTACATCCCTGTGTCCGTTGATAATCATCGGCGCATGCGTTGCCGCCAGTATCCTTATTCCGCGTTTTTTGGCTATTGTATACATATCCTCCGCAAACATTCTCTGCCACGCGACATGAAGCGATATTTCCGGTTCGTCCAGAAGCAGCATCGTACCCTCTTTTACTTCAAAAATCAGTTTATAAAATAAAACGATAATCTCTTTTTCCCCGGAAGAGAGCTTATTTAAATCCAGAACATCCTTCTCGTTCTCTTTATCGACCACCACGCAGCCCTTATCCTTATCAATTCTGATTTCATCAAAATAAATTCTTTTGTTGACCATGTCTGTAAACATATCCAGCTTTTCAATCAACTGCTCATAAGTTTTATATTTTTCATTAAAATCTTCAAAATAAATTTTCAGAGCCTTCTCGTACTTTGCTTTATATTGCGCCTCCATTTTTCCGAACTGGGAAATTTCATATTTTTTGAGCTTATCCAGTTTTTCGTTCATAAGCTCCCGCTGACGTTTATATTCTTCCTCCGAAAAGCTGTCGTCGCTGTCGTCAAAAAGCCTCTGCGGGTATGTGGCGTCCAGAGAATTCGCTTTATTGGCATACTCTCCTGCAACGGTGTCCAGATACCCTTTAATTTTTCCCGGTATGAGTTCTATGATACTCTCCCAGTCCCCGCTGTTTTTTTCTGTTCTGAACATTCCTTTCGCATCAAAATAGAAACTGTTTTTTTCATTTTGCTTCCTTTGAATCAATCTCTGTTCTTCTATGAAAAAAACATCGCCAACAATATCTTTCATTGTTATAAGTATCTTTTTATAATCACTTTTACCGAGCTGCCCCAAATTGGAAGTATTCTGTTCGGATTCATCCCATATCTTTACCATATAATCAATCCTTCCATCAACGCCGTTTCTGGGATACGGACTTTTATATTCCAGCATGATTTTTTCTGTGATATATTCTCCATTTATTAACAGCTGCTTTTGGGCGTTTTTCTCTATCAAAACCTCTTCTTTTATTTCAGAATTCCCTATCCTGATACTCTTAAAGGGCAGCGTAAAGAAAAAACGCAAATCGCTGTCCGAAAAAGCCTTTATGCATCTTAAAATAGTAGATTTCCCAAACCCGTTCGGTCCGGTCAGCATCTGTATCTCCTGCCCGCCAAAATCAAAACTGTAATTAAATCTGTTAAATAATCCTTTTATTTCAATATGCTTCATACCTTTTCCTTTTCTTTACGCCTCAAATTATCTAATCAATGCTTTTATTATAATATTGTACCCGAAACAAACGTAAAAGTAAACACAATACTCTCACACCGCTCTGTCCTTCCCCAAAATCCGATACCCTCCAATCCTCCTCATGCACGCAATCCCCGCAGCGTCCGCCAGAAACCACCCGATGGGAATCGCCCACCAGATACCCAGAACGCCAATCCATGAAACAGGGGAAAGCATATAGGCGAGAAGCACTCTCGTTCCAAGGGAAATGACGGTGAGCACCAGCGACATTTCCGGCTTTTCCACCCCCCTGTAAAAGCCGTATAAAAGGAACAAAATCCCAATTCCGCAGTAAAAAGCCCCTTCAATCCGCAGATACTGCACGCCGGTTCTTATGATTTCCCGCTCCCCGGCGTCCACAAAAATCCGCATAAGATATGGCGCCAGCACAAAAATCCCTGCGGAAATCACAAAGCAGAAGGAAGCGGAAACTGCCGCCGCCCTCAGCGTCCCCTCCCGGATTCTCCCGTCCTTTCCGGCCCCGTGATTCTGGGAAATAAACAGGGAATACGCGTTGCCGAATTCCTGAGCCGGCATATAGGCAAAGGAATCAATCTTAACCGCCGCCGCAAAGGCCGCCATCACAACGGTGCCGAAGCTGTTTACCAGTCCCTGTATCATCAGAATCCCGAAATTCATCACCGACTGCTGGAGACAGGCGGCAGCCGAGTTGCGCATCACTTCTTTCGAGGTTTTTCTGTCAATGGCAAAATGCTCCCGCTTAGGGCGCAGCGCCGGTTCCCGAAGCCAGGTATAAATGCCGATTCCAAGCCCTGATACCGCCTGGGCAATCACGGTTGCAAGAGCCGCTCCCCCTGCTCCCATCTGAAATCCCATCACGAAAAGCACGTCCAGAACAATATTAAGCGCCGCCGCCGCCCCGAGAAAATAAAGCGGAACTACGGAATTGCCCAGTGCGCGCAGAAGATAGGCAAAATAATTATAGAGGAACACGAACACAATGCCGAAGAAAATCATAAACACATATTCATGCATCAAATCATAGATGCTCTCCGGCACCTGTAAAAGATGCAAAATGGGATGGATTGTCAGAAACACAAGCCCGTTCAGGGCAAGTGTCACGGCAGAAATAAATAAAAAAGAGGCCAGCATACTCTTTTTCATCTGCAACTCCTCTTTTTTCCCGTAATAAAATGAAACCACGGCTCCGCTTCCCATACAAAGGCCAATCAGTATTGATGTCAAAAATGTCATCAGCGTGTAGGCGCTTCCCACCGCCGCAAGCGCATCCGGCCCCAGATACCGTCCCACAATCAGGGTATCCGCTATGTTATAGCATTGCTGTAACAGATTCCCCAGTATCATTGGCCCGGCGAACCGCAGCATGGTGCCTGTCACATTCCCCTCTGTCAAATCCTTTTTCATAACTCCTCCTGATATCGTCGCCGACCTGCGTCTTCTTCCGTCTCCGGCCAGATTCCGCAACCGCCGCAGCGCTTTTCCGTCTCCGGCCAGATTCCGCAACCGCCGCAACGCTTTTCCGTCTCCGTCAGCTTCCGGCCAGTTCCCTCAGCTTCCTGATTTCCTCCTTATGCCCCGCATCATCTAAAGGCGTTTCCAGATAAAAAGGCAGCTCCTTAAGAAGCGGATGCCGCATCACGGAAAGCAATGCGTCCAGACCGATTTCCCCGCCGCCGATTACCGCATGGCGGTCCTTATTCGCCCCGAAGGGCGTAAGACTGTCGTTTAGATGAACCGCCCTCAGCAAAGGAAGCCCTAAAATACGGTCAAACTCCGCAAGGACGCCGTCAAGGTCGCCAACGATATCATAGCCTGCCGAAAACACATGGCAGGTATCCAGACATACGCCTATCCTCTCGGGATGGGCTGCGCCGTCGTAAATCGCCTTAAGCTCCTCAAAGCTCTTTCCGATTTCCGTCCCCTTTCCCGACATGGTTTCCAGAAGCACCGTAATACTCTCCCGCCCTGTAATCGCCTGATTCAATCCGGCAATGATATTCTTTATCCCTTCCTGCGCCCCGATTCCGGTATGGCTCCCCGGATGAAATACAATATACTCCATGCCAAGGGCGTCCATCCTGGCGATATCCTCCCTAATCACCATACAGGCAAACTCATACACCTTCTCCTTCGGGCTGGCAAGGTTCATGGTGTAAGGCGCATGGGCCAGAAGGGGGCCGAAGCCGTTTTCCTTTCTTATCTTCTGAAATTTATTTATTTCCTCATCGCTGTAGGTTCGATAGCCCGAGCCTCTGGGATTGCGGCTGAAAATCTGCATGGTATTCGCCTCCATCCGCACCACATTTTCCGCCGTCCGGGCAATCCCGTCCGCAATAGACATATGTGTCCCGATTACCATTCGTCTTCCTCCTCCACCGGACGCCATGCGTCGCCGAATTTGATATCCTTAAAAAGCGACGCAAGGCCGGTGATTTGCTTCAGACGCAGAATTTCGTCCCTGTCCATGCCAAGATGTCTGGATATCCACGCGTCCGACCGTCCCAGCTCATGAAGCTCCTTTACAATATTGCTCATCAAATCCACATCATGGCTTCCCCTTGCCCTGTTGTGCCGAATCGTACTTGCCATTCTCTGGTCGATTGGCTTGTTAATCACCGACACAGGGAGCATCCCCTTTTCCCTCTCATAAATATCGGCGTTTTCTTTCATGATTCTGTAACGGTGAAAACCGTCCACGATAATATAAGTATCGCTTTCCTTATTATAATAGCACACAATGGGCATTGTGTAACCGTCAATTTTAATGCTCTCATAGAGCAGCTTCATCTCAGGCGGCGCCACCGTATTCGGGTTATAGGTATTCGGCTGTATTTTTTCAATGGGAACCGGAATCACCTGGTAAACCGGACTCTTATACTCCATATTCCATCTCCTCTACGCTTTTATACTCTTTTCTGATAACATCAATCCGCTTTTTCTGTTCCTTGCTCATTCCAAATCCCATAAAACGGCAGATATGGTCGTTTTTCAGGATACAATAGCACATCCTTTTCCAGCTTGGAATGTCCTTTGTTGACTTAATATCGTCCGTGTCGTCGGGGATATCCCCAAGAAAAATAATTCTTGTCTTCTTGCTCAGGGTATAATTGGAAACGCCGTTTCTTTTGATTTGATATCCATGCCGCTCCAGCTCTGTGATGGATTCCTCGTCCAGCCCTCCGCCGGTTTTATGCCAGAATTCAATGGAGGTTTTAAACTTTTTTACATAATTGTTGCGAAGCCTTGCCGGAAGCGTTTCCAGCAAAAAAAGAGTGAAGGATTTCCATGTATGCCCCTCGGGGAGCGTGATATTGCGGTAGCCCATGGCTTTCGTCTTCCCGTAAATACAGGCGAAATTCGCCCCCTGCACCCTTCCCACCAGCTTTGCCCAGATTTCCGGGTCAATCACACGGTAAAGATTCAGGGCGTCTTTGGAATAATCGTTGAAGGGAGAGGCCACCCGCATCTGTGAAACCTTAAGCCCCGCCATATAATACAAATCGTATAAATAATTATAATCATAATCAAACAGATAATTTGCATGCCAGATATCCCCTGACGACCAGTCGTATAAAGGCGACGCGCAATAGACGCCCTTAAACTGATTGGTAATCCAGCATTCCCCCTCATAACCGTACTTTTTATTTAAAAATCCGCTGTACCGCTGCAGAGATTCGTCCGCGCGCATTCCAAGGAGGCAGACCGTCTTTTTGTTGCCGTGGATTGCACGGTACCAGCGGCCAAACTGCTTTGCAAGGTCTTCCTGATGCATCCGGTAATGGTAAGTGGTAATGGGATTGTTTTCCAGATTGATAACATATTCCTTTTCCGGCATGGGCCTCACCCAGACCTCTTTTTTCGTATCGTCCCAGGGATACCAGTACATCTCATAGCTGCTGAGCGCCGTCCTTGTGGCCATGGGAAGGCACACCCAGTAAGGCTCCACCTCGTCCTTTATCCGCTCAAAGGTTCTCTCCACATACTCGCTCGTCACCGTGTACTGCGCTTCAAAGTCCTGGTGGAAAACACCTATTACCCTGTCAGGATAATATTTCCTCCGAAAGTCAAGCGCCATATTCAGCAAAAGCCCGCTGTCCTTTCCGCCGGAAAAGGACACATAAATATTATCAAATTCCTGAAAAATAAAATGCAGACGCTCGATAAAAGCGTCGTAGACATTTTGCTTCACATACTCTCTTTTCAATACTCATCACCCTTCCAATCCTGCCGCCGCAATCAGGCGCCGCCCTTATCCGCCAGCCCGATTACCAAAAATTTCCATATTCTGGAAAATAGTGCTATAAGTGAATTTATCACAGAAAGAAAGCAAATTCAACAAAATGCGTCAAAAATTCGTAACAGTTCAGCCATGCCATTCATAAGTCACCAGATTTTACGTAATGATTGACAATATCATGAATTGGCTGGTGACTTATTTCATGTCGGGCGTCCGCCCTATAGAACCTGGTGTACAATTTGCCCTTAGTGAGCAAGCTCCCACGTACAAATTGTACACCAGGTTCTGCATGGCTGAACTGTTACAAAAATTCCCGGAAACGGATTTTACAAAATTGATTTTCAGGATGAAAAGTTGTATACTGAGAGTACTGCAAAACAGGAAAGGCAACTGTCATGAACGAAAGGTTAAAGCACAAAATCCACCATAATTTACAACGCGCGCGAACCTCCGTCAAATGGGTTGTTTTTGCCATTATTTCGGGAATTGTCGTGGGCGCTGTGGGCACCTTGTTTTATTTTTGTATGGCATATGTAACCGCGTCGCGGGCCAGATATCCCTGGCTTATCTGGCTGCTCCCCTTTGGCGGCCTTCTTATTGTGGGCGCTTACCATCTTCTTCACGATGAAAAGGACTCGGGAACCAATCTGGTCCTTTCCTCGATTCACTCGGGAGATGAGCTTCCTGTCCGCATGGCGCCGCTGATTTTTGTTTCCACATTGATTACCCATCTGCTGGGAGGCTCTGCCGGACGGGAAGGCGCTGCCCTGCAGCTTGGCGGAAGCATCGGAAATGAAATCGGAAAGCTGTTTCGCTTTAATGAAAAGGATAAACACATCATGACCATGTGCGGTATGAGCGCCGCTTTTTCCGCTCTGTTCGGAACTCCCATGGCCGCCGCCATCTTTTCCATGGAAGTAGTCAGCGTGGGGATTATGCACTACTCCGCCCTGGTTCCCTGTGTGATTGCCTCCCTGATTGCCCACAGCATTGCCAGCCGTTTCGGCGCTCAGGCGGAGCTTTTTCTTCTCGGGGAAATCCCCGCCTTTACCATAAGCTCCGCCGTAAAAATCACTGTCCTGGCGGCTCTGTGCGCCCTGATTAGCATTTTGTTCTGTATCCTGCTTCATCAGTCGGAACATCTTTACCACAAATTTTTCTCCAATCCCTACATAAGAATTTTTGCCGGCGGCTGCATTGTGATTGTTCTGACCTTGCTTGTGGGCAGCCAGACCTATAACGGTTCCGGCATCGCCCTGATTGAGCCTGCCATGGAAGGAGAGGCGCGGTGGGAAATTTTTCTTCTTAAGATGCTGTTTACCGCCGCCACCTTAGGCGCCGGCTTTAAGGGCGGCGAGATTGTCCCCTCCTTCTGTATCGGCGGGACCTTCGGCTGCCTGTTCGGAAGCCTCCTCGGGTTTTCTCCCTCCCTGTGCACAGCCGTCGGCATGACTGCCGTTTTCTGCGGCGTGACAAACTGCCCCATCACCTCCCTGCTCATCAGCTTTGAGCTCTTTGGCTATGAAGGGATGCCCTACTTTCTTTTGACCGTGGCGTTCAGCTATATGCTGTCGGGATACTATGGTCTTTACCACAGCCAGAAAATCATGTACTCCAAATTTAAAGCCAATTACATTAATAAAAAGGCGGAATAACCGATTCCGCCTTTTTCTGATACCTTACAGGTACCCGCCTGCTTCCTCTATTTCCGGCCGACATACAGCACGGCTTCCACCCGAAACCGCCTCTCGTCGGAATGGATTTTTACATTTCCGTCGTATTTTCTGACCGCCCGCCGCACACTGGCAAGTCCCACTCCGTGACTGGAAGCGTCTTCTTTCCTTGTCACTAATTTTCCGTTTCTCTCCTCGAGAATTCCGTCATAGGTATTTTCTATACAGATAAGCAAAATCCCTCTGTTATACCTTAAGACAATCGTCAGCTCCTTTTGCGGACAGTTCTCCATTGCTTCACATGCGTTTAAAAGCAGATTCCCCAGTATAACGCTCATGTCAAAATTGTCAACGGCAAGCCCCGGCGGAAGGTAAATATCCGCCAGCACCTGCCCGGAAGCCTTCTTTATTTTTGCGGCCATATAATTGATAAGGCTGTCTATCCCTGAGTTTCCGGTTTCCACATATCCTCTGTTTCCTGCCGCATAACTGCTGATTTTTCCCAGATATTCCAGCGCTTTTTCATTTTCTCCCTTATAAATAAAATCCGTAAGCATGACGATATGGTGCTTCATATCATGGCGGAGCGTTCTGTAAGCCTCGTTGGCGCTTCTCATTATTTCCAGTTGATTTTGATATGCCTGCAGCTGCAATTCATACATTTCCTTCATTTTTGCATTATTCACCGGATGAGAAGCTCCTTTGTCACTTAAATTTGTGAAACATCTTCTTAAATTTTACACCAATTGACACAATATTCTTATTTTTTCACAAAATAACTATTTTAAATAGTTTTTATTAATAATTGTATCTTATATGACTATTTTAAATAGTATATGGAAATTCTCTTTACAGATACACTTATAAACGTATCTGCCTGCCGCAGGATTGCTGACTTTAAAAGTCCGGCAATGTCAGGGCTTTCAACTTTCATGCAGGCGATACGCCGTAAGCGTCGCATAGGTGTTAATGGAGGAAACAAAATGGATGCGAAGTTTGTCCGTGAAAGAATTACCGAACTGAGAATGCTTAAGGATATGTCTGAATATCAGCTAAGCCTGGAATTGGGCCGCAGTCATTCTTATATACAGTCCATCACCTCCGGCAAGACATCCCCCTCCATGTCTGTCTTTTTTGATATCTGCAATTATTTTAAAATCAGTCCTCAGGAATTTTTTGACAAAGATATCCACAACCCCGACCGCATTCACGGGATTGTGGACCAGTTGAAGCTCTTAAGCGACGATGATTTGGCGTTTTTTGAGGAAACCCTTCGAAGGTATCTTGGGAAAAAATAACATAAAGGCTTTATACCGTATTGATAAAATTATACAGGGCGTCCTTTCCCTTTTCCAGCTCTGTTTCACATGCTTCACACAAAAACTCGTTTGTTTCCAGATATAATCTTGTTTCCGTATCGTTTAAAAGCCCGTACAATTCCAGCATTAGCAGCTTTCTGTATGCTTTATCCTGCTTAAGGCCATATTTATCCATAATAAATCTGGTCAGAGCCACCACGCACATGCCTTTTACCGTATCTATTTTGTCCTTATTCATCAATAATCTACCTCCAGTCAATTTCCCTGACATTTGTAATTATGTTGTCTGCAATCTCCTGCTTTCCAATATAATACTGAATGCCAAGGTTTTCAACTTCCAGATTATTTAACAAAATCCTCCTGGCCGCATCAGATTCCGTTTTTCCATAAAGTCCATCCTGATACGCTTTAAGGCACAACGCTGTATCGTCATCCGCCGTAGGGCCAATCACCAAATCGTAATCATGAGGCATTCCTCCCCGCTTCCGGCATAATAAGACAAAATCAAGCCATTCTATATCCGCATTCTCGAATATTTTTACCTTTATTGACGGGATTAATTCCATATTCAGCCTGATTTCGTATAATTTTTCCGTAAAATCCGTTTTCTTTTTATTTCTGTTTCTTCTGACTGCCTCACGATATTTTTTGTGCATCATACCGATTGCCTGTGTTTTAGATACAGCCATATAAAACCCTTTTCCAAAGTCTTTATTTCCGCGTCCCAATGACACATCAACCTTATCTATCTGCGAAACAGTTCCATGGTAAAGCCGGGAATTAAACTGATACATATTCTTCAATCTCCTCTACCATTTCCTCCTCTGTCATGCTGTCAAAAACATCGGGACAATCTGAAACATAACTCAAAATATCATATTTTTCATCTAATTTCAGAAAATCATCCCTGGAAAGACCATGCTTTTTGCAATAGCTTTCAGTTACCAGATACATTAAAAATATTGTATTGCTCAATCTTTTTTCCGACATATTATTTTCACGCTCCGTTCTGCGACATAACCCCCACCAGATTATGGGGAACATATAACTCCTCCAGATAAGCAATCTCCTCTCCGTCAAGAACGACATCGACCGCGCCTGCCGCTCCGTCAATATGCCGTTTCTTCGTTGCGCCCACCACGGGAGAGGTCACCTTTGTGAGCAGCCATGCAAGTGAAATTTCCGTCATGGTCACGCCGTGCCTTTCGGCAAGATAAGCCACACGTTCAATAATCATACCATCCTGCTCAGCGGTTGCGTCGTATTTGGATTTGGCGTACGCGTCCTCCTGCAGACGTCTGGAAGTCTCTCCGGGCAGCTTTGCAAGCCGTCCGCCTGCCAGCGCGCTGTAGGGCGTTATGGCGATATTATCCTCCTTGCAGAGCCTTGCCATTTCCCGCTCCTCCTCCCTGAAAATCAGGTTATAATGCCCCTGTACGGAAACAAACTTTGCAAATCCTTCTTTTTCCGCCACAGCGTTGGCTTTGGCAAGCTGGTACGCATAACAGTTGGAAATACCGATATAACGGACTTTTCCCGCCTTCACCGCCTGATTTAATCCGTCCATAATCTCATAAATCGGCGTATTGTAATCCCACATATGGCAGATATACAAATCCACATAGTCCATTCCAAGGTTTGACAGGCTTTTATCCAGCATTTGGGCGACATGCTGTTGTCCGGTCACGCCTTTTTCAATTTCTTCTTTCGTCCGGGACGGAAACTTTGTCGCCACCACCACATCCTCCCGCTTTGCAAAATCCCTGAGGGCGCGTCCTACATACTGCTCGCTGGTGCCTCCCTGATAACCGATGGCTGTGTCATAAAAATTGATGCCGGCGTCAAGTCCCTGCTTTATAATCTCCCGTGAGCTCTCCTCGTCAAGGGTCCAGGAATGCTGCCCGCTTCCGGCGTCCCCGAATCCCATACACCCCATGCAGATGCGGGAAACGTTAAGCTGTGAATTGCCAAGTTTTACATATTGCATAACCATGCCTCCTTTTCCTGAAAAAATCTCCTCTGTGTTCCGATTTGCCGTTTCTTACTATTTCCCAGGCCTGTTAATATCTGATGACATCATTATATTCCATATTTACACTAAATGTCCAATACCTGTATTACATTCTATACTATGCCCAATAAGCATCTTTATTTTTTTACAAAAATCATAGAATCCTACCTTGTGATTCCTCCCCCTTTTTTTATAATACAGATAACTATAATTACAGATTGGAGTATATCTTATGAATCCATACGAAACCCTGTCAGACCTCAAAGCGCTTCCTGTCCCAAAGCCTCATTGCCGGGCCCGCTATGAGGGCAGCATCGACAAAACCGGCAAAAATGCCGACTGGGACTGGAATCTCTATCAGGACGAAAAAGGGGAATGGGTGCTCTTTGAGCATTTAGGACCCGGCTGTATTTACAACTTCGTGCAGCACCGCTATCCGAGCTGTGAGGAGCCTGTTTTTTCCTTTTATTTTGACGGAGAAGAGACGCCGCGTTTTACCATCCGTCATTCTCAGTTCGGAGAAAAGTATCCCTTTGTGGAGCCTCTTGCCTCCCGCTATATCGGCCCGTATGACAACGGAAGGGGCCCTATCCGGGTGGTAAGAAGCTTCGTTCCCATGCCCTATAAAAAAAGCTGCCGCATCACCAGCAGCATCCGCCTTGCGGGATGTGACCGCACCAAAAATGAAGGCGGCTGGGGGCATGTAATTTACCATGAATATGAATCCGCCATCGGCTGCGAGACCTTCTCTGCGGAGGAAAACCCGCAAATCCAAAAGATAATCGACCTCTGGAAACAGGCCGGAAGCCCTGTGCACAACCTGCAAACTCCTCAAAAAGCCTGCCGTCACGGGCTTACCTTAGCGCCCGGCGAACGCATCACCCTGCTTGAGGACAGCGGCGCCGGAGCTGTCGCCGGAATCCGTTTTATGACGGAACATTATCAGCCGGAACATTTAAGCGCTCTTGCCGTGCATGCTTTCTGGGATTCCCACGAACGCCCCGATATTGAGGCTTCCTTCGGCTGCCTGTTTTCCAATGAATTAGGATACCACAGTGTGAATTATCTCCTTTCCGGCATGAATACCGGCGGCAGTTATTACAATTATTATCCCATGCCTTATTCCGAAAGCTGCAGGATTATTCTGGAAAACAGGGGGAATTCCCCTGTCACATTCCCCTTCTGTGAAATCCAGTGGACCCGGGAGTGGAATGATTACTACAGGGAAAACGGTTTTTATTATTTTCGTTCTTCTTCCTATTATAAGCGCCGCCATACGGAAGGCGCAGACAGTATCATTGCCCGGGTAAAAGGAAGCGGACACATCATCGGCTCTGTTATTACTGCCTTCGGGGAAACTCCGCAGTCCAGAGCCGACTGTGAGGGCGACGTGCGTATTCACATTGACGGTCTGCGGACCCCCGGTATTGAAAGCGACGGTTCTGAAAGCTATTCCTGCTATGGATGGGGATTTGAAACCCCGCAGGAATATAATCCCGCCAGCGGATACGACGGCCATGAACATAAGGACTGGTCCATGCACCGCTCTCTCCCCGGCGACTGGTATCCTTTTTCCAGCGGATTCCGCTTTGGAATCGAATCAGGAGGATGCAACGATGTTTATATGGAGCATTCCGGCATGGTATTTTACTATGGTTCCGATGTGGTTCGCCAGAAAAAAATCGGTGAAATCTGCTTTGAGGATTTCTTTGCGCGGCTTTCTTCCGCAAAGGCGCTGCCCCGGACACCGAACGTTTTTTCCGATTGCCGGTCGGGTACTCTCCCCCACGCCTATACCTGCCCGGATAGCCTCGACCTGATACAGATGACTTCCTTCTTTGAAGGAGACGACGACCATATTCCGGTTACCCTGTGGGGACGCCGCAGCCGCGCATGGCGTTCCTTTGCTCTTGAGATTCCCTCCGGCGCCGCAGCAATCGTCTTAAGAAGGGTCAGCGACCAGACCGAAGGACGCCAGATGGCGGATGTGTTTGTGGATGATGTAAAAATTGAAGAATATCCATGGTATGTTCCCGACTTTAATCCTCATAAAAAATGGCTGGAGGACGAGTTTGTGATTCCCCATAAATATTTTTCCCAAAAGCCGCAAATCATTGTGCGTATCGTGCCAAAACCCGGCGATGGCCGTAATCCCTCTGCTGTTACATGGAATGAATTCGGATATCAGTTTTTTGCCAGATATGAATGAATCGTACTTTTTTCTTTCAGCCAATGCAGGCACAGTCGCCCGGTCTGTGAAAGGCCGGGCGGCTTCCAAAATCTCAGCTGACTCCTTCCATGCCTTCCGGCAGCTTTTCCTGCGCTTTGGGCACATTCCATGCTTTCACTCGGAGTCCCTCCGTATCCGTAATATTAAGCCATCTTTCCTCGCCCGGATTCAGCCAGAACATGCTGTCCTCCACCGCAAATGAAGTGTCTCTGGCCGGACATTCTATGGTAACTCCCGCTGCCGGAACCTTTCCGGTATTGGAAATGCCTATCTGTTTTTTTCCATTCTTTTCACGGAAGGAATATGCCAGCTTCGTCTGCGGCAGGGTAAGAAGCGAGCCTGTTTTGTGGTGATAATTTGCCCAGTAAAAGGTTCCGTCCGCCTTTTCTCCGTCCACAAACACCTCTGCCGTAAACAGTACCGGTCCCTCTCCCGCCTGCTCCTTCTGTACCGGGAGATACCCCAGCCAGGCGACCTCCCCGCTGCCGCTTCCTTCAAATATCCTCTCGCTGATGACAGCCAGCTTTTCATTATAAGCTCTGGCGTATACCTTCCATTCCATTCCTTTGAGACAGCCCGCATCATCAAGGAGATAAACCGGGTAATTCCTATCCTCACAGATTCGCATGGTTTTGAACAGCAGGCAGACGTGGAGCGGCTGATAACTGTCCTTTATCACATAGTAGGAAAGCTTTGGAACCCCGTAATAATCAATGGTTGACCAGGAACAGGCCGGATAAACATCTGTCAGCTTATAGTAGCATATCCCCGTAGCCATGGGCCATCTGGTACGGTACGCCTCCAGCGTATGCCGGATTGCCGTAGCCTGAGCCATCTGAGTCGCCCAGATAAAGCTCTCCATGGTATCTCCCGCTGCAAACTCGGGCACTCTTTTTCCAAGATGCTCCATATCGTTTGGCTCTAACTGGTTAAACCGGGGCGTATGATGCCCGAAAGAGCCAAATCGCTCCGGCGGCCATTGTCCCATCTCCTGTGCCGGAACATAACGCGCCACGCTTTCGATGTTGGGCGCGGAGGCCATACCGAACTCGCCCATAAAATGAGAGCGCAGGTTCAGGCTTACATCGATATCCTGCCTGTCCCAGTAGGTGGAATAATTGTGCAGCGCGCCTCCCCAGGGGGACGTTCTGTGGAAGCACCGGCTGCCGTCCAGCTCATAGGCATAACGGGCCATCATATCCATAGCCTCCCCGTCCGCCTTTGCGGATTCGTTGCCGCCGCACCACATAATCAGGGACGGATGATTGCGCAGCCTTGGCATATGCGTCAGAACCGTATCCTCCAGCTCTGCAATCGGCTGCTTTTTCTGGCTGTCCCAGCAGGTGGGCCATTCCTGCATCACCATAATTCCAAGCTCGTCGCATAAATCATAAAAAGTCTCCGATTCCGGCATGCCGCCGCCCCATGCCCGCAGAAGCTGCACATGCTGCTCTCCGGCAAGGGACAGAAAGCGCCGGTAGGTTTCTTTCCTAAAGCGCAGCAGAACGTCCAGGGTGCACCAGTTGGTTCCCTTGATAAAAACAGGTTTTTTATTTATCACGAAAGTCCAGTTATGTAAATCCTCATAGGGTCCTCCGGGAAGCGGGGCCATTTCTATCGTCCGAAGACCGAAGGTTGTCACAAAGCGTTTCCGGCTTCCGGCCTCGTCCTTCACAGTCATCGTCAGCGTATAAAGATTATGCTCCCCAAGGTCTGTCGGCCACCAGAGCCGTGGTTTTTGAATCTGCGTTTGCAGATGAACCACCTGACCGCCGTCCTTTCCTTCGCAGGTATATACGAAAGTCCCGCCTGCTCCGTCGTGGTTTTTGCCCTCAATCTTCCCGCAGATTTCCGCCCGGCCCCATTGACTGTTTATTTTCATGCAGATATCCACAATGCCCTTCTCCGCGTCTTGGCAGGAAACCAGAGGCTTTTCGCACTGAATCGTCCTCTCTTTTACCCTGAGGGACACCGGCATCCAGATTCCCCGGCTGGGGAGGCAGGCATAGTGCCACCCGTAAACGCAATTGATTACCACGCCGTCGTGCCACCCTTCGTCGTTATCCATATATTCCGACATGGGCCTTCTGTCATCGGGAGAATTTTCAATTTTTACAATCAGTACGTTGCGCTCCCTTAAAATCCCGCTCACATCAAAGGAAAAGCTGCCGAACATTCCTTTATGCTCCCCCAGATAACAGCCGTTCAGCCATACCTTTCCATAATGGCATACGCCCTCAAAGCAAAGTACCGACGCCGCGCTTTCCGGCTCCCGGTCAAATTCTTTCTTAAACCACCAGGTTTTGTAGCAGTACTCTCTGGCGATTGCATCCTGAAGGCCCACCGTCGGGTCCGGTATTATCCCGGCTTCAAATAGCGCCGTGTGGATGCTGCATGGAATTTGTGCCGGGATACTCCCTTCCCAGCTTCTTCCGCTTAGTCTCTCGCTCTCCTCCCCGTCCCAGGCCATCTCCCAGAGACCGTTAAGCGCAATTTCCTTTTCTTCATCATCATAAAGCCCCCTCTCTTTTAACTCTCCAGGCGGCTCCTTGTCCAGCGTCACCCACACAGGCGGTTCTTCCAGCATGGAAGGCGCCGGAGCCCAGCATTCCTTCTCCAGTTCGTCCAGCGATTTTCTTCTGTTTTTTATCGTTGTCATATTCATGTCTTTATCCCCTTTCTTTTCTTTCCTGTTTGCCCTTCCGGCCTTGCCGGCAAAAAATTTACCTCTGAAATCACATTTACCCTTGCTATATTCCATTTTTCTGTTATACATTTAAAGTAACACTTACAGGAGGCTCACCTATGTACAAGGTTTTAATTGCGGAAGACGAAATGCTGGTTCGCACCGGAATCCGTGCTTCCATTGACTGGGAAAAATTCAATATGTTTGTTGTGTGCGAGGCCTCCAACGGCCAGATTGCCTGGGAACTCTATCAGCAGCACAAGCCTGATTTAGTGCTCACCGATATCAAAATGCCCCTGATGGACGGAATCGAGTTCATCCGCAAAATCCGCGAAGAAGGGCACCCCACTCAGGTTATCATTCTTTCCTGCCTTGAGGATTTTTCCCTGGCGAAGGAAGCCATACGTCTTGGCGTAACCGGCTATATCCTTAAGCTGACTATGACCACTGAGGAAATGGAAGATGTCCTTTCTTCCGCCAGAGCCGCCCTCGATGAGGTTGCCTGCTCCAAAACGTCTTCCGTAACGCCGGTAAAGCTGTCCGAAATTATGGAAAACAATTTGCTGGGCTGCTTTGTCTATAATCTTCCGACCCTTTCCGACTGCCTCGACACCTTAAAAAGCTATGATGTTACCATCCATCCCCACGATATCGTAGTAACGTTGATGGAAATCGACCGGTACGAGCAGCTTCAGGATATCTATCAGGACAGCCGTGGACAGCTTATCCAGTTTTCCATCCTGAATATTGTGAATGAAATTTTGACCAAAAACCATTCCGGCTTTGTAATACATGAATCCGGCGCGCGCTACCTGCTGCTTTTTCACAGTGAGGCAGAGCAGGGCTCCTGCCATTTGATTGCAAGCGTCCTCGACGAAATCAGAACGATTTTAAACAATTACTTCAACGTATCCCCGCTCTTTTATATCAGTGAGATGTCCCAGAGCGCCTCCCGCCTGCGCCAGTTATATCAACAGTGTATTGCGCTGACCGAATATCGTTTTTTCCTTTCTCCGGGCTCCATGAACTACTACAGCAGTTCCTTTAAGTCCACGATAATTCAGTCTCTTTTATCCCGCACCAGACAGGCTCTTGGCGCCCTGTCCGACGATACCTTTTCCGGCCTCCTTCTAAAGCCCTTAGAGGATGAGCTGCAGAGAGATTTCAGTATAAAATCCGCCCTCAACATATTTTATGACGGGTATATCGCCATTCTCCATAAATACCAGCCCGATGAAAAAGAGGCGTTCCAGAGGATACGGGATTTCCTTCAGACGCTGTCGTCCTGCCAGAGCTATTATGAGATGCTGCAGCAGTTCCTTACCTTTGCCAAAACGCTGGAAAAGCTCGCCAGGGAGCGTATTTTCTGCGGCCGTGAAATTATTCAGGCTCTTTCCTTTCTGCAAAATAACTACGGCAGGCAAATCACCTTAAACGAAGTGGCCGGGCTCGTTGGCCTCAGCCCCAATTATTTCAGCAGTATCTTCAAAAAAGAGCTGGGCACATCGTTCCTGGAATATTTAAACCGCTACCGCATTGAAAAATCCATGGAGCTTTTACAGAACACCTCGCTGAAAACCTATGAAATTGCTTTCCGGTGCGGTTTTTCCGACGAAGGCTATTATGGAAAAACCTTCAAAAAATACACCGGAAAAACCCCAAATGAATACAAGAAATCCTGTGCCTTTACCGCCATTTCCCGTTAGAAGGAGCTCATTGCCATGTTCAGATTTCCGAAAAACAAAGCTATCAGCCTGAAGCTCAAATCCAAGCTGCTGCTGTCCTTTATGGGAAGCAGCACCCTCATTCTTTTGTTTTTTGCGCTGATTTTCTACCGCTATACCTCAAATACTCTTTTAGAACAGTCGGAGCAGGCAACCTTAAACTCCTTAAGGCAGTTGGAATCCAACCTCACCACCGTACTGGACACGGTCAATATGATAAGCAACAATATTCTGGTTTCCTCCTATCTTTCAGAAGAAATGAAGCTGGAGGAAATCCGCTCCTCTGACGACGTTTTGTTTATCAACGATATTTATAATTTCTTTTCGGAACTGATGGGAAGCTACGACTATATCCATTCCATTGTCTATTACGGCGATAACGGAATTATAATGGGCGCAAGCAGCCAGAAAAATTTCTTTCAGCCCTCCCCGGGTGAGGATAACTTTTTCTATGAATCCTCCCTGCGTCAGGAGCTGGATGAGGGAAAAAATTCCGTCATCTGCGGGGGCCTTTGCTACAGCGATTTTTTCCCCGGCGTCTCCGCCAATATGCGGGATGTTCGCTATATTTCCCTTGGCCGGCGTCTGCGCACCATGCACAATCTGGGCGGCTATGTAGTGGTTAATATTCCCGAATCCTATATACGCTCCTTTTACCACGGAGATTCCCGCAGCTCGTCAAATGAAAGCATGCTCCTTGATTCCCACAATACGATTATTTCCTGCGGTGACAAATCCCTGATTGGCACTTCCGCGGGCATTGAATCCCTTGACGGCAGCCACACCGTCCGTCTTACACTGGAGCAGGGCGATAATGGCGAATTAAACAGTACCCATCAGATTATTTACTATCCCTACAACAGCTACGGGCTTTCCATTGTATATGAAATCCCGTACAGTACCCTGTTTGCCAACATTACGCAGTTAAAAATCCTGCTGATTACCCTGCTAATTGTTTTTCTTATTCTTGCCCTGCTTATCAGCACCTTCTGGATTTATACCCTTACCCAGCCCCTTAACCGGCTGATTGAGGCCATGAAAACCATGGGAAGCGGACAGCTTGGCATTAAGCTGGACGGCCGGGAAACCTCCGATTTTAAATTTCTCACCGACCAGTTCAACCAGATGTCCCAGAACATTCAGTCGCTGATTTCTGAAAATCAGGCCATTTCGGAGCAGCGGCACGAGCTGGCGCTGCAAAATCTCCAGACCCAGCTAAACCCTCACTTTCTCTATAACACCTTAAACACCATCAAGTGGATGGCTATTGTAAGCAAGGCGGACAATATTGCCGCCTGTGTAACCGCGCTGGGCAATCTGCTGCAGCCCCTGTTCCGCAACACCAAAACCACCTGGCCTCTCTCCGAGGAACTAAATTATCTGAAAAATTATCTCTGTATCATGAACTACCGCACCGGAGAGCCGGTTGTTTTTACCCCGGATATTGACCCTTCCATTTTGGGCTGTACGGTTCCCAAATTTATTTTGCAGCCTCTCCTTGAAAACGCCGTCTCCAATTTTAATCCTTCCTCGGAGATTAAAAATTCCATTTCCCTGACAGGAAGCCGCAGCGCAAGCCGGATTGTTCTTCTGCTTCAGGATAACGGTCTGGGTATTCCCGCAGAAAAACTGACCCTGCTTCAAAACCTTCTGGCCTCCAACGAGGACTGCTCCACCCCTCTTGACAGGGCTTCCCTCCCCGAAGGCATCGGTATCGGCATTCTGAACACCAACCGGAGAATCAAGCTGCAATACGGCAATTCCTGCGGGCTTACCATCGATTCTTCCGAAGGAGCCGGGACTGCCGTCACCATCACTCTGGAAGATATCCCGCAGGCGCCTTTGCTCTGATTTACCGTATGCAAGCCAAAAGGCACTGACCGTACCGGACAGCGCCTTTTTTAAGTACAGGGAAATTACTCTGCCGCAAATTCCTGCGCAATCTTCTGGGCTTCTCCCCAGATTCCTTCCATTTCCGCTACAACCTCTGCATAGCCTTTTCCTTCAATCGCTTCGATAAAGGCCGCTTTCTTTGCCTCAAACTCCGCTTCGGGAGCCATAATCACATCGGCAACGCCCACCTTTACATACTCGTCCACCTGTGCGGACAGATTCTTGGTCTCGTCGGAGGGCTCCTTAATCAGGGTCGGCGTCAAATCCATTTCTGTCTTTAACTGATATTCGCCGGAAGCAATTTTGGCTTCGATTACCTGACCTGCGTACTCTGCATCAGGGGTATCGCTGTCGGCTATAAAAATCCTGTCAACCTCTGTAACAGACTTCTTTACTTCCTCAGCCGCCTTTAACAGACTTGAGGGATAACCGTCGGAGAGAATCTGGCTGGAGCTTAAGCCTGACAGCTTGGTATAAGCAAAGCCTTCACTCTGAGCATAAGTCGGATTTGCCGCCACGTTGTCTCTGTATTCCTGCGTCATCTGCGGAACACCGTCCACCACTTCCCAGTGAACGCCTTCCACTCCGCTGTTAAGCAGTCTGGCGCCATCCTCGCTGAACAGATAGTCAATCATTTTAATTGCCTTTACAGGGTCCTCACAGTTTTTCGTAAGCGCCAGAGGATAGTCCTGCGCCCAGCCAAAGGGCTTTTCTCCCTCATAAGCGTTGTACATATATGTCAGTCCGGTAGGAATAATCTCAAATCCTTTTTCAGGCTCTCCGGCGGCCGCATAAGTATCGTTTGCCGTATTGTACAGCCAGTTTGCATAAGTTACAAAGGTCTGCCCGTTTTTCAGCTTATCCATATAATTGTCATATTTCTGAGTGAAAATTTCAGGGTCAAGAATCCCCATATTATAGGCCTTGTTGTAATACTTCATACAATCCCAGAAAGGCTCGGAATAGTAGGTTGCCAGAGGCTCTTTGTTTACCATGTCGTAGCACATGCCGTAGGACCAGTTTGTCACTCCCGCCATAGCCTGATAGGGAATCGTCCACATCCATAATCCCCAGTCGCTCCAGCCGGAAATCGCATAGGTTTTCTTCCCGTCCGCCGTCTCCGGCTCCGCATCCTGCATTGCCTTCAGCGTATTCAGATAATCGTCAATCGACTTGATTTCGGGAGAACCAATCTGCTTATATAAATCATAACGGGTATACAGCGCAAGGTTGGCGCCTGAACGGTCCACTACCTTTTTGTCGGTAACCTTATTGATTTGTACCGGAAGATAGTAAAGCTGTCCGTCGTTGCTTAAGAACTCTTTCGAGTACTCGATTGCGTCTGCAAATCTTTCCTTCAGATTGGGCGCATGCTCCTCAATCAGCTCATCCAGGGGAATAAGCTGTCCGCTCTCTAAAAGCGCGTTTGCATCCACACCCAAATCTCCGTAGTTGCTGTTCACAATACCGGGAAGGTCTCCTCCGGCCAAAAGCACCTTGAATTTCTGTGCGTCGCCGTTTACCACGTTCAGGCGCACGCCTGTCCTCTCGGCAATCGCGTCTGCAATTGTGGTGTTCTGAGGGCCCGTTTCAAGGGAATCCTTACACCAGAACGTAATCTCCGTCTCCCCTTCGCTTTCGCCGCCCTCTGCAGCCTCTCCCTGTGTGTCCTGCGCTTCCTGATTTTTCGGAGCCGCGTTATCCGCGCCGCCGTCGCTTTTTGCAGCTTCATTCCCGGAGCTTCCGCATCCTGCCAGCATAGATACCGCCATAGCAGAGCTTAAAAGTAACGCTGTGATTTTTTTCATTCTTGCTTTCATACATCTCACCCTTTCTATTGTTATCCTTTTACCGCTCCCATCATAATCCCTTTCACAAAATGCTTCTGTAAAAACGGATATACGCACATGATGGGAACTGTTGCTATTACCGTAATGCACATCTTGATAGCCATTGGCGTGACCTTCACCGCATTGGCCGTATCCGCCATTGTCTGAGAGGTCACATTGGCCACGTTCTGCGCCTGGTTGATATAGTTATACAAAATCATCTGCATCGTCTGCAGATTCTCGTCATTGACAAGAAAATAGTTATCCGTCCAGTTGTTCCACTGAGCCACCGCCGCATAGATGGCAATGGTCGCCACAATAGGCTTGCACAGCGGAAAGATAATAGAGAAGAAAATCCGAAAATATCCCGCCCCGTCAATCCTTGCCGATTCCTCCATGGAAGCCGGAAGGGATTCCATATAGGTCTTAATCAGAATCATGTAGTATGCCGACACCGCGCCGGGTACGATATAAAGCAGGAAATTATCCTTAAGTCCGTAGGCGCGCATAGTCAGATACCAGGGAATCAGTCCCGCGTTAATATACATTGTGATAACAAAAAAGCGATATACCACCTGCCTTGCAAACATTTCCTGCTTGGTCATCAGATAGGCAAGAAAGGAAGTACATACCACCGTGATACCGGCGCCAAGCACCGTCCGCATTACCGATACCCCGAAAGCTCCCACAATATTATTCAGCGAAAAAATCGTCCTGTAGGTCTGCAGCGAAAATCCCTTGGGGAGCAGAATCGCCCGGGAAGCCAGCTCAGGATTACTAATCGAGTAGATTACCACATAGTAGAAAGGATAAATGCTGACAATGGTAATCAGAATATACACAAAATAATTCACGATATCAAAAAATGTAAATTTCTGTTTCATTTTCTCCTCCTTCCTACACAATCGATTCGCCTCTGAGCTTCTTTGACAGTTTATTTGCCCCGAACAGCATCGCCACACTGAAAATAGTCTTCAGCATTCCAAGTACCGTGGAATAGGAATAGTCATTAATCAGAATACCTACTTTGTACACATAATAATCAAGCACCTCAATGCGGTCCGCAACCAGCGGATTAAAAAATACAAAGTACTGGTCAAACCCGTTGTTTAACAGATTACTGATGCTGAGCAGAAGCAGTACAAAGAATGTGGGATATAAGCCGGGTATTGTAATATTTTTAATCAACTGGAAACGGCTGGCTCCGTCCACCTTCGCCGCCTCATAAAGCTCCGCGTCGATTCCCGCAATAGCGGCGATATAAATGATTCCGTTCCATCCCATGGACTTCCATATACCCAGAAACCACTGCAGCCACCACGTCGCTTTATTTGACCCGAGCACATTGACGTAGGAATCCGACGCCCCCAAAAGCTTTAAAACGTTAGCCACCAGACCATCGTTTGAAAAAATGGCAAAGCTTAAGGAAAAGACGATAATCCAACTGATGAAATAAGGCAGAGTTGTGGTGGTCTGCACGAATTTTTTGAAGGCGGGCCTTCGTATCTCGTTCAAAAAGATGGCAAAAAACATGGGAACAGGCGCCGCCAAAAGCCCCAGACCGCTCATCACCAGCGTATTGCGAAGCACTCTGGATAAATCCCTCCAGTCAGTGAAGATTTTCATAAAATTCTTCATCCCCACAAATTCCATCTCGCCAAGCTTAAATCCGGGCTTATAGTCAAAAAGTCCGTAGACCCAGCCGAAAATCGGCACATAAGCAAAAGCAAAAATAAATATCATAAAAGGCAGGGCCATCAGAAACAATCTGTATTTCGGTTTGATATTTCCAGCCCTTCGTTTTTCCAAATTCATTCCTCCTTTCCTGACAGGTAATACGTTCCGGATTCGTATAATTTATCTTATATGTATATTATATTGGGAAAAAAGGCCTTCTCAATGGAGGAATCTATCATTTTACGGAAGATTCGGGGAGATTATGAAAGCATTCTGTAGAAATTTTGAAATGCAGAAGAAAAAATTAGGAAAATTTTACGATTTTTCAAAAAAAGATACCGCCTCGCCGGCGGTATTCTTTCAGCTCTGTTTCTCTGTCACACGGGCAAGCTCCCCTCGTCCCCTGTCATAAGACCTGCTCACCTCATCAAACAATCCCTCATAAAACCTGACCGCCGTCTGCTGCCGCTCCCGGGCAAGCCCGCCGCCCCTTTCTGTATAAAAATTGGCGTAAATATTTTCCAGCTTATACTTGTATTCCTGAAAAAAAGACGGAGCCAAATCATCTTCTCCCCCTGAAACTCTTCCGTCCGGCGTCACTGTATAGAGAGGCTCGCCCACAATCCCCTTATACATCAGCGTCCTTGCAATACCAAGGGCTCCCGACGCATCCAGCTTGTCCGCGTCGAACAGGATTTTTGCTTCAATACTTTGCGGCGGATTTCCCTTCCTGTACCTGTGGGTGCAAATACACTGTTTCACCTGCTCCGCAAAAGCCTTGTCAAATCCTTTCTCTGTCAGAAAGCGGTACGCCATCTCCCCGCCCACCGCTGCATGGCACACGGAAGGATTTTTATACTGCTCTCCCCGTCCGATATCGTGCAAAAGGCATGCGGCAATCAGGATATCGTAATTTACTGACGTATCCGGCGTCTGCCCTTCCTCTCCGTTCTTCCGTCCTTGCGCCTGCTCTCCCCCGCCGGTCTTCTGCCCTTGCGCCTGTTCCTCTTGCCCGCTTCCGGCTTCGGTAACTGCGCGGGCAATTTCCAGCGCATTATACAAAACTCTGTAAATATGCTCCTTATCATGGGCACTGTCTTTCATGCAGGAAAGCATATAGTCTTCTATCAGGGAGTATGTTCTTTTATCCATAGCTTTCGTTTTCCTTTCTCTGCTCTACGCTTTCGCAGCAAATGATTGAATTATCCGTTTAAATTTTCTATAATAATATCATACTTTTCTCCGCTTGCAGAGCGGAATTTGTAACACCTGAAAAAATAATACGAAAACACACAGACAGGAGCACACTATGAAATACGCATTTACAAACGGAAACATCCTAACCGGAAATCTCGATGAAAACGGCCATATGACTGTCCTGGCAAATCATACTTTGATAACGGGAGACGACAGAATCCTGTCCGTTCAGCCGGAAAGTTCGGAAATACCGTCGGACTGCCGGATAATCGATTTGAACGGAAAATACCTTCTTCCGGGTCTCATCAATCTGCACGCCCACCTTGCCTCCTCCGGCAAGCCCCCGAAGGAAAACGCTAAACCGGTGGACTATAAGAAATTATTTGAAACCTTAAGCAAGTATAAATTTGTATTGAAGATACTGACAAAAATGCAGGCGAATCTTGCCAGAACACAGCTTTACAGCGGCGTGACCACCCTCCGCACCGTAGGAGGAATCATGGATTTGGACAGCCAAATCCGCGACAAAATCCACGCCGGTAAGCTGGAAGGGCCTGACCTTTTCGTGGCTAATACTGCTGTCTCCGTTCCCGAAGGCCATTTTGCCGGCTCTCTTGCCACCGAGGCCAAAAGCCCTGACGAAGCGGCCCGTGATGTGGATAAAATTGCCGGGACGAACCCGGACCTCATCAAACTGATGATTACCGGCGGGGTCATGGACGCATCCGCCGAAGGAGAACCCGGCGTTCTTCGGATGCAGCCGGACATCATAAACGCCGCATGTAAGCGGGCCCATGAGCTTGGTTATCCGGTTGCCGCACATGTGGAAAGCCCGGAAGGCGTGCGGGAAGCCCTGAAAAACGGCGTGGACACCATCGAACACGGCGCCCGGCCTGACGATGAGATGATACGGCTTTTCAGGGAAAAAAATGCCGCGCTCATCTGCACCCTTTCCCCCGCCCTGCCTTACGCCATATTTGATTTGTCCGTCAGCCACTGTGGAGAAATCGGAAAAAAGAATGGAAATATTGTTTTTCAGGGGATTATTGACTGTGCCAGAGCCTGCCTTGAAAACCACATTCCCGTCGGCCTTGGAACCGATTCGGGATGCCCTTTCATCACTCATTACGATATGTGGCGGGAGCTGGTTTATTTTACCAGATACTGCAAGGTGTCGCCGGATTTTGCGATTTACACCGCCACCCGCAAAAATGCAGAAATTCTTGGTATATCGGATAAAACGGGAACAATTGAAAAAGGGAAGACGGCCGATTTTATTGTGGCGGATGAAAATCCTTTACAAAACCTCAAAACGCTTCGGAACCTGCGGTATGTTGTGGCGAAAGGGAAAGTGATAGAGAATCCGCGGGTGAAGAAAAATGCGGTGTGCGAGAGGGAATTGGATAAGTATCTGTGAGAGTGTAAAATAAAGTGTGTAAGTTACCGGTAACAAAACTTACGCACTTTATT
>OFGP01000197.1_pt1 | contig 65626 bp, 59 predicted proteins | sample 1521781 | NCBI WGS metagenome assembly OFGP01 (sample SAMEA3504113, study PRJEB24116) | mouse gut metagenome | biome: mouse gut; feature: mouse-associated habitat; material: faeces | place: Denmark | collected 2011
CGAATGAAAGTTCCTCTCATTACAGGTGCGTCGAAGTGACTTTACCCTTTAGTGCTGTCGCGCAGCGACTTTTATAGGAGGGATACATAATGGGTAAGAGAGAGGAATATCTGGAGATCTCGAAAGAAATCACGCAATTTGTGGGCGGAATGGAGAATATTCAGGGAACCGCACATTGCGCCACACGTCTGAGGATCGTACTTAAGGACGACAGTCTGGCAGATCTGAAGAAGCTGGAAAATGTGAACAAGGTAAAGGGCGCTTTTATCGCAGGAAATCAATTGCAGCTGATTTTTGGAGCCGGCCTTGTAAATGACGTTTATGCGGTATTTGCGGAATATACCCACACGGAGAACATGTCACTGGGCGATTTGAAGGAACAGAGCGCAAAAAAACAGAACCCGCTGCAGGCTGTGATCAAAGCCCTGTCCGATGTGTTTATCGGAATCATGCCCGCGATTCTGGCGGCAGCGCTTCTTATGGGACTTACCGGGGTATTGGGCAATCTGGAGGTTGTGAAAAACAATGAATCCTTATACGCCCTCAATAAGCTGACCAGTCTGGCTTCCACGGGAATCTTTGCCATTCTGCCTATGGCCGTATGCTATTCCGCCGTAAAGCGGTTCGGGGGAAATCCGGTGCTTGGCATGGTGGTGGGAGCAATTATGCTGGACGGCTCCCTGGCAAATGCGTATTCCGTAGGCTCGGGAACCGTGACGCCGGAGATTCTCCATCTTTTTGGACTGAATGTGGCTCTTGTCGGCTTCCAGGGCGGTATTATTATTGCTTTGATGATGGGCTTTGTAGTAGCGAAGCTGGATCAGTTTTTCAATAAGAGGATTCCGGATGCGGTGAAGCTTCTGGTGGCGCCTATGCTGACCGTATTTCTCTCCACGGTTCTTCTGTTTACCTGTGTAGGGCCGGCGGGCAGGATTCTTTCCAATGGCATTACGGGAGGACTGGTATGGGCTACGGAGCATCTGGGCGTCTTTGGATATGCATTGTTCGGAGGGATTCAGCAGATTATCGTGATTACGGGTCTTCACCATATTATCGGCGCTGTGGAGGCGCAGTTGATTGCAACAACAGGCTTTAACTTTATCAATCCCCTGATGTCCGTTGCTCTTATGGGACAGGGCGGCGCGGTGCTCGGCTATCTGGCGCTGAACTGGAAGAGCGTAAAGGCCAGAGAGCTTTGTATTCCCAGTTTTTGCTCCACCCTGTTCGGAATCAGTGAGCCGGCTATCTTCGGCGTAAACCTGCGGTATCGCTACCCGCTGATTGGAGGCTGCATCGGCGGAGCAATAGCCGGAGCTTATGTGTATTTTGCCAATTTAACGGCTCTGGGCTTCGGTACAACGGCCCTGCCGGGGATTGCTATCGTGAACCCGGAGCATAACGGATATGTGAATTATATTGCGGCGCATGTGATAGCCCTGGCCGGCGGTTTTCTTTTTGCAGCTCTTCTTGGCAAGGTAATGGGGAAAAAGCAGACGGAGGAAGCCGGGCAGGAAACAGAAAACCTTCCGAAAGCGGAGCGGAAGAATTTTACAGGAAGCATTGAGCTGACAGCTCCGGCAGCGGGAAGGGTGTGTCCGGTGACGGAATCCTCGGACCCTACCTTTTCTCAGAAGGTAATGGGAGACGGCATTGTGGTTTTTCCCGAACAGGGAGAAGTAAAGGCCCCCTGTGACGCGACGGTGGCCTTCACCTATCCCGGCGGCCACGCACTGGGACTGGAGCTGGCGGACGGATCTTCGATTCTGCTCCATTGCGGAATTGATACGGTGAACCTTCAGGGAAAGGGCTTTACCGTATTGGTGAAGGAAGGGCAGAAGGTGACAAGAGGAGAGCTTCTCCTTCGGTTTGATAAAAAATTCATCGAAGACAGCGGGTATTCCAGTGAGCTTTTGATGATAGTCTCCGAGGTGGCGGAAGGCCGGACGCTTAAGGTGGAGGATGAAAATACTCTGACGGATCAGCAGACAGTGGCCGTGCTGTCATAGGGAGAACCGTAACGGCTTTTCCACCGCGGAGAATGAACAGAAAATGAGAGATGGATGCAATATGGACAGAGAATGGTATGACAGAAATTATCCAAAATATGAATCTATGCGAAAATCTGCAAAAGCGGATGGAAACCGCCTTCAGTTTCACCTGATGCCGCCTGCGGGTTGGATGAACGACCCCAACGGGCTGTGTCAGTTTCAGGGAACCTGTCACATTTATTTTCAATACACCCCTTTTAAGGCAGGATGGGGCACGAAGCTCTGGGGGCATTATACTACAGAGGACTGGATTCATTTTCGGGAGGAGGAGCCGTTCCTCTTTCCGGACTGTGTATGGGATCGGGACGGGGTTTACAGCGGATCGGCTTTTGTACAAGACGGTGAGATTCATTATTTTTACACAGGAAATGTGAAGCTTACGGACCGGCCTTATGATTATGTCATGGAGGGGCGGGAGCAGAATACCATCCATGTGAAAAGCAGGGACGGGTTCCGGCAGGAGGAGAAGCAGCTTGTGCTGAACCATGCGGATTACCCCGCCGACATGTCAAGACACGTGCGGGACCCCAAGATTTTTTGCAGGGAGGGGACTTATTACATGCTTCTGGGAGCCAGGGACGATAAGGACAGAGGCTGTGCGCTGCTGTTTCGCTCTCCGGATCTGAACAGGTGGAGCTATTTTGACCGCATTGTTTCGGCGGAGCGCTTGGGTTATATGTGGGAATGTCCTGATTTCTTTGAACTGGAGGGACAGGGCTTTTTACTGGCATGTCCCCAGGGAGTGCCGTCGGAGGAGTATCGTTATCAGAATGTGTATCAGTGCGGATATTTTCCGGCAGAGCTTGATTTTGAGAACCGCAATTATCAGCTAGGGGAATTTCAGGAACTGGATCGGGGCTTTGATTTTTATGCGGCCCAGAGCTTTGAGGATGGGAAGGGCCGGCGGATTCTCCTTGGATGGATGGGAATGCCGGATGCGGACTATGACAACGATGTTACGGTCAAGCAAGGATGGATACATGCAATGGCCATGCCAAGGGAGCTGCGCGTAAGGGACGGGAGGCTGATTCAGAAGCCTCTGGAGGAGATGAAGGGCCTTCGGAAAAGCGAATGGCGCGGCAGCATCCGGGAATTTGGCATTTGGAAAACAGAGACTTGCTGCTTTGAAATGAGAGCGGACCTTGGGGAGCATGGAGCTTCTATGACGCTGCGGCTGAGAGAGGATGTATTTTTAAGCTATGAAGGGCAGATTTTAACCCTTTCATTGGGCAAAAGCGGCTGCGGGAGAGGCAGGCGTTCCATACGTCTGGAGGAGCTTCGGAATTTTACGGTGTTTTCGGACACCTCTTCTCTTGAGATTTTTGTCAATGACGGGGAAGAGGTGATAACCGCCCGGGTTTACAGCAAAGGATGGAGCCAGAGCCTGGGGTTTGAAGGCACGGAGCCGGCAGGAACTGTGGTTTTCTACGAACTGGGCGGGTTTACGGTGGTTTGATTTACTTATAAACGGCGGCTTTCGATTTCTCAAAAGCCGCCGTTCGAGGCGTAGCAATTTTACCGCTTGTACGACGGCTTTTTTCTTTTGCCGCCGTGCGGAAGACATTAGGAATATGTATATACAGCGTGCTGACGCCTATATGTGTCGTTGTCCTTTTGGCTCAATTCTTTTTCTATCTGTGCCAATTTTTCTTTCAAATCCTCTATTTTGCTTTCATCTGTTTCCCTGTTGATTTGCTGTTCCAGCTCTTGTTTCTGCTTTTTTAGTTTTTCAATCTCACGGTCAACCTTATCGGTGTTGCAGGTGCAGCTTTGCCCATCTTTGTCAGAGCCGCTTTTTTCCGGCCCTTCTGCACTCTTATCCCGATCAGAGGCATGGGAAGCATCTGGGGCATTCTCTGCCCGCTCCGGGGCATCGAAATAGATTTTAGGCTTGCCGTTCTCGTCTTTGCTCAGACAGTAACGCCCTGATGGTTCCGGTTTTTCCTCCGGAACATATTCATCCATCACAGGTTTTTGGCGGCGTGATTGGGTTTCGTCTTCGGGCCGCCGGACTTTTTTCGGTTCATCCACACCAGCAATCGGCACAGACGGCTGCGCCGCGCCAGAATTTATTCCGGAAATAGACTGCATAATATATTCCTCCAATCCACAAGATAGGTAACTGATATTGCTGTTATCAGTTTACCACGCAAAAAAAGAATTTCAAGACTTTTGTATTGAAATGCTCTTCGGATGTATTGAAATGTTCAGCAACACGTTCAAAAAGAACCGCCATTTAACTTTTCTCCCCCGGTGAGGCTGTCACAAAAGTAAACGTGCAAAATGCCTTGGGCTATCAGGCAAAAATATTAAGCCCTATACTAAAAATTCCCGACAGCCTCTTCCCGTAACAGTGCATATATACAATAGGAATGGATCTGCCCGTTTTTATAGATACCGTTTTTCATAGTACCCTCACAGGTAAATCCGGCTTTTTCAAGAACGCCTCTGGAGCCTGCATTGCAGGCAAAGGGTTCCGCAAAGATGCGGACAATATCAAAGGTTTCGAATGCCTCCCTGCAAAGCATCCGCACCGCCCGGGACATAATGCCCTTCCGCCAGTATTTTTCCGAGAGCCAGTACCCCAATTCGGCTGATTTTTCATACACGTCGTTCAGCAGAAAGATTCCGATGCTTCCCACGGCCCGGCCGTCTACCTCAATGGCCCGCGTTATCTGCCTGCTGCCTTCCTTTGAAATGCAGTCGGTGATGTAGTCAACGGCATCCTTAAGGGTATAAGGGCACGGAAATACATTCCGCAGGTTGGCCGCAATGCGGGGATTGTCCGCTTCGACTGCTATATCTTCCGCGTCTTCGATGCTCCAGGGTCTTAGTTGAAAATCCATGATGTCTGTGCTCCTTTTATTTTCGTAGATGTGTTTTCCGGATCATACGTTAAAATGGATGGGTTGTCAAATTTTTCTTATATTTTCATATATTTAAGAGAATTTTAAACGACAAATCCTGTAAAATGAATTATAATAAAAAAGAAAATCACATGTATGACGGAACCGGAATAGGAGAGGGCTATGGAGCAAAAAGGACATTTGGGCCGGGTACTGGCATTGATAGAGGAACGGGGATGGAGCTATACCTACAACGAGGAGGACGGTCTGGGAAGCATTGATTTTGATTACCGCGGCGTTCCCTATCATATCTGGGAGTTTGAGGACAGAGAACGGGGTGTGGAGACGAATCTTAGAAGCGGCGGCCGGCAGGAGGAAATACTGGGAGATTATGAGACAGCGCTTCTGGATCTGATAAAGGAGTGGCATTAACCCTTCTGATACGCAGATGAAAAACCAATATATAAGAATGGAGACAGGACAGAGATGAAAGGCAGTCTTTTTGTCAACGGTTTAACCATTGACTGGAATAAGGTAGATCCGGATTCTTATTTACACAGAATTAAGGCTCTTTCCGGGATGGAATCCCTAAGCTTTGAAGCCCCCGTGACTTTTTTTGTGGGAGAAAACGGAACCGGAAAATCGACCCTCCTGGAAGCCATTGCCGCAGCCTACGGACTGAATCCCGAAGGAGGGAGCCGGGATTTCCGCTTTTCCACCAGAGAAACCCATTCCTCCCTGTATGAAGGGATGGTTTTAAAAAAGGGCTATCGAAGCCCCAGGGATAACTTTTTTCTCCGGGCGGAGAGCTTTTACAATGTAGCGACTCAGGTGGAGGAGTACCGGGGCGACGATGATCCGGCCATCTACTACCGGCGGTACGGCGGCCGTTCCCTGCATGAGCAGTCTCATGGGGAGAGCTTTCTGGCTCTGATGCAGAATCGTTTTCAGGGACAGGGCTTCTATCTACTGGACGAGCCGGAAGCGGCCCTCTCGCCGCAGCGCCAGCTGACATTGCTGATCTGTATCCACCGTCTTGTCCGGGAAGGCAGTCAGTTTCTGATTGCGTCCCATTCTCCGATTCTTCTGGGACTTCCCGGGGCGGAGATTTTGTCCTTTGACGAAGGAGCGATTCACTCTGTGGAGTATACTAAGACGGAGAGCTACCAGGTGACGGAGATGTTTCTCAATCACAGGGAATATCTTTTGAAACGGCTTCTGGAGGAAGGGGAAGTGGAATAGTAAGAGATTTGTCGCAAAGGCGCACGAGAGAAACTTTTATGAGTGCCCTTCCGAATAAAAGTTTCTCTCATCACAGGTGTGCCGAAGCGATTTTACCCTTTCGTGCCATCGCGCAGCGATTTAAAATAGGAGGTTACATAAAGTGGAACAAAAAACAGCAATCAAACCACCCGTAGAGGTGCGCTACCGGGAAGAACTGGAGCTTCTCTCCATCTTAGACACCGGCCGCCGCCCCTTAAACTGGAAATTGTCCCCCAAGGCCGTTCGGACCTTTATCCTGGGCAGCCGGGAGCCATTGCGCTATCAGGATCGGGAGCTTACCATCCGCAAAAAATATCTGGGAAACGATGCCTTAGTAGAACGCTGCATCATCACCCTGGCAGGCAACCGCGGCCTTATGCTGGTAGGCGAGCCGGGCACGGCAAAAACCATGCTTTCGGAGCTTTTGTCGGCCGCCATCAGCGGAAACAGCACCAACACCATCCAGGGCACGGCCGGAACCACCGAGGACATGATCAAATACAGCTGGAACTACGCCCTTCTTCTTGCAAAGGGCCCCGTCCGGGAAGCACTGGTTCCCTCTCCCCTCTACGTAGGCATGGAACAGGGAATCCTCACCCGTTTTGAGGAAATCACCCGTACCCCGGCCGAGATCCAGGACAGTCTAATCAGCGTCCTCAGCGACAAGGTGCTGAATGTGCCGGAGCTTGGAGAGGACGGACTTTTGTTTGCCCAGGCAGGCTTCAACGTCATCGGCACGGCAAATACAAGAGACAAGGGCGTCAACGAAATGAGCAGCGCTCTCAAGCGCCGTTTTAACTTCGAAACGGTCATGCCCATCCGCGACACAGCCCTGGAAAAGCAGATTATTCTGAATGAGGTAGCCGAGCTTGCCAAAGAAAACCGCATTGAAATGGTGCCGGACGAGGATGTGGCCGATCTGCTCGCCTCCACCTACCATGAGCTTCGGGAAGGCGTCTCCTCCCTGGGGCACCGGATAGACCGGCCCTCAGCGGTTATGAGCACGGCGGAGGCCGTATCCGTCTACTATCAGACCATGATGACAGCCTACTACTACGGCGATTCCCGCATGGATCTGGGCTGTCTGGTGCAGAACCTGGTGGGAGCCGTACAGAAGGAAAACAAGGACGATTTGGAAAAGCTGAAAAGCTATTTCCAGACCGTAATTCGCGATAAGGGAGGAAAAGAGGGCGGCTTATGGAGCAGCTATTACGAGGCCAGGAAATACCTGCGGTAACGGAAAACCCGGAGGAGAGCGTAAGGATTCCCTCCGAGCTATTGTACGGCAAAGAGCACGGAGTACTCTACTTCCCCATTCGCCATCACAGCCCGGCCTGCTCCTTTCATTTGAAAAAGGCGGTATCGGATTATCAGCCGGACCTGATTCTTATAGAAGGCCCGGAAAATGCGGACCCGCTGATTCCCGTGCTGTTGCATGAGGACACAAAGCCTCCGCTGGCCCTGTATTATGCCTACCGGGATCGGGATGGCCTTGTGACGGAGAAAAAAGGGGACTACAAATGCTACTATCCCTTTTTAGACTGCTCCCCGGAGCTTACGGCCCTGCGGGAAGCAAAAAGCCTGGGAATACCGGCCCGGTTTGTGGATCTGTCCTACGGGGAGATTCTCATCGGAACGACCGGAGGAAAGGGCGTCCGCAGGGAGGGAGAAAAGCAGACCTACAACGACGACTATCTTCTAAGCCGCAGCCGCTATCTGGCTCTGCTCTGTGAAAAAACGGGTTTGCGGGATTTTGAAGAGCTGTGGGAGAAGTATTTTGAAATCCAGGGCCTTACGGAGCCCACGGAGGACTTTGTACGCCAAATGCTCACCTACTGCATCCTTTCCCGAAAAAATACGCCGGCGGAGGAGCTTTTAGAAGACGGCTGCCTTCTGCGGGAGCGGTATATGGCGGAACAGATTGCCAAGGCATCCGAAAGCTTTCACAGAATCCTGGTGGTGACGGGAGGCTTTCACAGCTACGGACTTTATGAGCTTTTGTCCCGGCAGAAAGACGGAAGCTATGCCTACACCGGAGAGCCGGTGAAGCTCCACGGTAAGGTGAAGGAGCAGCAGGAGGTGTATCCGATGGCTTACTCTATGGAGGCCGCGGATGCCCTGAACGGCTATGCAAGCGGGATGCAGTCGCCGGGCTTTTATCACCAGGTATGGAAAAACTTGCAGAAGAATACGCCGCAGATAAACCCGGATGATTCCGAAGGAGAGAAAGAAGAAGCTGTTTTAGCAAAATTGAAACAGCCGCATCATAGAGAGCAGGAAACTGATTCGTCAGGCATGATTTTATCCGGCGCGTACGAAGAAACCGTTCTTCATTTTCTGGCAGCGGCAGGACGGCAGGCCAGAAGAAAGGAGGAAAATGTCTCCTCCTATGACGAAATCTGCGCATTTTACATGGCCCAGGGGTTAGCGGCTCTCCGCGGAAAACAGGAACCGGGGCTGTATGAGCTTCAGGACAGTGCCGTATCTTCCTTTATAAAGGGAGAACGGAATCTGTCTACCGAGGGCGCCGTCCGCATTTTGAAAGAGCTTGTGACAGGCTCCCAGGTGGGACGTCTCTGCAAGGACGCCGCCCGGCCTCCTCTCCTGTCGGATTTTGAAGAACAGTGCAGGGGCTTTGGCATCAAGCTACATTCCAGTCTGGAGCAGGAGGTTATTCTGGAGATCTTCAAAAAGGAAAAGCATCTGCGGATGAGCCGTTTTCTTTACCAGACAGAGTTTTTGGACTGCGGCTTTGCCAGACGGAAAAAGGGCGCGGACCTGGTAAACCGCCGGGATCAGAACAGGATTCGGGAAATCTGGAGCTATAAATGGTCCGAGCAGGTGACGGCGGCCCTGATAGACGCCTCCATCTCAGGCGGGACTATGGCGGAGGCGGCCCGTACTTTGCTGCACAGCCGATTTGATGAGAGCGCAGGCTGTAAGGAAGCGGCGGAGCTTCTGGTAAAAGGCTTCCTTATGGGACTTCACGAGGAGCAGGGGGAAATGCGGGAACATCTGGCGGAGGTACTGGCGGATGACGGAGATTTCTTTTCGCTGACCAAGGGCTTTTCTCAGCTTTTGATGCTTCTCGATCTCCAGGATCTGTATCAGGTTCGGGATGCTCTCGATCTGGAGCGGATGACGGATATCTGCTTTCAGAAGATTATTCAGCTTCTGCCCTCTATGGGACAGGTGGGGGAGGATCGGCAGCAGGAGTGCATGGAAAGTCTGCGGCTTCTCTACCAGGCGGCAGGGAAAAGCAATCCATGTGAGCGGCGGCCGGTTCTGATGGACGCGCTGAAAACCCTTCTTGGGCGGGGAAAATTAAATCCCGGCGTGGAAGGGACGGTTCTGGGGCTTTTGTACGGCTATGAGGCGGGATACGGGGAGCAGATTACCCGGGCGGCTCAGGGATATATGCAGGGAAGCGGAGAAATGCTGTCGAAAAGCGCGGTATTTCTTCGGGGGCTGTTCTTTACGGCCAGGGATTTTGTATTTGCCAGCAGCGGATTTCTGACCCTGATTGACGGGCTTCTGGAGCGTTTGCCCGGGGAGGAATTTTTAAAGCTGCTGCCGGAGCTGCGTCTTGCATTCAGTTATTTTACACCTCTTGAAACGGATCGAATCGCAGGCCGTGCGGCGGCGCTTCACGGGAAGAAAAAGGGCGACCTTCTGACGGGAGGGAGTGTGAGTCCCGGGGAGTATGCGTATGGGGAAGCTTTGGATGCATTTATAAGTAAAAAAATGGAAAAAGGGAGTTTTCTGTTCTAGCAAAGGAGTGCTGGAAGGAGAACTACGGAACTTAAAATAGGTACGAATATGAACGATGGAAAACAATTGAATCGTTGGCGGCTGATCCTGGGAAGTCAGGCCAAGGACCAGATTTCTTTCGGAGGAGAGGGCTTTCGCGGAATGGAGAACGGCATCGGCTGTCAGGACTTGGAGGAAGCGTTGGATTTTCTCTATTCCCGCGAGTACGGTGAGGATGTGCGCCGTGACGGGGGCACAGGGGCAAGCCGGCTGACTACGGCAGGGTGGATTACGAAGATCCGCCGTCTGTTTCCCAAGGAGACGGTGGAGGTATTGGAACGCCATGCTCTGGAACGCTATGAGATGCAGGAGCTTTTAACGGATAAGGAGGTTTTGGAAAAGCTGGAGCCGAATCAGGAGCTTTTGAAAACCATTTTGCAGCTTAAGCATCTGATGAAGGGGCCTGTTCTGGATACGGCCCGGCGGATTGTAAAAAAGGTGGCGGAGGAAATTGCGGAAAAGCTGAATCGGGAGATACGCCGTTCCCTTTTGGGAAGCCTGGACCGGAATACTCCAAGTCATGTAAAGTCCATGCGGAATCTGGATATCCGCAAAACCATCCGAAAGAATCTCTCCCATTACGACCCGGAGGAAAAACGCCTGGTATTGGAGCAGGTATATTTCAGCAGCCGTACCCGGAAATATAACCAGTGGCGGGTCGTGATAGCGGTGGACGAGAGCGGCTCCATGCTCGATTCTGTGATTCACAGTGCGGTGATGGCGGGAATCTTTGCCCGGCTGCCTATGCTTGACACCCGGCTTGTGATTTTTGATACCCAGGTGGTGGATTTAAGCGCCCATCTGGACGACCCGGTGGAAACGCTGATGAGTATTCAGCTTGGAGGCGGGACTTATATTACGGGGGCTTTGCAGTACTGTGAAGGGCTGATTGAGAATCCCAATCGGACGATGGTTGTTCTGGTGTCGGATCTCTGCGAGGGCGGCAGCGTGGCCGGCCTGCTCGGTGTGAGCCGGGATATCATAGAGAGCGGCGCAAAGCTTATCTGCCTTACTGCCCTTGATCGGGATGCCAATCCGGTTTACGACCGCCATACGGCACAGAGGCTGGCAGATCTGGGGGCGCATGTGGGAGCGATGACACCGGAGATGCTTGGGGATTTTATGGGGAAGATTATGCAGTGATGATCTCCTAAATGTCCCTTTGGCCATTGAGGATACGGAGATATGTTTTATTTGCAAAAACGGAATAGAGGATAAAGACATGGAAGCTTTAAAACAAATGCTCACACAGGCAGACGACGAATACCTCACAGGACTGTGCAACAAAGGAACGGTAAAGCGTGCTTATAAGGATCTGGATCAGGAAGCTCCCGCGGCAGTCTGGAGCGAAACGGGGGCGGAGGTGACTTTAAAAGAGGCGGTATGCACAATTCGTATGCCTCTGGGGGAAAGTACTTGCACCTGCCCCTCCCGAAGCATCTGCCGTCACATTATCACAGCAATTTTATATCTGAAAAACAGCCGAAGAAATACAGCGGAATCAAGTCCGCAGGAGGCCGGGACGGAGAGTAAAAAAGCAGAAGTAAAGTCAGATACATCAGAAGGAAGAAGCATATCTGGAAAACAAGACGCATCAGAAGGAACAAATATATCTGGAAAACAAGACGCATCAGAAGGAACAAATACACCGAAAAACCAAGACACATCAATAGATTCAAATACGCCGGAGAAACCAAACACATCTGACACATCGGCCGAACCGGAATCAAAAGAAAGACCGTCTGAAATCCAATCGGCAAAATCAGCATTAACGCAGGCTTTAGAGCAGGAGCTTCTTACTTACCCTCTACAAAAGCTGAAACGCGCCTGCGGAAATAAGCGGTACAATGAGCTTCTTCATTATCTAAAGTCAGGAGAACAGCCCGAGTTCCAGGAAGGAACCGTTATCACCGTCAAGGTTCCTTGGGAGGCCTTCACCGTAAAGCTTTTAAGCCCTCTGGAATATTCCACCTGCTCCTGCAAAAGCAAAGAGCTTTGTCCTCACAAGGCCCAGGCAGTGCTGCTCTTTCAGCTTCACAAACATGCCGCCGCCTTAGAGCAGCTCGAAAAGCTCTGCGAGAGCCAGGAGGAATGGGATTGGAAAGAGCTTGACCGGGCGTCCTCCTCCATCCGGGAAGAAATCGGCCTGCAGCTTATGACCGGGCTGTCCCGTTTGTCCCCGGAGGCTGCGGAGAGTATGGAGCGTTTGGCAGTTATCAGTCACGGAGCCGGCTTAGCGGCCTTTGAAACCGGCCTTCGGAAAACAGCCTCCGAGTACCGGCTGTATTTTGACCGGGCGGCGGCATTTCGGACCGAGGAGCTTTTGGAGCAGCTATTGACTCTATACCGGAAAGCAGGGGAACTAAGGGAAACCAAAGAACCGGAACGTCTGCGGACATTGGCAGGAAGCTTTCGGGAAGCTTACCGTCCCATTCCAAAGCTTCACCTGATGGCAATGGGAAGCCGGAGCTTTCACAGTAAAACGGGCTACGAAGGGGAGATATACTATTTCCTGGAGCCGGATAAGGGTATTTTCTATAACTGGACAGATGCCCGGCCGGTGTTCTATGAAGGCGTGCGCAGGCGTCCCCCGGGAAGAGCGGAGCAGGCTCAGGCGCCCTGGGGGTTAAATTGCAGCAGAGAGCAGATGATGGAGCTGGAATTTTACCTGGATCATGCAAAAGCGGCCAGGGACGGACGTCTGTCTGTGAGCCAGGAGACAAAAAGCGAGGTGTCCGGTGTCCGGGATTTCAGGAGAGAGGAAGTGCGGAATGTAGTTTTCTGGGATTACGAACAGCTTCTTTTAGCCTGCTTTGGAGAAGAAGAGCGAAAGAATGAGGGAGAGCGCCTTGCCCTGGTGGGGGCTTCCTGCTGCCGTGAGTCCGGTTTCGACACGGTGCATCAGAGGTTTTCTATGGAAATCTTGGACCAAAAGGGCCGTAAGCTTACCGTGGCCGTAACCTATTCCAAGGAGGAAAAGCTGACCATTCAGGTGTTGGAGCGCTTGAACGAACGGCTGAAAAAGGAGAAGGACCAGACCTTGATTTTCTTCGGCGCCCCTTACTTGGAACAGGGAAAGCTGTGCCTGTATCCCATTGAGGTGTTTGGAAGAGAGCGCTTTTTTGGGAGCCAGGAAGAGTTGGAGGAGTATCTTGGCGAACAAGGCGGGCCGGAAGGCAGTCCGGTTTCCAAAGACTTAAGCTTTAACCGGGAGATTGTACAGGGAATGGAGAGATTCTTGGCAGAAATCCGGCAGGCCCTTGGGGATCTGTTTCAAAGCGGTCTAAATTCCATCCAGGAGGAGACCTTTGGGAATCTGAAACGTCTGGCAAAGGAAAGCGGAACCCTTGGTCTCCACGGAGCGGAGGAAGCCCTTACATTTCTTGCAGAAGCCCTGGGCGGGAAACGCCATCAGATGGAATTTGATATGGAGGCGGTATTAAAGACCTGGATACATCTGATGACTTATGTGAAGCTCTGCCGGGAAAAGACATCGCTGGATCGGGCCTTGTTAGAGATGCAGGAGACGGATTAAAATATCAAAAACTAATAAGAGCAAAACATATAAGCACCAAATCATATAAACATAATCAAATAAACGCCAAGGCACATAAGCATCAAAGCACATAAGCGCCAAACCGCATGAACACCAAAGCACATAAGTACCAAACCACATAAACGCCATACAATACCAGAGCGCACTCCGCCCAAAAAGTTGGAGTAAACGGATACGGCTGCAAATTGGTCAGGCTTATAAAATAAAATGTGGATAAGCATATGAAATAAAAGGAGAACACCATGAACCTAAGCGAAGAAAGAAACTACCAAAAACAAATGGACACCCTGGACGCCCTGAAGCTGTCCCCCAAAAACCGTCCCCTTGCGGAACAATATCTGGACATTTCCGCACCGGAAAAGCCGGAGCTTCTAAGAGAAACCGAGCGCCAGGACTTTTCCGATCTCGCCGACGACAAGCGTCAGAAAAGCATCGACTACGTAGAGCATCTGAGAAAGCGCTGCAAACATGAAGAGCTTAAGCGCTACGTCTGCTTCCTGTCCGCCATAGGAGGCTCCACGGCCTACTACCTCTTTAACCGCTACGGCTGGAACCTGGACTCCGTGAAGGAATATTTAACTCCTGAGCAGGAAACGGCCATGTATGCGGAGGGCATCGTCTGGAGCACCTATTCCCTCAATTACATACGCATGAAGCCTCTGCTTGAAAAGGGAAGAAAGGACCCGGAGCTTTTAAGAAGAGCCATAGATCTCTGCTACCACCGCTACGACAACGCCAAGGTCCTGCTGGCCGGCGTCTACTTAAACTGCAAAAAACCGGAGGCAAAAAAGAGCGGGGGCATCCTGGGGCTTTTCACCAAAAATGCATCCGCATCCGACGAAGCCCTGGCCCAGACCGTTGCATTTCTGGAAAATAACCTCATAGACAGCCTGCCCGAGATGTTTATCAAGCATGATCTTGGAAAAAGCCAGATCGAAGAGCTTAGGACCTATGTGCGCAATCACCCCATCGATCAGCCGTTTCCCATAAATCTGCAAAAGCTGTTAAACGGCCGCAGCTACATGGAATATATGGTTCATCTTCTCTCGGGAACGGCATTTTTCGCCATAGAACATTCTCCGTGCTTCGCCGCCTTCCTACAGATAGCAGGCGTCCTGTCCATCCGCACCGTGCTCAAAGCAGGAAGAGAAATGACAGGAATTGTAAACGGCAAAAATTCCTGGTTCCATAAGCACCTGGAACAGTTGGAAAATCTGATTCCCGTGAAGCCCGAAGCCCTGATTCAGTGGTACGCGGCAAATGACGAGGAACAGGGAATGGCACGCATGGCAGTCCGGCATCCTGAGTCCGTGCGCAGCGCAGCGGAACACGCTGCCACCACCGACGAATATCAGCGCATCCTGGATCACATCAAAAAGGCAAATCCGGGACTTTACCAGGAGATCCAGTCAAAGCATGCGGATAAATATCAGCACCAGCTTGCCGCCGAGCTTGTGACAAACATTACCACCGGCCAGGCAGAGGCCAAGGCGTACCTTCTGGGAGAAGCCTCCATCGACACCCTCTACCCCTTTGTCAATAACTGGAGAGGCAGCCAGAGCTACTACTATCAGCGCTTCCAGAAATTACAGGGCTTACGGAGAAATAAGGGACGTCTCTTCCGCAGAGGCGTAATTTTGGAGGCTTTTCGTATGCAGGGAGCCTATTTCACAGGCTATTTCTTCAGTTCCATCCGGGGAAGCAAAACCAATTCGGAGCAGTTTCGCAGGGAAATGGAGGATTTAGTAGAGCTTTTTGAAAAAGAGGAGCTTCCCATCCGTTACCAGGCCGACGCCATAGAGGGCATTTACAACTCCTGCTACCAGGAGCGGGACAAAAATCTGGTTCTGGACACAGCTGCCCGGATTTTATCCTCCCGATGGAAGGATCACGCCCAGGAGCTTCGGGACGCCGCAAAGGACAGCACCTCCGTCGGCCGCTGCATCTGCATCCTCGCCCTGGATACCTTCTGGCAGGAAGAAAAAGAAGTGATACTGGCCTCCGCCCTTGACAGCTCCAAGCAGGTCCGTGAGCAGCTCGTAACCATCTGCACCGCTCACAGGGAATGGGAGCCGGAAATGCTGACAATGATAACCTCAAAAAAATCCCAGGAGCGCGAGCTTGCCATCCGTGTCCTGAAATTCTGGGGCGCAGAAGCCTACCGGGAAATCTTTACAAAGGCCCTGGAGACAGAAAAGAGCAAAAAGCTGAAGGAACTCCTTTCCGACTGTCTGGGCATCAAGCCGGAGGCTCAGGCGGAGAGCGGAGGGCAAAAAACCTCCGGTGATCTGGTAAAAGAAATCCTGAAAGGCGGTAAAAAGCGAAAAGTAGCCTGGGCTTATGAGACGCCATTTCCTGCCGTACATAAAAAAGACGGCAGCGACGCTGAGGAGGAATATCTCCAGGCCATACTCACAGCCTATGCGGACCGTACCACACCCGGTCTAAGCCCCGAGGCCGTAACCCTGGCCTCCGAACTGGAGCCTTCCGAGCTTGGCGCTTATGCAGCGGAGCTTTTTAACAAATGGCTGGAAACAGGCGCCGAGGCCAAGAAAAAATGGGTACTCTACGCAGCGTCCGTCCACGGCGGAACCGGAATCGTTGATATTTTCCGCCATCAGATCCAGGAATGGCCCCAACATTCCAGAGGCGCCCTTGCCGCCGAAGCCGTAAAAGCACTGGCCCTCAACGGAAGCTCCGAGGCCCTTCTGTATGTAGATCAGATATCCCGGAAATTCAAATTCCGCCAGGTAAAGACAGCGGCAGGCGAGGCCCTGGAATACGCAGCCTCCGAGCTGGGAATCACAAGGGCGGAGCTGGAGGATCGGATTGTACCCAACCTGGGCTTTGACGAGAGCTTAAAGCGGACCTTTGACTACGGAACGCGCTCCTTCAGCGTCTATCTGACCCCGGCCCTGGAGCTTGAGATTTTCGGCGAATCCGAGAAAAAGCTGAAAAACCTTCCGGCCCCCGGAAAGCGGGACGACGAAGAAAAGGCCGCGGCCGCTTATGCTGAATTTAAGCAGATGAAAAAGCAGCTGAAAACCGTCATAACCAACCAGAAAATGCGTCTGGAGCAGGCATTAACCGCAGAACGCCTCTGGAACTGCGCCGCATGGGAAGAGCTGTTTGTGAAAAATCCGGTTATGCATCAGTTTGCCATCGGCCTTATCTGGGGAACCTATGAGAACGGAGAATTAAAAGACACCTTCCGCTATATGGAGGACGGCAGCTTCAACACAAAGGACGAGGAAGAGTTTGACCTTCCCTCGGACACACAGATCGGCCTGGTGCACCCCATTGAGCTGTCCGAAGAAGATCTGTCCGTCTGGAAGGAACAGCTCTCTGATTACGAGATTGTACAGCCCATCGAACAGTTGGAGCGTGCCGTTTACCGAATCACAGAAGAAGAAACCGGAACAGCCGAGCTGACCCGCTTCGGCGGCAAGCTTCTGAACGGACTGTCCCTTTCCGGCAAGCTCCAGGGCATGGGCTGGTACCGCGGTTCCGTCCAGGACGCCGGTGTTTATTACACCTTCTACCGTGAGGACGGCGACATGGGTGTGGAACTGGAATTTTCCGGAAGCTACGTAGGGGATGAAAACGACGAAGTAACCGTATACGGTGCGGCCTTCTACCGTGCCCGCACCGTAAAAAGAGGCAGCTACGTTTACGATACCATAAAAAAAGAAAACCAATACAAGCTGGACCAGGTAAGTCCGCGGTATTTCAGCGAAATTGTATTGCAGCTTACGAAGGCTACGGCATCCAGCCAGGAACAGCTGTCGTATCCGGCCTGCAAAAGTTAAAGCGCTCTTGACACAACTAAAAAGGTATGGTAAAGTCTAAAAGGTACAAAATCTGCCAGTATTCAGTAACCGGACACTCCGACCCTTACTTGATACATGGCTTATGAAAAAAAGGAGGCAGTCAACATGATCGCAAAAGAAAAAAAGCAGGCAATTATTGCCGAGTATGGCTTAAAGCCAGGTGACACCGGATCACCCGAGGTACAGGTGGCAATCCTGACCGCACGTATCCAGGAATTAACCGAGCATCTGAAAGAGAATCCCAAGGATCATCATTCCAGAAGAGGACTCTTAAAGATGGTTGGCCAGAGGCGTAATATGCTGGCTTATCTGAAGAGAACCGATATCACACGTTATCGTAGTCTGATTGAGAGACTTGGACTCAGAAAATAAGCTTAACAGGGGCGGAGGAACACTTCCGCCCTCATTTATGTTTATGTAAACCTATCAACCCCACAGGAGAACGGAACCGAGACCACTGATGTATATAGGACAGCCTTCCTTTCCTATACAGATCAGTAGTTTCGGGGTCAAGGCCCGGAAAACGGATCATGACCGAAAAAATTCTCCTGAACCAGAAAAAGCAAGAAAAACAAAAGGAGATTACCCATGTACAAGAGTTATTCTATGGAGCTTGCCGGCCGTACACTGACCGTTGACATCGGCAGAGTGGCAAAACAGGCAAGCGGAGCCGCATTTATGCATTACGGCGAAACTACCGTACTGTCCACAGCGACAGCATCCGACAAACCAAGAGAAGGCATTGATTTCTTCCCCTTAAGCGTAGAGTATGAGGAGAAATTGTATTCCGTAGGCAAGATCCCCGGCGGATTCAACAAGAGAGAGGGCAAGGCATCGGAAAATGCCGTATTAACCTCCCGCGTAATCGACCGCCCCATGCGCCCCCTGTTCCCCAAGGATTACCGCAACGACGTAACCCTGAACAACCTGGTGCTTTCCGTAGATCCCGCCTGCAGCCCCGAGCTGACCGCTATGCTGGGTTCCGCCATTGCAACGGCCGTTTCCGACATTCCGTTTGCCGGACCCTGCGCCATGACCCAGATCGGAATGATCGACGGAGAATTTATTGTCAATCCGGGCCAGAGCCAGTATAAGGTATCCGACCTTAAGCTGACCGTGGCGTCCACCAGAGAAAAAGTAATCATGATCGAGGCCGGAGCAAATGAGATTCCCGAGGCCAGAATGATTGAGGCAATCTATATGGCTCATGAGGTCAATCAGCAGGTTATTGCTTTTATTGACAAGATTGTAGCCGAGTGCGGCAAGGAAAAGCATACCTATACAAGCTGCGCCGTTCCCGAGGAGCTTTTTGCCGCCATTAAGGAGCAGGTTCCCCCGGAGGAGATGGAGAAGGCCGTATTTACCGACGAGAAGCAGGTGAGGGAGGAAAATATCCGCCAGATCACCGCAAAGCTGGAGGAGGCATTCGCAGACAAGGAAGAGTGGCTTGAGGTTCTCGGCGAGGCCATTTACCAGTACCAGAAGAAGACTGTCCGCAAAATGATCTTAAAGGATCACAAGCGTCCCGACGGCCGTGAGATTACCCAGATTCGTCCCCTTGCAGCTGAGGTGGATCTGATTCCGAGAGTGCACGGCTCCGCTATGTTTACCAGAGGACAGACCCAGATCTGCAACATCTGTACCCTGGCTCCCTTATCCGAGGCCCAGAGACTGGACGGTCTGGATGAAAATGAGACAAGCAAGCGCTATATGCACCACTATAATTTCCCCAGCTATTCCGTAGGCGAGACAAAGCCGAGCCGGGGACCGGGACGCCGGGAGATTGGTCACGGAGCTTTGGCGGAGCGCGCGCTTCTGCCTGTGCTTCCCAGCGAGGAGGAGTTCCCCTATGCCATCCGTACCGTATCCGAGACCTTTGAGTCCAACGGATCTACCTCGATGGCTTCCACCTGTGCTTCCTGTATGTCACTGATGGCTGCAGGCGTGCCCATTAAGAAGATGGTAGCCGGTATTTCCTGCGGTCTGGTAACCGGGGAGACGGATGATGATTATGTACTTCTGACCGATATCCAGGGCCTGGAGGACTTCTTCGGCGATATGGACTTCAAGGTAACGGGAACCACCGAGGGTATCACGGCGATTCAGATGGATATCAAGATTCACGGTCTGACGCGCCCGATTGTAGAGGGAGCCATTGCAAGATGCCGTGAGGCGCGGATGTTCATTATGGATACCTGCATGAAGCCCTGCATCCCAGAGCCGAGAACAGAGGTCGGACCTTATGCGCCGAAGATTATTCAGATTCAGATCGATCCTCAGAAGATCGGCGATGTGGTAGGCCAGAGAGGAAAGACCATCAACACCATTATTGAGCAGACCGGTGTGAAGATTGACATCGACGACGACGGCGCCGTATCCGTATGCGGTACGGATCAGGCGGGCATGGATAAGGCCGTAGAGCTTATCAAGATCATTGTAACTGATTTTGAGGAGGGTATGGTGCTCACCGGTAAGGTAGTCAGCATCAAAGAGTTCGGCGCGTTCCTGGAGTTTGCACCGGGCAAGGAAGGCATGGTTCATATTTCCAAGATTGCAAAGCAGAGAATCAACCATGTGGAGGATGTGCTCACCCTGGGCGATGTGGTGAAGGTTGTATGCCTCGGCAAAGATAAGATGGGGCGTCTGAGCTTCAGTATGAAGGATTTAAAGGAAAACAAAGAGAAATAAATGAAAGGCAAAGGGACTCACAGCTGGAGAAAAGGGCTGTGGGTCCTTTTAAAATGGATTTTGGAAGATACAAATTCTTTTTATATGTAATCAGGAGAGATATCTTAAGAAGTTCCTGTGGATGCAGGGAATGGCAGAAAAGAATATTACAGAAGGACTGGCCGGAGAAAAAAGGCTAGTCTTTTTTTGTCTCCAGACTCATATACTTGTAACAGTTCAGATAAAGGAAAGGTTACACAGATATCTTGCAAAAATTATAAGGAAGAAGAAAGCCCCTTCAAGCTTGGCTTGAGAAACAAATGGACATGCGGGTACAAGGCGTTCCGGTGAGAATAAGCGGCCGGGTTGAGCCGTATTCGTATGCCCTGTGGAGGTAAAAATGAAGGACAAGAATGAAATCATACATTTTTTTTCCCGGCATATCCGGGAAATTTTGGAGCAGGCAGAGGTGGATTTTGAACAGCTTCAGGAGATTCGCCTTCGTGCCTATAAGCCCTTTTTGATTCGCCTTGGCGGAGAGGAATATTTTCTCTCCAAACAGGGAGAAGTCTTGAAGGAGCCTGATAGAGCATGGACAGTGATGCCAAAAGAAATCCGGGAGACAATGGAGCTTGTGGGAAAATATTCCCTCTATGCCTATGAGGACGAATTAAAGCAGGGCTATCTTACGCTCCAGGGAGGGCACCGCCTGGGTGTGTCCGGAAAAGCTGTGCTGGAAGGGGACAAGGTGAAGAGCATCCGCTATATTTCCTGTCTGAATCTGCGGCTGTCTCATGAGATTATTGGCTGCGGGGACAAGGTACTGCCCTTTCTCCATGATGAAACAGGGTTGAAGCATACCTTAATTATTTCGCCGCCCCGGGGCGGAAAGACGACCCTGCTTCGGGATCTGGTGCGGCAGATTTCCAATGGGACAAAGGCCCTTAGAGGGCATACGGTGGGAGTGGTGGACGAGCGCTCCGAGATCTGCGGCTGCTTTCAGGGGATTCCGGCCAATGACGTGGGACTCCGCACAGATGTGATGGACGCCTGTCCCAAGGCGGAGGGAATGATGATGCTGATCCGGTCTATGGCGCCGGAAGTACTGGCGGTGGATGAGATAGGACGTGAGGAGGACATCCGCGCTATGGAGACGGCATTGTTCTGCGGCTGCCGTCTTCTTGCTACGGTTCACGGAAGTTCTCTCGATGATATCCGTTCCAAGCCTCTTCTTCAAAGGCTGGCAGAGGAGCAAATCTTTGAACGCTATGTGATTATGGGTTTTGCCGGGCGGAGGGGGCAGATATCAAAGGGCCGGAAAGCATCGGAGTCCTGTGAAGCGGATAATGGAATAAGAACAGGAATGATTCAGGAGGAGAGTTATGAAGCCCGGCCCGGCATGGTCCGGCAAATCCTGGATGAAAGGGGGAGAGTTTTATGTTAAAAGGAATCGGCGCCTTGCTGATTTTGGCCTCGGCCGCAGGAATCGGCGTCAGTTTCAGCAATGACTTAAAGGGACGCTGTATGGAGCTGCGGCTGCTGAAGCAGATGATTTATATGCTGCGGGGAGAGATTAAATATACGAAGACACCTCTGCCGGATGCGTTTGCCAGTATTGCGGTCCGCATGAAGGAACCGTTCGGAAGCTTTTTGGAGGAGCTTGCAAAGCAGATGGAAAATCCGGAAAACGGAACCTTCGGAGATCTGTGGCAGGCACAGATTAAAGCCCAGCTGTCCGGCACCCATCTGAAACGGGAGGACAAGGAGCAGCTGGGGAGCTTGGGCGAGGTCTTAGGATACCTTGATCTGGAAATGCAGCTGTCTTCCATTGAGCTTTATCTGGAGCAGCTGGAGCTTCGTATTCGGGAGTCCCAGGAGGCAGCCCGGACAAAACAGAAATTGTACCAAAGCTTGGGAGTGGCCGGAGGCATTTTCCTGGTCATACTTTTGGTGTAAATGGGAGGAAGCTATGAGCGTCAATCTCATATTTAAAATTGCGGCGGTCGGAATCCTTGTGTCTGTACTTAGTCAGATTCTAAAGCACAGCGGGCGGGAGGAGCAGGCTTTTCTCACCAGCCTCGCCGGCCTGGTGCTGGTGCTGTTCTGGATTCTGCCATATATTTTTGACTTATTTGATACTATGCAGAGGCTTTTTGCACTGTAAAGAGTAATATTCCGCGTTGTATACAAATCGAATTACGGACGCTTATATGAGCGGCAGGGAATTGATTTTATGCGGGTATACCGGGAGGAATATTATGGGACCGGACTAAGGGGGATTTAATATGCTGCAGGCAGCCATGATTGGAATTGCCGGTGTTCTTCTGGCACTTCAGATAAAAGCGGTAAAGCCGGAATTTTCCGTCTATCTCAGCATTGCCACAAGTGTATTTCTGCTGCTCTTGGCAGCTGAGAAGCTTGAGGTAGTAGTGGAGAGCGTGAAGCTGATCCAAAGCTCCATTTCCATTCAAAGCTCTTATATACAAGCGCTGCTTAAAATCATCGGCATCACCTATATAGCGGAGTTTGCTTCGGATATCTGCCGAGACGCGGGTTATGGAGCCATTGCCGGGCAGATCGGAGTGTTCAGCAAACTTTCTATTCTGGCTGTCAGTATGCCGATTATCACAGCCCTTTTAGAAACCATCCGCGGATTCTTGGGGACATAGCAATGAGAGAGGGAATAAAAAAGAGAAAGAAAAATTTCCGGTATATAAGGCTATTCCCATTGTTGCAAGCTGTGACGACCGCTAGATTATGCGGATTGTCACGATTTGTAAGCGGATGCTTCTTGCTGGGGATGCTTACGGGCGCGAGCTTTTTACCGCTTGAAGTAAAGGCAGCAGAGGATATTAAGCCTCTTAAAGCTGAGAAGACAGAACGCTTCATACCCCTTAAATTGCAGGAAGCGGATCTCTCAATGGTGGATGAATTGGACTTTGACGAAATTGAACAGTCGGTGGATGAGATCTTAGGCGGAGAATTTCAGTTTGAAAATACGGTTATGGAGCTTTTGAGCGGAGAGCAGCCATTTACCCTGGAGGGCTTTGTGGCGGCAGTGGTGGAGCAGCTGCAAAATAACTGGCGCACCGAGAAACATCTTCTGCTCTCCATTTTGCTGCTTGGCATAGCGGCGGCCCTTATGTCCAACTTCTCGAATATTTTTCAGAATCAGCAGATTGCGGAGGTGAGCTTTGAGATAACGTACCTTTTGCTGTTTCTGATTCTCCTGCAGATATTTTCCGGGGCTATGGAGATTACAAGAGAGGTGCTTTTGGGAATCCAGGATTTTATGAATGTGCTTGTCCCGGCCTTCTGCCTGGCTGTGACGATGGCTTCGGGCAGTACTACGGCGTTGGTGTTCTATGAATTTTTTCTGGGACTGATTTATTTTATCCAGAGGCTTATCCAAAACGGGCTGATGGCGTTGATTCAGGTACATGTGATTCTCGTCTTCGTGAATCATCTGACGAAGGAGGAGTATTTGTCTCAGATGAAGGAAATGGCCTCCAAGGTCACCGTGTGGCTTCTGAAATCCATGCTTGCGGTGGTGATTGGCTTCAATACCATCCAGGGTATTTTAAATCCGGCTGTGGATTCCCTGAAAACCACTCTGTTCAGCAGGGCGGCGGAAATGATTCCCGGTATCGGAAATATCGCCGGCTCCGTAACGGATGTGGTCCTGGGCTCCTCCGTTCTTATAAAAAACGGCATCGGCGTTGCTGCATTGGTTGTTATTGTGCTGATTTGCCTGATGCCCTTAGTCAAGCTCGGAGTGCTGATGATGCTTCTGGAGCTGGCGGCGGCCCTCCTTCAACCGGTGTCGGATAAGCGGATGACCGGCTGTGTGGCCGGAGTAGGGGAGGGCATCCGCCTGCTGTTCCGGGTTGTATTTACAACGGCGGTGCTGTTTATGCTGACGATTGCGGTGGTTACGGTGTCGGTGAGAGGATGAAGCAGGAGATTGACAGCAGTATTACGGAATTGTAAATTTTCGGGAAACGGAGTACGGATAGATATATTACGGAACGGGAATCAAATTTTATGAAAGAATTATTGTTTGAATGGATACAGGATATTGCATTTTATACTCTGCTGATGGTAGTTGTGCTTCACGTGCTTCCGGAGAAAAATCAGCGCAAATATCTGCAGTTTTTTATGGGGATCGTTTTGATGATTCTTGTCATATCCCCGTTTCTGACAGCTCTTGGGTTGGAGCAGCGATTAGATGAGACTTACGCCAGGCAGACCTATGACCGGGAGCTTCAGGAATTTTTAAGGAAGCAGGAAGCCATAGAGGAGGAATATCAGAGACATCTGGAAGAAAAGCTATACGAGGCCCGGGATGAGGCGGAGAGCTTAAAAGAAGAACAAAGAGAAGAAGAGGAACAAAGAGAGGAAAAGCAACAAGAAGAACAAGAACAAGAAGAACAAGAACAACAAGAACAGGAACAGCAAATTCAGGAAAGCTGGATAAAGGAGCAAGAACGGCAAAGTCAGGAGAAGGGCAAGGCCCCCCGGGAAGGAGAAATTGGTGAAATCCCTGAAATCCATATTGAAATCGGAAAACCGGAAGGAGATTAAAAAGCTGAAAAAGGATCAATTGCTGATTCTCCTGCTCTTCGGCGTCCTTTTGCTGGTCATAGCCATTCCGGCAGATCGGGGAAGGGAAAAAAAGTCCCGGGCAGAAGAAGCTTCGGACAGTGATGATACCTTAAAGGGTACGGAACAGTCATTTTCGGAAAGCTCCTATGAGCGGCAGCAGGAGGAACGCTTAAAGGAGGTTTTACAGAAGGTAGAAGGCGTAGGCCGGGTGGAGGTCATGATTACCCTTCGTTCCTCCTCGGAAAAGGTGGTGGAGAAGGACGCGCCCTCCAGGAGCCAGCGGGTGGAGGAGACAGATTCCCAGGGAGGCAGCCGGACCACCCAGGAGAATGAAAGGGAGGAAACAACGGTTTATGAGGAAGGCGAGGATGGAAAAAGGACCCCCTATGTGGTACAGGAATTAGAGCCTGTGGTGGAGGGAGTGATTGTAATTGCCGAGGGCGGAGGAAATGCCGCGGTAAAACAGAATATTCTGGAGGCAGTTGAGGCATTATTTCCCGTGGAGGCACATAAAATAAAAATAATGAAGATGGAGGGTTCAAAGTGAAGAACATATTCAAGAAAAACCAGATGATCATTACCGCGCTGGCTATTATGATCGCGGTAGCAGGGTACTTAAACTATTCCGGAACAAAGCTTGACTCTGCCAGCATTACGGCAGGCTCGGATGCAGCCACAAAAGAGGATGAGGACAACATTGCGGCCGATATTTCCGCAGAGGATCTATATGCCCAGACAGGACTTGAGGAGCTGCAGTTTGCGGACGGCGACATCGCAAGTCTTGACCAGGATGCGTCGGATCTGGATACGGCGGAGCTTGGAGAGGACGAGAATCCGGGGGAAGCCGTGTTGGCAAATTCCACCTCCGGAGTAGGTTTTTCCGCTGAGGCGAAGGTGACAAGAGAGCAGCTTCGCTCCAGGAATAAGGAAATTCTGCTGGAGGTCATCAACAACACAAATATTTCCGACGCCCAGAAGCAGGAAGCCATTGACAGCATGATTGCTCTGACAGACGTTGCGGAGCGCGAATCCGCCGCGGAGATTCTTCTGCAGGCCAAGGGCTTTGAGGATGTGGTGGTAAGCATCACTGACGGGCAGGCAGATGTGGTTGTGAATATGACGGAGATCGACGACGCAGGCCGGGCACAGATTGAGGACATCGTGAAGCGTAAAACCGGAATTTCCGGAGAAAATATTGTGATTACGCCTATGGCGGAAGCGGAGTAACAGCAAGAGCCCGGCAGTATTGCCGGGCTCTTGTTCGTAGTTCGTATTGAAAATACGCTGTTGTCTGTGTAATAACATACCAGATATTATCGCAGCGGTATCTCCAGCTTTTCAAATTTATCCTGCCAGGACTTGTGAAGCTTTTCATTGCAGTAAATCTGATTCTTGATCGCAAGCATCCTGGCATCTGTCTGGGCGATTATCTCCGCACATTCCTTCAACTCGGCAGAAACGGCCTCCGGATTCTCCACATCCTGCTTATACTTAAGCTGATGATCCACACTGGCCCATAAATCCATAGCGATTGTGCGGATCTGTACCTCCACACGCATATTTCGCTTCTGCTCGGAAAAAAATACCGGAATCTGCACAATTAAGTGCAGGCTGCGGTAGCCGTTGGGCTTGGGAGCCTGAATATAATCTTTTTGGCGGATAAGTGTAATATCATCCTGCTGAAGCAACATATCCGCAATGGCATAAATATCATCAATAAAGGAACAGATAACCCGGATGCCGGCCACATCATTCAGCATTTCCTCCACAGCCTCCACCGTGAAGGGAGCGTCATAACGCTGCAGCTTTTGAATAATGCTCAAAGGCCGTTTGATGCGTGAGGTAATGTGCTTGATGGGGTTGCGCTTATGGCGGATGCTCAGCTCGTCATTCAAAACCTCAAGCTTGGTACGGACCTCCCGGATGGCGCAGTTGTACATCATCATCAGCTCTTGAAATTGATAAGCCTGGTTTGCAAAATCTTTCGGTATCTCCGGGAGCGTATTAATGTCCGTATAGGAAGTATGTGCTTCGTGTTCCATAAAATGACTCCGATTTCTGTAGGTATTTCTTATAAATTCTCTGCCTGTCCGGCAAATACCGGGGATAATTGCCGGGACCGGGAAGGTATATCAATGGCGGGGATTGTCCTTTACCTGGGTACAAGCCTTCAAAGCCTCCACCGTAATCTGGCTGATAAGCCGGCCGGTGTAGTAGCTCACCAGGGGATCCACCGCGAATTTATCTACAATCTTATATTTGGACGGAAGCCCGCTCAGCGTAAGGGCAATTGTATCCGCCTTGCATCGCGGACAGGTGCAGACCTCAAACTGTTTCATAAAATAAATGATTTTGTCCTCCACTATACGCTGCATCACATTCAGCATCACATAATCCGGTTCCGGTTCTGCCGGGGGTTCCGGTTCTGTCAGCGGATCGGGTGAAAGCTCTAAAACTTCTTCCTGTTCCGGCTCCGGTTCTGCCGGGGTGGGAGCGGAAATTTCTGCATTAGAAGCTTCCGGAGAAGCAGTAGGAGTTTCAGCCTTGGGTTGTTCCGTGACAGGAGCGGCAGGTATTTCAGCCTCAGGCGCTTCGGCAGCAGGAGCAGCGGGTATCTCAGCCTTAGGCTTTTGGGAACCCTCTTCCATTTTTGAAGGCTCTTCCACAGGAGCCGAAGCGGTCACCGCAGCTCCTTCTTCTTTTTCCAGCTCCTTCAAAAGCTCTTCATGAATCTGCGCTGCTAAGGCGTCGGCTTCTTTCGCTCCGTTGTCAATAATCGAAATATTAGAAGGAACCTCCGGTGCGGCCGCCTGGGTGATTGCAGGCGTCGGAGCCGGAGCGGGAGCAGCTTCGGCCTTCGCCGGCTCCGGTTCTTCTTTCGCAGTCGTAGTTTCAGCCTCAGTCTTTGCTTCCTGAGGCTGCTGCACTTCCTTTTCCGGTTCCCCTCCCGAGAGTAAATTCAAAACATGTGCCGTCTTGTTACTTTTGCGTGCCATGAAGAACCTCCTGTTGACTGATCTTATACAATACCTCCCGTACAAATGCCTTGTAATCCAAGGAGGGCTTGGAAAGCGGAGAATAGTCATAAATACTCTCTCCGTGGGCCGGAGCCTCCGCAACGGTCACGCTGGGCCGGATCTGTATCTCGAATACGGAGCTGTGAATCTGAGCGGCAATATTCTCCGCCATCTCCTTCACCTCCCGGGCCAGAATGGTACGCCGGTTAAACTTTGTCAGTACAATCCCCAGGACATGAAGGTTGGGATTCACGGACTGCTGGACGGAATTGATGGTTTCCTTAATCTGTGCAACGCCCACGATACTGAGAATCTCCGCAACCATAGGAATGATCAGATAATCAGCCGCCGCATAAGCATTGACCGTCAGAATATTCAGAGCCGGCGGCGTGTCGATGATGATAAAATCATAGCGATCCTCTATCGGCATCAGAAGCCTTTTCAGCATCAGCTCTCTTCCGGGCTCGTTAAACTCCAGCTCTGCGCTGCTTAAAAGAATATTGGAAGTAATGAGATCACAGTATTCCGTAGGCTGAATGGCAGCTTCGATAGGAACCTGATATTTAAATACCTCATAAATGGTCTTTGAATCTTCGATATCAAGGCCGAGACTGAACCCAAAATTTCCCTGGGGGTCCAGGTCAATGCCAAGTACTTTTTTGCCCTCTCTGGTAAGTCCGGCTGCCAAAGCACTTGAAGTTGTGGTCTTGCCAACCCCACCCTTCTGATTGGTAAGTGCAATGATAGTAGCCAAGGTAAATTCCTCCGTTTCTCTAATTTCTGAAAATCGTTGTCAGTCATAAAAATAAATTCAAGTATTAACTAAAGTATACTATATGCCGATAAATAAGTACAGAGTAATTTCGAAAATGTATAAAAATGAAAGAACGGTTCTGCTTCGGACAGTCCCAAAAGGAAGTGCCACAGGAGAATCGCGGGAAAGAAAAAGAGATAAAAGGAGTGGTTAATATGGCTAACATAAGCAGTTTAAGCGGATCTACCAACAGTGCAATGTCAAGCTTAAGAGGTTACGGCGGACTGGCCAGCGGACTGGACAGAGACGAATTGATCGCAGGTATGACTTCGGGAACACAGACGAAGATTACGAAGCAGCAGCAGGCAAAGACAAAGCTTCAGTGGCAGCAGCAGGCTTATCGGGATATCAGTGATAAAATGATTAGTTTTGCCAATAAATATACAGCTACCATGTCTTCGAGCACCAATTTATTCAGTGATGCTTTTTGGGGAGCAGCCAGCACATCCGTGGTTGGAAAGAACAGTAAGTTTCTCAGTGTAACCGGAGCAAATAAGACAGCGGCAGCTAATGTATCTATTCTTGGTATAAAACAGATGGCCAAGAATGCCCAGATGATGTCAAACGGCGCAGTATCTGATCGGAAGCTGACAACCAGCAAGATCGAGACAGGCGAAATGGATATCAGCACACTTGCTGGAAAGAGTCTTAACTTTAAAGTGGGAGACAAGAGCTACAGTGTTACTATTCCTTACGGAACAGGAGAGCCTTTTGCAAACGCAGAGGAAGCCGCTAAGGCAATTAATGAGGCAATGGCCAAGGTAGAGGTGAGTTATACAGGATCTTCCAAGAAGGGAACATTGGCTGATTTTGTGGAGATAGGAACAGCTGGAGGCAGATTTACAATTTCCAGTAAAGGTAATGAGGTGACATTGACCGGCGGCTCCGCTATGGAAGCTATGGGCTACAAGGAGCTGTACGACGAAGCCAAAAAGGACAAAAAGAACGGCCTGGAGATTAAGAGTGCGGCGAATGGAGGAACCATTGCCAGCAAACCGGCGGAATTGTCAGAGAAGCAGACACTTGCTCAGCGCATGGGCGGAAAGACACTATTGTTCAATTACAATGGTACAACCAAGAGTATTGAGCTTCCATCAGCAGAAGATATTGCGGCTATGGAAAAGTCTGGAGACGGCGGCCTTGAGTATATAAAGGAAGAATTGCAGAAAAGTCTGGACGCCGCTTTTGGTAAAGGAAGAGTAGAGGTTGAGCTTAAGGACGAGAAGCTTTCCTTTAAGACTACTGTGCCAAATAAGACGGATGCGGATGGCAATTCGTTGGAAGATACTACCTCTACATTGACCATCACAGGAGGCAGCGAGTCCATCATGGCTTCTCATGGCGGTCTGGGAATTACTGCAGGAGAGTCTAACCGTCTGAATCTTGATGCAAGTATTCAAAATTCCGGCTTAAAGGGCGCTGAGGGCATGGATCCCGATAAGATCTATAAGATGACTATCAATGGCGAAGAATTTGAATTTACAGGTAAGGAATCCATTTCTTCTATTATGAAGAAGATCAATGAGTCTGATGCCGGAGTAAAGATTACTTATATGTCCACAGCGGATAAGTTTGTTATTGAATCTACTGAGGGAGGAGCCTCAGGGGACATAAAGCTGGAAGGAGAAGGGGCAGAGTTTCTCTTTGGTAAAGAAGGAGAAACGGGCGGTTATACCTGTACAGAAGGTCAGGATGCCATTGTTGCGGTGAAGTATGCAGGCTCCGACGAAGTGGTTGAGCTCACCCGCGGAAGTAACAGCTTTTCTATTGATGGTCTGAATGTAACAGCCAAGGGAGAGTTTGGTTATGGAGAAGATGGCAAGCTTAGTACAGATCCTGAAGATGCTGTAACTTTTGAAACAAATGTAAACTCTGAGAAGATGGTAAGTGCTATCTCTGACTTGGTAAAGGAATACAATGAGATTCTGGATCTGGTGAACTCTCATGTGAGCACCCGCCCGGACAGAGATTATTTCCCACTGACAGATGATCAGAAGAAGGAAATGAGCGAGAGCGAGATAAAGATTTGGGAGGAAAAGGCCAAGGAAGGTATTCTCTTTGGGTCCAGTGAATTGCGCGAACTAGCTGACGACCTGCGTTGGGCGATTCTTCCCAAGGATCAGCTGGCTATGGAAGCTATGGGAATCTCTGTATCCGGCAGCTGGCAGGACAATGGTAAACTTTCCTTTGACGAAACTAAGTTTAAGGCGGCGCTTGAAACGAATCCTGACGCTGTGAAGGAAGCATTTACAAAGGCTGACGGCATTGCTTCTAATTTGAAAAATACTATGAACAAGTATGTGAGTACGTTGGGAGCTACCAAGGGTATTCTGATTGAGAAGGCTGGCTCCTCCCATGCGCCGACCAGTATGCTGAGCAATTCGATACAAGGTGAGATTGACGATATAGATAAGATTCTGGAGAATCTGAAGACCCGCTTAAAATCCGAGCAGGATCGCTACATCAGCCAGTTTACACAGTTAGAGACGCTGATTTCTCAGATGAACTCTCAGAGCAGCTATTTAAGCGGAATGGGCTTCTAATGCGGCATACCATAAGACGTTTCATTCCTTGAGAGTGGAGCAAAGAAAGGGTAAGAAGTGAAACAGTGATGAATGCGAACGGTTATCAACAGTATAAAACCCAGTCCGTCAACACGATGACGGCCAGCGAGATGCTCCTTCTCCTGTTTGACGAGCTGGTAAAACGGCTTACCAGGGCGGAATTGGCATTGGAGGTAAAGGATGAAGAACTGTTTGAACAGTCCGTAACCCGTTCCAGAGAGATTGTGCAGTATTTGAAGGCAACTCTGAACAGGAGCTATGCCATCAGCAGAGAATTAAGCGTGATGTATGACTTCTTCATTTATGAGCTGTCCCGCATCAGTGCAGGCAGGAACCCGAAGGTGATTGCGGAACTGAAAGAGCTGGTGGAGGAGCTTCGGGAGGCGTTTCGGGAAGCCAGCAGAATGCTCAATAATTGAGAGGATAATGAAATATGGCGGAACAGGAATTGTGGATGGAGCTTCTTAAGCAGATGCATAGGCGCTATGGGATGGTAAATGAAGTGTTTCGTGTGACAAAGGAGATCGCGGATGCCCTGTCAAGGGATGACCGGGTGGCGGCCCAGATGCTTCTGGGGATGCGCCAGGAGGAGATTGATCACCTTTTAGAGAGCGAAGAGAAGATTTATATGCTTCTGGAATGTGCCGGGCCTTTAGAGCGTGAGGAGATTCTGGCTCTGCTTAAGGGAGAACGGGAAGCTGCGAAGGAAGCCTCCTTTGAAGAAAAGAAGATCGGGGAGATAGGCAATAATATTCGGAGGAACCTGGAGAAGATTAGGGAAGTGGATCGGGTGGTCAGTGTGAAGCTGGCTGGGAAGGATTCGTTTTATCAGAAGTAATCGGGGGTTGCTGATCACGGAGTGAACAGTAACATCGAGGTTCTTTGGGAAAGGGTGAATGTAAATTTGCCCTTTCTTTTTTTTGTGTTGTATTGTAAGATTTAGGTGGTGGGAGGGGCTACCGCAAAATAAGCCGGCAGTCATTTCCATATCCTGTGTTCGGACGGTTCGCGTACAGGGTGTCTGCTCTGTACGGACATTGCCCTTGTAGTGGGGTGGGAGTGGTTTGGTTTTGAGGCTATGTCCGTCCATATCAGACACCCTGTACGCGAACAGCCGGACACCGGATATAGGAAAAGCCTGCCGGCTTATTTTGCGGCAGCCCCTCGGGGAGGTTGTTGAGAATGGGAAGAATGGGGGAATGTTATGGCCCAGATTGTGTTTGATCGCGTTACGAAGATTTTTGAGCCGGATGATCTGGTGTTGGAGGATATTTCTTTTCGGGTGGAGAAAGGGGAGTTTGTTTTTCTGATTGGGAAGAGTGGGGTGGGGAAATCGAGTGTTCTTAAGCTTCTCAGCAGGCAGGAGGAGGTGACTGAGGGGAAGATTTTTGTGGATGAGAAGGATATCGGCCTTTTGCGGAAGAGGGAGCTGGCTTTTTTTCGGAGAAAATTCGGGATTATGCAGGCGGATATGCGGTGTCTGCGGGATCGGGATGTGTATGAGAATCTTTTTTTGGTGATGCGGTCCTGTGGGTTTTCCCGGAGAGAGAGTAAAAGACGGATTGCGGAGGCTCTTGGACGGGTGGGGATGGCCCATAAGGTGAAGGCGTTTCCGCAGGAGCTGTCGGTGGGGGAGGAGGCCCGGGTGCTGCTGGCGCGGGCCTTGGTGACGGGGCCGGAGATTCTTTTGGCGGATGAGCCTACGGCTAATCTGGACCCGGATGCGGCCTGGGATATGATGAATTTGATTAATGATGTGAATCATCAGGGAATTACGGTGATTGTCAGCAGTCATTCGGTGGAGCTGGTGAATATTATGCGCAAAAGGGTGCTGACTCTGGTAGAGGGGATGCTTGTGTCGGATGAAAAGAATGCAGGTTACAGCTCCAAAGCTCTGGATATTTTTGAGGAACGGCGTGTTCGGCAGCTTCGGGAAAGAAAATCTGAAAAATTATAAAGATTTTTCTTGTTTTTTGTTATTTATCTTTGTAATGAACCGATATATAATATAAGAGTAACCAGCGTACTATTCTGTCCGCAGTTAAAGGGCAGATTTTACACTGGCAATTGGTATCTTTAAAATGAATCGGAAATGTTTTTAAAGGTGACGGTTCGGTTGCTGGAACTGTTACTCTTAAAGATAGATTCGAAAGGGGGCAATGGATATGGCAGTTGGCAGGATTGGTTCATCTATGAGTTATATGAATTACACATCCTCCATCAATCAGCTTCGGCTGCAGCAGGCGCTGAATAATTATCATTCAAATCGTCAGGCTGTGTCTCCGGTGCAGCGTGTGAACCGGACGTACAAGGATTCCAGTCTGAATTTCCTCAAGAATTATAATAGTAAGATGACGGATCTGATGCAGTCCGCAAACTCTCTGCGGGGATCAAATTCCTCCGGTGCGGCGAATGCGAAAAAGCTCGGCAGCTCCGATAACAGTGTGCTGTCGGCCAAGGAGCGTTTCGGCAGCGGATACGGACAGAAGCTTTCCGTTAATGTGAGCCAGGTGGCGAAAGCTCAGATGAATCAGAGCGCGGGCGTGAATGCAAAGGCGAAGGCTTCCTCCGGTATGAATTTCAGTATCCGGTCCAAGAGCGCTTCCGGCGGCGTGTCCGGTGTGTTTGTGCAGGTGGATGCCCGGAAGAAGGGCGGCGGATTGAGGACGAACCAGGAGATGCTTGAGGAGGCGGCCAGTCAGATCAACCGGGCCAAGAGCGGTGTACAGGCGAATGTGGTGGTGAAGGACGGGGAGGCGTCTCTTCAGATTACAGGGACAAAGACCGGGGAGGGCAATACCTTTCAGGTAAACGGCGACACCGGGATTGCCAAGGGCTTGAGCGAGACGGCGCAGGAGGCTCAGAATGCAAAGTACTCCGTTACGGAGAACGGCGCAAGCCGCAATTATGTTTCCTCCTCCAATGAGATTTCTCTGGATATGGGAAGGATTCAGGCTACGCTTAAGAAGGAAGGCAAGGCGGATATTGAGCCTCAGGAGGACAGTGAGCGGCTGATCTCCGGTGTGGAAGATTTGGTGAATAATTACAACAAAGCGGTGGATTTCCTGCGGAACAATGCGGGTCAGGGATCGGAGGTCAGCCGGCAGCTTCGGAATATGGTGAGAAGCTTAGGCTCCGAGCAGTCTCTTGAGATGGCGGGAATTACCGCCAATAAGGACGGAACCCTTTCCTTTGATAAGGAGAAGCTTACGAAGAATCTGGAGAAGGACGAGGATCTGGTGCGGGATGTGATTTCCGGCAGGAACGGCATTGCGCAGGCAGCCTTTGACAGAGGAAGCGCCGGGCTTCGGGCCAATTCCGCCGGACTGGTGCAGAACAGTGTGCGGCAGGCGGAGAGCAGCCAGAACACGGACGGCTATCATTTTTTGAATACGTTTTCCAAAGCAGGCGCTTATAATATGAGTAATTATATGGCCCTTGGGCTGATGATGGATTATTTCGTATAAGAGAAAAGGGCCGAGTAAGGCGGCCCTTCTTCTTGTGTCCCGAATTGTAAGGCGAGGGGCACGGGAAAACGCTTCACGAGGGGAAATATTTTTGTGAGGGGAATTCTTTAATAGGAAGAGAGAGGTTCCTTTGATGAACGTATTGCAGCAGGATCGCCGGTATCTGCTTTTGCTGGTATCGGCGGTCATGAATCAGAAGAAGGTTCCTGTCATGTCCGGCAGTCTGATGCCCTGGAGGACCATCTACCGGCTGGCGGATACCAATCAGGTAGCGAATCTGTGCTGGCTCGGCATCCTGGGTTTAAGTTCAGAGATGGACAAGGAAATCAAGGGCCTGTTCTATGAGAGCTATCAGAGGGAGTTGAAAAACGTACCCGGCTATCAAAGTGCGGAGGAGGTGCTGCACTGGCAGCTGGAGCGCAAGAAGATACATTTTCTCATTCTGGAGGGCACCGGCCTGAGGGAGCTTTACCCCCAGAAGGAGATGCGCAGAATGGATGCTATCCATATTTTAGTTTCCAAAGGGGATCTGGTACGTATTGACACCATTATGCGCAGTATGGATTACGAGCCGCAGGAGAACCGGGAGGACGAAGGAATTTTATACTATAAAATACCAGGCGTCTATGTGAAGTTTTATGATAAAATAAAGTTTGTCAATGAAAAGATGGAGCGCTACTTTGATTCACCGGTGCGCATGTATTCCAAGAAAAAAGGCTACCGTTATCTCCGGTGCTTTGATAAGGAGGAAGCCTACCTTTATATGGCAGGCAAGGCGGCCAATGACTATGCCCTTGGCCGGGCAACGGTTCGGACCGTGCTGGACTTCTGGCTGTATGAAAAGGCCCACAAGGAAGAACTGAACTGGCCTTATGTGGACAAAGTTCTCAAACGGTATAAGATTTTAGAATTTTCGGAGCGGCTTTTAAAGCTGGGCGATATCTGGTTTCAAAACGGAATCAGTGACGAGATGGAGATCTACAATGCTATGGAGGCTTACATTCTCTCCAGAGGGGAACAGGGGAGACAGTTAAGCGGAAAAATTCTTCCGCTGCTACAGGATGTAGCGGATTTTTATAAAAGAGACCGGCGAAAAGAATGGATGAATCGGGAAAAGGAAGCCCTGTTTCCTCCTAAGGATTATATGGCAGGGATGTTTCCGGTTCTGAAAAAATTCTCATGGCTGTATTTGCCTTGCTGCCTGCTTCGGCTGTGGAGAATCTGGTTTTCCAAGATGAAGCAGCTTTTTGCAAAAAAGCGGGACCAGCTCAAAGAAAAGCTGAAACGAAAGAAAAGCCCCGCGGATACACCGCCGGATTCACAGGAAGAAAATGAAAATAATATAAGAATGGAGTAAGAGATGAAGAATTTAAAGATTTCACAAAAGCTGATTGTTTCCTTTGGAACGATTCTGGTGCTCAGCGTCGCTCTGGTGATACTTTCCATAACGGCTTTGCGCTCAATTGGAGACAAATCGCATCAGATGTACGAGGGTCCCTTTGTGGCGGCCACGGAAGGCATGAGTGTTGCCGAGAAGATGTACAATGTCTGGGGAAGCTTAAATGCGGCTCTGGTAGAAGAGGATCTGGCCAAATATGCGGATCGCATCAATGAAAGCGCTACGGAAGTTGTGGCGGGCCTCAACAAGCTTCAGGAGATTTCCGGAACTGCCGGCGGTTCCGTACAGAAGCTTCTGGATGACAGCGGCGATGCCCAGGCTCTTATCGGGGAGATCTTAGGACTGATGGAGGCCGGCAACTGGGAGGAAGCCCGGGAGCTGCTCACAGGAGATTTTTCTGAGATTTTTGACCAGAGTTCCGCGGCGGCGGAGGCAATCTACAGGGAAGCCAATGTGTCGGCTGAGGATATGAGCAAATCCGTCAACAGAACTACAAACAATGCGTCTCTGTTTCTTTTGGCTTTGTTAATTGTGGCAGTTCTCATTGCAGTTGGAATTATGGCAGTTCTCATTAAGGGGCTGACCCGGCCTATCTATGAGCTGGAGAAGACGGCGCAGGCTATTTCCAACGGAAATATTCAAAGTCACGTTACATATGAATCCAGGGATGAGCTTGGTACGCTGGCCGACAGCTTCCGCAAGACCAGCGAGGTGCTCTCGGCGGTGATTCAGGATATCTCTTATCTGATGAACGAGATGGCCAAGGGCAACCTGGATATCCGCACCAGAGCGGAGAATTACTATGTAGGTGATTTCCAGGCGATTCTGGGCTCTATCCGCGAGATGAATAAATATCTGAGTACAACCCTCCTTCGGATCAATGACGCCAGCGATCAGGTGGCAAGCGGTTCCGATCAGGTATCCAGCGGCGCGCAGGGACTTTCCCAGGGTGCAACGGAGCAGGCAAGTGCGGTGGAACAGCTGGCAGCGTCCATCAATGATATTTCCAGTCAGGTAAAGCAGACCTCCGAGAATGCAAAGAAGGCAAGCGAGCAGGTGGAGAATGCGGGAGCGGATCTTCAGATTTCCAATCAGAAGATGGAGGAGATGATCGCGGCTATGTCCGAAATCAGCGACCGTTCCGGCGAGATTGGCAAGATTATCAAGACCATCGAGGACATTGCATTCCAGACGAATATCCTGGCTCTGAATGCGGCCGTAGAAGCGGCAAGGGCAGGCAGCGCCGGCAAGGGCTTTGCGGTTGTGGCCGATGAGGTGCGGAATCTGGCTTCCAAGAGTGCGGAGGCGGCACAGAATACGACCCATCTGATCGAAGGCTCCATGCAGGCGGTGGACAATGGGACGAAGATCGCGGGCAGTACGGCGGAGGCTCTGCTGTCTACGGTGGAGAGCACCAAGAATGCGGTGGAACTGGTGGAAAAGATTACCCGTGCGGCGGAGAATCAGGCCAATTCCATCCAGGAGATTACCCAGGGTATGGACCAGATTTCCAGCGTGGTACAGACCAACTCCGCAACGGCCCAGGAGAGCGCGGCGGCAAGCGAGGAGCTGTCCAGCCAGTCTCAGATGCTCAAGGAGCTTACAGGCCGGTTTACCTTGAGAAGAGATTAATAAAAAATATTTGTTTTCTGTGGACAAGAAAGTAAATTCGCAGTATGATAAGGAAGAGTGTTGAATACTGCACAATAAAGAGGAAAAGAAGGGGAAAGACATGTTAAAGAACTTGAAAATCAGAAGCAGATTATTGGTAAGTTATGCGGTTGTTCTGGTATTGACGGTTATTATTTCAATAACCGCAATTTCAAAGCTGAATGCAGCCAACCAGAATCTTCATGACTTTTCGAACGGTGCCATGACAGCCAGAAGTCTGGTACGCAACAGCCGTATGAGCACCAACACGGCGGCCCGGTATTTGCGTGATATGGCGATTTCAAAGGACAACGCAACCTTGGAGAGCAATGCAAAGCGTGTAGATGAGTTGATTGTATCCATCCGTTCCGATATTGAGGAATTGAAAGCGATGAATATTCTGGATGCGGGCGAGGTCAATACATATTCTACGTTGATGGAGCAGTGGATTGCTATTGGCGGAAGAGTAGAGGAAAGCCTGAGAGCTGAGGCGGCAGCAGGCAATTCCAATACTACCGGAATGACAGAGTCCGAGCGGATTCTGGTGGAGGAGTGTACACCGACTCTGGATGCACTGGTTGCGCAGGCTATGGTTCTTGATGATGCCACGGCAGCTCTTCAGGACGAGACACTGGATGAAAGTGTAAAGTCCACGAATCAGGATATGATAATCGTTGTCGCCCTGCTGGTGGTAGCAGTGATTTTTGCATTCGTTATCTGCATTAAGGTAACGGCTTCCATCGTAAGACCTATCGCAGAGGTGGAGGAGGCAGCTCAGAATCTCTCCAAGGGCCTTGTTAAGAATGATCTGACTTATACGGGGAAGGATGAGATCGGCGTTTTGGTGGACAATTTCAAAGTAACCTTTAAGGGTCTGGATGCTATGATTACGGACTTGAACCGTCTGATGGCTGAGATGGCCAAGGGTAATTTCAATGTCCGCACAACGGCGGAAGAGTACTACGTAGGTGATTTTGCACCCCTGCTGTCTTCTATCCGGAAGATGAATTCCAATTTAAGCACCACACTGAGCCGCATCAATGAGGCTTCCGATCAGGTAGCAAGCGGATCGGATCAGGTATCCAGCGGCGCACAGGCTCTGTCTCAGGGCGCTACGGAGCAGGCAAGCTCTATTCAGCAGCTTGCGGCATCTATCAATGAGATTTCTCAGAAGGTGGTACAGACAGCCCAGAACTCCCAGATTGCCAGCGAGCAGGTCGGCAAGGCAGGCGAGGAGCTGACTATCTCCAACCAGAGAATGCAGGATATGATTACGGCAATGTCCGAGATCAGCCAGAGTTCCAACGAGATTGGCAAGATTATTAAGACCATTGAAGATATTGCATTCCAGACCAACATTCTTGCGCTGAACGCGGCTGTTGAGGCGGCACGTGCAGGAAGCGCCGGCAAGGGCTTCGCAGTTGTGGCGGATGAGGTACGGAATCTGGCTTCCAAGAGTGCGGAGGCCGCTAAGAATACCACGGCTCTGATTGAGGAATCCATCCATGCGGTGGAGAATGGTACGAAGATTGCCGACAGTACGGCCAATGCCCTTGTTATGACCGTGGAGAGTACCAAGGTTGCAGTAGATGTTGTGGATAAGATTACACAGGCTACAACGGAGCAGTCCAATGCTATCCAGGAGGTAACCCAGGGAATCGACCAGATCTCCAGTGTGGTACAGACCAACTCCGCTACGGCAGAGCAGAGTGCGGCAGCCAGCGAAGAGCTGTCCAGCCAGGCAGAGATGCTGAAGAGTCAGGTAAGACGCTTCAAACTCCGCTCCGATGCGGTTACTTCCTCCGTTTCTTATGAGGAGGAGCCGGTAGTAGCTATGGATGTGGATTATGATCCCGATCCGGTGGTTTCCGCATCATCTTCTTCCAGCCAGGAGAGCTACAGCTCTTATTACACGGGAGATAACAACAGTAAATATTAAAAAGCAGCTTTGCTTATAAAAGAAGAGCCGCTCCTTCGTGGAATGATAAGATACCGCGAAGGAGCGGTTTTTTGTGATCGATTTCGTTTTTGAGGAGGAGCGGTGTCTTTGCCTGAAGGATGAAAGATTGTGAAGGCTTTGCTTAATGACAAGGGTGATTTGGTCGATAGTTTTTATAGAGGAGCTTATTTTCAGCGGTCAAGGGGGCATCTGGGGTAATTGTGTTTCTGTCCGTTGATGGTATGGAAATGTTTTTGATATAAGGGGAAGGGTATGGAGAAGGTTGGCGTAGGTACGAATACAAAGGGGATAGAAGCACAGCCGCAGCCGGCGCCCACGGGAGCGGAAAACAGGGCTGCGAGAAAGCTGATGGAGCTGGAGGCCGGACGGGTACTGGTTGCACAGGCTGCAAAACAGGCGGAGGAGGCCAGGGCAAAGCTTGAGGAGGAACGTTCGGAGTCAAAGAGTGAGGAGCGGGAGCAGCGGGATACACCGGAGCTTTCCAGACAGAGCAAGTGGTTCGGCATTGAGGGGAAGCTTCTTATGGAGGCAAATCTTCGATGGATTCTGGAGATGGAGCAGGAGCTTTGGGAGGCGCTTCTGAACTGGCAGCCCTCTTCTTCGGGGAATCTGTCTAAGGATCTGGAGGAATTGTCCAGGCTGTATCTGGCCTTGCTGGAGGCGGTGCTGATTCATACCACGGGTCAGGAGCAAACGGTACAGAAGGAGCGGTTGGATGCGGTGCTTTCCGAAAAGCTGAATCTCGTTTTGGAAGTGAAGCTTAAGAATCTTATTTCCTTGCTGGAACGGATGGGACAGCGTGAGACCATTGATCAGATTCGGCATCGTGTGTATAAGCGGACTACGGGGGAGAGTATTTCTCCCAAGGCGGCAGAGCGCTTTTTTTCTTCGGGCAGCGGCGTCGGGAAGGGACATGCTTCTGCCGTATCTTCTCATGGTGTGACGGAAGCCTCCGGGAAGGCGTTTGGCGAGGAGGGGAGTGTGTATCAGGCTTATGGCGGAAGGAATGTGCGGGTCAGTCAGGAGTTTGACGCACACAGGAAGTCAGGGCAGTTGGAGATGAATCAGCGGAGTCAGGCTTTTGGCGAGGCTCGGGGAGGCAGCCGGGAGAGCGGAGGCTTTGGGATAGATGAGCTTGTCCGGGCGGATGCATTTGCCAGACATTTGAGTGAGAGCGGCCGTATTCTGGAGGGGATGGGGACCTTGAAGGGGAATCAGGAAGTTGTGGGGTATCTGGCGGCGCTTACTTCTATTAAGGGTGAGATTTATCTTTCCGGGAACGGGCGGTCCGGTGACATGGCTTCGCCTGTGAAAAGTCTGGTAAATCAAATGGTAGATTATTATCTCAATCAGAAGGGGGCCTATGAGGCTTATTACCATACGACAGGGATTTATGAGAAAACGAAGGATGCGCAGCGGGCGGCTTCGGAAGGGCTTGCTTATGCGTATCGGTTGTTTTTGGAGAAGAAGGGGGATGCGGCGTACCGCAATCAACGGGCTTATTCGGAGGAGGCCGGTTTTTTTCAGATGCTTGGAGGGCGGACTTTGGAGGAGGATTTTCGGAGAGGGACGCGGCTTTTGGAAGAGAATTGGAGGGGATTTCTTGCTGCCTTGGGGCAGGAGGGGAGAGGGATTACGCTTCGGGCGCAGAGGTACAGTCCTTGGGGGGCTGTGATGGAGGCGGAGGAGCGGAGGAAGGCCAGGGATCAGAAGGCGGAGAAGGTGTTTGTGCGGCAGATGCTTGTAGTAGTTGTGCTTGTGGCGGGATATTTACTCTGGAGGATGGTTGCGGGATGATACTTTTGGAGTTTATTTTTGGGGATTTGGAGAGAGGGCTTATTTTTTGGGGGATGGGGCCGATATTATGTATATAGAGAAATAATGGAATTTTTAGTACTTATCAAGAAAGGAGGAAATTGGTTTGAGACTTGAAGATAATTATTATCAGAATGTCCAGGCAAATTCCGGATATGCGGCTGTTAATGTGAATAATGCGGTGAAGGCTGCGGAGGTGGCTCAGAAACAGGATCAGAAGGCTGTGGATGCCGTTTCCGGCGCGGCTGCGAAGCCGAGTACAGATCGGGCGGAGTTTAGCCAGGATTCTCAGGTTACAAGGAAGATGAGTGATTCCGAGCGTAAATCCCTGGTGAACAGCTTGAAGGCTGATTTGGAGAATCAGACGACGCGCTTTACGAACATGATGATGCAGATGTTCAATAAGCAGGGCATTACGGGGCTGCAGGCGGGCAGTGATGAGTTCTGGAGGACGATTGCCAGCGGGAATTTTACGGTTGATGCTCAGACGAAGGCTGAGGCTCAGCAGGCGATTTCGGAGGACGGCTACTGGGGTGTAAAGCAGACGTCTCAGAGATTGTTTGATTTTGCCCAGGCGCTTGCAGGGGACAATCCGGAGCAGATGCAGAAGATGCAGAATGCGATTGAGAAGGGCTTTAAGCAGGCGGAAGAAGCCTGGGGAGGCTCTCTGCCGTCTATCTCGGGTGAGACTTATAAGGCAGTGAATGATCTGTTCAGTGAGTATTATGAGAAGACCGGGAAGTAGAATAAGATGAGTGTTTTAAGTATCTCCAATCAGCAATGGTTGGGGATATTTTTTTGTATGGCAGTCTTTCAATAAGCCTCCTGCTGTGCAGGTGTGATAACAGTTGTTGTGAGCAGTGAGCTGTGCGGACAGAGATTAGAATGAGTTTTTCTTGGACCGCTTGTTTTGTTGGTTTTCGGTGGCATGGTTGTTTGGAAGGGATGGGGATATGAGGATTTGTTATAAAATGTTATAAAGATAAAAAAATATGATATATTTTGTTATTTTCTTAGAATTTATACTTGATTTCTTATCAGAAAGTATTACAATAGAAAGGGAGAGGACAGCTCTTTGCTGGCATACGGCTTTTGGAAGGCTACCGATCACGGAGTGAACGGTAATTTTGGAAGTGTTCTGTTTGGTGGACAGTTTCCCGTGTTTGTCAGCGAAGGATGCCTGGAATGTAAAAGGGATATAAGGAGAGAATACCATGATTATCACACAGAAAAAGCCCATTGATGAATTGATGGCGATGCTCGGGGATGCGAAGAAGATTGCAATCCTTGGCTGCGGCAGCTGTGCTACGGCCTGTGCCACGGGCGGCGAAAAGGAGATCGGGGAACTGAAGGCTTATTTGGAATCTAAGGGTAAGACAGTGGTGGCTGCCGGAATGGCGGATTACTGCTGTATGAACATGGGTGTGAAGACGGCCATGAAGAAGCTGAATGCGGCAGGCCCGGATGCGGTTGTCTGCATGTCCTGCGGCGACGGTGTGCAGGTGGCGGCCAATCATGCGGCGGCGCCGGTTTATCCGTCTAATAATACGATGTTTTTAGGGGAGGCCGTGAAGTTTGGTCTGTTTGAGGAGGCATGTCACCTCTGCGGAGACTGTGTGCTTGGAACAACCGGAGGTATCTGTCCCATTTCCAGATGTGCGAAGTCTCTGGTAAATGGCCCCTGCGGCGGACAGAAGAACGGCAAGTGTGAGGTGAATCCGGGGAATGACTGTGCATGGATTCTGATTTATAAGCGTCTGGAGTCTTTGGGTATGCTGGATAAGCTGGCACAGAGACGTCCGGATAAAGGATATGAGAAGGTTTCATATCCCAGAACAATTAATATTAGGGGGAACAAGTAATGGGAATGTTAGAGAAAGCCCTTGAGGGCGGAAAGTTTGGTGTAACCGTTGAGATGGCTCCTCCCAAGGGATATGATTTTAAGGAACAGATGGAGGCGGCCGAGCTTTTGAAGGGGAAGGTGCACGGCGTTAATGTTACGGATATGCAGTCCGCATGTTTGAAGGCTTCCTCTCTTGGTCTGTGTATTAAGCTGAAAGAGGCGGGACTGGAGCCGATTATCCAGGTGACGGGCCGTGATCGCAGCCGTATGGGAATTATGGGCGATATGCTTTCTGCGGCAGCCTTTGGCATTGATACGATGCTGGCACTGACCGGCGACCATCCTACGGTGGGCGACTGCAGTCAGTCTAAGCCGGTGTATGATTTGGATTCCGTAGGGATTCTCCATATGCTGTCCGTGATGGAAGCTACGGGAACGGACTGCGGCGGCAATGAGCTGGAAGGCGGCGCGCCGGAGTTTTATAAGGGTGCGGCGGTAACTCCTGTTTACGAACCTCTGTTTTTGCAGATCAATAAGCTTCGCCAGAAAGTGGAGGCGGGTGCACGCTATATTCAGACCCAGGGTATTTTTGATCTGGAGAGCTTTAAGCGCTTTATGGATGAAGTGGACAAGGCAAATATTAAGACTCACATTATGGCCGGTATTATTCCGCTGAAGGCGGCGGGAATGGCCAAGTATATGAATGAGAATGTGCCGGGTATCGCGGTTCCACAGGATATGATTGACCGTCTGGCTGCTGCGGCTGCGGAGGGCAAGGAGAAGGGTGTGAAGGGGCTGCCTACACAGCTTGGCATTGAGATGGCGGCTGAGATGATCGCCAAGATTAAGGATGAGGGTCTCTGTGACGGCGTACATATTATGGCTATCGGCGCGGAGAAGAATGTGCCGAAGATTCTGGAGAAGGCCGGGATTTCTATCGACTAATCTCTTGCATTTTTTCGGAAATTCTGCTATGATGGCATAAAGATCATTTGGAATGTATTTGCTTGCTTTCAAGTCTGAAAGCAGCAAGGTATATTCCGTTTACAGAGGTGATTATTATGGATATTGCAGCATTATCATCTGCTATGTCGTACAGCCAGCTTCATATGAATGTAGGCTATGCCCTGACAGCAAAGGTGATGGACCAGGTGGAGGAAGCCAGCATGGAGCTTTTGGAGATGCTGGAGGGAGCCATCCCGTCAGATTTGGGGCAGTTTGTTGACATACGCGCATAGGAATTGGGAAAAGGAAGAAGCTAAGGGTTGTGCCTTGGCTTCTTTTATGCTATTTTTGTATAAATGGATTTTTTGGATATAATAGTCAAATGAGCAGTAACTGGAATAGGAGAGATTGTTGGAAAGACCATACGAAGATGATGAGGACGAGCTGCGCCGGAGAAGGCGGCGCATGCGCAGGCGGCAGGAGATGCGGCGCAGAAGAAGACGCCGGATGTTGATACGCCGGACGATTAAGATAGGAATGGCAGCTGCCGCCATTGGCATTTTGCTGTTCATGATAAAGATTATATGGGGTAAAATAAATCCGGATCGGGGAACGGTTTTCGGTCTGCGTCAGAGAGTTACGGCAGAGGCACAGAATGCCCTTCTGGCAGACAGCATGTCAAACGGAGGAGCGGTCAACCCGGAGGGAGACGGTCAGGGAGCGGGTGACGGCAGTTCGGGCGTTCAGCCGGACTACCGGTATGAGGCTACGGAGGATACTTTGGCGTTGGGGGAGGATATCACCAGCAGCTATGCCCTTTTTGTGGATACGGAAAATGATACCATTCTGGCTTCCAGGGATGCGTTCAGCCGGATGGTTCCGGCGTCTATGACGAAGGTGCTGACGGCCCTGGTTGCGGCGGAGCATGTTGAGAACTGGGACGATACATTTACCATAACCATTGACATTACGGACTACAGCTTTAAAAATCACTGCAGCAACGCAGGCTTTGACAGAGATGAGACGGTTACGATACGGGATCTGATGTATGGAACCATACTCCCCTCAGGGGCTGATGCATCTCTGGGACTTGCGATCTATGTGGCAGGCTCTCAGGAAGCTTTTGTTGATCTGATGAATAAGAAGCTTGAAGAGCTTGGGCTGTCGAAGACCTCCCATTTTACCAACTGTGTCGGAATTTATGAGGCTGACCATTATACTACCGCTTACGATATGGCCGTGATGATGGAGGCCGCTATTCAAAATGAGATGTGCAGGGAGGTGTTTTCAACACGCATTTATACCACCTCCGCCACGGAGCAGCATCCGGAAGGGATTGAGCTGTCCAACTGGTTTGTGCGGCGCATTGAGGATAAGGAGACCAACGGGATTCCCGTCTATGGAAAAACGGGCTTTGTGGACGAGTCGGGCAGCTGCGCGGTGAGCTTCGGAACCAATGAAAACGGCAGAACTTATATCTGTGTAACAGCTAATTCGGGCAGCAAATGGTGGTGTATCAACGATCATGCGAAGCTGTACCAGGAGCTTACAAAAGAACCTTAAAAAGTATGGAGATTTAAGAACTTGTGTATTCCCTTGTTTTATGCTTTTGCAGGCATTTTACAAGGGGATTTTTTAAAGAGCATTCTCCTGTCACGGAACTGTAATTATTTTCGGATATAATAAAGCAGTAGAAAAATGAAAGCGATATAAAGCGGACGGCAAGGCGGAGAACGAAAATGATTGAAATTTATTATGTAGAGGATGATCCCGATATTGCGCGGGCAGTCAAGGTATATTTGGAGAATAAGGGCCTTCGGGTAACAGTGTGCGCCGCTCTTTCGGAGGCGGAGCAGGCTTTGAGAACTCATGTGCCAACCTGTGTTTTGCTGGACTGGAATATGCCGGACGGACAGGGAGACAGTCTGTGCCGGTGGATTCGCAGAACCTGGAAGGAGCTGCCCGTTATCTTTCTGACAGTCCGGGGAGATACGGCGGATATTGTTTCCGGCTTCCAAAACGGCGCGGATGATTATGTGGTAAAGCCCTTTGAGCTGGAGGTGCTTTATTCGCGGATACTGGCGCTGCTGCGCAGGACCGGTGATGCGGCAAAGCAGTATCTTTCCTGCGGAGGGATTGTGATAGATCGGGAACGGAGAACCGTTTCCTGTCATTGGGACAAGACGTCGGGAGACTGTCCCCCGGAATCTTCCGATCAGGGGGAGGAAGTCAGTCTGAGTGTGTCGGAGTATGAATTGCTTCTGTATTTAATGGAGAATAAGGGAAGAACCGTTACGAGAGAAAAGATTCTGGAACATGTTTGGGATGTTCACGGCAGCTTTGTAAACGACAATACCTTAACTGTTACTATGAAGCGGCTGCGGGATAAGCTCCGCCAGCCGAGGTGTCTGAAAACGGTCAGAAGCGTGGGGTATCGTATGGAGGAGGGCCTATGAGCAGCAGGAGGAATATCATTATTACGGTGGGCGCCGCGGTCTCTGTCAGCCTGATTGCTTCGGCCCTTGCGGTTATGCTTGTGCTGAGCCGTGAAGGAAGGCGGCAGTTTGAACTGCTGAATACCATTTGCGCAGAGACGGCGGAGCAAGAGCCGGAAACAAGGGAAACCATTGCCGCCGTCCTTAAAGAATATACCCGGAAACAGCAGGGCGGCTTGTCTTATGAGACGGCGCAGGATAATTCTTCCGGGCAGGCAGACAGGGAGCAGGAGGATATTTTAGCCGCGCTGGGGTATGGCGTATCTGATTTTGCGGGACCGGCTTACAGGCAGGATGTGTTCTTTGCCTTTGCGGGAGTTTTGGCAGGGATACTGCTGTTTTTTCTTACCTTCCTATATCGGAATCGAAAAGAGTCTTTGCGGATTCAGGCCCTGACTGATTATCTGGAACAGGTTCCTATGGGAAAAGCCTCTGTTCTCGCTGCGTCCGGGGAGGATGAATTTTCCAAATTGGAGGATGCGATTTATAAGAATGTCACTTATCTCTACCAGACAAAGGATGCGGCAGTACAGGCGAAAAATGAGTTTGCGGAGAATCTTTCCAATATTGCGCATCAGATAAAAACGCCGATAACGGCCATGTCCTTGTCGGTGCAGATGATGAGGCAGGAGGGCAGAGGCAACTATTCCGGACAGATAGGGGAGCGGGAATGTAAGGAAAACAATTCGGAGCAGGCGGAGAGCCAAAAGAGAAGTAAAGAGGGACTTTCAGAACAGATGGATAAGCCGGAGATGGGAAGGGGGCATTTGGAACAGGTGGAAAAGCAGATTTTGCGGCTTACGCATTTGCAGGATGCTCTTCTTGTGCTGTCCCGGCTGGATGCGGGAGCGTTGATTCTTCATAAGAAGGAAGTGGATGTATTTACGCTCCTTGTTCTGGCTGCGGATAATTTGCAGGAGTTATTTGCAGAGACAGGTACTTCCATTGACATCCCCGAGCTTCAGGAGATGGCGATAGCGGCAGATCCGGACTGGACGATGGAGGCCGTTATGAATCTGATGAAAAACTGTATGGAGCACAACAGGGGCGGGACGGTTTGCTGCTCCTACGGGCAGAATCCGCTGTATACGGAAATTCTTATCTGGGATGCGGGGGAAGGCTTTGCAAAGGAGGATCTCCCGCACCTCTTTGAGCGGTTTTACCGGGGAAAGAATGCGGGAGAGGGCGGAATCGGGATTGGACTGGCCCTCTCAAAAGAGCTGATTGAGCGTCAGAACGGAATCATCCGGGCAAAAAATATACCGGGCGGGGGTGCATGTTTTGAAATTCGGTTTTACAGTCACTGAGCTGTAACTTTCGTCTGCTACAATATAAGTTATAAGGGGAAATCCAAAAGACAGGCAGACAGAAGAGATACACTGCCTGGGAATCCCTGTACGCTCTGGAAAGCCAGGCAAGCAGACGAAAGGAGATAATGATGGAAATTTTAAAGTGTGAAGGGGTCCGAAAGGTCTACGGCTCAGGAAGCAGTCAGGTAACGGCGCTGGACGGAATTGATTTGACAGTCAGCAAAGGGGAATTTGCAGCAATTGTGGGCGCTTCCGGTTCAGGAAAGTCCACCTTACTGCATATCCTCGGCAGCGTGGATAAGCCAACGGAAGGGAAGGTTACCGTAGACGGAACGGATCTTTCAGGGCTGAATCAGACACAGGCCGCTATTTTCCGGCGCAGAAAGGTGGGGCTGGTATATCAGTTTTACAATCTGATTCCCACCCTTACGGTAAGAAAGAACATCCTTATGCCCCTGACTCTGGATAAAAAGAAGCCGAATCAGGAATATTTTGAGAAGGTGGTGAGCACCCTGGGCATAGCGGAAAGGCTTGAGGCGATGCCTAATCAGCTGTCGGGAGGGCAGCAGCAGAGAGTTGCCATTGCGCGGGCTTTGATTTACCGCCCGGCGCTTCTTCTGGCCGACGAGCCTACGGGAAATCTGGATCAGAGAAATTCCAGGGAGATTATGGATATGCTGAAGCTCTCCAACCGAAATCTGAATCAGACCGTTATTCTGATCACCCATGATGAAAAAGCGGCTCTGGAGGCGGAGCGGATTCTCACCATTGAGGACGGACGCATTATCGGCGATGAGCGGCGGAGGTGATCGTATGTGGAAAGATTATTCGGCAAGCTATATCAAGCATAATCGCTCTTCAAGCATGTCCGTGATAACAGCGGCATTTATTTCCGCATTGCTTTTATCTCTGCTCTGCGGAGAATTTTACAATCTGTGGAAATATGAGGTGGAACGGATTGAACTGGAGGAAGGCGGCTGGCAGAGCCGTATTACTGGGGAGTTTGACGGCGAAGCCATAGAAGCCGTTCGGAATTTTGCCCATGTAAGGGATGCTGTTGTAAATGAGAAAGAGTCCGAAGGACAGAAAATTGTGTTGGATCTCTATTTTGACCATATGGAAACGGCTTTTGAGGACACGCCCCGAATTGCCGCAGCTGTGGGGATTTCGCCGGAAATGACGGACTATCATTATTCGCTTCTGGCTATGTACCTTGTGCGCAGCGCCCAGGACAGGGCGCCGAGGCTTTTGTTTCCCATGTACCTGTTTGTTTTGGTATTGGCTTCCTTATCGCTTATTGTGATTATACACAATTCCTTTGCGGTATCCATGAACGGGCGGCTTCATCAGTTTGGCATTTTGTCCAGCATCGGGGCAACGCCGAAGCAGATCCGGACATGTCTTTTGCAGGAGGCGGCAGCGCTGTGCGCCGTGCCGGTTCTGGCGGGGAACCTTCTGGGCATTGGCGGCAGTATGGTATTGGTGCATCTGACAAATATGCTGGCGAGTGATATTCCGGGCCGTCATACGGCAGTTTTCGGATACCATCCGTTGGTTTTGGGAGTGACGCTGTTGACCACGGCAGCCGTTATATGGATTTCCGCTTGGATTCCGGCACGCAGATTAAGCAGATACACGCCTTTGGAGTCTATGAAAGATACAGGAGAATTGCAGTTAAAGCGGAAAAGAAATTCCCGTATTCTTACGTTTTTATTCGGAGTGGAGGGGGAACTGGCGGGAAATGCATTGAAGGCGCAGCGGAAATCTCTGCGGACCGCCTCTCTGTCTTTGGTTCTGTCTTCTTTGGCATTTACCATAATGCAGTGCTTTTTTGCCACTGCGGAAATCAGCACAAGGGAGACGTATTTTGAACGGTATCAGGATGTGTGGGATATTATGGTGACGGTCCGCGGTGCGGAGGTGGATACCCTGGAGTATGCGGAGGAAATTCGGGGACTTCCCGGGGTGGAAAACGCCATTTTTTATCAGAAGGCAGCAGTAAAACGAATTGTCACGGAGGAGGAAATGAGCGGGGATATGAAGGCTTTCGGCGGGTTCTCCCATGCTTCCGGCAATGAGGCGGTACCGGTAGAAGGCGGCTGGCTGGTGAATGTGCCGGTTGTTATTCTGGATGATGCAAGCTTTCTGGCTTATTGTGAGCAGATTGGGGCAAAGCAGCGGCTTGACGGCGCGGTGATTCTCAATCAGATCCGCGATGTGACAAACCCTGATTTCCGGCACCCGGATTATGTTCCTTATGTGAAGGAGAGCGGTACAAGCGTCCTCAGGCAGAGCGGGGCGGAGGAAATGACGGCGGAAATCCCGGTTTTGGCTTATACAAAGGAGGAGCCTGCTTTGCGGGAGGAATACGCGACCCTTGATTATTATGAACTGGTGCATATTGTTCCGGCGTCGCTGTGGAGTGAGATTAAGGGGCGGCTTGGAGGCGCGGAGGAGGATGTTTCCCTCTGTGTTCTTGGCAGGGAGGGCGTCACCTTGGAGGAATTGGATGTTTTACAGAGGGAGCTTGAGGGAAGGCTTGCCAAAGCTTATGAGACGGAAGGTGAGAACCGTATTCGGGAGTATGAGACGAATGGGAAGCAGATACAGGGAATGAAGGTGGTATTAGGAAGCTTTTGCGTGCTTCTTGCCGTGATTGGCATCGGCAATGTGTTTTCGAATACGCTGGGCTTTGTGCGCCAGAGAAAACGGGAATTTGCCCGATATCTGTCCGTGGGCGTGACGCCGGAGGGGATTCGGAAGATGTTCTGCATTGAGGCTTTGGTGATTGCGGGGCGGCCGGTTCTTATTACGCTGCCTTTGGCGGTTCTTGTGGTAAAAGGGATGCTGAAACTGAGTTATCTCGGGGCCGGGGAATTTTTGGCGGTGGCGCCGTTTATTCCGATTGGGGTTTTTATGCTGGCCATTCTGGGAGCGGTGGCGCTGGCTTATTATCTTGGGTGGAGGAATATACGGAAGATTCGGCTGGCTGAGGTTTTGCGGGATGATACTATGATATAAAATTCAGGCAGTGAAGGGTCTGCGGCGAAATAAGCCGTCAGGCCCTTTTCGGCGTTTTTTCGGTTACTGGTCACGGAGTGAACAGTAACCTTTTATCAGAGATTTGAGAGGAATGTTGGAAGGTTATGATTGTTTCCGTGTGGGTAAGGTGATATAATGGAACCAAAGATTGGAAAGCGGATATTGGTGGTGAGATGGACAGAGTAAATAAAAAATAAATTTTTTGAAAGGAATCGGATTCCTTTGAGCGTATTATATATGAAGTGTGAATTAGAGCAGATATTGCGGAACTGGAAACAGCAATATATCCAACAGAACACAAATCGATTTACAGACGCATCATAAAGCGGCTGGAAATTGATTTCATACATGTGTACTGTTGGAGATATTGCGGAACTGGAATAGGAGGTTTTCCATTATGAAAAGATGTTTAAAAATCGTGTTATCTCTGGCGTTGGCGTTTGTACTGGCGGGAAGCATGTCCGGTGTGGTTCAGGCTCATCACGGCAGTCATTCCAGACGGGCAAAAAGTATCCGCACAGTGACATACACGGCCAACAGGAATCAGAAATCCGGTACGGCGGATAATGCAATAGCCGATGCTGCGCCGACAGATAATGTTGCCCCGGTTACCGCGGCAGCCGGCAATACTGCGACAACTGCTCCCGCAGAACAGCCGGAAGCTCCGGCCCAGGCGCCGGATCCGGCACCGACCTATGCAGCCTGCTATGCGAACGGCTACTGCACCGGCAACAATACCTGTGATGTGAACGGCGTCTGTCAGTACGGAGGCATCTGCAGCGGCGCGCCCTGCTACCAGAACGAAACCTGTCCCTGGGACGGCGGATGCATTGTAGACGGCGCCTGCCAGTATGGAGGCGGATGCTACGGAATCACGAACCAGAATACCAACAGCGGCAATTACGGTCATCACGGCGGTGGTCACCACGGCGGCCGTCATCACCGTTAAGCATTGCAAAGACCGTATAACAAAAGGAACAGCAATTATATGAGGCATCATTGATTGGCTGCTCCGAAAGGAAGTGGAGCCTTTGAAAAGCACGGCGGACGTGAAGCGTGTTGTGGAAGAATATGCGGATATGGTGCGGAGAATCTGCTTCGTGCATCTGAAGAACAGCCACGACACGGAGGATGTGTTTCAAAACGTATATTTGAAATATCTGCTTTATGAAGGCTCTTTTGCAAGCGGCGAGCACGAAAAGGCGTGGTTTATCCGTGTAACCATCAACGCCTGCACGGACTGGCTGAGAAAGCTTTCCCACAGAAAATGCCTCCCGCTGGAAATAATTGCAGAAGAAAGTGAAATACAGGACAGCTTTTCCGATGATATTCTGGAGGCTGTCCTTCAGCTTCCGGAAAAATACAGAAATGTCATTTATCTGTTCTATTATGAAGAATATACGGCAGTGGAGATTGCAAAAATATTGGGAAGAAAGGAAAACACCATTTACACCTGGCTTTCCAGAGGAAAGGAAATTCTGCGCAGGCAGCTTGGAGGTGAGTGGGCATGAATAAGCTTCAAAAAAGCATGAGCGGTATAAAAGCATCCAATGAGCTTAAAGCAGGTACGCTGCGTTATCTGGAAGAACGGCGGGAGGCAAAAAGAGGCAGGGAGCGAACCGGAAACAAGGCCGGGAATAGAATGGGACACAGAATGTATGCGCCGCGCTTCGCGCTTGCACTGGCCTGCCTGCTTCTGCTGATTGGGACCGGAGGTTATACCTTTTACGGCAGACCTGTTACCTATGTGAGCATTGACGTCAATCCCTCTATTGAGCTGGCCATCAACCGGCTGGGCAGAGTGGTTTCGGCAAATGCATACAATGAGGACGGACAGAAGATTCTTGAACAGGTAAAGCTTAAGAATCTGCCTTATCCCAAGGCCGTGGGCCTGCTTCTGGATTTTGAAACGGCAGAGAACTATCTTTCGGAAAATTCTCTTTTGGTATTTACCGTAGTTTCCGAAAATGCTGAGACCGTCACGCAGAAGCTTGCAGGAATTTCCTCGCCCCGGAGCGCTTCGGTGCTGACTTATGTAAGTGATAAAGAGTGTATGGAGGAAGCTCACCAACATGCAATGTCTTTCGGAAAGTACCGGGCTTATCAGGAGCTGTCCGAGTATGACGGAAGCGTTACGGTGGAGGATTGCCACGGCATGACGATGGGAGAGCTTCAGAACCGGATAGAGGGATGCCGCAGACATGGAGGAAATGGCAGCCAGACGCAGTCGGGCGACGGCAATTCCGGTCATCACGGGGGACATGGATGCCATCACAGGGGCGGATTTTAAAGGGGAGTTGTTTTTTTAACCAAAATTTATGCGCTATAATTGTGAAAAACAACGAAATCAAATTTTATATGTTAGTTCAATTGACAGGAAAACTATAACATGCTAAAATGTTTGCAGTTATTACAGATGGATTGTTACTGGTAAAGCAGGCTATACCATTCTCTTAACGATTGATGAGTCGATACAAGAGAAAGGTATGGCCTTTTTCTTGTATCCGAAAGAAACGGCGGTGAAGCAGCGGATGGGAATGAAAGTCATAAAGGTCATTAACAACAATATCATAAAGTCCTATGATGCAAAGAACCAAGAGGTATTGGTGATGGGCTGCGGTATCGGGTTTAAGAAAAAGCCGGGGGATGAAGTGGAGGTGAACCTTTGAGCGGAAAAGCCGTTGCTTTAAGTGAAGTAAGCGATCCCACCTTTGGGGAGGAAATTCTGGGTAAGGGTGCGGCCATTATTCCATCCGACGGGAGAGTGGTTTCTCCTGTGAACGGTACGGTGGAGACGGTTTTTGATACCCTCCATGCCATCGGTTTAAAATCGGAGGAGGGTGTGGAGCTTCTCATCCACATCGGCCTGGATACGGTTAAGCTGGGCGGAAAGCATTTTAAGGCACATGTAAAAAGCGGGGACAAGGTAACGGCGGGGACACTTCTGGTGGAAGCCGACCTGGAGAAGATAAAGGGCGAGGGCTATGACGTCATTACCCCGGTGATTGTGAGCAATTCCTTTGATTATGGGGATGTACTGGCAGTTACCGGCAAGGATGTGAAAGCCGGTGACGATCTTCTGAAGGTAGTAAAATAAGCTTGCTTTGAGAGAGAGGTGGTTTTTATGGGCAGCTTGCCGGAGAATTTTTTGTGGGGCGGCGCTACGGCGGCAAACCAATGTGAAGGAGGATATCTGGAGGGAGGAAAAGGTCCGGGAACGGTGGATGTGATTCCCTGGGGAGCGGACCGCAGGGCAGTGATGCTTGGGACAAAGGATTACAGAGAGCTTTCGAAGGACGCTTATTATCCCTCCCATGAGGCAATTGACATGTATCATCACTGGAAAGAGGATATAGCCCTTATGGCTGAGATGGGTTTTCGGTGTTATCGTTTTTCTTTTTCCTGGTCCAGAATCTTCCCCACAGGGGAGGAAGAAGAACCCAATGAGGACGGGCTGAGATTTTATGAGGATATGATTGACGAGATTCTCTCCCGGGGAATACGGCCGGTGGTTACCATCTGTCATTTTGATGTGCCGCTTCACCTGGAGCAGAAGTACGGTTCCTGGCGGAGCAGAAAGCTGATTGACGCCTATCTGCGTTACTGCGAAGTGATTTTCCGGCGTTTTCGGGACAAGGTGACTTACTGGATCACATTCAATGAGATTAATATGCTGATGCATCTGCCCTTTATGGGAGCCGGCATTTCCATTCGGGAGGGGGACAACGAGCTTCAAATCAAATATCAGGCCGCACACAACGAGCTGGTGGCCTCCGCAATGGCTACAAAGCTTGCCCATGAGATTAACCCGGATTTTCAGATTGGGTGTATGCTTGCGGCGGGGCAGTTTTATCCGTACACATGCAATCCCGCAGATGTCTGGGAGGCGCTTTTGAAAGATCGGAATAACTATTTCTTTATTGACGTTCAGTCCCGGGGAGCCTATCCTTCCTATGCCAAGAGGTTTCTGGAACGAAATGGAATTGTTTTGGAAACAGAGCCGGAGGATGAACGGTTCCTCAAAGAAAATACGGTTGATTTTATTGCTTTCAGCTATTATGCCTCCCGTCTGACCAGTGCGGACCCCGATGCAGGGGTTTCCACCGGCGGGAATGTGATTCAATCCTTAAAGAATCCCCATCTGAAGGCCAGCGAATGGGGATGGCAAATCGATCCCCTGGGGCTTCGCATCACCCTAAATTCTCTGTATGATCGTTACCAGAAGCCGCTTTTCATTGTGGAAAATGGTCTTGGTGCGGTGGATAAGGTGGATGAGGACGGCCAGATCCGGGACGACTATCGGATTGCCTATCTGGAGGCTCATATCAGGGAAATGATGAAAGCTGTGGAAGAGGACGGCGTGGAGCTGATTGGCTACACTCCCTGGGGCTGGATCGATTTGGTAAGCGCCTCTACCGGAGAGATGAAGAAGCGGTACGGCTTTGTGTATGTGGACAGGGACAACACCGGAAAGGGAACTCTTAAGCGGATCAGGAAGAAATCTTTTGAGTGGTACCGGCAGGTGATTGCCTCCAATGGGGAATGCCTGAAATAGCGGGAAAGTGATGGAATGTATTGCGGAGGTCCTTCATTTCTGTTATCATAAAATTAACAGAAACAAGTTGACTGTGATAAGGATATTGCAGAATATTACAAAAACGGAAACAGTAATATTCCTCAAAGTACACAAATCAATCTACGGGCACATGTATCTGTGACTGGAAATTGATTTTATAAAAGTGTATTTTGGAAGCGGAAGGAATATTACAGCACATCTAACAGGAGGGATCTCACTATGAAATGCTTATTCACCTATGCAGACAAGTATCTAAAGCAAAGCAGTTGGAAGGATTTGGCGCTCATTAAGTTCTGCCTTTTTGCTATGGGAATTATGGCAGGCATCCGAATACCGGAAAAGAATAAAAAGGCGGCAGGATGGATCGCATACTTTGTATTCCTTGTAACCTACCTGCCTCTGATGTCGAAATTCCTTCGTATCGTAACGGAAGAAGACGATTGATATGGGTTTATTTGACAAGCTGAAAAAGAACAGGCAGGAAGAACAAAGGGAGCAAAAAGAACTAAAAGAACAGGAGGTTTCTATACATGGCTGGGATTCCATTAACCGGGAGTGTGAGCGCATTTATCCGGATCAGAAAAATCCCAAGCATTACGGAACCTTAATCAAATGGAGCCTGGGAGGAAAGGACCCTCTGGACGGCATCAGCATTTACGACGGCGGGGACTATTGGCATTTTGTGACCTACGGCATGTCGGAATTGTATGAGAAGGAATCCGAGAATCAGGAGATCAGCGGCTTTGGAATGGAGTTTACCTTTAAGCTGAAGAAGGATGATTATGAGGATGAAGAGGCGGAGCTTACATGTATCTGCGGAATTTTGCAGACCTTAGCAAGAATTACCTTCACGCAGGGAGAGCTTTTCGGACCTTACGAGTATGTGTATACCGGCCAGACACAGGGAATTGATGTGAATATGCGGTCCAATATCACAGGTTTTATCACCATTCCCGATAAGGAGCTGCAGCCTATTGACACACCGAACGGCCGGCTCGTATTTGTGGCCTTTATCGGTGCAACGGATGCAGAGCTTTCGGCGGTTCATGGGAAAGAGCTGACGGTGAAGGAGCTGTATGATCGGCTTGGGAGTGATGTGACGGACTATCACAGGGCTTCGGTGATGTAAAATATGAAATAGAACAGAGCGGATTGGCAGGAGAAGTATGATTGTCAATCCGCTTTTTCTTGCTAAAAATTCCATCTGTCAGTATTAAAATTTGACAAAAGATGTCAAGATATATACGTTATACTAAATACCATAGCAACATAGATCTGTGTCGCAAATCTCATTTATTTTTAGAAAAACGGAGGAAATACAATGCTGGAAAATATACCGTCTCAATCAATTATGACAGAATTACTCGGTCAGTCTTTGTATGAAGTCTGGCAGGAGTTATGTTCGGTTATTGAAGAAAAATATGAAATGGAACGATTGTGGAATACCGGCGGTAAGAATTGGACTTACGAGTATAAATACCGCAGAGGCGGCAAAACACTTTGCTGCCTGTACGCAAAAAGTAATTGCATGGGTTTTATGATTATCTTTGGGAAAGATGAAAGAACAAAATTCGAAGCCATAAGAGATACCCTTTCCGACGCCGTATGCAGGCAGTATGATGAAACAAAAACCTACCATGATGGAAAATGGTTAATGTTTGAGCCAATAGATACTACGTTATTTGATGATTTTATGAAACTGCTGGGAATCAAAAGAAAGCCCAATAAGAAGTAGGTTTGCGGTGATAAGAAAGTATTTTGATTAGGCGGTGCAGCCCTGATTACGAGGGCTGATAAATATTTGAACTTTTTCTTCTCTCTTGCATATACCGGAATATCTGATACAATAATGGGGTAAGTTAATGGGGTAAGTTAATGGGGTAAGTTAATGGGGGATGTTCCCCATTCGTCAGGAGGTTATTATGGCACTGCCAATCAATGTATTAGATTTAATTAACCGGCGTGTGATTGAGAGCGCACGTATTGAATATAAGGGAAATTGGAATCCCGAACCAATTTTGCACTCTATTTGTGCTTTTGCGAATGATATTGACAACTGGGGCGGCGGCTACATTATTATTGGAATTGAGGAAGAAAACGGAATGCCGAAGCTCCCGGTTAAAGGCTTAAGTAAAAGTTCCATTGACCGGATCAATAAAGAACTGCTGCAAAAATGTAATCTGATTGAGCCGCGCTATATTCCGATTGTAGAGCAGGCTTCTTATGAAGGAAAAGAGATCATCATTTTATGGATACCGGGAGGAGCTGACCGGCCTTATAAATGCCCTATCGCTTTTCCAACAGAAAAAGCTGCAAAGTCAGAAAAGGTATACTATATCCGCAAAATGTCCAACAGCATCCGGGCAAATCAGTTGGAGGAAAAAGAGCTGTTTATGCTGGCAAATAACCAGCCTTATGATGACCGCCCAAATCCAGTAGCCAGGCCGGAGGATTTGAAGACCAGTCTGATTTCAGAATTTCTTTATGCGGTAAAGAGCGATCTGTATGAACGCTCGCTTACCCAGCCGGTTACAGAAACCGCAGCTTCCATGCGGCTGATTGGCGGGCCTTCGGAATGGAAAAGGCCATTAAATGTGGGGTTGATGTTCTTCCATGAGCGCCCGGATGATTTTTTCCCGTATGCTCGGATTGAGGTGGTAGATAAGCCCGACCCAACTGGTATTGGAATGACGGAAAAGATTTTTGCGGGTCCTCTTGACCGCCAGCTTCGGGATGCGCTTAGCTATATTAAAAACTATATCATTAAGGAAAAAGTAATCAAACTTCCCGACAAGGCAGAAGCAGTGCGCATTTTTAACCTGCCGTATGCGGCAGTAGAAGAAAGCCTGTCCAATGCCATCTACCACAAGTCATATCAAATCGGGGAACCGATCACGGTTACTGTTACGCCGGAACGGATGGAAATTACCAGCCTGCCAGGACCGGACCGTACAATCAGCAATATTGATTTGATGAACCGCCGCTTGATTTCCCGGCGCTATCGGAACCGGAGAATTGGAGATTTTCTAAAGGAACTGAAATTGGTGGAAGGACGCAATACCGGAATCCCCACGATTCTCCATGCTATGGAAGTGAATGGTTCGGATATGCCATTATTTGAAACGGATGAAGACAGGACTTATTTTACGGTGATTCTGCCCATTCATAAGAAATTCCTTATGCCGGAAACTGCTGTTGCCCCAAAGAAAAAGCAGCGCCGCAGCCTGTCAGAGCTGAAAGAGCTTGTGGTGGTTACTTTGACGGAAAACGGAAATCTCTCCACTTCGGAGTTGGCATCCGAACTTGGATATACGAAAGTAACTTCCACCCTGTCCAAAGCATTAAAAGAACTGATGGCAGAAGGATTTGTTCAGTATTTAGAGCCGGAGAAAGTCCGTTCCAGAAATCAGAAATTGTATCTTGTAAAGAAACACGGAAATGAAAGCTTCCGTATCTGATGAATGAACAGGAAGGAAAGGTTATTACACAATCACATATCATTTCAAAGGGAGAATGTTGATTCCGCGCACATTCTCTCTTTTATTACTACAACGGAGAATTTTTAAAAACGCTAGAGAAAATGAAGATATTTTACAAGACTTTCCCACATTCCGGCAGTACAATATGTGCGAAAGGAGTGAAAACGAATGAAGAGAGAAACGCGAACAGTAGTTTATGATGATGAACTAAGGATGGAAGCCTACCGTTTTGAGGGGATTGTGCAGCCATTCCCCAATCATTTCCATGAGCATTATGTGATAGGATTTGTAGAGAAGGGACAACGTGTTTTATCCTGCAAAAATAAGGAGTACAGCATAGAAAAAGGAAATATAATACTTTTTAATCCGGGAGACAATCACGCATGTGTCCAAAGCGACGGCGGCACCTTTGACTATCGGGGCTTTAATATTTCCAAAAGCACCATGCTTGACTTAGCGGAAGAAGTAACAGGAAAACGGGAACTTCCCGGTTTTTCAAAGAATGTCATTTATGATGAAGAAATAACCTGCTATCTGCGCCCCCTTCATGAAATGGTTATGAACGGCATTTCTGATTTTGGAAAGGAAGAAAGCCTTTTGCTCCTTATCTCCGCTCTGATACAAAATTACGGACAGCCCTTTGAAAGCTGCGTGCCGGAATGTCGGCAGGAAATTGAAAAAGCCTGTGAATTTATCCGACAGCATTTGAATGAGCGGATTTATTTAGACCAGATATGCCGTTATGCCGGATTGAGTAAATCTACCCTGCTGCGCGCATTTACAAAATCGAAAGGAATTACGCCCTACCGCTATTTAGAAACAATCCGTATCAATGAAGCAAAAGCTCTTTTGGGAAAAGGCATACAGCCCATAGACGCCGCCATGCGGACAGGATTTTCAGACCAAAGCCATTTTACAAATTATTTTAACAGCTTTATCGGACTTGCCCCCGGCGTTTATCGGGAGATATTTTCTGACAGAGATAAGGACAGGGAGTGACGGTATGGAGAGCAGAAAAACATTCGGACATTTAGCGGCACTGTTAACCATTGTGATTTGGGGAACGACTTTTATTTCAACAAAAATCCTGTTAGCGGATTTTCAGCCTGCGGAAATTCTCTTTTTTCGCTTTGTGATGGGCTATTTCGTTTTACTGGCAGTATATCCTCATAAATTAAAGACCGCAGACTATAAGCAGGAATGGACCTTTGCCCTTGCGGGACTGTGCGGAATATGCCTGTATTACCTGTTGGAAAATATCGCCTTGACTTTTACGTTAGCGTCCAACGTGGGCGTGATTATATCCGTTGCTCCGTTCTTTACGGCAATACTGGCGCATTTTGCTATGAAGTCAGAGGAAAAATTGCGCTCACAATTCTTTATCGGATTTGTAGTTGCAATGGCAGGTATTGTCTTAATCAGTTTTCATGGACGGGAGTTAGAGCTGAATCCTTTTGGAGATTTGCTTGCGGCTGCGGCTTCTTTTGTTTGGGCTTGTTATTCCATACTGACAAAGAAAATCAGCAGCTTCGGCTATCCTGTCATCCTTTCTACACGCAGGACATTTTTTTATGGAATTTTATTTATGATACCGGCACTGTTCATTTTTGATTTTCAAGCGGATTTATCCCGGTTTACAAATATAACATATCTGTTTAATATCCTGTATTTAGGGTTAGGGGCTTCTGCGCTCTGCTTTGTCACATGGAATTTTGCCGTGAAAGAATTAGGCGCGGTAAAGACGAGCGTATATATTTACATGGTTCCTGTAATAACAGTTGCTGCCTCTGCATTGATTTTATATGAGCCGTTGACTTTACTGGCAGGAATAGGAACGATTTTGACTTTGACAGGGTTATTTTTGTCAGAATATAAGGCGGGAAGGAAGGGCGCTGAAAATGGATTTGCAAAATGAGAAGTGCGTCATGGTAATTGACGAAAATCTGCCGTTGGGAATTATCGCAAATTAGGCATATCGGTTCAAAATCTCCGCCACACTCCCCAGATACATCCTGCCAAACAGATTCAAATGATTCAAAAGATGGTACAGATGATACAGCTCCTTTCGCTGGTCATAGCCCTTATGAATGGGATTGACTTCGTGGTAAGCAGAGTAAAAGGCGGACGGAAAGCTGCCGAAAAGCTGCGTCATGGCCAAATCTGTTTCAAAGTCCCCGATATAAACGGCCGGGTCCAGGATCCAGGCTTTCCCGTCGTTTCCGCACAGCACATTGCCGCTCCACAGATCTCCGTGGAGCAGGGAAGGAAAATCCGGTTCTCTTAGATAGCGATCCAAATGTTCCAGAAGATAACCGGCCTTTTTCCTCATCCCGGAATCAAAATAATGCTCCGCCATTTTGATCTGGGGCATCAACCGGCTTTCCCGATAAAAGTCAATCCAGGATGCCGAGGGAAGATTTTTCTGCGGATTGGATCCGATAAAATTGTCCTCCCAAAAGCCGTACCTTGGCAAAGACTGCCCGTCTGTCCGAAGCTTCTCCGTCTGTCCGGGAGCTGCCTTATGCAGAGCGGCAAGCTCATGACCGAAGACCTCCCAGTAATTTTTGACGGAAGGGGCGCTTTCCATATATTCCAACAGCAGAAAGGAAATCCCTTTTTGCGAATCCGTTCCTGCTCCAAGTATTTTCGGAACACCAATGGCCTCCGGCTGGCCCAGGGCAGCAAGTCCGTGGGCTTCCGTGATAAAAAATTTAGCATTTGCAATAGAATTTGTCTTTAAAAAAACCTTTTCTCCCGTAGAAAGGCGGAGCCGGAAGGCATGATTAATGTCGCCTCCGGGGACGCGATTGGATTCGAGTATTTCAGTATGGTCTCCAAAAACAGCGTGTAAGGCTTCTTTCAGAGATTGACAGGAAAGTCTGGCGGTTTCGTTTGTCATTTTTTACCCTTATAGAACTTTTTGATTTTATTTACTGCAGTTTCCGCTTTTATATTACTACAGTTTCCGCTTTGGGACAAGAGGACCATGTAGTTGTACAGTTACTGTTTACTCTGTGACCAGTAACACGCTTCGCGATGCACAGAAATCGCAAAAAGATGCGATTTCGCGCTGAAAAACTCGGGATTTCCGCACAGATTGTGCGGAAACACCTCGCGGAACAGTGGTGTGTGAACAGCAACCTTCGTGACCAGTAACGGTGTATCTGCCTGCCCCGGCATGGCCGGGGGAATAACCGGCAATGCGCATAGGAAAAGCCGGAGAGCGGATACATTTTATGGATAAAATTATTACAAAACTTTTGAAATAACAGTTGACAATTGTTAAAACTATGATATTATAGAATTAAAGTTGTTGATATAACAAAAATGAACTGTTGATTCAAAATAATGAAAGGAGGTTTTACTATGATCTACACCGTCACACTAAACCCGGCCCTGGACAAAACCGTAGAGATTCCATCCCTGACCGTAGACAGCGTCAACCGCATCACCGCTATGCGGACTGACCCGGGCGGAAAAGGCATCAACGTATCCAAGGTCATAAAAAAGCTCGGCGGCCAAAGCATTGCTGCCGGTATTCTGGGAGGCGCCACCGGCCGGACCATCTGCTCCGCGCTGGAAGCTATGGAGATCAAAACAGGCTTCCGGTTTGTAGAAGGGGAGACCAGAACCAATCTAAAAGTCATTGATCCGGTCAACCACACCAACACCGACCTCAACGAACCGGGAATCACCGTATCCGAGGAAATCTTAAACGGCCTTTTACAGGAGCTGCTGCTGGAAGTAAACCAGGGAGACATCGTAGTACTGTCCGGAAGTCTGCCAAAGGGTTCCCCAAAGGATACCTACGCCGTATGGGTAAAAGCCTGCAAAAAAGCAGGAGCGAAAGTAATTCTGGATGCAGACGGAGAACTGCTTGAGGAAGGACTGAAAGCATCCCCCTACCTCATCAAGCCCAACAACCACGAGCTGTCAGCGCTCCTGGGAGAAAAACTTGAGACACCAAAGGAGCTGGAAAAAGCTGCCCGCGGCCTCATGGAACAATACGCCATAGAAAAAATCGTAGTATCAATGGGAGGCGCCGGCGCCCTCTACATAACCCAAAAGGAGACCCTCTACGCCGAGGGCCTGAAAGTCCCGGTCAAAAGCACCGTCGGAGCCGGCGACAGCGTAGTAGCTGCTCTGGCCGTATCCGAAGAATCTCAAAAGAGCCTGGAAGAAACCGTCCGCCTCTCCACCGCCTGCGGCGCCGCCAACGTCATGTGCAGCGGAACCCAGGCCGCTGAGTACGAGACCATTGCGGAGCTATTACCCAAAGTCATATACCGCAAGCTATAAGTGGTTTCATTTTCCCAAAACTGTTACCTCAAAACCCAAAATTGTTGCAATACCCCCAAAAATCAAATATTATAAAGAAAGGAACTTTTATTATGAAAGCAAAAGCAGTAAGACTACACGGAGCCAATGACTTAAGGCTGGACGAATTTGAGCTCCCCGAGATTACTGACGACGAAATCCTCGTCAAAGTCGTATCCGACAGCATTTGCATGTCCACCTACAAATGCGCCATTTTAGGAGCCGATCACAAGCGCGTCCACGACGACGTGGCCGATCACCCGGCCATCATGGGCCATGAATTTGCCGGCGACATCGTCAAGGTAGGCAAAAACCACCAGGACAAATTCAAGCCCGGCATGAAATTCACCCTGCAGCCGGCCCTCAACTACAAAGGGACCATGTGGAGCCCCGGCTACTCCTACGAATACTTCGGCGGCGACTGCACCTACTGCATCCTTCCGGCAGAAGTCATGGAGCTTAACTGCCTCTTCGAGTACACGGGCCGCGCCTACTACGAAGCATCCCTGGCCGAGCCAATGTCCTGCAGCATCGGCGCATTTAACGCAGCCTACCACACCAAAATGGGCGTCTACACCCACGAAATGGGAATCAAAGAGGGCGGCAAGCTGGCAATTATGGCAGGCGCCGGCCCGATGGGACTTGGAGCATTGACCTACGCCCTTCACCGGGACGCACGCCCTGCGATGGTAGTGGTGACAGATGTAAACCCGGATCGTCTGGCCCGGGCGAAAGAGCTGTTCCCTGTGGAGGAAGCAAAAAAGGACGGCGTAGAGCTTCATTTTGTAAACATGAGCGATTACGCGGACCCGGTGGCGGAGCTTCGCAAAATCTCCGGCGGAACCGGCTTTGACGATGTATTCTGCTATGCTCCGGTAGCCGTTGTCATTCAGCAGTCCAGTGAAATTCTGGGCAGGGACGGCTGTCTGAACTTCTTTGCCGGTCCCACCGACAACAAGTTCAGCGCGACCATGAACTTCTACGACGTACACTACAATTCCACCCACGTAATGGGAACCACCGGCGGCAACACCGACGACATGCTGGAGTCCTTAAAGCTCACGGCAGCCGGCCGCATCAATCCGGCGGTTATGGTTACACACATCGGGGGACTGGATGCGGTAGTGGATACCACCCTGAATCTGCCCAAGATTCCCGGCGGCAAAAAGCTGATTTACACCCATCTGACCATGCCTTTGACGGCTTTAACCGATCTGCGGGCCAAGGGAGAGAAAGAGGGCGACAAGCGTCTGACCGCACTGGCAGATATCGTGGACGCACATCAGGGATTATGGTGCCCGGAGGCAGAGGAATATTTAATTGCAAACTTTATAAACGAATAAAGAGGCCGAAGGCTCCGGGCAGGAGAGCTTTTTGGCCCGGACCGGAGGAACATATATGGATTCAATGGAAACACGCAGAAATGCGATTGTAGATCTGATTAACGAAAACGGAACCGTAAGCTTTTCACAGCTGAAGGATGCATTTCCCAACGTATCGGAAATGACGCTGCGCACCGACTTAAAGCTCCTGGACGAGGCCAGACGGATCTTAAGGATTCACGGCGGAGCGAAATCCGTCCAGGTGCTAATCGGCACCGATGATTTTCTGGGCCGGAAATCCGTCCGTAATATTCCGCAGAAGCAGAAAATAGCGGAAAAGGCTCTGACGCTTCTGCGCCCGGACACCACGGTTTATCTGGATTCCGGCAGTACCACTACTCTGTTTGCCCGCCAGTTTCCCGATCAGTCCAATCTGATTTATACCACGGGCTTAAGCTGTGCCACGGAGCTTTCCAATCTGTCAAAGCCTGCGGTGATGCTTCCCGGAGGCAAGCTGAACCGGTACAGCCAGAGCGTGTTCGGATTTTCCGCCATTAAAGAGCTGGAGAGCGTGAATTTTCACCAGGCATTTTTGGGAATCACCGGCTATCATACGGACGCAGGTTTCAGCTGCGGTATCCGGGATGAGGCGATACTCAAGCAGACAGCGGCGCGGCAGTCGGACCAGGTGATTGTGCTGATGGATTCCAGCAAGCTTGGGCTGAAATGCAGCTTCAACATCTGCGGTCTTAAGGACATAGATATTGTGGTATCGGACGGAAATCTTCCGGAGGACTTTTTAGAGGAATGCAGGAAGTGCCAGGTTGAGGTTTTGTAGATCTGTTTTCATGGAATCCCGAACTATACCGGTAAAGTTACAGGTGTACCGAAGTGACTTTACCCTTTAGTGTCATCGCGCAGCGACTATACCAGTAAAGTCGCAAAGGCGCACGAGAGGAACTTTTATGAGTGCCCTTTCGAATAAA